>Ga0247725_1000376_pt1 | contig 36202 bp, 31 predicted proteins | sample OKSTACKMCFT3sol_FD_183021 | JGI IMG/M metagenome (GOLD analysis project Ga0247725, IMG submission 183021) | Subsurface sediment microbial communities from gas well in Oklahoma, United States - OK STACK MC-FT3-sol | ecosystem: Environmental > Terrestrial > Deep subsurface > Rock core/Sediment...
TGTAGACAAATAGTTATCAGGTGCATAGTTATACACATCAGCACCAGTACGAGGACGGAATTGGTCCGGTCCAACATTAGTTCCTGTCCCTTCCTTCACCATAAGATTGTAAATACCAGTGTCAGGATTTGGTGTTGCAAGTGCGGCTAATGCATCTTGGTTTGCTTGATTTAGTTGCGAACCTACGATTTGCAGACGCGTATTATCGGCAGTAGAACTGTAACCAGTATCCGAAATATCACGGTCTCCAGCCCAAATCGGTTGCTGAGTCACATGACTCATATTGAACAATAGCCCGCCTTTTTCAGAAACTGAACCTGCTGTAAAGTCAGCGGTGTATTGGCGACCATCGTCATATTTAGCGTTTTGTCCACCATAGACAGAAACTTCAACACCTTCAAAGTTTTTGCGAGTAATGATGTTAACTACACCAGCAATAGCATCTGAACCGTAAACGGCTGAAGCACCATCTTTTAATACTTCAATACGCTCAATTGATGACGTAGGAATGGTGTTTAAGTCTACGGTTGAACCTAAAGAAGATATCCAGCGCTTACCATTAACTAATACTAAGAGACGTTGTGCGCCAAGGTTACGCAGGTCCATGTTAGTAGAACCATCACCACCGTTGTTAAAAGCGGTGTTTAATGCTGAACCAGCTGCTGGGATCGTTTGCAGGATATCACCAATACTGATCATACCAGTAGCTTCAAGCTCATCTCTATTCATCACAAGAACAGGACTTGCCGCTTCCATATCAGTACGCTTGATACGTGAACCAGTAACTTCAATACGTTCTACTTTTTTATCAGCACCAGCTTCATCAGCAGCCATTACTAATGGCACGTTTAGCGCGGTTGCTGCCACACCACCAATCAATGCAAAACGCACAGATTTGGCTAATAAGTTATTCTTATGCATTGTCTATCTCCCTGGACATATTATGTCTTTATTATAATCCGCTTATTTAATAAGCAGTTTCAAACAAAAGTACGTCGAAAACACGCTGTACTCGGCAGAAACAATAAAATCACATATAAAGCCTTTAATCAACAAAAAATAAACAAATAAAACCAGCCGATGACAATATGCTCATTTTGAAAGCGAGAATCGTATGCTTTGAAATCTAAAAGCAAAAAACGCCAGTCATTACTGACTGGCGTTTTTGTTAAACTAAAGCCGTTTAAGGCGATGTTATGATTTTAAAGAGTGTAGCGAATACCAATAGCGATGCCATCATCTTCTGACAATGACATTCTGGCTTCTTGGGCCTGGTCTGCGCTGGTAAAGTCGCTGTAGTCTTTACGTGCTTCAACATAAAGAACTGTGCTTGGGTCCCAAACAAAGTGTAAACCAACAACTACAAACTGACGTTTGAACACATCGTTCGGATCGGCGTTAAAGTTTGGTTGAATAACATAGTCTTTATCGGCATCCAGAATGTTATAAGAAACAAATGGACGTAAACCGTTATCAAACTTGTAAGAAACTAAAGTTTCAACGCCGTAGGCATCTTTAATCAAACGGCCGATGTTGTCGGTATCATGGTTCTCTTCTTTGTGAACGTTGGCGGCAGCATATAAGCCATTCTTGTCGAAGTCGCCCCAGGTCGCGCCCACACCGTAGATTAAATCAACAGCGGTTTTTTGTTCACCTGTGCCATAGGCCACATCAAACTCACCACGGTTCATACCTGCCATTAAGCTGAGTTTATCGGTGGCTTTGTAAGTCAAAGATGCACCATAGGTGTAATCATAGGTAACTTGCTGCGCTTCTTTCTTACCAGCGTTCCATTCCGCTTCACAGGCACTCTCTGTGATGTTTTCGATATCACAGGTGTAGAAGCTGCTGTTTTTCAATTGCGCCTGAACCGCAAAACTTACATCACCAATGCTGTTACTGTATTGAACAACTTTGTCACCGCGACCAACGCCGTTTACTGCGCCATCGTCTTTATTAAAGGTGTACACACCGGCAGCGTTTCCGTCCCATACAAAACCGTAGTTGGTGTTATAAACCACGTCATACCAAGCACCCCATTGCTTACCAATAGTGATAGTGCCGTACTCATCGTGGCTAATTCCCGCGTAACCTAAGCGGTTGTAGAAAAACTCATCTTGTACAGATTCGAAGCGGTTGTTATAGACAATATCGCTGCTGCCAACAGGGTTCACACCCCATTCCAATTTAGCAAAGGCGTTCCAACCGTGGGTTAACTCACGGCTGAAACCAAAATTAATTCGAGAAGCACCATTAACAACCTCAGTTTCACCTTGAGTGTTGATTACGCGCGCATCGATAAAGCCACCGATTTCTACCGCATTTTTATCATCTTTGTAGATTTCGATTGCAGATACAGTTGGGGCGAGAAAGAGTGCTGTTAGCGCAGTTGCTACTAACGTTTTGTTCATTTGGTGCTTAACCTTTTCGTTTATGTTTTATCAACGTCATTCCGTTGTTATATTTCCTTACAATTTCCCGGTGAGAGTAGCAAATTTTCATTCCACTCTCCAAGCGAAACCTAAAGATTATGTAGAGAAACATCACAAAAACAGCGTGTTTAACCTCTATAAAACAGGTTAAAACACTACAAAGACCCGCAAGTAAAACACAAAACACACAACGGCAACACTAAATTAACAGCAACTGTTTAGAGGCAATGTTCGTGTAATTTAATTTCATTATTGAAAAGACAGGCTCTGCAATAGGGCCAATTTGCTTATCTATGTAGTATTGATAATCAATTGTAGACGATCTATGCGAAACCGGTTCAGGACCGTTTACAGTAATCACATAATCAATCTGTGCCCCTCGCTTGCCAAAGGATGTCTTTCCTGTTAATTCACAAAGTTGGCGCGCGACTTTCACATGGGGAGAAGACTTGGCCGTGTATTCATCTAAATTACGGCGCATGCGTTTGCTAAATACCAGCTCATCATCGCGTTTACCAGCCAGCAGCTCAGCAATCACATCCGTTAAATAACCACTAATATCCCTTTGGTTAAACATGCGCTCATAGAGTTCAGCTTGTACCTTACGCGCCAAAGGGCTCCAATCACTGCGAACCTGCTCCATCCCCTTAAAAGTGATTTCCAGCACTCCATTTCGATTGCGCCAAGCACCGACATAACGCTTCTTACTCCCCTCCTCCGAGCCCCGCAGGGTCGGCATAAAAAACTGCTCGTAGTGGCGTTCAAACTGTAGTTCGAGAAAACTTTCTAGCTGAAACTCCTGCGCAATTTTACTTTGCCATTGCTGATTCATTCGCGCAGCAATCTGCTTACCTAAGGCATTAATATCACTGAGATCTGGCTCAGGGCCTAAATAAACGAAGGTGGAGTCAGTATCTCCATAAATGACTTGGTAGCCCATGTCCTCAATCCACGCGCGAGTTTGCTTCATGATTTGATGACCGCGCATGGTGATGGAGCTTGCCAGTTTCGCATCATGGAACACGCAGCCTTGGGAACCCAAAACCCCATAAAGCGAATTCATAATGATTTTAATCGCTTGCGATAAAGGCGCATTCGCCTCCCGCTTGGCTTTTTCGCGTTGTTCGGAGAGATTTTGGATAAGTTTTGGCAGGATCGGTTGATGTCGGTTAAACCGCGCGCCCAAAAAACCGGCAACGATTTCAGACTCGCCCAAAATATGTTCCTCGTTATCCAGACCTTCAATGAGCCCTTTCGGATCGATCAAAAAAGTACGAATTATCGATGGATAAAGACTTTTAAAGTCAAACACTAAAATATGTTGATAAAAACCAGGGACTGAATCCATTACATAACCGCCAGGGCTTTCAATCCCTTGACTTGCAGGCTCTGCGTGCGCGACGAAACCCGTTCTATGTAAATGCGGTAGATACAAATGGTTGAATGCGGCGACCGAGGCGCCTACCCGCCCTAGTTCTAATCCCGTTAACTCGGCGCGAGCGAGGGCAAAATCCCACAACTGAGTATGCTCAAAAATATCCCACACTAAGCGACTATCGGTCAGATTATAATGTGCAAGACCTTGTTTATTTTCGGCAAATAGCGCATCAATCTCTTGCGCTCGATTTTCTACATTATGAATCGCTTTGCCTTCGCCCAGCAACGCTTGGGCGACAAACTCCAAGGAGAAGCGCTCGAATTGATAAAAGGCCGCCTTTAACCAATCGATACCATCGAGCACCACTCGCCCAGGCAAACTTAAGGTTTCTGGCCGAAATTTATTCTCCACCTTCCACTCAAGGAGCGCGCCACCTCGACCGATACGCAGCGGGATCCGGTGCAGTAAAGCACGCCGATATAACAGGGCCAAATCAAAGGTCACCACCGACCAACCAATGATCACATCGGGATCAAACTCAGTAAACCAAGCGATGAGACGATGGATAAGCGCCGCCTCGTCGTTCACCCATTCGATGTAAATTGCAGCTTCTGGCTGCGCCTCGCCCACCATAATGACTTTTTCATAGGGCTGAGATTGCGCATCGCGCCCATAAAGGGCCACAGAATAGAGTAATCCGTCAAAACTGCATTCAAAATCAAGCGAGATTGAACGCAATTTTATTTCCGGCTGCGGCGCAACCGCTTTTGCACGTATTGCGCTAAACACAGGCAACAGTCCATCTATGCCAGCGTTGCTGACATAATGCCCTAAAAATGCCACATCGAGTGCCACAAAACGCTCGATTAAAAAGCGCTGCTCTGGACGGATATCCGACTCAAATAAGGGAATACCCGCATCTGTTGCTATCCGCTGCAAGTGACGAAATACATTTGTCGATTGAGCATAAATCCCCGCCACGGATTGTCTTTTAAAACTTTTAAGCATAAGCGGCACAAAGCGTAGCGCCAGCCCCGGCGTTTGTAACTGTAATGCAGCCATATCGCTTTGATGGCAAAAACAAATGTACTCAGAGCCAGGTAACTCAAACAGCACAGGGCCAGAAACAGTGGCGAGATAATACTGCAACACGAGCGTTGAACCGCGTGTAATAGCATGGCGCGTCAGGACGCGTCCCTGTACACTCACAGGCGCAGCAGTGTCATGTGTCAGACTCTCGGGTGGATTCAACTGCGGTTTCACTCTAAGGCTCTCGCTGCTTATTGATTCTCGGGATACAGAATAAAATTGCCATAAAATGGCAGAAAAGTTTCTTAGGCTATGCAATCACTGTTATTATGTACAGCATTAATTCGATAAAGTAGTGCCGCATGTTACCTGACAACGTAAAAAACCAGATCCGCGCTATCTATAAAGATATTGCCACCGCTTTGCCTAATTTTAGGCCGCGCCGCGAGCAAAACTTTATGGTAGCAGAAATCTCTAAGACCCTGGCTGGCGACTATGACAAAGATAGACGCATCATAGTGGTCGAAGCGGGTACGGGGATTGGTAAATCATTGTCTTATATTTTGGGCACGATACCGCTTGCGCTTGCGAGTAAGAAAAAAGTCTGTATCGCCACGGCAACCGTTGCGCTGCAGGAGCAGTTGCTGCACAAAGACTTACCGTTTTTTCTCGAACAATCAGGGCTAAACTTTCGCTTTGGTCTGGTCAAAGGGCGCCAGCGGTATGTCTGTTTATCCAAACTTGCCATGTTGATCGGCGATGATAACAGTACCCAAATGGCCATGTGGCAAACAAAGCCAGATAACAGCCAAATTGCCATGCTGCAAGAGCTGCTCAGCGACTTTAATGAAGGCCGCTGGAACGGTGAAATCGATACACTATCGACACCGATACCGGACCATCTCTGGCAACAAATCGCCTGCGATAAACACAGTTGTCATCGGCAACTCGCCAGCCATCGTAATTGCCCGTTTCACAAGGCCCGTGAGGATGTGGATACTTGGGATGTACTGATCGCCAACCATAGTTTGCTGTTCGCCGACTTAGAGCTAGGCGGCGGGGTGATTTTGCCCGATCCCGAAGAGGTATTTTACGTCATTGACGAAGGTCACCACTTACCAATTGTCGCACGGGACTTTTCTAGCGCACAGGCAACGCTTAGAGGCGCCGCCGACTGGCTTGAAAAAGTCGGTAAGACCAGCGCCAAGTTACAAAATCAGATAAAGAGCAACAATATCATCGCCCCAGCGCAGGCGATGCAGGATCATATTGGCGACTTAATCGCTCAGCTCAATCAAGTCGCCCACTATTGTGATACCCAGACCAAGCAGTTTGCCAATCCAGAGAGTCGCTATCGGTTCGAACACGGTAAATTGCCCGATGCACTGAAAATCCCCGCCGAGAATCTCGCGGCCACCTCTAATCTTGCCCTCAAGCAATTTAACAAGATGCAATTATTGCTGGCCGAGGCGATAAAAGATGGCGATATTCCTAAGCATCAAGCAGAAGCGTTACAAGCCGAGATGGGCTTTATGTTGCAGCGACTCGAAAACCTGCAAAAGCTCTGGAAAATGATGGCAAAGGAAGATTCCACTAAAGGCGCGCCCCTCGCCCGCTGGATTGAATTACTCACGGGCAAACAGGTCGATTACCTGTTTAGCGCCTCGCCGATTGAAGTTGGGTTTATGCTCGAATCTATGCTGTGGCAAAAGGCTGCTGGCGTCGTGCTATGTAGCGCTACGCTGCGGGCGCTGAATAACTTTGACCATTTTGCCCATCAGGTAGGGTTATCATTAAAGGACGGCAGTCGTTATCTCGCTCTGCAATCCCCTTTCGATTATCCGAATAATGCCACGCTCTACTTACCTAAGATGAAAACCGAGCCGACGGATGATGCCTATACTGCTGAACTTGCCGAACAAATTATCGAGCTAATTGACGGCGAAATGGCTACCTTAGTGCTGTTTGCCTCTTACTGGCAAATGGAAAAAGTGGCCGAATTGCTCGAGGGCAAACTCACGCAGGAAATTCTGATCCAAGGTAATGCACCACGCCAGCAATTGCTGGAGACCCATAAGGCCAAATGTGATAAAGGTGAACCGAGCATCTTGTTTGGCACCGGCAGTTTTTCTGAAGGCTTGGACTTACCCGGAGATTACCTCACCAACCTCATCGTCACTAAGCTACCCTTTGCTGTGCCAACCTCACCCGTTGAGCAAGCCCATGCTGAATATGTGAAAATAAAGGGTGGAAATCCGTTTCTGCAGCTCACCATTCCTGATGCATCGCGAAAGCTTATCCAAAGTTGTGGTAGATTACTGCGTAAAGAGCAAGATTATGGTCGAGTCACTATCCTAGATAGACGGTTAGTGACGAAGCGTTACGGCAAATCCTTGCTAGACGCACTCCCACCTTTTAGACGAGTCATTGAGTAGGATTAAGATTTGGAGTTGTTACTCGAGCCCAGTAACTGGGCCCTGTTGGCTGTCATTGGCTTAATTGCAGGTTTTATCGATGCCGTGGTCGGTGGTGGCGGCCTGCTCTCCATTCCTGCCCTGCTCACCCTAGGGATCCCGCCCCATACAGCCTTAGGTACCAATAAATTTGCTGCTAGTTTTGGATCCTCGATGGCGGCTTGGACCTATTATCGCCAGCATCTGCTGAAACCCAGTTTTTGGTATATGGCGTTTATCGCCACCTTTATTGGTGCGGTTTTTGGCAGTGTATTAGTTTATTTGTTAAACGCGCAGTGGCTTGAAAAAGCCTTACCACTGCTCATTATTGGCATTGCAATTTACAGCTTGCTGAGCCCTAATGCCATCTCGGATACCGATTGTCAGACGCCGACAAAAGCCCAATCCAAGCTCAAGCAAAGCCTGCAAGGTTTATTACTAGGCATCTACGATGGTTTTGCTGGCCCCGGCATTGGCGCCTTTTGGACAGTAAGTTCAGGTTCATTATATAAATTACCTCTTTTGCATAGTTGCGCGCTCGCTAGAGCCATGACTTTTACCAGCAATTTGACGGCGCTGGCGATCTTTGGCTTTCTTGGGCAAGTCCATTGGCAAATTGGCCTGTGGATGGGGTTATGTATGATGCTCGGCTCCTTTATCGGCGCTCGCTGTGCGATAAAATTTGGTATGCCTTTTATTCGGCCTTTGTTTATATTAATTGTCCTGTCAATTGCCGCTAATCTGGCGTGGAGCGCATGGTTTTGAACACTTCGCAGCTAATCAGCACGTTGAAAAATCAGCTAAAAACATTAGAGCAAGAAGTACTGCAACACGACAGTCATCTTGCGCCGAGCCAACGCAAACTCCTACTAGATATTGAACGCTTTAATCAATCGCTGTTTATTCAAAATGGCGCCCAGTTGATGCCCTGCATTGAACAAATTCGAAGTAGTATCGGTCAGTTAGAGAAGCAAATCGCCCTAAAACTCGCGCCGCAAACCATCGCCTTAAGCTGTGAACGTATTCAAGACCGTTTTACTGCGGTTAAACGGGCGCTACTGACGACCTCAATCGATATAAAGTCTAAAAATCAACAACGTGCCAGTAAGCGCGCACGTTTCGCCCAGCAACAAAACCAATCGCATCAAGCCAGCGGGTTTGCTTGGATCGCCAGCAATGTGTTACAAAATAGCCACGAAATCTATGCCGAACTGAATAAGCATCTGAATTGGGCGAAAAAATTTGAACAAAAAATTGCAGAAATGGAGTCAAAACTTGAAAACTGTCATAGTGCTGACAAAATCCGTTTGCAAAATGACATCCTTTTGATGCATCGTCGTTTGGGAAAATGCAGGCAAGCCATCAGTTATATCGAAGATCGCATTCAAGCATTCGAACGTCCGCATCAGAGCCATAATCGTTAAGGAGCAACAATGAAATCACTTTTGCCAATCAGCAGCCTGCTAATGCTACTCGGCTCTGCCTCAGCCTTTGCCGCAGATCTGAATATCCCTATGTCCTTCGAATACCTTGCCCTCGATGGCAAAAAAGTCGAGTCCAGCGTATTCAACCATAAAAGCAGTTTAGAATTGGCGCCCGGCACCCACAAAATCGCCATTCGCTACCACGAAATGGTGGAAGACGATTTTAGTGACAGCCAAACCTTTGTTAAGTCATCTCCTTTTATTGTGACCTTAGAGGTTGATGGCGATCATCAATACTATTTACAAGCCGCTGAAGGCAAAGTCGTTAAAAAGCCTAAAGTGTTTGCCCAAAATCCCCAAGTCGTGTTAACCCGCTCCGACAAAGGTCAGGTTAATTACCAAGTGACAAACACCGATATTGAAGAAGAAGGCTTTGTTTCGCGTCTCTTTAGCGGTAATCAAGCGGTAGATGTGTCAGGCACTGCAGCCGCAGTAACGGGCGCAGCAGGCACAGCAGCGGTGGTTGCCGCGCCAGCACCCACTTCGGCGCAAGCAGCAGTTAAGGCAACCTCATTAACCGCTCCGGTTGATACTTCTAAAGCGGCTGGCGCAAATCCACAGCAGATGTTGCAATACTGGTGGTTACAAGCCGATGAGAAAACACGTAAAGAGTTTATGAGCTGGGCTATTTCACAACTCTAATCCAGATGATCCCATTGGTTTATCACGCCAGCTACTCCAAGCTGGCGTTACCCGCCCACCACCGCTTTCCCACAACCAAATACGCACGTCTTTATCAGTATCTGCTCGATAATCAACTGGCTGTTGCGGATCAATTTCATACTCCCTCGCCGATGACGGCTGAAGATGTAATGCAGGTGCATCAGCAAGATTATGTCGAACAATTTATTCAAGGTACCTTAGTCAACACGGCCTTAAGACGCATCGGCTTTCCATGGAGTCAAGCCTTGGTCGAGCGAACCTTGCACTCGGTATCGGGGACGAGTTTGACCGCAAGCTTGGCGCTACAAACGGGTATCGCCCTTCACTTAACGGGCGGTTATCACCATGCACACTATGACTTTGGCAGTGGTTACTGTATTTTCAATGACTTGATTATCGCCGCCCGCAAACTTATCGCCGAGCAGCAACTGCATAAGGTATTGATTTTTGATTGTGACGTGCACCAAGGAGACGGCACTGCTACCCTCAGCCATAGGCATCAAGGCATTATCAGTTGTTCCATCCACTGCACAGAGAATTTCCCCAGCCGTAAACAGCAGTCACACTATGATATTGAACTAACCAAAGGTGCTGATGATAGCGCCTATCAGGAAACCGTCGAACAGACTCTCGAGCTGCTTATTCGGCTCCATCAACCAGATTTAATCCTGTATGACGCTGGTGTTGATATTCATCAGGACGATGATTTAGGCCATTTACAGATCAGCCAAGAAGGGCTCTATCAACGTGATGTTACTGTGCTCTCCATGGCAAAAGCGGCAAATATTCCTGTTGCTGCGGTAATTGGCGGCGGCTACAGCCGAGACGAACTACAATTAAGCCAAAGACATAGCCAACTTTTTATTGCAGCCAACCATTTGTGGTAGCAAACTCAATAAAAATCATCATGGAGCACAGCGATGCAACTCGAAATCCGCAACTATTACGAAGTTCTCTTAATGGAAATGTTATCCGATGAAGGCCTGATGGATGAATTGCCGGAGGATTATTTAGCCGATCTCTGCTGTGTGACACTCAATCAACTGCCCGTGCGTTATATCCGCCATTTAGTCGACACTTATTTCTTTGAAGATTATGATGAATTGCAGGAACTTAAACGCGAAATACAGGCTGCACTCGAAAAATCGCGAGCCTTTTTAAAACAGAATTTACAAAAAAGAATGCAGCAGGAAGAAGCCAACAGCTAAGTCATACGGTATAGGGCATCGCTACATCGATTTGCAACAAGGTTTTACGAGTAAATTCTGCAGTGTTGCTAAATGCTAAGCTGAGCAGTTATTGCTAATCAGTGAGTTAAAGATAAAGATAAAGAAGATTGGAAAATGATGGGGAAATTTGGAGGTTCCCCTAGAGCCTACACCCCGGCACACGAGTCGCTTGCTGCGGTTGCTCCCTTCCGGGCCTGGCCGAGTTCACAAGTTATCATTGCGGGGGGACCCTAGGGTCACCATAACTTCAAGTGGATCACCAAAAGGATCATCACCGAACGACGCGGATTATCCCCTATGGCCTCTATGGGATCAAGTGCTAATCCGCCCGTTTGATAAATATCCGGTTTAACTGGACAATCTATAGGCAAACCTAAGTATTGAAAATGATAAAAGCCTGCAAAGCAGGCTTTTTATTCGCTAAAAGACGTCAAGCTAACGCAAATGACTCAAGACAATGCCAAGGCGTTACAGCTTAATCATATGACGATTTTGCTCAATCAGCTTAGCACCGATCCCTGAGACATTTGCTAACTCATCAATAGTCTTAAATTGCCCATTTTGAGTGCGATAATCAACGATGGCCTGCGCTTTAGCGGCACCAATCCCCTTTAGCAGTTGTAATTGTTCAGTTGAAGCGGTATTGATGTTGACTTGAGCCGCGTCTGGCAATGCTTGTTTAGCATCGTTTGCCATATTTTTGGCCTCAGTTTTCGCTTGGTTTTGCACCTTACTCGCTTCTTTTACCGGATCAGCTGCCATTACTGGCAAGGTTAACAGGGCAGAAAATGCAATAGCAGATACCATCGCAGGTAAACTAGGTTTTAGTTTCATAATGCTTCCTCTCTCTCCTTGATATTCGGCCTTTCGTCCAACTTCCGTGGCCTCCAATCAAACATAGACGAAGCTTTTATGAATTTCCAAACGCCAAAGTACAAATATTACCTCTGGCTTAAATGTGTAACTTTAGAGCAATGAATTTACAGATAACAATGAAGAAAAAGGATGCGGTTAATGCATCCTTGTTATAAAAATTATCCATAACCAGCTAAACAATCGTTGCTAATGCCTGACTTAAATCAGTAATAATATCGTCACAATCCTCCAAACCGACAGAAATTCTCAGCAGATTATCCCCAATGCCCGCAGCTGCCCGCGCTTCTGGGGAATAAGGAGAGTGGGTCATTGAAGCCGGATGCTGAATAAGGGATTCCGCATCGCCCAAACTAACCGCAATTGAAAATAGTTTAAGCTTGCCAACAAACGCCATAGCCTGAGTAAAATCCGCAGCTAATTCAAAGGCGATCACCCCTCCTGCTCGCTGCATCTGCTGACCAATAAATTGATGACCCGAATGGGATTTAAGCCCTGGATAGTACACTCGCGTCACCGCAGGGTGTTGCTCTAAAAACTCAGCAACCCGCTGGGCACTCTCGCAATGGCGCTGTAAGCGCACATCGAGGGTTTTAAGGCCTCGTAGGATAAGCCAAGCATCATGGGGTGAGATCACTGCACCAATATCCTTTAGGATTTCATACTTCACTCTGTGAAGTTGCTCTTCGCTGCCACAGACGATGCCCGCAATCACATCACCGTGACCATTTAAGTATTTAGTCGCGCTGTGAACCACTAAATCAATGCCTAGTGCAATCGGTTGCTGCAGTAGCGGCGTCATAAAAGTATTATCGACAATGCTAACTAATTGATGCCGCTTCGCAATATCGGCGATAGCTCTAAGATCAAACACCTGCAGATGAGGATTGACCGGTGTTTCACAAAAAATCACCCTAGTGTTCGGTTTGATTGCCCGCTCAATTGCCGCTAAATCGGTAAAGTCGACTAAGGTGACTTCGATGCCAAAACGGGCAAATTGGCTGGTCATAAGTGCAAAAGTGCAACCATATACCGCATTAGAAGCCACTAAATGATCGCCCATCTGCAAATTAGCGAGCAGCGCCGCCGACACCGCCCCCATACCTGACGCCGTTGCCGCCGCCGCTTCAGCCCCTTCTAAAATCGCCATTTTACGCTCAAGTTCGGCCACAGTTGGATTACCAAGACGGGTATAAATATAACCGGGCTCGTTACCCGCAAAACGCTCGCCACCTTGCTGCGCCGATTCAAATACAAAAGTTGCAGTTTGATAAAGTGGTGTGACTAACGAACCGAAGGCCTCTCGCTCATGTCCTGCATGAATGGCTTGGGTCGCCGCTTTCCACATCTTGCTCGATTCATCTTGCATTGCTTACTCCTTGTTATGCCATTACATCATTCGATTCTTGATTGATTGTTCGAGGAATGATGATTTGCTTGTGTTTTTAGTCCATATAGATAAGTTAATAAAACATTAGCCCTATCGAATAAGCACTAACATACCCTGCTGAACAGTTGAAACCAGTGCAACGGTGAAAATAGCAACAGAACCACTGTAACTAAGTTGTTACATTCAGCGTTTAGGGCAGAACATCGGCGATAAAAAATGCGCTAATGACAGAGTCATTAGCGCATTAGTATTTAGCCTAAAGTGCACTCGCGGTTTTGTGCATTCGGCTATGTTATTTGTCTTTTGCCGTTGAGCTGTTTTTTAGCTCAGCAGCCTCTAATTGGCTCTTAAGCGCATCACGCCCATCTTTGGTCAATAACTTACCAGCAAACTGCTTAAGCTCAATCAACAACTCTTGATGAACTTTCGATAATTTGGGGCGCTGCTCTTCCCTAAAACCGATTGGCCGACACAGTGCCATGGCCTGATATCCTAGGCGCGCCGTTAACAAACCGCCCCCTAATCCTTGGGCAAGCCGCGCGGATAATTTACCGGTCATCTCGACCGATAGCAATTGAGTTCCTAAGTCCGTGACTAACTCACTGGTGCCCGCATAAATAATGTTAATCACTATGCTGCGAATGAGTTTAATCCGGCTCCAATAGCCTAACTCTATCCCATAACAGGCAGCGACATCACGCAGCATTCGCTGATTACGCCAAAGAATGATCGCCATATCCAATGCCGCAAGCGGGCTAGCAGCCAATAACACTGCTGATTCAGCCGCATATCGACGCACGACTTTTTTGGCGAGTTCATCCCGCTCCGTTAGGACTAAGTCCTCAAATAACAGCACTTTTTCGGCATCGTTATGTTCATCTTTTAACGAGTGACGCAGCCGTTGTAATCCTTGGCTATCGGGGTAATGCCGTACAATATTATCGATAAAGCTATCGGCCTCACCCATTTGCATACTCAGGGCAAGCCTTGCACCTGTATCCTGGGTATCAGCAACCTGTTTTAAGCGTTTTAATTTTCGATACTCGCTAACGGCACCGACTATAGCCCAGCTCCCGACTAAACCAAGCACCACACCATAAAAACTAAATAGCCAAGGACTGGCAACCCAAGCATCCCGCAAACCAAGGCCTGTTTGCACTAGCGTGAGTAGTATTAATGCCATTAGTGATAAGCGTGCCAACCAAGACCAGCGGCGAGATTGATGTAATTTAGGGCGTATCGATGCCACATCTAACACCTGCGGTTGAACAGCTAACGTCTCTTCAACAACGTCATCAATCGCCTTTATCGGGGTTTGTGGCGCAAACATTTGCGCACTTTTTAACTCATCTGTTGCAAACTGTAGTTTGACCTGTTCAGCATCAAATACTTGCTGCTTTTTAAGCGCTTGAGTTGTAATCGAAGCAACAGACTGCTCCGACTCATTTATTTGAGACTCAGTTGAATGTGGTAACGGGTCTTTTCTCATTCCAGTTTATCCCCCACAAGATACTGCAGAAGGTGATCAAGACGGATATGGTCAAAATGCACCGAAGATGGATCAAGATTACGGTTATCCGGCGGTGCAAAACCTATAAAATTAAAGCCTTGTTCACGCCAAAAAGTGGACTCAGGTAAGCGAATGGGCACTTCGCCGGGAAACAGTGTCAGGGCTTGGCCATTCAATCCTGTGCCCTGCACGACTTCCACATCCCCATCTTGAGTGGTCACCATGCCGTGGCGCGTGGCCTTAATCGCACTAATGGCCATAGTTTCGACTTTACAACCATCAAAACTAGCAAAGTGCTGACTGTGCTTGAGCATATCCGTTAACAGCGACAACACATGACTTTGTTGATCCCGCGTCACATGGTCAACCTTACTGGCGGCAAAGAGCAAACGGTCAATCCGCGGCGCAAAAAGCCGACGTAAATAACTGGATTGTCCATATTGAAAACTCTCCATAATGGCATTTAGCGCCGCGCCCATATCTTCAAATTGTGATTTGCCACGATTTAACGCACTGAAGCAATCAACGAGCACCACCTGACGATCAAAACCTGCGAAATGTTGTTTATAAAAAGGTTTAACAACCTTAACGACATACTCTTGATAGCGCTTTTCCAGCACATGAAAAGCACTGTGTTTCTCACTTTGTTTAAGGTTGCTCCACTGAGCATCAGTCACAGATAACAGCGGGAAAAACGCCAGCAGCGGCGCACCTTGCCACTCACCGGGTAATAACATTCGCCCCGGTTGCGCTTGGTAATACCCCTGCACATGTACTAAATCCTGTAATAGCTGCTGATATTGATCGGCAAGCCGTTTCAATTCCGATTCATCGGCCATCGCCGCTAAATTGAGTGCATTTAACGACGTTTCAAATCCAGCGTATAACGGTGAACTCTTTAAAACCGCAAGCCGTTGCTGCTGGGCAGTACACCACTCAATATAGTTTTGGCGCAGCATAGGTAAATCTAACAGCCACTCACCGGGGTAATCAACAATATCTAAATACAGCGTTGCGGTATCGGCAAACTTGGCGAGTAATCCCTTTTGCGGCCGATATTTAATGGCTAGACGCAACTCTGAAATAGTGCGAGTCGACGCCGGCCAAGTCGGAGGATTCGAAGTCAGCGCTAACATAGCGCCCTGATAATCAAAACTCGCGATTTCAAGATCTGGCTGCATCGCGCGCTTAACCCCAAGCAGACGTTGTTCACGGCTCACCTGCCAAAGAGGCAAACCATGTTGGCGAGAATGCGATGCAGATGATGCTGCACCGCTATTGAGTAATTGATTGACTAACCCTGTAATAAAGGCCGTTTTTCCCGCCCCCGATAACCCTGTTACCGCAAGTCGCAAATGCCTATCGGCTGTTCGATGGAGGAGGGATTGGCTCTTTTGCGTGATTTTGTGGAGCGATACATCAAGCATTCCCATAAGGATTTCCCTAAATGTTGAATGAGATAACTATATACTGGAATCGACGGGAGATAACACTGGAATAAACCAAAGATTACACAACAAGGGCGGACATGGCCGCCCTTTCGAGGGATTACAAACTATTGATTTGTCTTTTTAAATCAAAATTGTCAGACGTCACATGGCGCTCAAGGTTTTGCAATCTCACCTCTAGGCTCCTAAACTGACGATTCACATCGCTTAGCGCCTGTTTAGCTGGCTCTCCCGACTGCCAAGGTTTCTTCTTCACTTCAATGTCATCCCTAACAGAGCTATTTTGAGGTTTGATATCGAGTATCACCCATAACGCCACATAGATGATAAAGACAACACCCGAACCACCTAATAGAAAGATAGAAACAGCAAGTACGCGTACTAACCAAGTTTCAATCGCAAAGTACTCAGCAATCCCTGCACACACTCCGGCGATTTTACCTGACTGGGGAATACGGTACAAAGTTCGACCATTAGATCCTCTCATGTTTCCCCCTCCATTCAGGCGATTCAGAATCGAGAATCGCCTCTAAGGTTTCGATACGCGCAGCCATTTTATCGGCTTTCGCAATCAAGTCATTCAGCTGTGAAAACTCTTCCTCAGTGAGTCCCTGGCTCACTTGTCGCTTACTGCGATAATGAAGAACTAACCATATAGGCGCCACCACTATCATAAAGATGATAATCGGAGCCATTAGTATGTCCATATCCATAACTCACCTCTAAAATGTTATTCTTTTGACTTTGTGGGAGCTTTGCCTTTCACTTTTGCCTTGAGCGCTTCCAACTCAGCATTGACTGAATCTTCAGCTTCTAATGCCGCAAACTCATCAGCTAAGGTTTTTTTGCTGCCAAGATCGTAGGATTCAACCTGCGCTTCTAATCCTTCAACACGGCGCTCATATTGCTCAAACTTAAGCATGGCATTATCAATTTTGCTTGAGTCTAACTGCTTTTTCACTTCTAAACGTGATGACGCAGTTTGAGTGCGCAAAATAATGGTCTTTTGGCGCGCTTTTGCATCTAACAGTTTTTCCTGCAGCAGGCTAACTTCGTCTTTTAAACGAGCGATATGCTCATCCAGCACTGCCAACTCTTGGTTTAAAGTATCCACTAAACCCGCCGCTTTTTGTTTTTCAACTAAAGCTGCTTTGGCTAAATCTTCGCGGTCCTTTGAAAGTGCCAGTTCCGCTTTATCCTGCCAATCCTGAACTTGCTCCTCGACTCGGCTGATACGGCGATGCAATTCTTTCTTTTCAGCCAATACCTTAGCTGAGGTTGAACGCACTTCTACCAGTGTATCTTCCATTTCTTGGATGATCAGGCGAACCATTTTTTCAGGGTCTTCGGCTTTGTCGAGTAATGCGCTGATATTAGAGTTAATGATATCGGCGAAACGAGAGAAAATACCCATAATGCTATCCTCAAATTGATGTTGGTCTCGCTTAAGGTAATACACTAACTGTGCCAACTTTTATTTATTGTTTAAATTCAGCTAGATAAACAAAATCTTAACTTTTCCTTTATTTTAAAACGCAAGCCACTTATTATGATTTTCACCAAAATTTAGCGTTAAAGACTAAAAAATATCGTGGATAATAAATTTCAGCAAGACAATCTAATCGGTCAATCAAACGCCCTACTTGAAGTATTAGAGCATGTCTCACAAATCGCTCCGTTATCAAAACCTGTACTGATCATTGGTGAACGAGGCACAGGTAAAGAGCTGATTGCCGAACGCCTACATTATCTGTCTAAGCGCTGGGATCAAAATTTTATTAAGCTAAATTGTTCATCTTTGAGCGAAAACTTGCTTGAAAGTGAATTGTTTGGCCACGAATCTGGGGCCTTTACAGGTGCTAAAGGTAAACACGAAGGCCGTTTTGAACGGGCTGATGGTGGAACACTGTTTCTTGACGAGTTAGCCAATACTTCTGGATTGATTCAAGAAAAACTACTGCGTGTTATCGAGTACGGTGAATTTGAACGTGTCGGTGGCAGTAAAACCATTCAAGCGGATGTGCGCCTTATCTGCGCCGCCAACGAAGATTTACCCTCACTGGCCGAGGCCGGTGAATTTCGGGCCGACTTACTCGATCGTTTAGCCTTCGATGTGATCACACTGCCGCCACTACGTTGTCGTCCAGAAGATATCATGACATTAGCCGAATACTTTGCTGTGGGAATGGCTCGGCAACTCAAGCTCGAACTCTTTAGTGGCTTTAGTGCAAATGCCATCGAGCAGCTCATGAGTCATGACTGGCCCGGTAATATTCGTGAACTTAAAAACGTAGTTGAGCGAAGTGTTTACCGTAATTGCGGTGAAAATCGTCCCATCGAGCACATTATTCTCGACCCTTTCGCCTCCCCGTACCGGCCGACAACTCGGGTGCGCACTCTTGAGCGTCAGGTGGTGCCCACACCGCACTCAACCATCATAAGCCCTCCCACCGTTACGGCAAAAACCGATATTGATGTCATTGCACCTAGTGAAGCGCCGTTAAATGACTTTAGTTTTCCATTAGACTTTAAAGAACAAACCGAGCGTTATGAGATGGAGCTTATTCAGCAAGCCTTATCGGCGAGCCAATATAATCAAAAGAAGACCGCTGAAATCTTGGGGTTAAGTTATCATCAGCTACGCGGCATTCTGAAAAAATACAATTTGCTCGATAAAGCATAAGCTGATTGCCCATGGGCGAGATGCACTGCTAAAATAGTCGTTCATAGTCGATAAAATAATGATTTATAAATGAGTGTGCTAATTAGACGCCTGTGCCTAGCAACTGCGGTATTCTGCATGAGTGGGTTGTTGGTTGCATGTGGCCCCCAACGGCTTCCTTCTGGTTTGGTCTATTGTTCCGAAGGGAATCCCGAGTCTTTTAATCCGCAGTTGGTGACCTCAGGCACTACGATCGACGCCACTTCACACCTGATTTATAGCCGATTAGTAGACTATGACGCGCTCTCTGGTCAGTTGGTTCCGGCCTTGGCAACCAGTTGGGCTGAAAGTGATGATGGTCTTAGTTATCGTTTTACGCTCAGGGAGGATGTTAAGTTTCAGCATTCTTCCCGTTTTACGCCAAGTCGCTCATTTAACGCCGACGACGTACTGTTTTCCTTCAATCGAATTATCGATAAGCATCACCCTTACCATGGTGTGTCACGCACTGGTTATCCCTTTTTTCAAAGTATTGGTTTTTCTGAACAAGTTAAAAGTGTTGAAAAAATCAATGACTATGAAGTCATCTTTCGCTTAGCCCGTAAGGATGCTTCATTTTTATCGAATTTAGCGACTGACTTTGCCGTTATTCTCTCCAGTGAGTACGCCGAACAACAACTTGCACTAGGTCACCCGGAAAATGTTGACCATTTTGCCATTGGTACAGGGCCTTTTACTTTAGTGCATTACGCCAAAAACGAATATATTCGCTATCGCCGTAATCCAGATTTTTGGGGAGAACCCGCCAATGTCGAGATGTTGGTCTATGATATCACCCCAAAAAGCACCGTGAGATTAGCAAAGTTAATCGCGGGTGACTGCAGTGTTTCAGCCCTGCCCAAAGCAGGGGAACTTCCCGTTATTAAGCAACATGAACAGCTCAATATCGAATCACAACCCGGCCTTAACGTAGCATTTTGGGCATTTAACACTCAAAAAGCGCCATTAAATGATGTTCGAGTTCGCCGCGCGCTCGCCCATGCGGTGGATAAACAAAATATCTTACGTGCTGTGTATCAAAACACCGCAATAGAGGCGATAGGCGTACTTCCACCAGCCTCTTGGGCCTACGACAGCAATAAGAAGCTACTCGATTATAATCCCCAAAAAGCCAGAGACCTGCTAAAAGAGGCAGGTATTAACAATCTCAGCATCGATATTTGGGCAATGCCTGTTGCGAGAGCTTATAATCCTAATGCACTGAAAACAGCTGAGTTAATTCAATCTGATTTGGCCAATATCGGTGTTAAAGTCAACATAATCAGTTACGACTGGAGTGTTTTTACCCAAAGATTAAGTCGAGATGAATACGATTCAGTGCTCATCGGCTGGAACGCCGATAACAGTGATCCCGATAACTTTTTCACGCCACTGCTTAGCTGCGCGTCAATGCAATCAAACAACAACCGCTCTCGCTGGTGCAATAAACAGTTTGATGCCATTCTAGACAGAGCAAGAGAAGTCTCAACACAAGCAGAGCGCAAGCAAATTTATCAAGAAGCCGAAGCATTCATCGCCGAGCAAGTACCAATGCTGAGTTTGGCTCATGCCAAACGGGTCGCTTTAACGCGTAATAATGTACATAATATGCAACTCACGCCTTTTGGCGGCATTTCCTTTACAAAAACCAGCCAAACCACACAGGAGACTAACTGATGTTAAGATACCTGTTACGGCGCCTCAATTTATTCCTAGCGACTTCACTCGTCATGATTGGTGTCCTATTTTATGCAACAGGTTTGTTCCCGATTGAACGCACCTTTGCCCTCACAGGAATACATTCACCATCTGCAGCTCAGCTTAGCCAAATCGAACAAGACTATAAGTTAGATAGCAACAAGGCGTTGCAGTTTATTGCTTATTTACAGCAAAGGCTGAGTGGTAACTTAGGGGTTTCAGTGACTTCCCATCAAAGCGTTGCAGAGGAGTTAAGTACCGTACTCCCAGCCTCCTTCGAGCTCGCCGTCATGGCCGCGGTAATCGCCATTGGTTTAGGCGTGCCTTTGGGCGTTTTGGCTTCACAAAGTCAGCATAAACTCACCCAAAATACCATTATGGCTATTACTCTTACGGGTTACTCTGTTCCAGTCTTTTGGTTGGGACTGTATTTATCGCTTTGGTTTGGTGTCGATCTCGGTTGGTTGCCAATATCGGGGCAACTCAATCTTTTATATGAGATAAAACCCGTCACTGGTTTTATGCTGGTCGATATCCTACTTTCTGATTCGGAGTATCGCATATCGGCGTTTAAGGATGCACTGCTACACATTATTCTGCCAGCGACAACGCTCGCAGTGCTGCCTTTTACTGTGGTAGTACGTAGCACACGTTCTGCAATGATGAATGTGATGAACCAAACCTTTATCCGCGCAGCCGAAGCCAGAGGTATGCACACCAATACCATTATTTTACGCCATGCCTTACCCAACGCGCTTATCCCTGTATTAAAGCACTTAGGTTTAATGCTAGGTGCCTTTGCTAGCTATGCTATTGTTGTTGAAGTGATATTTTCATGGCCAGGTGTAGGCTCTTGGTTAGTATCAGGGATTTATCAGCGGGATTACACGGTTATTCAGGGTGGAATATTGGCTGTCGCCTTGCTGATCATCTTTTTAAGTATTTTGATTGAAGTGCTACATACCGTCTTCAATCCATTAAGCAGAAAAGATCTTTATGCCTCCAGTTAAAATTTATCAGGAAGATCAAATTGCTTCCCCAATGATGCGGGTCTGGCAAAATTTTTCGGCAAACCCTTTTGCCTTAGCGGGATTGTGGACCATTATTTTTCTGCTGCTGCTCACCCTCTTTGGTCCAATGATTGCGCCTTTCGCACCAGAGGCTCAAGATCCACGCGCCCTATTGTTACCTCCCTCTTGGGATCCTTCCGGCACTGTGGCGCATTTTTTAGGCACCGACGATCTTGGCCGGGATATTTTTAGCCGCTTGCTACATGGCGCGCATTTAACCTTTGGCATGGCATTAATGATTGTCGGTACAGCTCTGTTTACTGGATTTATCATCGGCTCACTTTCCGGCATGATGCGTGGATTAAAGTCTAGTATTTTGGGCCATTTGCTCGATGCATTGCTGTCAATCCCTTCGCTTCTGATGGCGATTTTAGTGGTTGCCGTCATGGGGCCAGGGCTTGAAAACGTCTTCTGGGCCGTGGGCATTGCCTTAACGCCGCAGTTTGTCCGCTCTATTCATCAATCGGTCCATGAAGAATTACAAAAAGAATATGTTACCGCTGCCCGTTTGGATGGAGCCAATTCAATGCAGATTTTTTGGTATGTAATCATGCCAAACGTCTGGGAAGTGGTGATTATTCAAACGACCTTAGCCATTTCTGCCGCGATTTTAGATATTGCTGCCCTCGGCTTTTTAAGTCTTGGTGCTCAAGCCCCTAGCCCAGAATGGGGCGCTATGGTGGCGCAAGGCATGGATAATTTATTGACCGCACCTTGGACTGTAACTATTCCAGGACTGGCGATTCTCTTTAGTGTGCTTGCCATAAACTTGGTAGGCGATGGCTTGAGATCGGCGCTTGCGCCCATCAGAAACTAACCTATGCCATTACTCGACGTTAGAAACCTGACTATTGAACTCGACACGCCCCACGGCAAAGTGCGGGCTCTTGAGAAAGTAAGCTTGACCTTGAATGCGGGTGAAATCCACGGCCTAGTGGGTGAATCCGGCTCGGGCCGAAGTCTACTCGCCAGAGCCATTCTAGGGATCCCTGGCCCCAACTGGACCATTACTGCCGACCGCATGATGTGGGATGGTAATAATCTGATGGCCATGACCTCGAAGGAGCGCCGTAATCTGATGGGCTCAGATATGGCGATGATCTTCCAAGACCCATCAGGTAGCCTTGATCCTTCGCAAACCGTGGGTAGCCAGCTGATGCAGGCCATGCCTAAGAATCCTAAAGCTTATTTTTGGCAAAAGCATAAACATGCCAAACTCACGGCGCAGAAATGGCTACACAAAGTTGGCATTAAAAATCCCCAAAAAGTCATGTCCAGCTATGCATGGGAATTATCCGAAGGCGAATGCCAAAAAGTGATGATCGCCATGGCAATTGCCAACCAGCCTAGATTATTAATTGCAGATGAGCCGACAAACTCGATGGAGCTGAGTACTCAGGCACAGATATTTCGCCTACTATCACAGCTTAACCAACTGCAAAATGTGTCGATTTTAATCATCAGTCATGAGCTTGAGACCCTCGCCCAATGGTGCGATCACTTATCGGTACTCTATTGCGGCCAAGTGATGGAGTCAGGGCCGACGGATGAATTAATTAATCAGCCCTATCATCCTTACACTAAGGCACTCTTGGATAATATGCCGGATTATTCGGGGATAGAGGCGCACAAGGCAATTATGCCAACACTGCCAGGCTCGGCGCCAGCACTCCAACATCTCCCCATTGGTTGTCGCTTAGGGCCAAGATGTCCTGAGGCGCAAAAGAAATGTGTTAATCAGCCAAGTTTGAGTCATTCAAGAGACCGCTACTTTGCCTGCCATTTCCCTTACCACGGTGAAACGACAAATGACGACTCCACTGCTTAAAGTTAACGACCTCTTTAAAAGGTATGATACTGGTTATAAAGGCTTTACCCGCCAATATAACGATGCCTTAGCCCCGGTTTCCTTTGAATTAAACCGCGGCGAAACCTTAGCTATTGTGGGTGAGGCAGGTTCAGGTAAGAGTACGTTAGCGCGTATTTTAGTGGGCGCAGAACCGCGCAGCGGCGGTGAAATTTACTTCGAAGGCGAAGCCTTAGACAGCCGTAATATCAAACAACGCTGCCGCCTTATTCGGATGATTTTTCAAGATCCTAATACCTCGCTCAACCCAAGGCTCACCATTGGTCAATTACTCGATGAACCATTGCGCTTTAACACTCAGCTATCTGCCAAAGAGCGTAATTCTCAAGTAATTGAGACATTAAGGAAAGTCGGTTTATTACCTGAACATTCTGACTTTTATCCGCATATGATTTCTGAAGGCCAAAAACAGCGGGTTGCCGTGGCGCGGGCGCTAATGCTCAACCCCAAAATCATTATCGCCGATGAAGCGTTAACCGCTTTAGATCTGTCCGTACGCTCGCAAATCCTCAATTTGCTACTGAAATTGCAAAAAGACTTAGGATTGTCATATATTTTTGTGTCCCATAACCTCAATATTATTCGCCATGTTAGCGATAAAATTATGGTTCTTCATAAAGGCGTTATGGTTGAGAAAGCTCCCACAGAACAGATATTTAATTCACCGCAGCACGAATATACCCAAAGGCTTATTCAGGAGCAGAGCCTGTTTGTTCATAAGCGTTAAACTGCTCCAACCACTTAAATATTCAGGCAAATTGGCTAAAAATAGATGCCATTTAATCGCCGAAGTATTTATCCTATTGGTCATTTTGATAGAAGAAGCTTAAACATGATTATCAAACCCAAAATTCGTGGATTCATTTGTACCACTACTCATCCCGTTGGTTGCGAAGCTAACGTTCAAGAACAAATTGCCTTAACCAAAGCAAAGGGCAAAATCGCCAACGGGCCTAAAAAAGTCCTCGTTGTTGGTTCATCAAGTGGTTATGGCCTGTCTTCACGCATTGCCGCCGCCTTTGGTAGCGATGCAGCAACTATTGGTGTGTTCTTCGAAAAACCAGGTACAGAAGCTAAGCCAGGTACTGCTGGCTGGTACAACTCTGCCGCTTTCGACAAGTTTGCCAAAGCTGAAGGTTTGTACTCTAAGAGCATCAACTGCGATGCCTTTAGCCATGAAGCTAAACAAAAAGTCATTGAGCTAATCAAGCAAGATTTAGGTCAAGTGGATATGGTGGTGTATTCATTAGCATCACCTGTGCGCAAACTGCCAGATTCTGGCGAACTAGTACGCTCTGCGCTCAAACCAATTGGTGAAACTTACACTGCAACAGCGGTAGACACTAATAAAGACTGCATTATTGAAGCGACAGTTGAGCCCGCAACAAAGCAAGAAATTGCCGATACAGTAACAGTGATGGGCGGCCAAGATTGGGAATTGTGGATTAACGCGCTCGCCGAGGCTGGCGTATTGAGCGACAACTGCAAGACCGTTGCCTATAGCTATATCGGTACAGAGTTAACTTGGCCAATCTACTGGCATGGCGCATTAGGTAAAGCCAAAATGGACTTAGACCGTGCTGCAAAAGCCTTAAACGATAAGCTCTCAGTGACAGGCGGTAGCGCCAACGTTGCCGTGCTCAAAAGCGTTGTCACTCAAGCCAGCTCAGCCATCCCGGTGATGCCACTGTATATTGCGATGGTATTTAAGAAGATGCGCCAAGAAGGTCTGCATGAAGGCTGTATGGAGCAAATCTATCGCATGTTCAGCGAGCGTCTGTTCCGTGCCGATGGTGCAAAACCTGAGACCGATAGCGATAACCGTCTGCGTTTAGACGATTGGGAATTGCGTGAAGATATCCAGCAGCATTGCCGTGATCTGTGGCCACAAGTGACCACTGAAAATCTATCAGAGCTGACCGATTATCAAGAATATAAAGCCGAGTTTATTAAACTTTTCGGCTTTGGTATTGAAGGCATCGACTACGACGCTGATGTGAATCCGTACGTTGAGTTCGATGTGATCGAGCTGTAATCGTCACGATTACAGCTTGCTTTTAAACGCCACCCTCGGGTGGCGTTTTTATTTGCTGCAAACCCATGACAATAGGCTAGAATAGCATGACCATTCAACACTAAATAAGGATAAAGAATGAAGATCAGTGCACGTAATACCCTAAGTGGCACTATTACCGCAATCGAAATTGGCTCTGTAAACAACGAAGTCACTATCGAACTGGCACCGGGCGTAGTGTTAACCTCCGTCGTAACTAAAGCCTCCTGTGAGCGTTTAAACTTGAAGGTGGGTGATTCGGCTTACGCACTCATTAAAGCCAGCAGCGTGATGATTGGCGTGGATGATTAAGCTGCTGAAATAGCGCCCATATCGTTTGATAACGCACAAACAAAAAGGCCAAGTAAACACTTGGCCTTTTCTATTTGATTAGCAAAACACTTTATATTTGCTTTGCGAACATAAGGGATAGACTGAGTTATCCCTTATCACCATCAACCTTCTACAGGGTAATGAATTTTTGCATTCGCTTTCAGTGACTCGATCAGACCGCGGTAATCCGCTTCGCTGTATTGTGCATTTAGGCGTTGTTTTAGTGCATTGACTAACTCATCACTAACAGACTCAGCCGCGTTCACTTTGTCCAGTGCAATCACAGCATAGCCATTTGCTAAAGCGACAGTATCAACCACAGGTGCAGCACTCGGCGTTGGCATTTGGAAGGTTTTAGTCACAATGGCCGCGTCTAAATCCTGTGCACCACGCCCCAATTTAGCCTTAGCGATTAAGCTCACATCAGCAGCGCCCGCTTTCACTTGCGCCATTAACTCTTCTGCTTTAGCACGTGCTGCTGCGTTCGCTTGATCTTGCTTTAAACGCTCTGCGATGTCGGCCTTCACTTCGGCTAATGGCATAGTGCCCGCATCGTGATGTTCTTTCATGCGAATAACCACTACGTGATTCGGTTCAAGCTCAATCACTTCACTATTTAGCCCTTGGCGCATCACTGAGTCTGAAAATGCTGCTTTTACTACATCAGGCTTATTCAATGCCGCTGGCACATCATCACGTGAAAATAGCGGCGTTGTCTTAATCTCAACACCCACCACTTTTGCGGTTTCGGCTAAGGTATCAGGTACTTCATAACTGGTATCAGCCAGTTTGCTCTGCAAGCTATAGAATTGATCTACCGCTTTTTTCTCTTGTAACTGAGCAATAATCTTAGTTTTAACGTCGGCAAAGGGCACTGTGGTACCAGGCTGAACGTCTAACAGTTTGATGATGTGGAAACCAAAATCTGTTTTGACGACTGCTGAGTGTTGACCTTTTTGCAGAGCAAAAAGCGCAGCATCGAATGAGGGGTCCATCACACCGGGCTCAAACCAGTCTAATTTACCGCCCTGCTCTGCACTTAACGTGTCTTCAGAATTGGCTTTGGCTAACTCAGCAAAATCAGCACCGTTATCTAACTGCTTGGCTAAATCTTCAGCCTTGGCTTTCGCTGCGGCTTCATCGCTACCTGGAGCAATCAGAATGTGCGCGGCTAAACGTTTCTCGTTAGACACATATTGCGTCTTATGCTCATCGTAGTAAGCCTGAGCTTCTTCTTCGGTCACTTTGCTGTCTTTGGCAAAATCAGCCGCGTTTAACTCAACATATTCTAAACTCACCTTCTCTGGGCTCATAAACTGGCCCTGGTTGGCGTCATAGTAGTTTTTTACTTGCTCGTCTGTCACAGAGGCATTGGCAAGGTATGGCGCAGAGTCCACCACTAAATAACGAATGTCGCGAGTTTGGCCTTGCAGCTCAGCTAATTGTTTAGCTTCACCGGGTAATACAAATTCAGTGCCCACTAACGCCGCTGTTAACTGACGACGAGTCATATCGACACGCATCATGCTTCTAAAGGTTTGTGGCTGATAACCTAACTGACGCAAAATAGCCTGATAACGGTCGTTATCAAATTTACCGTCAGTTTGGAAAGCGGGTTCAGATTTAATCGCTGCAATAATTTGTTCGTCAGAAACACGTAATCCCATCGCAGCGGCAGCTTGATCGATCAGTTTGTCTGCCACTAGACGCTCGAGAACGCTCTGCTTAATGCTTTCTAGGTATCTTTCGTCCGCAGATAGGGCAGCAAACATTTCGCCCAGTTGTTGTTCCATACGAGCGCGTTCGCTCTGGTAGGCTTGTTCTAACTCGGCTTTAGTGATCTTGTCACCGTTGACTTCTGCGGCAGGTACATCGGAAGTTGAGCCCAAATAGCTACTCACCCCTGCAAATGCAAAAGATAAAATCACAAGTACGAGAATGCCTTTAGCAATCACGCCTTGCGAACCATCGCGGATCTTTTCTAACATCAGATATCTCGCTCGTTGCGATTAACAAAATAAAAAGGCGCATCAGCTTGAGATGCGCCTTTCTGTAATTAATAGGGATTATTCAGACGCTACCACTGGTAAGTGCTAAAACCCCGAGTAATGGTAGAAATTGACCTTCAAAATCCATTACTTTCAATTCGTAAAAAGCACTGTTTAAACAGTGCTTATCATTACGAACGCCTTACAAAGGCTGCGATATCAAAAATTAATTGACAGCGTCTTTCAGAGCTTTACCCGCTTTAAAAGCTGGGATCTTTGCTGCTGCGATTTTGATTTCTTCACCCGTTTGTGGGTTGCGGCCAGTGCGTTCAGCGCGCTCACGCACTTCAAAAGTACCAAAACCAACAAGAGAAATTTTATCGCCTTCTTTCAAACCTTCAGTCACAGCTGCGATAAAAGAATCCAGTGCACGGCCGGCAGCGGCTTTAGAAATGTCAGCACCAGAAGCGATTTTCTCGATTAGTTCAGATTTGTTCATGTCATCCCCTTGAATGTAATTTTTTTGCGCCGCAACCAAATCCGTCTCTAGAGCGGTCTGCGGAGGCTTTTATAACAAGCTTGAATTCAAAGTTCAAGCTGAGTTCGAAAACCAAAGAAATAAAACTAGATACAGCTCAAAGCCAGTTGCCCCAAGGGCTTGGAGCAGCTGGCTCTCCACTGACCTAGGCTACCACAGGTCTGCGCTTTGTTAAGCCCCTTTTTTCATTTTTTTTAACGTCATAGCGCATTTTCTTGCGTTATGCCAAGTTTTTAACCACTTCGAAGCCTTCAACGGGTCTTTCTAGCGCCAGTTTTAACACTTCGTCGACCCAACGCACAGGGCGAATTTCTAAATCGGCAATGACATTGGCAGGAATTTCTTCCAGATCGCGCTCATTTTCTTTTGGAATAAGCACCAATTTAATGCCACCGCGATGTGCTGCCAGCAGTTTTTCTTTTAAACCACCGATAGGTAACACTTCACCGCGTAAGGTAATTTCACCCGTCATGGCCACATCGGCGCGCACAGGGTTTCCAGTGAGGCTGGAAACAAGCGCAGTACACATTGCAGCACCTGCGGATGGACCATCCTTCGGCGTTGCTCCTTCTGGTACGTGCACATGGATATCACGCTTCTCATAAAAGTCGCCATTGATACCCAATTGTTCCGCACGGGCGCGAACAACTGTCATCGCCGCTTGAATCGACTCTTGCATCACATCGCCAAGTGAGCCTGTGTAAGTCAACTTGCCTTTGCCGGGCACTGAAGTCGCTTCAATGGTGAGCAAATCACCACCCACTTCAGTCCAAGCCAACCCTGTGACTTGACCGATTTGGTTGTTCGATTCCGCCTTGCCATAGTCAAAACGCTGCACACCGAGGAAAGACTTGAGATTATCCGCGGTGACTGTAACTGACTTGATGGATTTATCCAGCAGGATCATTTTCACGACCTTACGGCAAATCTTAGACAACTCACGTTCTAGCGCCCGCACACCCGCTTCACGGGTGTAGTAGCGGATGATGCCGACTATCGCACTGTCTTCGATATGAATTTCATTCGCTTTAAGGCCGTTACGCTCGATTTGTTTCGTCAATAAATGCTGCTTAGCGATATTGAGTTTTTCATCTTCGGTATAACCCGACAGACGGATCACTTCCATACGATCTAAAAGTGGCCCCGGAATATTCATCGAATTCGAGGTCGCCACGAACATTACATCGGATAAGTCGTAGTCGACTTCGAGGTAATGGTCGTTAAAAGTCGCGTTTTGTTCAGGATCGAGCACCTCTAATAGTGCTGATGCTGGGTCGCCACGCATGTCCGAACTCATTTTGTCGATTTCATCCAGCAGGAATAAGGGGTTTTTCACGCCCACTTTGGCCATTTTTTGGATGATTTTACCTGGCATAGAGCCAATGTAGGTGCGGCGATGTCCGCGAATTTCCGCTTCATCACGCACGCCGCCTAAGGCAACACGCACATACTTACGACCCGTCGCCTTGGCAATCGATTGACCGAGTGAGGTTTTACCCACACCTGGTGGTCCAACTAAACACAGGATTGGCCCTTTCAGTTGACGCACACGGCTCTGCACCGCCAAGTATTCCAGAATACGGTCTTTGACCTTTTCCAAACCATAGTGGTCAGTATCCAATACTTCTTGGGCTTTCGCTAAATCACGTTTGATTTTAGAGCGTTGACTCCAAGGCACAGACGTCATCCAATCCACATAGCTACGAACCACGGTCGCTTCGGCAGACATCGGCGACATCATACGTAATTTGTTCAGTTCAGCGACCGCCTTTTCTTTGGCATCGCTTGGCATATTGGCTTCTTCAATCTTACGATTTAAGACTTCAAATTCGTCATGGCCTTCGTCTAAGTCACCCAATTCTTTTTGGATGGCTTTCATTTGCTCGTTCAGATAGTACTCACGTTGGCTCTTTTCCATCTGCTTTTTAACGCGGGTGCGGATGCGTTTTTCAACCTGTAACAGGTCAATTTCCGACTCCATCATCGCCATTAAATATTCAAGACGTTCGCCAATATTGGTCATCTCAAGGACAGATTGTTTGTCCTCAAGCTTAAGCGGCATGTGAGCCGCCATCGTGTCTGCAAGGCGTGCCGCTTCATCGATACCTGAAAGCGAGGTTAAAACCTCTGGCGGGATCTTCTTGTTGAGCTTGATATAGCCTTCAAATTGGCCAATCGCGCTACGAACCAAGACTTCCTCTTCTTTGTCTTCTAAAGGCTCAGATTCGAGATATTCAGCCTTAGCCACAAAGAAATCTGCTTCTTGGGTATAACGCGTAATACGGGCGCGGCGACCACCTTCGACCAGCACCTTGACTGTACCGTCTGGTAGTTTCAGCAGTTGCAGAATAGATGCCACGGTACCAACGTCAAAGATATCGTCCTTGGTCGGCTCATCTAACTCAGCATCACGCTGAGCAACTAAAATAATTTGCTTATCCTGGGCCATTGCCGTTTCGAGACAACGAATCGATTTTTCTCGGCCAACGAACAACGGAATTACCATATGGGGATAGACCACCACATCTCTCAGTGGCAGCACGGGGAGTTCGATATGCGCTTCACGCTCTAAGGTCATAGTTCGATTCCGTTTAAATAAAAGGGATTTGTTAAGGAGTATATTGGGGCGGTTTAGGCCCTTTCAATGGTCAATACGAAAAAAGGAGCCCATTGGACTCCTTGATTTTCAGTTTATTAGCTATCTGTACAATTATTGTTCGCCAGAAGCCGCCTGTGCTTCATTGCGCTCATAAATCAGAATCGGTGCAGACTCACCATTAACCACTGACTCATCGACAACCGCTTTCACTACACCTTCTATCGATGGGATATCATACATAGTATCAAGTAAGATACCTTCTACGATGGAGCGTAAACCACGGGCACCTGTTTTACGTGACATGGCTTTATGGGCAATCGCTTTAAGTGCATCTTCGCGAAACTCTAATTCGACACCTTCCATCTCAAACAGTGCGTTGTACTGCTTAGTTAAGGCATTTTTAGGCTCAGACAGAATTTGCACTAATGCATCTTCATCCAATTCAGTTAGTGTAGCAACGACAGGTAGACGGCCGATAAACTCGGGGATCAAGCCGTATTTAACTAAATCGCCTGGCTCAACTTGAGACAGGGTTTCAGATATCGTTGCTTTATCTTTTTCGCCTTTAACTTGCGCACCAAAACCGATACCCGAACCAACATGAGCACGTTGTTCAATCACCTTTTCAAGACCCGCAAATGCACCACCACAAATAAAGAGGATCTTAGAGGTATCTACCTGTAAAAACTCTTGCTGTGGATGCTTACGTCCACCTTGAGGCGGAACCGCGGCAACCGTACCTTCGATAAGTTTCAGCAGTGCTTGCTGCACGCCTTCACCCGATACGTCACGGGTAATCGAGGGGTTATCCGATTTACGGCTGATTTTGTCGATTTCGTCGATATACACGATACCACGCTGCGCTTTCTCAACGTCGTAATCGCACTTTTGCAGCAGCTTTTGAATGATGTTTTCAACGTCTTCACCCACATAACCGGCTTCAGTTAAGGTGGTAGCGTCTGCCATAGTAAATGGGACATTCAATGAGCGCGCGAGCGTTTCGGCCAGCAGTGTTTTACCGCTGCCCGTTGGACCAATCAGCAGAATGTTACTCTTGCCCAATTCCACCCCATCTTTAGGGGATGAATTTCTCAGACGTTTATAGTGATTGTATACCGCAACAGAAAGGACTTTTTTAGCTCTGTCCTGCCCAATGACATAATCATCTAAATGTGCACGCAACTCATGTGGCGTGGGTAATTTATCATTATCACGCTTGGGGGAGATTTCTTTAATCTCTTCACGAATAATGTCATTACATAACTCGACACATTCGTCGCATACATATACTGATGGGCCTGCAATCAGTTTTCTGACTTCATGCTGGCTCTTACCGCAAAAAGAGCAGTACAGCAATTTACCGCTGTCACCATTATTTTTGTTGTCGCCCATTAATTACCTCATTTGCAGTCTGCTCTACTGCTTATCTTAAACTTGTTCACTTTAAACTCAGCGTTGCTTTACAGAGCATAGCCCAGTCAAAAGTAAAAATCAGCTGCGTTTAGTCATCACTGCGTCAACTAAACCATATTCCACAGCTTGAGTAGCGCTCATGAAGTTATCACGATCAGTATCACGCTCAATTACTTCGAGTGGCTGGCCCGTATGCTCTGACAGCATCAGGTTCAGTTTATGCTTGATGCCTAAGATTTCTTGGGCATGAATAGCGATATCAGAAGCCTGACCTTGGAATCCACCCAGTGGTTGGTGGATCATCACACGAGAATTAGGTAAGCAGAAACGCTTGCCCTTTTCACCGCCAGCTAATAAAAACGCACCCATACTGGCCGCTTGACCAATACACACCGTACTCACATTAGGCTTAATAAATTGCATGGTATCGTAAATCGCCATGCCCGCGGTGACTGACCCACCGGGTGAGTTGATATATAAAAAGATATCTTTATCTGGGCTTTCTGATTCGAGGAATAGCAACTGCGCCACAATCAGATTCGCCATATGCTCTTCAACTTGACCCACTAAAAAGATAATCCGCTCTTTTAACAGACGAGAATAAATGTCGAATGAGCGTTCACCCTTAGCAGTCTGTTCGATCACCATAGGCACTAAAGCACTTTGTATGTCTGACGCATTATGCATTATTCATTTCCCTAAATAAAAATGGCTCGCATGAGGAGCCTCATACGAGCCATTATAAATGGCGAACTGCCAATCAAGTCAAGCTTAGCTTATGCGCGACCTGTAGCCTTGTTCATAAATTCTTCAAAAGCGACTTCTTTTTCGGTCACTTTGGCTGTTTTAAGCAGTGCTTCAACAGCTTGCTCTTCAAGCGCAACGTTGCGCATGTTTTGCATCAGCTCTTTATTGCTGTTGTAATACGCAATCACTTCACTTGGATCTTCATAAGCAGAAGCCATAGAAGCGATTAAGCCTTGTACACGCTCATCTTCCGCTTTCAGCTCGTTAGTCTTGATGACTTCGCCTAATAACAGACCGATCTTCACGCGACGAGCTGCTTGCTCAGTGAATAATTCAGCTGGCAGTTCAGGCATGTTCGCCGTTTGACCGCCGAAACGTTGCATCGCTTGTTGACGCAATACGTTAACTTCACCATCGATCAGTGCTTTTGGCAGTTCGATGTCATTGTTAGCTAATAAACCTGCGATCACTTGCTCTTTCACATTAGCTTTTAACGCTTGCTCAAGCTCACGGTTCATGTTCTTACGGATTTCAGCTTTAAGGGCTTCTAAACCACCTTCGCTGATACCGAATAATGCTGCAAACTCATCGTTTACTTCAGGTAAGTTAGCCGCTAATACTTCAGTTAAGGTGATAGCAAACTTAGCTGCTTTACCTTTTAAGTTTTCAGCGTGATATTCTTCAGGGAAAGTCACGTCGATAACGAACTCTTCACCGGCTTTGTGACCTAAGATACCCGCTTCAAAACCTGGGATCATACGGTTACTACCTAATTGCAGTTCGAAATCTTCAGCTTTGCCGCCTTCGAATTCAACACCATCAACTGAACCCACAAAGTTCATTTTCACTTTGTCGCCGTCAGCTGCTTCACGCTCAACAGCGGCGAAAGTCGCGTGTTGCTTACGTAAAGTTTCGATCATGCTGTCTACATCAGCATCGGTTACAGAGGCTTTTGGTTGCTCTACTTCGATTGCATCTAAACCTTTCAACTCAACTTCTGGGTAGATTTCGAAAGTTGCTACGAATTCGAATTTTTCACCGTCAGTTGCACCTGGAACGAAAGTTGGTGCACCTGCTGGGTTTAATTTCTCAGCGATGATCGCTTCGATAAAGTTACGTTGCATCACTTCACCAGTGATGTCTTGACGAATAGCTGCGCCATAACGTTTGTTGATTACAGTAACAGGCACTTTGCCAGGACGGAAACCTGGGATACGAGCACGCTTAGCTTCACGTTGTAAACTGTCTTTAACCAGTTTTTCAATTTGTTCAGCAGGAACAGAAATGGTCAGGCGACGCTCTAGGCCTTGGGTTGCTTCAACAGAAACTTGCATTGTTTTACCTCGAAATTTGTCTAACGTCCTTTGTAATAGTCGAATCTTCAACTATTCAGGTATTCGTTTCTTGATCATTAAATTTGACTACAATGCCCACCACTACTGGCTTTTGGCACAGGTCGCTGTTAGTTGATATCTATCAAGACGCGACATTATAGCCACCGTTTTGTGCAGAGTCGAGCCTCAACGGCCGAATCTAGGGTATAAAAAAAGCGACCAGAGGTCGCTTTTTTTATTTTGTACTCAAAGTACTAAAAATGGGGTGACTGATGGGGCTCGAACCCACGACAACCGGAATCACAATCCGGGACTCTACCAACTGAGCTACAATCACCACTGAAACTGGTACGCCCGGCAGGATTCGAACCTGCGACCACCCGCTTAGAAGGCGGGTGCTCTATCCAACTGAGCTACGGGCGCATGGTCTACAGATTACTCTGCATCCTAACCAGCGTTGGATAGCATTTGGCTATCCATGCTACTCGCTCATGTAAACACGCGAGCAAATAACAATTAAAGTGGTCGGTGATAGAGGATTCGAACCTCTGACCCTCTGGTCCCAAACCAGATGCGCTACCGGACTGCGCTAATCACCGAAGGTCTTACTATATTTGGCATTAACTCAGAGGGTTTCCTCTGTTCTGCTCTCATCCAAAATCTGGATTTATTACAGTACTGTGCTAATCACCAAAAAAGTCTTCAAAGCAAATCAACACATCTGCTCGAGAACGGAGCGCATCTTAGCCCCTCACTTTGCACCCGTCAACGATTTTTTTAACCGTTCATGCTAGATGCTGAATTATCAGTCGAATACGCTTTTTTTTATCCATTTCACGACGGCATTTGCCATGACACACCCGCTACGCCCTGTTAAAATAGCCGCGATTGCCAATCTCTGTGTTAACTACCGTTTTAACCATCGCCAATATAAAGGATATCCTACACCCATGACAGCCCAAATAATCGACGGCAAGGCGATTGCTCAATCCATCCGCACTCAACTGCGCGAAAAAGTTACCGCCCGTAAAGAGGCTGGACAACGCGTACCAGGTTTAGCCGTGATTCTCGTGGGAGCAGACCCCGCCTCTCAGGTTTATGTTGGTAGTAAACGTAAAGCCTGTGAAGAAGTGGGATTTATTTCTCGCTCCTACGATCTCGATACCAGCTGCAGCGAAGCTGAACTCTTAGCCTTGATTGATCAACTCAACGATGACCCTAACATTGATGGGATATTAGTGCAGTTACCATTACCGGCCCATATCGAAGACTCTAAAGTGATCGAGCGCATTCGCCCCGATAAAGATGTCGATGGTTTCCACCCCTATAACGTTGGCCGTTTAGCACAGCGTATTCCCGTATTACGCTCTTGCACGCCGATGGGCATTATGACACTCATTAAATCCACTGGCGTCGATACCTATGGCTTAGATGCGGTTGTCGTTGGTGCCTCGAACATTGTCGGCCGACCAATGACACTCGAGCTACTGCTTGCAGGCTGCACCACCACAACTTGCCATCGTTTTACTAAAAACCTCGAACAAAAAATTCGCCAAGCCGATTTAGTGGTGGTTGCCGTGGGTAAACCTGGCTTTATCCCCGGTGAATGGATCAAACCCGGCGCTATCGTTATCGATGTGGGTATTAACCGCTTAGAAAACGGCACCTTAGTGGGCGACGTACAATATGATGTTGCTGCGCAAAATGCTAGCTTTATCACACCTGTACCAGGCGGTGTGGGACCAATGACCATAGCCAGTCTTTTAGAAAACACCTTGTATGCCGCCGAGCAATATCACGACTAGGTTCTAGGTTCGGCAAGCATAAAAAAACCTGCATAATGCATAATGCCGTTCACTTAAGAGTGAACGGCATTTTTCTTTGGTCTAACCGGAAACTTGTTTTTGCTCATTTTAAGGACTCGTGGATATGCCCTTTCCCGTTTACCATCCAGCTTAAATTGCCGTGCATT
>Ga0247725_1000378_pt1 | contig 36167 bp, 45 predicted proteins | sample OKSTACKMCFT3sol_FD_183021 | JGI IMG/M metagenome (GOLD analysis project Ga0247725, IMG submission 183021) | Subsurface sediment microbial communities from gas well in Oklahoma, United States - OK STACK MC-FT3-sol | ecosystem: Environmental > Terrestrial > Deep subsurface > Rock core/Sediment...
TCAACCGTCAGCATCAACTTGGCTCCGCAGTGACAGGCCCATGGGCCAGTGGTCGGTAGTAGCGCACCGCCTCGGCGCGGGCCGTGCCCAGCTCGCGCGAGCCCTCGCTGGTGATCGGCCACCAGGCCGGCTCAGTCGCCGGCAGCACACCAGGCTCGGTGATTTCGTAAAGCACACCAGCAAACACCGAGGGGCGGATGCGCCGGCCTACCTCGACAGAAAGTCCCGGCGAGAAGGCTGTACCGAAGTCATCTAACCCCACGGCAAACAGGCTGCCCTCGGTCACATCGAGATCCAGAGCCAGCACGCCGTCCGCTCCCGACACGCCGTGACCAGCTACCCGCCAGTCACCAGAGGGTGGCCGCTCAACCACCACCACCTCGCGGCTGCCAGGTAGCCCGTCCAGCCTCACCAGCGCCCCTAGCGCGGCGGGTTCAGTGGCACCACCCGCCCCAGTGCTGATATTGATGGTGTAGGTGCCTGCGCCCGGGATCTGTAGCAACTGCCCGTCCGCCCGTCTCGGTGCTGTCAGATCCTCCACCACTACTAACCAATCCGCCTGATCTGTCAGCAGCTGCAATGGCAGATCCACCCAGGGGGTGTACTCCCCATCAAGGGCCTCCAGGCCGACATACAGCTGACTGCCGGCATGGATGCTCTGCGTCATGCGCAGATATTTTCGCCCCGGCGAAACCTCGCCATCACGAGTAATGCGGAAGCGGATTCGAGCCAAGACTACCTGCGGCCGACTGACTGTCTGCGGCAGAACAATGGAGGAGAAAGGCATCACCAGAACCCCGGATTGCTGGTAATCAGGAGGGCGCAGCGATCCGTAAGGTCGCCCGTCAGCGGCTGGTAGAAGTGGCCATCGCCCAGGTAGGTCGGCGTATACATTTCAGCCACGCCGATGCTGCCCGAGATGCCTGCCAGCGCCCGCTTAATCGCGTAGGAGTATGTCCACGACCAGGCACTAACTTTGGCAAACCCGCGCAACCCCTTCTGCACCTGAGTCCCCGCCAGCCAGTGCGCTTTCCCCAACTCCAGCTCATCAATGCTGAGCGTCGCGGTATCGGTAATGACCACCACTGATGTGTTTGTCCTAACCGCCGCGATACTGGCGGTGATCCCTCCCGTGTCTACGTTCGCACCAGTCTGCGGATTGGTCAGCACCGTCAGAACATCTGGGCGAAGCGAGGCCGAGCGAAAATCAGAGGGGGGAGACGCGCCAACGGAACCGCCGGCTGCCATAAACGTGCCTTGAAGGTCATCCCCCAGATACAGAGTGCTAATGCCGCGAGTGTTATTGCCTGCCGTCGAATCAAAGTTGGCATTCAGGTAGGCATTCGGGTCAGAACTGTTTGTCCCGCAGAACATGAAAATGGCGGTATTTGCGTCAGCCAAGATCAACAGTCGAGTAGAGGCCGAGAAGGAGCAGAAATGATTCACGCCCCACCAATGCGGTGCCGCGTTGGCGGCTGCAATACCTGTCACCACACCAAGCCCCTGAGGCACATTGCCGGACATGCCGGTATAGGTAGCCGAGAGGTAAATGCGAAACCCGGCGTAGTACGTCAAGTTGCTGGTCGAGTAGTTGTAGGCGCAGACCAAAGTGACATATTTGCCTGAGCCGTTGCGCAGCACCAGATAGGTATCGGCTTCGTCAATCAGCGCCCAACCAGCCCCGGCCTTTGATCCGTAGCCCGTCACCAAGCATGCCTTAATGACGGTCTTCATCTGCAGGAACTTGGCCAGGGCCATCGTCGTGGTGTAGGTCAACGCCGGAAAACCGGCGTCTTGAGAGCTGTAGAGCGTAGGCATCAGTCTGCATCCCCTCTGATCTGCAGCTTGAACTCGTCGTCATCCACCGTGCCCTGGCCACTGATCACCGTGCGGATCACCCACAGCGGGCCCAGGGCCGCATCCGTGTTGAAGCGCACCGCGTTGGCCGCCGCCCAGCCGCTGCCCCACCCCTCTTTCTTGATCAGGAAGTAGGGCTCGCCGGTCAGCGGGTTGATCGGTGCGCAGTCGCTGGTGATGTTGCCGGTGGTAATGACGCCGAGCTTTTCTTCCACCACCTGGTAGGCCGAGGCGCTGGTGAAGACCAGCGCCCACTTGCCGTCGATGGCGCCTTTGTTGGTGATAACCGGCGGATAGCTCAGGCTGTTGTACTGCGCGGTGGTGGTGTTGCCGACCGGCACGTCCGTCCAGTTCGGCGCGCCAGTGCTCCACGTCTGCTGGGTGAACCAGGTGTGAATCCGCGACTGCAGGTCACCCCAGGTCACCGCGCTGGATACCTTGGTCTCCTCGGCCGGCAAGTCCCACGGCATCGGCGCGCTAAGCCCGATCTCCCCGGTAATCTGCACCTCAGAGCACATGGTCATGTGTTCCACCCGGTCGCGGATCTTCAGCGGCAGGGTCAGCGGCGAACCGTCCTCAGCCTGCAGCACCACCGGATTGGCCCAGGTGACGCTGCCGGCTTCGCGGTCGACGCTATAGGACGCAGCCCGCAGCGCAACACCGTTGGCATCCTCCACGGTGATGGCGGCCTGCTGCTGGCGGGCCAGCGGCACGGTGCCACCGGGCGCAGGCGAAGCCACCACCGTCTCGGCGGTGTGGTGGATCACCAGCACCCCGCCCTCGCGGTAGATCGGTACGCGCCCATCCGCCGGCAGGCGCACCGGGTCGAGGCCCAGCAAGCCCGCATCGAGCGGCAACTGGGTCTGCACGACCGCGTTGTAGCGCGCCAGCAGCGGGATCACCGGCACATCACTGGCGCCGGTCTCGTCATCCAAGTCAGTGGTGAACACAACCCGCGCAATGCCCGTGGCGATGTCGACCGTGCCCTGAACAATGCCGTCATCGATCAGGCCATTGGCGTCCGCTGTAGCGGTCACCACCTGGGCGGTGTCCGTCCGCACCACGGTGAGCTGCAGGCTACCGGAGCGCAGGGGTGCGCCAGGCGTGCGGAAGGTCAGCGCAGTGACGCTGAAGCCGACCGAGGCAGTCAGGCAAGCCAGGACGGTGACAGCGCTCGCCACGTTGCCGGCGTAGCTGTTCAGCGTAACGCGGGCCGACGCATAGTCCACGGTGCCGACAGCCGTACCGCCGTTCGTGTTGCTGGCGATGTCCCGATAGATGATCCCCGAGCGGTCGCAGTAGGTCGCGCCGTTCCAGGTGAACAGCAGCGAGCCCGGCACAATGGCCTCCCCCACGCCCGGCAGCAGATCCACCGTCAGCGGCGGCTGAGCCTGGGTTGCAGATTGCGGCACCACAGCAACACCGGCCGCCTGGGCATCCACAGATAGCGTGCCGCCGAAGCTTTCGCGAGTCGACACCGGGGTGGTGACCAGCAGGGGCTCGGTCACCGAACCGTTGACCATCTGTTTCTTGCGGTTGGTGTAGGTGTGTTCGTTGTAGTTGTACAGCGCGGCCACCTGCAGAGTGCAGGCCCCGGTGCTGTAGTTGATAGTGCCGGCGAAACCACCCTGCCAGCCGCCGGAGCCGTTGTCCGCGGCGGCCTTGGAAACGTCCACCAGGCCATCGAACACCGGCAGCGCGTTGCCACTCTCCACGGCATCCCAGTTGAGTGCCGGCGCTGCCTGACGGCGGGTGGTCGCCCACTGCGCCCGCACGCTGCCCGGCTTGAGCGGCGCGCCAGGAATGGTGAAGCTCGCATAGCCGCTGGTGTCGCTGGTCACGGTCAGCACGCTACCGGTCACCGTGCCCTGCTCGTAGCTGTACGAGAGGCCAGCGGACGGGGTAGTGCTCAGCACCATGACCAGTTCGCCGCTGGCATAGGCAATGGTGCCGGTGCCGCCCGTACCACTCAGCGCCCCGTTGCCGTTGTCGGTCAGGGTCTTGGTGGTGCTGCCGGCGAGATAGGTCACGGTCAGCGAGGTTGGGCGGATGCCCTTGTGCGGCAGGGTGTATCGCACCTCCAGGCTCGGCACCACGCTGCTGCCAGTGCGCTGGGTGACGGTGTTGTCGGCCGAACTGATGTAGCTGTAGACCAGCGAACTGCCCACGTCCGGCAGCGCATTGAGGGTCAGCGACACGCTGCCGGTGGACAGGCTGATGGTGCCGGCGCCCTCGCCGGTCAGCAGGCCGTCGCCGTAGTCGCGCAGCTCGTACCACTTACCCAGGGCCATGAAGCTGACCGAGAGCGTGCCACGGCGCGGAATGGCGCCGGCCAGGTTCAGGGTGTACGTGAAGCCGCGATTACCCAGCGTCACCTCCACCTCGCCGGTGATGGTGTCGCCGGTCGCCGCTGCCCCTGGCTGGTACGAGGCCGTGCCGGTACCGGTAAAACTGGTGCCAGTGCGCACCAGGGTGATCTCGCCGGTCTGGTAGTCGATGCGGGCGCTGCTGATCCAGTTGCTACCCGACACGAAGCGCAACGCGCCCTTGCGGTCATCGCTGAAGGTGCCGCCGTTCACTGTGACGGTCAGCGTGCCCGGCGCACAGCCAGTGCCCAGGAACGTGCGCGACTCACCTGCGACGGCCCCGGCCGCAACGGTGATATTCACGTTGCGCGCCGGGCCAGCAGGCAGATAGACCTGACGCTGGTAGCCGGCCAACAGGTCGACCAGCGCGCTTTCCTTGGTGGTGCTGGGCACGAGCTGGCTGTAAACCGAAGCCACGCGCAGACTGAGGTCACCCACCGCGCAGGCCTGCGCCAGTTTGCTGATGCCGTAGTAGCGGGCAGCATCGGCCACCTGGGTGCTGAGCACGCGGGTCTTGGTCAGGCCATCCAGCGAGGCGGACGTGGTGCCGGCGGGCGTGACCTGGCCACCGGGGAAAGTGAACAGCAACGGGCCGCTCAGGCTCAGGTCAAGCCGGCGACGAATGAAGTTCTGGAAGTTGCCAGGAGTGTACTCGTAGGTGAACTGTTCCAGGCGCTGCTCCACAGCCATCAACCGCACGTACTGGGTGCCGTTCACGCCGGCCAGTTGGTACACCTCGCCCACCTCTGGCACGCGCTGCTCCTCGCGCTGCACGCAGGCAATGGCGCGCTGGCCACTGAGCTGGGTGCCCAGCAGCTCGAAGGCGGCAGCCGAGGCAGCAGCCACATAACTCTCGATTGCGTCGCGGGCGTTGCTGCGCTGGTCGGTCTGGCTGCCGGTGTTGAACAGCAGCACGCTGACGCGAGGATCTGCAGGCCCATCGGTGACGATGGCATGGGCGCCCAGGTAGGCGTCGTCGTTGGTGGTCATCACCCCGGCGAATAGCTTGCGCAGGTTGATGCGGCCCACGGTGCGATCCAGGCGCGACAGGTCAGGAAAGACGTTGTTCACCTCGCCGTCCACGACAGCGGTGCCGGTGGCACGGCCGCCGCCGTCCGCCTCGTCGGTCAGGCGCTGGCTCTTGAGCAACTTCACATCGGTGGTGGCGATGGACATTCAGGATTCTCCGGGCACAAAAAAGCCCGCACGGGGCGGGCTTGGTCGGGATGGTTCAGGTCAGGGCGTCGGCGCAGGCGGCGGCGCCACGGTGATGAGGCGAAGGGTGAGAAAGAACAGGTCGTCAGGCTGGTAGACCACGCGACGCCATACTGGCACCGCTTCAACAGGAGGCCCGGCAGGGCGATTCCAGGTGACGTGATACTGCTGCCCGCTGGGCAAGGTCAGCAGCATCACGATGCCGGGCTGATCTCGCAGCACCTGCAGGGCATCGACAGTCGCCTTGGTGAACCAGGCGCCATCATTGCTGGCCAGGGTAATGGGGCGGCCGTACAGCTTGGCGCCCTCCTGCACCATCAGCGCCCCGCCCAGTGAGCGGTCCTGGTTTTGTTCAACCGGATCCCACTCATGCTCATCAGTCCATTGCAGCTGCTCCCCACACAGCCGAGGATCAGCCGCCAGGTCGACATTACCCAGGGTCAAGGTGTACGGCATTAAAGACTCCTCAACCCAGCCTCCTCCAGGAGGCTGAGCAGCTTGGTTTCGTCAGCTGAATCACTCACCGCAACGTCCACTGTCTGGCCCTTCACCTCCAGCCGAATGATCTTGCTGGGCGTTACAGGCTGCACTGGCGCTGCCACGGACTTCTGGTCGGCCTCGATGCGCTTCTGCTGCTCCTCGCGCACCCTCTGCTGCTCCGTGGCTGCCTCGATCTGGCGCAGCACACCGAGAGCGCGCGCGGCATTGCTGACCGCATTGGCATCACCACTGGCCTGAGCCTCGGCGAGCTGCGCCTGCAGCTCACGCTGCCGGGCAGAGAAGCGGCGGCGCTGGATGTCCGCCTCGCGCCCCTCCAGCCCATCCAGCTCGTCCTGCAGGCTCTCCAGGGTGCCCCGGGTGGACTCGCCAAGCTGTTTCATCTGCTCCTTTGCAGACTTGATGGCGGACTCAAGCCCACTCAGGTCAGAGTCATCGAGCAGGCCAAGCCGGCTCTTTGCAGCGGCAGCCGCATTCGCAAAGCCAGCCAGCGTCATCTGGCCGCTCTCGTAGCGCTCCATCAGCGACTGCAGAGCAGCCTTCTGCCCCAGGTAGGCCTTCTGAGTCTCCAGGCTCGTGCGCTGCATATTCGCCGCCCACTTGCCCAGGCTGGAGGTCAGCGGGTTGGATAGCGCCGCCTTGGTCGCGTCCAGCTGCTGGTTCACCTTGTCCAGCGACCTGGCCGTGGCCTCAAGGCTACTGGTATCCAGCTCCAGGTCGGCCGACTTGATGCCGCGCAGCTTGTCGTAGGCGTCGAGAGCGGCCTTGCTGAGACCAGCCAATGGCTCGCGCGCTCGGGTCAGGACGCCACCAAAGAAGCCTTCCACCGCGCTCATGTCGCGCTTGGCTTCCTCGCTACCCTTGCGACGGGCCTGCATCGCTGCATCGCCTGCCTGGCGCTCGGCCTCCATGCGCTTGCCGCTCTCGCGGCGCAGCTGCTCGGAGGTGACGATGGCATCCTCGTCGGCCTTGTTCTTATCCTGCTGGGCCTTGGTGCCTTGCTGGACCGCCCCCTTGAGTTCCTTCTGGCGCTCGTTCAGCCGCTCCAGCTCGGCGTTGTACTCGGCCGATCCGATCTTCCCGTCGTTGTACAGCTTGCGCAGAGCCGTGCGGATGTTGTTGATGTCGACATCGGTCTTGGCGCTGCTGATGGCCTGCTGCACCGACTGCAGGTCGCCCAGCTTTTCCTCCAGATTGGACACGCCATCGGCGGCGCCGGAGGCCGAGCCTTTCAGCTCCTTCATCCGACCACTGAGAGCAGTCGTGCCCTGGGCAAACTCTTCCTGAGTGATCCGGCCGGAGCGGTATGCCTCCAGCAGGGCGACCCGCAGCAGCTCCAACTGCTGAACAGACTGCGCACTGTTGATGCTGTCGATCGCACCGGACAGGCTTTCGACCTCGACCTTCGCGCCCGACAGGCCGCTTTGCAGCTTGACGATCTCCTGCGCGGCCACGTTGTGGCGCTGCTGCCACTCCTCCAGGCTGATCGAGCCGGCGCGATATTCCGCCTCCAGCTGCTTCTGCTCTGCCCGCAGATTTTCAACTGATGCGGCCAGCTTGTCCGCTGCCGAGGTCATGTCTACCGACTGAGCAACAAACCCACGGCGCTGTTCAAGCGCGGCCATGGCCTCGCCAAGCTCCTCGGCCGGCAGCTTGGCGCGGGCCAAGGCCGCCTTGATCTCATCCAGCTCTGCCGTGGTTTCGGCAAAGGCAATTGCAGCCAGGGCATTCTCGATGCCGGTGATGTTCTGGCGAAAGTGCGCCTGAATCTCATCACCCGTCTTTCGCAGGCTATCCCGAACACTCGCAGACGAACGCCGAAAGGCAGCCGCCGAACGCTCCGCACTACCCTCCGCAGCGTCAGCAACAGAGTCCCAGGTTGCCACAATATCGGAGCCATCTTGCGCAACCTGTGACGCCATCGTCCTCATCACGCCGAACGCAAAATCGCGCGCGCGCTCCAAGCCAGACACCACAGCATCGCCGCCAAACGCCTCAGGGATCAGGCGCGCAAGCTGCGAAAGCACAGTGAACGAAGTCCCGAACAGCGCACCGGACGCGACACCAATGGCAGCAATACCGCCAGTGACGATATTGAATAGAGCCCGAACCGGCGCAGTTATCAGCGTGACGGCCCTGCCGGCCTGATCCAGCTTGCCTCCAAATTCACTGAGCCATGCAGCGCTGTCATCCACCAGCCGCCTGAAATCCACTTCGCCCAGGCTGAAAGCGAACTCCTTAACCTTCTCCACCCCCTGGACAAAGGCATCAGATAGCCCCTTGGCCAACGCATCCAGGCTGCCATCGGCTGCCATCTGGCTGATGCGGTCGCTCAGTTGCTTGAGCTGATCCTTGACGTACTCCAGCGCCCCGGCATTGGCGATGCGGTTGTAGAAGTCAGTCGCCTGGTCCTTCAGGTTGCTGATGATGCCGCTCAGCCGGTCCATGTTGGCTGCGGCTGCGCCGGCACTCAGGTTGCCGATCTCCTTTACCAGGGCAGCCAGCACGTCTCGCCCGAGCTTGCCCTTGCTGGCCAGCTCCTGCAGGTCGGCAGCGTTCTTGCCGGTGACCTTGCTGAGCATGTCCCACACGGGCACGCCGCGCTCGACCAGCTGCAGGATCTCCTCCGTCTGCAGCTTCTGCTTGGCATAGGCCTGGCCGACAGCACCGATGATGCCGCCAAGCCGCTCCATGCCGCCGCCCAGCTTCTCGTTCTGGTCGACCAACGCCTGCAGCGTCCCGTTCATCGGGTCCACGCCATAGGCCTGCAACTGGGCAAAGGCGTCGGTGACGTCCTGCAGCTCCAGCGGGGTATTCTTCGCGAAGTCCTTGATCCAAGCAGTGGCCGCCTCACCAGCGGCTACTGAGCCCATCAGAGCATTCATGCGGGTCTGTAGACCCTCGAACTGGTCGCCGGTCTGCAGCATCGTGACGATGCCGCCGCGCACCAGGTCGAGCCCACGCCCTAAGGCGCCGAAGAGCGCATCCAGCCCAACAAAGGCCGCAGTAAAGGCCAGCACCTGCTTGGCGCCAGATGCCAGCGCGCCGCGTGCAGCATCGACGCGGGAGGCATGTTCCTGCGCGGCCTCTGCCGCCTTTTTCTCCTCGACGCGCTTCTGCTTGATCGCCTCGCGGTTGTCGTCCACCGCCTGCTTGTTCTGCTTGATCTCTGCAGTAAGGCGGTCTTCTTCAGAACCCAGATTGTCTGTATCGACATTCAGAGCCTTCAGCTCGGTGCGCAGATTCTTGATCGCGCGCTGGCTGCGCTCATAAGCAGCCTGAGCCTCATCAGCTGTTCGCCGGGCCTCACGCAAGGCAATGCGCTGCCCGGCGCTCGCCTGCTCGCTGTCACCGATCTCGCGGGTAAGGTCATCCAGCGTGGCCTGCGCATCTCGCCAGGCCTGCTCCAGGCTGCCGGTGGCGCCCTCGGTGTCACGCAAGGTACGCACCAGACCGCGAGCGCGGCCGGCTTCGGCCAGCTCATCCTTCAGCCGGCGCCCCTCATCACCCAGCTCGCGCATTGCATCGGTGGCGGGCGCAAGATCCTTACTCAGGAAGTCGCGGGCGCGCACGGTGAGCTGGACAAGGCGTTCCCTGATACCGGCCATCTACTTTCCTCCGGGCAATAAAAAACCCGCCGAAGCGGGTTTCGTGAACAGGTGCCGATCAGTTCCAGCCAGTCACACAGCCGTTCTGATCCACGTAAACGAATTGCATATCTACAGGGCCTCTGTAGTAGACCCACTGATCATCACCGCTGGAGCTGCGATTGATCTCACTGGGCTTGCCCCAGGACTGGATTGCCTGCTTGGCGGTCATGCCAGGGTAGATCTGGTTACGAACAATCGCCGTCCTGATCTCCTGATCCGAACCACCATCACAGGAAGATCCACCCCCAACTACATTCACCTTCCCGCCTGCCGCCTGTTCAGCAGGAGCTGGCTCAACGGAGGAAGGCGAAGCAGAAGGACCGAGCGACATACCGGAACCGCCACTCTCTACCTTGATGGTCTCGCCTGCCGCCCCTCCGGGGCAAGCCGCTTGAGTGAACGTCACATGCCCGCCTTCATCCACACACTTGTTCAGCTTGGCGGCAGCGGCATCGCCAGCGGCCAGCATGGCCGCTAGCAACAGAACACGTCGATCCATGGCAATTCCTCCCAATTACTGGCGGGAATCTACCAGCACTTTGCCAGCACCGAAACCCGGCCGGGGCCGGGTGCAGTCAGAACAGAGCTTACCTACGCAGTAGCTGGCAACGTGCTCAGGACGTAGGCATAGGGCCGGCCAACGGTTGAAAGCCGCGTACGCCGGTAGCCCAGCAGGCCCAGGCAATGCCCTACGGCGGTTTGCGTGCCACGGTCGTTCACCAGGCCTAGCGCCTCGATCACCTGCTGGCTGCTGAAGCCCTGCGGCCAGTCGTTGGCCACCAGGTGCGCACGCAGGCGCTGCTGCAGCTCGTACTGCTTGCGCTGTGGCTCGGGCAGGTCCGGCCCATCCAGCCACTGGCTGGCCCCCAGCTCGGCGGCCAGGTCGATGCCGGTGGCGCGCTGGGCGGCCAGGTTGGCGCGGGTGGCGGCCAGCCGGCGGCTCATGCCCATGCTGCGGGCGGTGCCGAACAGGGCGCGGAACACCCGGCCGGCGCTCACCATCTCGTCCGCTTCCACATGGGCGGCCATCGGCGCGGGCGCTTGTCCGGCCTGCGCCGCCGGCATCACGTAGGCGCCATGCTTGCGGATGCTCGGCAGCACCTCGGCGGTGACCCACTTTTTGAAGCGCTTGGCCGAGGCCTTGCGGCTGCGCAGGATGGCCGAGTACAGGCCGGATTCGTTGATGACCAGCATTTCCTGATCACCACCAAGGGTCGGCACAATCTGCCGACCCTTTTCATCTAAGGGGTACTCACATTGTGAGTACCCCCCATGGGGGCGCACTATCTGCGCGCCCTTTTCGTCATCATCCAGTGAGCGACACATGTTGTGCGCGTCTCGATATTCCAGAGAACGAGCAACATCAGCAGCGACCCACCACGGTTCACCTTCCACCAGCACCACCCGCACGGCGGCGCCATCGAACGAAAACTCCATGGGCAGGCTCATTGCTTGGCCCTCAGCATTCCGTCCACCGAGGCATTCACCAGGGCCAGGGTACTCTCCAGCAGGTACACCACCGCCCAGGGCTTGTGGTCATCCCCTTCCATCGCCACATCGAGGGCGCCCTTAAGGGCAGTATCCAGCAGCGAGGAGGCATGCTCCATGGCATCCAGCACCGGCACGCCGGCCTGCACGGCGAACAGCTTGTTGAAGTCGGGCGCCGAGCCACGGAAAGCGCGACTGACGGTAGTGATCTTCGGGTGAAGCGGAACGGGCTTGAGCATGATGGGTCTCCATAGCTGATCTGGAGTCCGCCACCACTGCGACCAAACAGAAGGGTGGCGAACCGTGCGCGGGTTGGTCGACCGGGGCTATGGGACCCGGCAGGGCATGAGCCCTCCCACGCACGGCCCGCCATAACGCGGGCACAAAAAAACGCCAGTTCGGCGTCGTGCGCCATAGCTAACCGGGCGACCAAACCCGACCGCTGGACTTACAGCGGCACGAGCAAGGTAAACCCGAACCGGCAGGGCGTCAACGATACAGTGATACTGTACCGACTAACGCCCCACACTTTACGCGGCCGCCTTCATCCCAAGCTCGTAGAACTGCGACATATCCGAGGCGGTCACCAGCGGGTCGGCCAGCAGTTCGCCGGTCACGTTGAACGCGGCGTAGGAGGTGCCGGACAGCTGGATCTCCTGCACCAGGCCGATCTTGAGGCGACGCAGGCGAGCTGGCATCGGAGCGCCGTTCTGCGCGCTGTTGAGGCCGGCGAAGTAGACCTCCAGCTCGGCCGCCGAGGTGGTCAGCATCTGCACCACGTCCGCCTTCAGCTTGGTGTAGCTGCACTTCACGCCGGCCGAGGTGATCTTGGTAGTGCTCAGCACCTGGATGCCGTAAGGGGTCAGCAGGTAATCATCCCCGGCAGACAGAGCGACATCGCCGGCGGTCTTGATAACCGGCGCCACGGACAAGTCGGGCAGATTGTCGAAGGGAATCAGCTCACCCACCACGCCTTCGCAGGCCTGCGGCTCATCAGCAACGGTGCCGGCGGCAACGCCCTTGATGGTGCCGCGACCAACCAGGGCCAGGTTGCGCGGGTTCACGTCATAGAGGGTGAAACTGCAGGTCACGTCAGTGACCTGGCTCACCGAGTTGCGGTTGCCCACGCCGGTGATGAAGTTGCGCAGCTTCTGCTGCTCTTCGCTGTGGGCGATTTTCAGCTCGCTGGTGTTACCCCAGGGCAGCAGAGCCTGCTGGGTCTGGTAGCGGCGGGAGAACAGCTCGCCAAAGCCGATCAGGCTGGCGTCTTGTACGGTCATCATAGGGTTGCTTCCTGTACGGTTTGCGGGAGGTTCTGGAGCGCGGCTCAGCCGGCGGCCGGCTGCTCAGCTGGTTTGGGCTCGGCCTTGGCCTTGGGGTAGTGCGCGGCCTTGAGCACATCCACGGCATGCGCGGCGCAGGCGGCAGAAACCTCCTGCTCGTCCTTGCCGGGCTTGTAGGCAGCCGTATTCAGGCCCTCACGAAAGTTGAAGGCGGCGGTCACGATGATCTTGGGCATGGTTCCTCCAGGAACGAAAAAGCCGCCCGGAGGCGGCCTGCTTGCAGTGGTGGGGTGGGGTTTACTGGTAACGGTCGAGATAGGTCGCGGCAACGGTCAGCGTGACGCTGGCGGCGCTATAGCCCTTCTGTGGCCAGCCGTACTCGACCTGGGCGACCAGCAGGCGCAGAGCCAAACCGGCCAGGGTGCGGTCACGCACCGGCCCGCCCAACGCCCTGCACACGGACCACTCGATAGCGCTCACCACCTCGTCAGGCGCCCGGCCTGGATAGGCAGCAAGGTCGAACACGACCTCAACCTGGTACTGACGCTGGCGCTGGGCACTCAGCTGTTGCTGCTGCCCCTCCACACCAGCACTGGCGGCAGGCACCACGGTAGCCAGCGGCAACAGCGCATCGTCGGACAGATCCTCGTAGAACCGGCCACGCTCGACGCTGGCCAGCGTGAACGGGAAGTCGTCCGGCCCCTGCAGTGCGGAGAGGCGCGCCTGCAGCTCGGCCGTCACCTGGTTGGCTGGAAGCTCGGCAAGGTTCATCAAAGCAGCTCCTTATCCAGTTCCAGGTTGAACTCCTCGGCCACCTTCTCGGCGACCTGCTCATGCACGCGATCATCGACCACCACCTGCATCAGCGCGGCGGCAGATGGACCGAGAGCATCACGAGGCACGGCATACTCGTAGCGGTACTGCTTGATGTGTGGATTCAAGCGCGCAGGCTTCTTCAGCTTGCGCTCACGCACGCTACGGGTGGCCAGCGGCAGCCGCCGCTTACTGGCAGGGTTGATGAAGCCGGCGCCGATCTTCTCGCCCTGCCACCAGTCCACCACGATGCGCGCTCGGGTGCCCGAGCCATCAACCGCCTCGGCGCGGTGCCGGTAGCAGCGCGCCGGGATGCCATGCGAGGCCGGCACGATGCTGGCCGCCGGCACCGTGGTGGTGGCCACTCGCAGGGCGATGCGATCACCGAGGATCACCTTGCGGATACCCGTTGCCTTGGCCATCGGCTCGATCAACAGCACACGACGCGCCCAGCGGGCGGCGCGGTTGACGGCGTTGATCTCCATGCGCAGGTAGCGGGCGGGGTCGATGCCGAAGCGCTCGGCGCCACCATCGGCCCCCTGCAGGTAGACGTTGAAGGTCATAGCGGCTTCACCCACATGCGCCGCACCACGCGGTCATCCTCATCATCAACCAGCCCGGCCACTCGCCAGGTCTGGCCAGCCACCACGAACAGCGCACCCGGCTGCGGCCGCCCCACCTCGATCAGGGCGGCCTCCAGCTGGGTGGTGTACTCAGTCCGGCCCACATCACCCACACGGGCAACGCCGTGCTGCAGGAACACCCGACACGGTACAGCAGCGCCGCCACTGGCCGAGGCGTACTGCGCGGCCTGGCCCACCAGCTCCTCGCACGTCATCACCAGCTCGGAACGGTCATTCTTGAAGTCGCGGACGCTGAGCAGGTGCAGCAGGCGGCTATCTGCTCGCAGGTAGCGCCCTTGCATCAGTCGCTCATCGAACCATGCACGCACCTCGACCTTGACCTGGGCACGCAGGCTGACGGGCGCAGGAGCATCTGCGGATTCCTTAGAGCGGACACCCACCCACACCAAGCCGAGTACCTGCGGCTGCAGGTCGATACCGAGGGCGAGCAGATCCGCAGGGGTATTCAGCTGGCCGGCTCTCATCAGATGTTTACCCAGCGATAGGGCTGCCAAAGGAACTCGGTTGCCTTAGGCAGTGCAGTTGCAATGGTGCCGATCACCACGGCCTCGCGGTTGCTGTACCAGTGGCCTACCAGCAGGAGCATGCCCTGCTGGATGGCCTTGGTCGGATGCAAGGCGTTGCCGATCGGATCAGGCAGTGGCTGGGCAGGATCAACCAATAACCGATTGGTCTGGTCGTTGAATGCCTGAGCGGCAGCCTCGACCAGCACCTGGATGTAGGCATCCTCGTGCCCGTGGAACACGCGGAGGTGCGCCTTGACCGTGCCGATGTCGATCATTACTGCTGCTCATCAGCAATGCTGGCGGCTTTCTTGGCGGCGGCAATAGCCTTCTTCACCGCGTCCGGGCTCGCCACTACTTCCGCTTCCAGGGCGCACTCCGCACCACGGATGCTCAGCTCATGCTCGCCGGGCTCGAACTCCTGCACGTCGCGGCCATTGGGGCTGAACTTGAACAGCTCCTTGAGTTTGACCTTAACCATGTTCCTATCCTCAGAAATGCAGAGGCCCGCCGAAGCGGGCCCCTGATGGGCTGGAGCCGATTAGGCGGCGATCTTCAGCAGCTTGATGGCCTTGCTGTCCATCACACCGCCACCGACGCGCTTGGTGGTGTAGAAGTGGACATAGGGCTTGTTGGTGAACGGGTCGCGCAGGACACGGGTGCCACGCACATCGGCGATGGTGTAGCCGCGCTTGAAGTCGCCGAACGCCAGAGGGATCGAGTCGGCCGCGATATCCGGCATGGCCTCGTCTTCCTCGTAGCGGTAGCCCAACAGCATGCTGGGTGCGCCAGCCTCCAGGCCCGGACGCCACAGGTAGTTGCCTTCGCTGTCCTTCAGCTTGCGCAGGGCCGCCAGGGTCAGGCCGTTGCCCAGCCACACGGCGTTCTTGCGGTAGCCGCGCTTGAGGCTGTGCACCAGGTCGATCAAACGATCCGGGTTGCTCAGCGCGGCGGCGGCGCCGGAGGTCACGAACTGCAGGGTGCCGAACGGGCGGCTGCCGGCCTTGTCGGTGACTGCAGAGTTGGGGTAGGCCAGGAAGCCCTTGGGCTTCTTGGTGCCATCGCCGACCACGAAAGCATCGCCCTCTTCCTCGTCGAAGGTCCAGGACAGTTCCTGGGCGAGCCAGCCCTCGACATCGAAGAAGATGTCGTCCAGCGCCTTCTGGGTGATGGCCGGGTTGGCGTAGATCTCGCCGAAGAACGGGGCGATCTGCGCCAGCTTCGGCGTGCTGGTTTCCGGACGGGCGTCGGTCTCACCGACCCAGCCGGAGCCACCGCCACCAATGTTCACCAGGCGCTTGTACTCCTCGGAGCCGACCTGGATCACATTTGCGAGGGTGCGCATGATGCTCAGGTCACGCTCCAGCTCGATGATGCTGCGGTCGAGCTCTTCCGGCACGCCGAAGCCGCCGTCCTCGCCGGTGCCCAGGTTGAGCGCCTTCTGCTCCAGCTCGCGCAGGCCGTCCTCGCGCCCCTTGCGCAGGTAGCCGTCGAAAGCCGACTTGTGCTCGGCCACGGTCTCGTCGTCGGCGCTGGCATCACGGCCGGGGCGGTTCTTCTTCTTGAGGTTTTCCTCGGTGTTCTTCTTGAACGCCTCCAGCTCACCGAGCTTGGTATCCAGGGCTTTCAGCTTGCCCTCCAGCAGCGGGTCTGCCTCACCTTTGCCGAGCTTTTCCAGGCGCTCGTCGTTGGTCTTCTTGAACTCGGTGAAGGCTTCACCGAGTTGCTTCAGTGCAGTGCGCAGTTCGGCATTGCTGTCGCCGCCGTCATTGCGGCGGCGCATGGTGCGCAGGCTGGGCTGTTCGGAAGCCTGGGTGACGTGCGCCACAGCAGCCACGGCGCGGGCGATAGAATTCTGTTGCATAGGGGGTCATCCTCGCAGTTGTGCGGTCAGGTTGTGGATCTCGGAAAGAAGGTCTGCACCGCCAGCGTCACGCAGGGAGAGGCCTTTGTAGCCATCGGCCATCAGGGCCTTGGCTTCGGTTCGAGAGAGGCCGGCGTCACGCAGGAACTTCTCGAATTGACGCGGCCCCTGCAGGGCGGTTTTCACCGTCTCCACACGGGCCGCGTCGTTGGCGGGGAAGGTCACGAGGGACACTTCCCACAGGTCGATCTGGTTGAGGTGGTACACCCCGGCGCCGTTGTCCCAGGTGCCACCACCAGAGGGGATGCTGTAGCCGATGGACAGGCCAGTGATACTGCCTGCCTTCAGGTGGGCATAGGCACGGCGAGCCAGAGGATCGTCGTCGATCAGCAGGCGCCCTTCCAGGTAGAGTCCGTGATCGTCCTCTTCCATCTTGGTGTACACACCCAACGGCTCGTCGAACTTGTGCTGCCAGAGCATCGCCGGGAAGCCGCCCTTTCTGGCCCAGCCCTTCAGCGACTCCAGGAAAGCACCGGGGTGAACCACATCGGAGTAGCTGTCGGGTATGTCGAATACCGAGCCGTAGCCGGAAAAGGTGCCGTCATCGCCCACGGACTTGACCTTGAAGGCAGTGGACAGGTGCTTAGTGCTAAGCGTGTTTTTGGTTCTCATCTGCCGGCCGTCCGTTGATGTTCATGTTTGAAGGGGTGAGGTAGATGTCGCCGCCTTCACGCGGGTTGCGGTCTTCCAGCTCAAGCACGTCGTTGGGGCTGAAGGCGCCGATGAAGACCATGTCCTTGTAGAACTGGCGACGGGCGTTCATGTCGCCACGTAGCAGCGCAGTGACATTGAACTTCGCGTAGTGGCTCTCCTCGTCCCGCTCGTTGAGCAGGCTGAGCCGGATGCGACTTTCGATTCGATTGACGATGGGCAGCAGCGCGTCGGTGACGTACTCCAGCGCCTGGTGCTCGATGTTGTTGTTGGTGGAGCGGTCAAGGATGGCGATCTTGTGCGGCGGCACGCGCAGCATTCCGCAGATCTGGTTGTCCGTGTGCTTGCGGTTCTCCAGCCACTGCGCGTCGGCGTTGGTCATGGTGACCGACGCCCACTTCAAGCCGCCTTCCAGAATCGCCACCTTGTGCGAGTTGTCGATGCCCTGGTGTTTCTCGTTCCAGGTATCGCGCACGCGGTTGAACACCTCGTCCGTCAGAATCTGATCGGTCTGCAGGGCGCCGCCCGGGTTGGCCCCATTGACGAACAGCTTGGCGCCGTGGCGCTCGGCGGCGATGCCGGACCCGAGACACTCACGGGCATACTCCAGGGCACCCAGCCCGCGCACGCCATCCAGTGTCAACGCGCGGACGTGGAACACCTGGTCGGCACTGAGAATGTCCCGCTTGCCGTCAGCGAAGGTCACGTCATAGACCAGCGACCAGTCCTCCCGCAGCTTCGGCTTGGTGGTCAGCGGGCTGAGCGGCAGCAGCTCCACCACCTCGCCGTTGACCACGTTCTTCCAGGCGTAGAAGTTGCCCCGGAGAATCTGGTGCGCGGTGCACATTTCCCAGAACTCGGAGGCGGTCATGAAGTCGTTGGGACGGCGGCTGATCAGGCGGTGAATCGGGTGGGCCTTGGCCACATCCGCGCCGCGCTCTGGGCGCTCCTTGTAGAGCTTCACCGGCAGCTTGCCCACGTCCTCAGACAACACCTTGAGGCAGGCGAAGAACGGGGCATAGCGCATGGCGGTACTGGGGTTGATGTTCACCCCGGATACCGCCGTGGCACCGGCCGCGATCATCTCCAGCAGCTCACGCGACCCAATCGGCACTGAGGTATCAGCGCCTTTCCGCCAGGGCGGACTCCAACTCTTGAGCCATTTCATTAGGTTGTCCTGATGCCTGATTTCGCATAGGCCGCGTTGACGCCTTCCGGCTCCTCAACGGTCGCGCCCATAAAGCGGTTGAGTGCGTTGAGCAATGCCGCGATGCCGTCGATACGCTCGCGGCTCTTGCCCTTGTGCGGGCGGTAGTTGCCGTTGCTGTCGCGCAGCAGGGCAACGTTCTCAGCGTTCCAGCGCAGCACCGGGTGTCCGCCATGGGCCAGCAACTGGCTGAGCAGCAGCCCCTCGACGCGCTTGGTTGGCGCACTCAGGTTGCCCAGGTTCTGCCCGAGCTTGACCATGGTGCGGCCGTCCCCGGTGAGCTGGGTCACCAGGTGCGAAGCGTTCCATGGGTCATAGCCAATCTCGCGCAGGTCAAAGCGGGCGGCACACTCGTTGATCACCGAGCGCACCCGCTCGTAGTCCACGACATTGCCCGGCGTGGCTTCTAAGAAGCCTTCCTGCACCCACTTGGGATATGGCACCCGGTCGATCTTGGCGCGGTACTCGATGTTCTCGACTGGCACGAAGAAGAACGGCACCACGTACACACGCGGATCTTCGGGCGTAGGCTCGAACACCAGCACGAAGGCCGTCAGGTCGGTCTCGGTCGAGAGGTCGAGGCCGCCAAAGCAGGCGCGCCCCTCCAGCAGCTCAACGTCGAAGGCATCCCCGCAGGGATCCCACACCTTGACTAGGTCAAGCCAACGGTCGTCTTGCTGGCACCACACGTTGAAGTGCTTGGTCAGCACGTTGACCTGCTGAGCAATCACCTGCTTGGCGGTTGCCACCTGGTCGCGCAGGTAGCTGAGCCGAACCGAGATACCCAGGTTCGGGTTGGCCTTCACCCAGACCCGCTCGTCCGTCCAGTCGTCACCCTCGTCCAGGGTGTAGATCACCCCGCCCACGCTGTCGTTGGTGACGCGGCCCTCTAGGATGTCCGCCAGCAGTTGCCGCTGCTCGTAGCAGATACCGTGCTGGTTGAAGCCGGCAGTGGTGATCGCGGTCAGCATCGGCTCGCGCCGCGAGCCCATCGCCGAGATGATTACGTCCCACAGCTCGCGGGTGCGGTGCGCGTGCAGCTCGTCGATGATGGCGCCGTGGGGGTCGAGACCGTCCAGCGTCCGCGCATCAGCACCCAGCGGCACGAACTCGTTGGCGGTGCCCTCGACGAACAGCCGGTTGCGATGGTTCTTGAACAGCCGCTTGAGCGGCGGCGAGAACTCGCGCATCAGCTCAGCATCGCCGTGTGTGATCTTGGCCTGCTCCAGCTTGGTCGCAGCGGTGTAGACCTTGGCACCAGGCTCGCCATCGAAGGCAGCCAGGTGTAGGCCGATGCCGCTCAGCGTGGTGCTCTTGCCGTTCTTTCGCGCAACCTCCTCGTACCACTGCCGGAAGCGGCGGGTGCCGTCTGCCCGGCGCCAACCGAACTGAACGGCTCGCCAGAACTGCTGCCAGGCCTCCAGCTGTACCGGCTGCCCCGTCAGCTCACCCCGGATATGGCGGATGAACTTCGGGAAGAAGTCGATCATGTAGGCAGCACGGGCCGGGTCGAACCACAGCCCGCGCTTGATGCCCTTGCGCAGATCGACGTAGTGGCGTTTCACGGCCAGGAACGTCAATCGGCACACGGTGATCTCGCCGCGCAGCACGGCCACGCCGTATGCGTCCCAGGGGTGCCGCTCCTTGGGGATTAGCTTGGCCGCCCCTGCATAAAGCTTCGGATCTCGTCCAGGAAAAGATCGCCTTGCTCGGCGCCTTTCTCCAGCGCCTTGACCTTGGCGAAGGTCGGGATTGTCAGACAGCAAGACGGTAGCCACCTCAACAGCTCCTTCTCTTGCTTATCGACGTAGTGAACGGCCTGGTGGGGCTGTGAGTAGCCGTTCGGCGTCTTGACCATGATCGAGCCGCCGTTCTCTTCAATCGCCTCGTCCAGGGCTTCCAGGGCCGTTAACCAGCGGCGGTACTTCTTCACGATCACCGAGATCGCCAAGCCCGCCGTCATGTGGAGCAGGCCCGCCTTGCGCAGCTGGTCGCAGATGTAGTCCCACACCTGCTGCTCCTCGGGGGTAAACGTAATGGGGCAGTCCGGCGAGACCACCTCATTGCCGGCCGACACCTTGGCGTCTTCACTGCCATCCGGCCGGACAGTCATGGGTGGATTAGTGCTCATGGGCTATACTCAGGGTTCTTTTTGACCCCCCCCCTATCTGAATTTTCGCCGCGCGGGTACACAGCGCTCCCTAGGTCGTTCGGGGCCGTGGTACGCGGAAGGATTCACCACCCCCTACCCCCTGAGCGGCGGTCACCTCGGAGCCGACAGCCGAAAGGGAACCGAGGGGGTGGCTCGCTCAGCCACTCCGCAATCCTTCTCGCGCACCTTCTTGCCGATCCGGTTGTGGCACTGCCAGCAGAGCGCGCGCAGGTTGCTGTCGACCAGCCCGAGGTCTGGGCGCTCGCGGTAGGGGATGATGTGGTCGACCATCGCCGACTCCACCACCAGACCCAAGCGGTCGCACTCCTCACACACCGGATGCGAAGCGCGGTACTCCTCGCTCTTACGCTTCCAGCGGTTCGTCCAGTAGAAGCTGTCCGTCTTGGGGCGCCGAGCGTTGTAGTCCTTGTGCGCCTTCTGCAGGTACGCGGCCCGCTCCTCCTCCCGCTGCGCCTTGTGCTCGGCACACCGGCTGGCACCAGGCAGCGCGAGGCGCAGACAGTTCGGGGCAGAGCAGACGGCCGAGGGAGACCGAGGCATCAGCCATCCGCCTCTCGTGAGCCTGGCGTCTCACACACACCCAGCCGCTTGGCCATGGCTCGCTCATACAACGCACTGGCGACATCGGCGCCCATGGTCGCCACGATGCAGCCCACTGCCACCGCCACCAGGATGTGCGCACCGCACGCCCAGGTAACAGCGAAGGTGGCCAAACCGAACACAGCAGAAGCTGCCGAGCGCAGGCCGATGCGCTTGACCAGCGCCCAACCAGTGAGCCCGGCCTTGTCCGCCCGCCACGCCTCGCCAGATACACCAGCCACCAGGGCCAGCACCAACCACAGCCACAGCGGCATATCAGCCAGCGCCTGCTGATGCTCGTTCATCGAATCACCTCGATAGCCAGAAACGAAAAGGCCCCGCCGATGGCGAGGCCTGTGATGGGGTGCGGCATCCTTGCCGCCAGGCGCCGTGACCAGGGCTGGGGAGCCCGGGCGCCAGAAACGAAAAACCCGGCGCGGTGGCCGGGTTCGTGGTGAGGCTTGCTGCTCGCGTACCTCTGTGAAATTAGCGACTTTTTACCCCCTTAATCCGGTGGCAACAAGGGGGCGGGGCTGCCACTCCAGCAATGCACCGGCAACACGCCGAGAAAGCACCGGCAATGCGCCGTCAATAAATCACTTTCGGCTATCAGCGCCTGCGGCGCTGTCCCACCTGCCCCCACCTTTTCCAGAGGTGAGACACAGCAACCCCGCGCCACCTCTATCTGTTCCCTACTTCCCCACCTGTCCCACTTAAAAAAATAAATAGGTGCGCGCCCGCGAGCGCACGCATGCGCGCACCACGCGCACCCGCCCAGCGCATACGCACAGGCAGGCGGTGGGACAGGTGGGGAGGTGGGACACGCCCAGCAACGGCGCGGCCCGCCTGCGCCCTACCTCTAAAAGCAGGTGGGCCAGGTGGGACACAAACAAAAAAGCGCGCCTCATGCGGCGCGCTTCCGTTGTACCAGGTGATCCCTGATGGCCACATGGGCCTTGTGCAATCGCTCATAGAACTGCGTTCGCCCGCAGCCACAAGCCGACCAGCGCTGCTGCTCCAGGCTGTCGTAGTTCGTGTAGTGCTCAATCACTACTTGCTTCTCCTTGAACGGCAAGAGCTTGTTCACGATCAGCTCGATCTCGGCCGACTCCCGCAGCAACACCCTGCTGCCGGCCGTGCTGCGGATCAGCTCACCCTTGCACCGGATCAGGGTAGCAAGCGGGCTGCCACATCCGCCAGCCTCCAGTGCCTGCTCGCCCGCTGGAGGGTGCAGCTCGGCGGCCCACAACTTCAGCGCCTCGTCGATGTAACTGATCATAGAACTGGCTCCCTCTCTGCCAGGGCCATCTGCCCGCTCGGTTTCCAACTGTCCGGCCTGATGTACGCATACGGCCGCTGCCGGTAACGTCCCTCGGGCGCCAGGCGCCTGCGCCGCCACCCAAGCCGGTGCATCACCTGCCCCACCCGCGTCTGCTCGGGCCGCCCCCAATGGCCGGGGTCCAGGTTCAGCGCCTTCTCCAGCAGCACGTCGCTGCTCACATGCTCGCAGGGGTTCTGCTCCAGCCACTTCACAATGCGCGGTTCCCAGGCATCACCCTGGAAGCGCACATCCTGCTCGGCCTCGAACATCGCCAACTCATCCTGCTGCGGGTGCCACGGCTCGCCGGCCTGGTACAGGTGGTACGCCTCGGCCCACAGCTGGTCACGTACCTCGCGCAGCTCGGCCAGCTTCACGAACAGGCACTCAATCGGCCAGTAACGCCGGTTCCCGGTCGGGTCGCGCAGATACTCGTCCTGGTTGGTCGTGCCCGCGAAAACACACTGCCGTGGCAGGCGGATAGACCTACGCGCATAGCTGGGGCGGAAGGTATCCACGCTCGCCCCGAAGAACTGCTTGGCCTTGGTCGACTCGGCCTTGTTGAACGCATCCAGCTCCCCCAGCTCGACGATCCACATACCCTGGATCACCTGGAAGGCCTCCTTATCGCCCAGCGGGAAAGGCGTATCCATGAACCACTCGCCGCCGAGCACGCCAAGCGCCGAGGACTTACCCTTGCCCTGCGCGCCCTCCAGAATCAGCACGCAGTCAGCCTTGGCGCCCGGCACCATCACGCGGGCCACCGCCGACACCAGCCAGCGCATGCCCACCACGTCCGGGTAATCCTTGAACTCCGTCAGTGCCCGCGCGCCCAGGTAATCACGCAACCAGGTGCGCAGCCGAGGCTTGCGGTCCCACACCAGCGCCTGCAGGTACTCCCGCACCGGGTGGAACTGGTGCTCATGCGCAACCACCGCCACCGCCTCCAGCACCGTGACGGACTTCACCCGCAAGCCGTACTGCTCGGCCAGCCAGATCGACGTGCGCGTATCGTCCAGGTCGCTCCACTCGCCAGCCCGGCCGCCGTAGGGGGTCGCACGGCGCTTCACCGTGCGGCAACTGAACAGATCCTCACCGATCACCCCAGCCCAGCGCTCATCGTTCTGCAGGATGAGCGCCACGTTCACCGCATGCGGCACCAGGCCGCCCTGGCTTGTGCGCTGCAGGCACGACTTCCAGCCGCCCTCGGCCACCGGCCGCACCACTGCCATCACCTGGCGGCGCACCGAGTCAAAGCCCTCGGCCAGGTGCAGGTCGTTGAAGTCCGTCCACTTGTCCTCGCGCTCACCATCGAAAACCGGCCACACCACCCGGCCACCAACAATCGCCGCCGCGTGCTCGGCCTTCTCCCGGCCAGGGTTCCACGGCTCTTTCTTGTGGTTGGTGGTCTTCCAGTCATCATCGGCGCAGAACACGAACTGCCGGCCCGGGTAACGCTCGCGCATCACCTCGGCCACCGGCATCAGGTTGCCCGCCGTGAAGGCCACCGCCACGCAGAGGCCCGTCGCCATGTGCAGGCTGGCGCCCGTGGCGTAACCCTCACAGATCAGCACCGCCTCACCCGGCTCCGGATGCGGGCCGATCAGGTGGAACGCACCAACGGGGTCAAGGCCGGCAGGCCAATAGCGTTTGCTCAGCCCGTCAGCATCAGGCACGCCGAACAGCACCTGCAGGCCCACCACCTCATCGCGGATGTTCACCAGCGGCACCAGGGCCGTGTCCGGCTTACGCCCGAAGCGCAGACCAAAGGCGCCGATCTGCTTGCGGTCCAGGTAGCCGCAGCGGCCCTTGGTGGGCAGCGCCTTCCACATGCCGGCCGCACGCCGGGCAGCCTTCGCTACCCGAGCCGCGCGCTTGGCCTCCTCCTCCCGCTTGGCCGACTCGATGCGCGCCTGGATCACCTTGCGATCCTCGGCACTCATCCGCCCGCCCACGGGCTTCAACTTGTGGAAGGAGCCCTTCTCCCCCTCACGCCAAGAGCCGAACCCCCCGGCGTAGAAGGTTCGGCCCTCGCTCTGATGTTCATAGATCCGGTAGAAGCCCGTGCGCGACTTGCCCTTGTCGTGAGCATCGCGGCAACGGACGCGCTTGCCGAGCAGCAGCGGCAGGTCGGGATCCAATCCCCCGTCCCGCAGCTGGGCCAGCACATCGTCCAGCAGCGAGAGGGATTCAGACATGCCTGCCACCATGCTTTTCCAATGCAGACTGGCATTCGATACACATCAGGCAGTCACGATCAGCCAGGGCCTGCCGCCGGGCCAGCGGAATCGGCTCATCGCACTCTTCACAAGCCAAGGCATGCACCGGCTTGAGCGCCATACGCTGCGCGTGCGCCTGTTCGCGGGCCTGGTCGTGAATGGCGCTCTCGCGCGCTGCGAGGTCAGCTGGATCAGCCATGGGCCACGTCCTCCGCATGACGCTGGCGCACGACCGCCCGCAGCTTGTACACCGCCTGCACCAGGCGCAGGGCCAGCAGCTCGAACTCGTCCAGCTCACCGTCATCCAGGCGGCCATCGGCCAGGCTCTTGGAGAGGTGCATGGTCACCCGGCTTTCATCGCTCAGCATCTGGCTGATCGCGGTCAGCAGCGAGGCCTCGGTGTCCGTATCACTCAGCTCGGAAACGTCGATGCCTACCCAGCCAATCGGCGAGAGCAGTGCATCCACAATGCGCGAGTCGCGCGTCAGGTCGAGGATCAGCTGCAGCTCATCCACGTTCAGCTTGTGCTTGGGGTTGGTGCCGGTGAGGCTCAGCTTGTGGCTAAGCGTGGTGGCGTTGATGTTGCCGTCTACGGCAGCGATGGCGGTTGCACCGCCGGGGTAGTCCTGCACAGCGTGATAGCACGCCTGTTTGAGGCTCAGCACGGTACGGCGCGCGCGCTCAATGCTGCTCTGCCAGAGTCGAGTCATTGGCAATTCTCCTGAAAGTCTGCCAGTGACCCCGCCGCCCCTGCTTGCTACAGTTGCGGCGTGGTCACTCGTCAGGTGGTCACTTGCAACGGCCGATCTGTGGTGGAGAGACCGTTGCACCCCAGGCAGGGCACCCGCTCCGCGAGCGCCCTACCAAAACAGCCTGCTGATCTGTGGTGGAGAGGCAGGCAACCCTGGGCATCCGTGCCCAGGCAACCGGCAACACTGTGGTGGTGTGCGCCGGAGAAACGAGGCGCCCTAGGGCGCCTTTTTTCTAGGCAGCCACCGATACCGAGGCGGGCGCCGGAAATAGGTCAGGAAGATCGGGGCGAAGCTCATGGCCTTGCACAGCATTGCCGCACGCACGGACAAGGGCAGGAACACGCTCCGCAGGAACGCCGCGCTTCTTCCATTGAGAGACAGCCATGGGGCTGACGCCGAGAGCGGCGGCCAACTTCCGACCGCCGCCGGCAGCCTTGATGGCTCGGTCGAGGGGGGCATCTTGAGACATAAACAGTCCGTAGAGAATGGATGACGGAAATAGACATTACGTTTATTTCAACGCCATGTCTATACCCGTAAACTTGGTGTTTATGAATACATCCGGCCAGCGATTACGCGATCACCTCGACAGACACGGCATTTCCTATGCGGAATTTGCCAAGCGCATGGGCGTCGACCCGCAGCACGTGAACAACTGGTTCAAGCGCGGCGTGCCGAAGGCCCGAATATTCGAGGTGGCTGACGAACTGAAGATCGACCCGCGCGAGCTGGCCGAAGGCACCCCGCAGGCGCCCGCAGACAAAGCCAGACCAGGCATCAGCAATGAAGTCACCCCGCTCGAACCGCTACACCCGTGGGACAGCAACACCCCACTAGACCCGGACGAGGTAGAAGTGCCCCTTTACAAGGAAGTCGAGATTGCAGCCGGCAGCGGCCGCACAGCAGTACGCGCCATTGAAGGACGTAAGCTCCGCTTTTCCTATGCCACCTTGCGCCAGGCTGGCGTAGATCCTGCCAACGCCTTCTGTGCCACCGTCAGCGGGGACAGCATGGCACCGCTGATCAACCATGGCGCCACCATCGGCGTGGACCGGGGCACCACCAATATCATTGATGGCGAGATCTACGCCCTGGAGCATGACGGCATGCTGCGCGTGAAGACTCTCCACCGCCTGCCCGGCGGTGCCATCAGGCTCCGCAGCTTTAACAGCGAAGAGTTCCCCGATGAGATCTACACCCCCGAGCAGATCGCCGAGCAACGTATCGCCGTTCTGGGCTGGGTTTTCTGGTGGTCGGTGCTTCGATCCCGGCGCGGACCTACCGTTGCCAGATAAACAAAAAATACACGTCGCGTTGACACGATAATAAACACCGCGTTTAATTGCCTCGTCTCTCCACCACAGAGCCGAGGTAAACCATGCAATCCGCCACTCTGCACGTCCACCCGGCGTGCGCCTCCAACCGCCGCCTGATCGAGCGCCTGCAAGCCCAAACCGGCCTGCTCGTCATCATCAGCGGCGGCAAAGCCAAGCTGCAGCAGCGTAACGCCAGCACCGCCACCCCGACCGGCCCCTGGGGAGGTGATGCAGCATGAGCCAGCTGACACCCACCCCTCTCAACCAACTGCTGCGCCTGCTGCTCACCTACCTGGTAAGCATTCGCCAAGCCAGCTGGCCGGCCCGCGTAGAAAGCGACAGCAGCCACGCCATCGGCATGCTCTCGGGCGCCTACGTGCTCGGCCACCTCGACCGCCAGCAGGTCAACAGGCTGGAAAGCCTCATCTACAGCGCCGCCACCAACCGCAACCGCGAGCTAAGCCTGCGGCTGCTGCCCTATGGCCGCCGGTTCCCGGTACGGAGGGCAGCAGCATGAGCCGCTACATCCTCCCCGAGCAGGCCCTGACCCTGCTACAGGCCCAGCTGAACCTGAATGGTCGCTTCACCCACTCGCTCCGGTCAGCCTACGGTGGCCCCAAGATCCTCTTCGCACTCAACGTCGAGCGCGGCGAGCAGATCGGCGTCACCGTAGAGCTGGGCGGTCAACGTCACAGCACCACCCTGCCGGACAACAGCCGCAACAGCGCCTGCCTGCTGGCGGACTACATCGACGCGATCGCCAACGGGCGCGTGGACTCGGCCGCCATCGCCCCGCCGCATGCTCTCCCGTCAGCTGAGCGCGACCAGCGCCACGCCACCATGGACGAGACGCTGGCAGCACTGGTACGCCAGGGCGGCTTCATCACCCTGGAGGCTCCGCACCACCAGCCGGTAGATGTGGCCGTACACACCACCACCAACCGCCAAGGCATCACCGTCATCCTGCGCATGGGCTCAGCCTCGCGCTGCTGGACGGTGTACGGCGCGCCCGAGCACTGCCAGCGCCTGCTGCAATCGTCGCTCGAAGCGCTCACCAGCCCGCCGCTTGCAGCGTGAGGAGGCCGCCATGTCCAACTCCCTCAAGTACGCCGCCCAGCGCCTCGGCCTTGGGCACCGCGAGCTGATGAAGCGCATGCGCGAGAAGGGGCTGCTGACAGCGGCCAACCTGCCGGCCAACCCGGATGCGACCAAGGCATTCCTGGTGACAAGGGAAAACCGCTTCTACCACCCCCAGAGCGGCCTGCAGTACCCGCGCACCACCCGGGTGACCGATGCCGGCATTCCCTGGCTGGCCGCACAGCTCGGCATCGAGCGGGTAATGCCAGAACCAAAGCCGGATCCGCGCGATGTCGCCTGAGCAACAGGGCCAACGCCCACGCCACCTGGCAGCGGCCATCGTCGCCCTGCCCACCCTGGAGGAGCGCCGCGCGGCGCTCGCCAAGGTGCCGCAGGAGTGGCAGGCGCTGGTCCGTACTCACTGCGTCATCGCCTGGAACCACCCAGCCCGGAACCGTTGAAGGTCAAGACCATGAAAGACACCAAGCTACTCGACGAAACCCTGATCAGCCTCCTGCGCATGCCCGAGGCCGAGCGCACCGCCGAGGTGATCAGCTCGCACCTGGCCCTGGCCACCACGGCTGCCGGCCTGAAACCGGACAGCAGCACCGGCCTGCAGCTGGAGCACATGAAACTGGCCGGCGCAGTGGCGCGCCTCGCCGGCGACATGGGCGAAGGCTTCACCCACCGCACCGCCCTGCGTCTTGGGCCGGATCTGCAGGGCATCGAGCTGTTCGCCAGCATCGAGGCGGTCGGCAAGCGCGAGATCCGCTTCACCGGCTTCGGCTGCTCGGCCGAGCGCGTGCTGGCCCAGCTGCGCATCGCCATCAGCCAGCACGGCCAGGCACTCAGTGCCACCCAGCAGCAAGGCAAGGCGCGTTGGGGCGACCGCAACCCCCTGCGCATGCTGCCGCGTGAGGCCAAGCGCGCATGAGCCAGCACGACAACCAACCCCAGCTGCGCCTGCTGGCCCAGCCAAAGCCGGTGACGGTAGAGCTGCTGTTTCGCATGTTCGGAACGGTGGTGATCCCGGCAGAGGAGGTGCGCGCCAAGCTGTTCCGCAACCTCAACACCGAGCGCTTCAACCGCTTCCTGGGCACCCAACGCCTGCCCATCCCGGCCACCACCCTGGATGTCAGCACCAAGGCGCCCCGCTTCATCGAGATCCACCACCTGGCCGCCCACATCGAGCAACGCGCCGCCATCGGCGACGCCGAGCTGGAGAAGGCACTCACCCAACCACAGCAAGACCCCGAAGCCACCTGATCCGCGACCGCTGCCACCACCAGCCAAGCGAAACCCGAGGAGACCACCATGGAACTGACCAACCCGCAGCTGTACGCCCTGTTCGGCGCCGCCATCGCCGTGCTGATCCTGATCGGCATCACCTACTGCGCTGGCCTCAAGACCGGCCATACCAGCGGCTGGCAGGAAGGCCGCCAAGCCGGCACCAACTACTGGCGCCCTCTCTTCCAGGAAAAGCGTGACGAGCGCCTGGAGGCGCTGGATCTGCTCGACAAGCGCGAGCGAGAACTGGCCACCCTACGCCGCAACATCCAGGCCGAGGCCGACGATCACGCCGAGGTCGAGCGCGGCTTGCTGCAGCGCCTGGCCGCCGCTGCACCGTTCAACGATGAAGACCAGGCCACGCTGCAGGCCATCGCCGCCAAGCTGGAGCTGGCCGCCGACACCTTTGCAGGTATCGGCGGCGGCGATCATGCCCGCTTCGCCCGCCAGCTGGCCCAACACGCCCTCAACATGGCCCAGCGTCTGCACGCTGCCGCCGCCAACACCCTGCCGCACCCGGACAGCGAGCTGATCGACTGGCTGGACCAAGAGGGCTCGGTGGACTTCGACTTGGAGACGGCGACGATCCGCTTCCTCTGCACCCCTGCTGACGAGCAGGGCATCAGCAGCCTTCGCGCACTGCTGCGCCAAGCCAAAGCCGACAGCGAGGAGATCGATCGTAATCACGCCGCCAGCCTGGAGGCCGCAGCATGAGCTTCATCATCACTTTCACCGGCCGGCGCGTGGATCTGCTGGAGCCCGCCGCCTCGATGATCGAACCGGCCGACATTGCTCACTCGCTCAGCATGCAGTGCCGGTTCAACGGCCACACCCGCGCCTTCTACAGCGTGGCTCAGCACAGCTACATCGTTGCCGACCTGGTGCCGGAGCAGTGGCAGCTGCAGGCCCTCCTGCATGATGCCACCGAGGCCTACGTGGGCGACGTGGTAAGCCCGCTCAAACAGGCCCTGCCTGAGTTCCGCCAGATCGAGATGCGCGTGTGGCACGCCATCTGTGCCCGCTTCAACATCGACCCGGTGCTGCCGTCCTGCATCCACGACGCAGACCTGGCGGCTCTGGCCACCGAGCGCCGCGACCTGATGCCGGCTCACAAGGACGAGTGGCCATGCCTAGTGGGCGCCATCCCGATGCAGGCCCGCATCAAGCCCTGGAGCCAGCCCGAAGCGGCCCAGTTCTTCTTCGACCGGCTGATGCAGTTGCTGGCCACCACCCACCGCGCGAGGGCTGCGGCATGATCCTCGCCACCCACCGCACCCAAGCCTCGGCCGCGCGAAAGCGCGGCGGCGGCCTTGCACGTCGCTACCTGCTCGCCTCGCTACTGATGGGCCGCCATCCGCGCCAGACGGGTGGCGAAACAAAGAGCCTCTGCCGCGCAGCGGCAGGCATTACCTCTGCTCTGCCCAGCGCCTGCGGAAGCCTCGTATACCCCATGAAAGGCGTGCGCCAGGCGCAGAAGTCGAGCCTATCGCTCCGCTCCCCTTTCTTGCCCGCAGCGCAGCTTGTTAAGGGGTATTCGCACCACCAGACCACACGCAAGGAGGCCGAATGACCGCCTTCAACCAGCCCCTGAGTGCCGCCGCCAAGGCAGTTCGCACCCAGTTCAGCCTCGACTTCGAGGGCTATATCACCGTGGATCTGTTTGCCGGCGGTGGCGGTGCCTCAATCGCCATCGAGGAGGCAACTGGCCGCCCTGTCGATATCGCCATCAACCATGATGCAGAAGCCATCAGCCTGCACATGCGCAATCACCCGCAGGCCGAGCACTACCAGGAAGATATTCGCCTGGTGTGCCCGAAAGCAGCCACGCGCGGTCGACCGGTCGGCCATCTGCACGGCAGCCCTGAATGCACCCACCACAGCCAGGCGGCCGGCGGGCAGCCCCGCAGCGTTGAAAGCCGCTCCCTATCCTGGGCGATGATCCGCTGGGCGGGCCAGGCCAAGCCGGTGATGATCACAATGGAGAACGTCCACCAGATCATGCAATGGGGGCCTCTGGTTGCTAAGCGCTGCCAGAATACCGGCCGCGCCATGCGCAAAGATGGCACCGTAGCCGAGCCGGGGGAGCGCATCCCACGGCACGAGCAGTACCTGGTGCCCGACCCCAAGCGCAAAGGGCACACCTGGCACCGCTTCATCAGCCTGCTGGAGCAGCAGGGTTACCAGGTCCGCTACGGGAAGCTGGCCGCTGACGACTTCGGCGCCGGCACCACCCGCGAGCGCTTGTTCCTAATTGCTCGCCGAGACGGCGTGCCGCTTTATTGGCCAGAGGCAACCCACGCAGCCTGCCCGGCCAAGGGCCAGATGCAGCGTAGTCCGATGGCTGAGCATATTGACTGGTCAATCCCCTGCCCCTCCATCTTCCTCGATGCAGAGGAAGGCCGCCGCTACAAAGTGAAGCGTCCACTGGTGGCCAAGACCCTGGAGCGTATCCGCAAGGGCATCCGCCGCTTCGTGACCGAGCATGAAGACCCGTACTTCGTGCCAGGCATCAACCCGGTAGTGCCTTTCATCACAGAGCACGCCAATGCAAGCGCCCAGCGCAACGTGCCCGCAGACAACCCTATCCCGGTGCTGTGCGCAGGGGTCAAGGGCGGCCACTTCGCCTTGGTCAGCCCTGTTCTACAGCCTGCAGAAGCGCACAAGACTGGCAGCGCCGCCGTCGCCTACCTGGCGCAGCACAACGGCGGATACTGCACCACGCCAGGCCATCACCTTCGCAAACCATGCTCAGCCATCACGACCACAGGCAGCCAGCAGAACATCGTCGCTGCCAGCCTTGTGACGTTGCGCAAGGGCTGCATCGGACGAGATCTCCGCGACGGCGCTCCCGCGATCACCGCTGGGGCTGATGACTTGGCGCTGATGCAATGCACCCTGGCCCCCGAACACGAGGCCGGCGCGCTGCGCGTTGCCGCCTTCCTGATGGGCTACTACGGCACCGATAACACCTATGACGTGCGCAACCCTGGCGCCACCATCACCACCCGCGACCGGCTGGCACTGGTAACGGTCGTGATCAAGGGCAGCCCCTACGTCATCGTGGACATCGGAATGCGCATGCTCACGCCCCGCGAGCTGTACTCCGCGCAGGGCTTTCCGAGCAACTACGTCATCGACCAGGGCCATGACGGCAGGCCGATCAGCGTGCGCGCCCAGGTACGCATGGTGGGCAACTCCGTATCGCCGCCACCTTTGGTGGCACTGCTGCGCGCCAACCCATTGTTCGTTGAGCAAGACAGGAGGGAGGCCGCATGACCAAGGCAGCCCACGATATTCAGCTGCGCGGGCGGCGCCCCAAGCACCTTGAGGCGGGCGGGCGCTACTACGACTGGAAGAGCGTCTGCGACATCTGCCAACGCACACGCAGCGCCGGCAGCCACGCGGCCTGCTCGAAGAAGCGGCAAGCTATGAAGAAACAGAAGGAGGCAGTATGAGCCGCCCCCAGCAGGCAATCGGACCACAGCCTGAGCCTATCCCGAGCCCGGTCGACGTGCTGCTGCAGCTGCCCGAGGTCTGCCACCAGGCAGGCTTCGGCAAAACAGCAATCTATCGGATGATCAAAGAAGGCACCTTCCCGGAGCCGATCAAGCTGGGCCCAGCATCGCGCTGGTCGCAACTGGAGGTGCAGGAGTGGATCCAGAAGCAAAAGGCCGCCCGGAGGGCGGCCTGACTCACTTCTTCGCTACCTTGGAGCCAGACCTGTTGCGCCCGACCAAGAATGCGGCAACGATACTACCAATCCCCAATGCACCAAGGGCACTCGCTGCTATCTCCTTACCAATTACTGCAAGGTAGACAGCAGCGGCGAGGAACGACATCGCGATCAGAAAACCGAATAGCTGACCTAGAAAGACCTCACGCACATGAGAGCCTGCGAGCTTTTCATCAATTGAAATGGCCTTCTTTTCCATCGCATGACGATGAGCAGTTTCGTCTGTTGCCCAGCGGACAATCTCTGCAGCCAGACCTGGCTGGATGCGGTCATAATCTTCAAGAATCGCCGGGGGAGGAAGAGGTCCTTGGAATGCACTAGCAACTAGCTTAGAGCCATTTTCCTGGGGAATCCTTTCTACCTGAGCAGCAGAGTTACGAACAGCTTTTCTGGGCTTCGACAATCCGCTGTCCTTTATCAACTGCTTTTTGGAAATCAACACCAATGCTACGGACATCAGCGCGCAGTGCTTCGATATCCGAGCGACCACAGGCTTCGTTGCGGTAGTGGCTGTATCCAGCGGAGGGCGCAATCACGAGTACAGACCCTATGCCGGAGAGAATATTCTTTAGCATTCGGTTCACATTGGTACCAAGTGTTGGCTTCTTGAGAGGGCGCATGATTCTACACACCGCATGTTATCCACACAACCCGTTCTGACCTAATTCTGACCAAGCAGTTCCGTACATACTTCGTAGCGCATGTCACGGCTCGCGTCTAGGAACCCGGCCCAAAAGTCCATCATTTCCCGCCTTTCCGCAAGATATTGAGCATGATTGTAAGCGGCCCGTGTCTTATTCCGCTCTGAGTGCGCAAGCTGCACCTCGATCACTTCCGGCCGCCACCGGCCTGACTCATAGAGATGCGTTGCAGCAGTCGCGCGAAAGTCATGGCAGTGCCACCCCTTCATATCCAGATACTCCAGCGCTCTGTTCAGGGTTGTGGGGCTGATGGGCCTGAAGGGATCACGCAGCCCTGGGAACAACAGATCCCCAGCGGTGATCTGCCGCAGCTCGCGCAACAGCGCAACAGCCTGTGCCGGCAATGGCACCAGATGACGACGCCGCATCTTCATCCGCTCTGCCGGGATCTCCCACAACGCCCCGTCCAAGTCGAACTCGGCCCAGGTAGCGCACCGCAACTCAACCGTCCGAGTGAACAGCATCGGCAGCAGCCGCAGCGCGATTACCGTCCCCTTGTGCCCCTTGTAGCGATCGACAGCAGCCAGGTACTCGCCCAGCTGTTCTCGGGTCATAGCCTGGCTGTGGTTGATTGGCTTGCGCTGGATTGCACCCTTCAAGGCTGCCGCAGGGTCAGCATCAGCGCGCAGAGTGGCCACCCCGAAACGGAACACCGCAGAGATCCATTGCCGCACCTGCAGGGCCAACGTAGTAGCACCCCGGCCATCCATGCGACTGAGGATGGCCAGCACTTGGGCGGCGGTGATCTCGCGCATAGGCATGCGCCCTATCGCCGGGTAGACGTCGTTTGCGAACGCTCGCCGGCATTGATCACGGTAGGTAGCAGAGCGCTGAGCCAGTCGGTCCTCGATCCACTCCTCGGCCACCACCTTGAAGGTGTTGCGATTCTCTGCCAGCTGCTTGGCTTTCTCGGTCTGACGAACGTGAGAGGGATGGCGGCCGCTGCGCACAAGCTCCCGGGCTGTGTCGCGCTCGGCTCGGGCTTCGGATAGGGATACTTCGGGATAGGCACCGATGGCGAAGACGTTCTCCTTGCCAGCCAGCCGGTAGCGATAACGCCACAGCTTGGAGCCGCTGGGCTTCACCTCCAGATAGAGGCCGGCGCCATCGGTGAGCTTAAGCGGAACCGCGCCGGGCTTCGCCTGGCGGATCTTCACATCGGTAAGAGGCATGAGGGTATGCGGGTATCTGCAGAACGATACCCGCAACGATACCCGCTTTTTTTGAGGATGTCCGCGAACGGCAGCGAACGAATAAGGAAGGAAGCCCCACGCGGGGCGGGGCTTAGAGAAGGGTCAGAGGAAGGCCGCGAACTACCACGAACGCCGATCATTCTGATCGATCATCAGCAGCATGGTGGGGCCCCTTACTCTACGGACTGTTCGGCGAGGCTGACCGCGCGGAACATGGCGCGGCGCTTGTTCAGGGTTTCTTCCCATTCCAGGGCCGGCTGCGAATCGGCGACGATGCCGGCACCGGCCTGCACGTGCAGCTCACCGTCCCTGATCACCGCGGTACGGATGGCAATCGCGGTGTCCATGTTGCCGTTCCACGCCAGGTAGCCCACGGCCCCGCCGTAGACGCCACGCTTGACCGGCTCCAGCTCGTCGATGATTTCCATCGCGCGCACCTTGGGCGCACCAGACAGGGTACCGGCCGGCAGGATGGCGCGCAGGGCGTCCATGGCCGAAAGGCCTTCCTTCAGGTGGCCGGTGACGTTGGAGACGATGTGCATGACGTTGGAATAGCGCTCGATCACCATCTGCTCGGTGACCTTCACCGTGCCGGTGGTGGAGACGCGGCCGACGTCGTTACGACCCAGGTCGATCAGCATCAGGTGCTCGGCGATCTCCTTGGCGTCGGACAGCAGGTCCTTTTCCAGGTCCAGGTCCGCTTCCTCGGTGGCGCCGCGCGGGCGGGTGCCGGCGATCGGGCGTACGGTGACCAGGTTGTCCTCGACCCGCACCAGCACTTCCGGCGACGAGCCGACGACATGGAAGTCGCCGAAGTTGAAGAAGTACATGTAGGGCGTCGGGTTGATGCAGCGCAGTGCGCGGTACAGGTCGATCGGCGCGGCCTGGAACGGGATCGACATGCGCTGCGAGATCACCACCTGCATGCAGTCGCCGGCCAGGATGTATTCCTTGATGGCGCCGACTGCGGCCTCGTAGTCGTCACGCTTGAAGCTGGAGACGAAGTCCGGCTCCTTGCCCGCCGGCTTGCTCAGGTCCACGCCCAGGCGCGGAGTGATCGGCTGGCGCAGCTTGTTCAGCAGCTCGCGCAGTTGCGCCTGGCCCTGCTCATAGGCATCGGCGTGGCTGGGGTCGGCGAGAACGATGGCGTGCATCTTGCCGGCCAGGTTGTCGAACACCACCACGGCGTCCGAGACCATCAGCAGGATGTCCGGGGTGCCCAGCGGATCGGGGTTCGGACACTGCGCCAGCTTCTTCTCCACGTAGCGCACGCTGTCGTAGCCGAAGTAGCCGACCAGGCCACCGTTGAAGCGAGGCAGACCGGCGATGGTGGGGACGTTGTAGCGCGCCTTGAACTGCTCGACGAAGGCCAGCGGGTCTTCGCTTTCCAGGCTCTCTACCTCAATGCCGTCGACGCGGACGCTGACATGGTGGCCCTGCACGCGTAGTACGGTGCGCGCCGGCAGGCCGATGATCGAGTAGCGGCCCCATTTCTCCCCGCCCTGCACGGATTCCAGCAGGTAGGAGTTGGGGGTGTCGGCCAGCTTGAGGTAGATCGACAGCGGGGTGTCGAAGTCAGCCAGGGTTTCGAAAGCCAGCGGGATGCGATTGAAGCCGTCGGCGGCCAAGCGCAGGAATTCTTCGCGGTTCATGAAAAACAGCCTCGTGGAGGAGGAAAATCGGGAGTCAGGCAAACGCGCCGGAACCAGCCGGCCAGGAA
>Ga0247725_1000380_pt1 | contig 36023 bp, 48 predicted proteins | sample OKSTACKMCFT3sol_FD_183021 | JGI IMG/M metagenome (GOLD analysis project Ga0247725, IMG submission 183021) | Subsurface sediment microbial communities from gas well in Oklahoma, United States - OK STACK MC-FT3-sol | ecosystem: Environmental > Terrestrial > Deep subsurface > Rock core/Sediment...
GTAGGCAATGCCGCCGCTCGGCGTAGCGCTCAGCACCATGACCACCTCGCCAGAGGCGTAAGCGATGGTGCCGGTGCCGCCCGTGCCGCTCAGCACGCCCTGGCCGTTGTCAGTGAGCGTGCGCACGGTGCCAGCGGTGAAAGTGGCCGAGAATGAACCCGGCAGCACCCCGCCTTCGGGCAGGGTGTAGCGCACCTCAAGCGATGGCACGACGCTACCGCCCGCACGCTGGGTGATGGCGTTGTCGGCCGAGCTGACGTAGCTGTACACCAGCGAGCTGCCAACGTCCGGCAGCGCGTTGAGGGTCAGCGATACCGAGCCGGTGCCAAACGCAATGGTGCCAGCACCCTCACCGGTCAGCAGGCCGTCGCCGTGGTCGCGCAGTTCGTACCACTTGCCCAGGGCCATGTAGCTGACGCTGAGCGTGCCGGCGCGCGGCACGGCGCCGGACAGGTTCAGCGTGTACACATAGCCACGGTTACCCAGGGTGATTTCTACTTCACCGGTAATGGTGTCGCCGGTCGCTGCGGCGCCGGGGCGATAGGTGCCGTTCGCGCTACCCGTCCAGCTGGTGCCGGTACGGGCCAGGGTGATCTCGCCGGTCTGGTAATCCACCCGGCCGGAGCTGAGCCAGTTGCTGCCGCTCACGTAGCGCAGGCCGCCCTTGCTGTCATCGCTGTAGGTGCCGCCGTTGGCCACGAGGGTCAGCGTACCCGGCGCACAGCCGGTGCCGAGGAAGGTGCGGGACTCGCCCGCCAGCGCGCCGGCAGCAACGGTGAGCGCAACCGAACGGGACGGCCCGGCCGGCACGTAGATCTGCCGCTGGTAGCCGCCCAGCACGTCGACCAGGGCGCTCTCTTTAGTGGTGCTCGGCACCAGCTGGCTGTAGACCGACTGCACGCGCAGGTTCAGCGCGCCCGGCGCGACGGCCTCGGCCAGCGGGCTGATGCCGTAATAGCGTGCAGCGTCCGCCACCTGGGTGGACAGCACGCGGGCCTTGGCCGCGCCGCTCAGCGCAGTGGGCGAGGTGCCGGCCGGCGTGACCTGGCCGCCCGGGAACTCATGCAGCAGCGGCGCACTGATGGACAGATCCAGCCGGCGCCGAGTGAAGTTGACGAAGTTGCCGTTGCCGTAGTCGTAAGTGAACTGCTCAAGGCGGGCGTCAACGCTGGTCAGGCGCACGTATTGCGCGGCGCTGGCGGTGACCAGCTGGAACACCTCACCGATCTCCGGCACGCGCTGTTCCTCACGCTGCACGCAGGCGATGGCGCGCTGGCCGGCCAGCTGGGTGCCCAGCAACTCAAACTGAGCGGTGGTCGCGGCCGCCACGTAGCTCTCGATGGCGTTCTGCGCATCGCGGCGTTCGTCGATCTGGCTGCCAGTGTTGAACAGCAGCACGCTCACGCGCGGGTCAGCCGGGGCTTTCGTGACGATGCCATGGGCGCCCAGGTAGGCGTCGGCGTTCTGCGTCATCGGCCCGCCGAACAGCTTGCGCAGGTTGATGCGGCCGGTGGTGCGGTCGAGCCGGCTGATGTCGGGGAACACGTTGTTCACTTCGCCATCGACCACGGCATTGCCGGTGGCACGCCCGCCGCCGTCGTTTTCGTCGGTCAAGCGTTGGCTTTTCAGCACCTTTACGTCAGTTGCGGCAATGGTCATGCCATCAATCTCCAGGCAACAAAAAGCCCGCACGGGGCGGGCTGTCAGGGTTCGGGGTCGGGTTCCGGCTCAGGGTCGGGCGGTGGTGGCGCTACGGTGATCAGGCGCAGGGTGAGCTGATAGAGCCAGTCCGGGCCAGGCGCGACAGTGCGGTGTACAGGCACAGCCTGAACGACAGGCCCCGCGACGCGGTTCCACGTCACATAGTGCTGTTCGCCGCTCGGCAGCGTGAGCAGGTGCACAGACCCGCGCACACTGGCCATGGCTTCCAGCGCACGAACAGTGGCCAGGGTGAACCAGGCGCCGCCGTTGCTGCTGAGCGTGATCGGGCGGCCGTAGAGCTTGACGCCCTCCTGCACGATCAACGCACCGGTCAGCGAGCGTTCCTGCTCCTGCTCGATAGCGTTCCAGTCCCACTCGTCTACCCACTCCATCTGTTCGCCGCCCAGCTCCGGATCGGCAGCCAGGTCGAGGTCATCCAGGGTCAGTTGCATTACAGGCTCCTCAAGCCAGCTTGTTCGAGAATGCTAAGCAGGTTGGTCTCGGCGGCGTCATCGCTCACCGCCACGTCCACCGCCGGCCGGCCCGGAATCTCCAGGCGGATGACCTTGCTCGGCGTTTGCGCTGCCTGCTGTGCGGCCGGCTGGGTAGCCTGCTGCGCCTCCATGCGCTTTTCCTGTTCCTCGGCCTGGCTGGCCTGCTGCGCCTCCATGCGCTTTTTCTGTTCCTCGGCCTGGCGGGCCTGGGCGCTTTCGGCCTCGATCTGCCGCAGCAGGCCAAGGGCACGACTGGCATTGGCCACCGCCTGGGCGTCGCCGCCCGCCTGCGCCTCGGCGAGCTGTGCCTGTAGCTCGCGCTGGCGAGCGGCGAACCGGCGACGCTCAATGTCGTCTTGCCGGCCCTGCAAACCATCCAGCTCGTCCTGCAGGCTCTCCAGCGTGCTGCGGGTCGAGTCGCCCATCTGCTTCATGCGCTGGTTGGCGGCCTCGATAGCCGACTCCAGCCCACTCAGGTCGGATTCATCCAGCAGGCTCAGTGCGTTCTTCATGCCGCTTGCACGGCGCACGAACTGCTGCGCGGTGAGCGAACCGCGCTCATAGTCACGCATCAGCGATTGCAGACTGGCCTTCTGCGACAGAAACGCCTGCTGCGTCTGCAGGCTGGCCTGCTGGGTTTCTGCCATCCAGCGGGCTAGGCTGCTTTGCATCGGCATCGCGAGGGCGGCGCGCACATCACCCAACGCCTTGGATACCGACTCCAGGCTGGTGCGCGTTGCATCCAGGCTGCTGGTGTCGATGCTCGGCGCCGCTGTGGTGAGGCCGCGCATTTGGTCGAACAGCTCCAGCGCGGCCCGGCTCAGCGCCGCCACCGGCTCGCGGGCCCGGTTCATGACGCCGCTGTAGAAGTCCTCCATGGCGGACATGTCGCGCTGTGAGCTGTCCTTCAGGTCGGTGAGCCCCTTGCGCTCTTCTTCCATCCTCTGGCCGGAAATGCGCCGTAGCTCTTCATTGGTGGCGATGCCGTCTTCCAGGGCATCGTTGTACATCTCCTGCGAGCGCAGCAGCTTGTCGCCGGCGTCCTTGCCGGCGTCGCCGGTTTTCTCGATCTCGCCTTTCAGTTCGCGCTGCCGATCGCTGGCCCGTTTCAGCTCCTGGTTGTACTCGGCCGCCGTGATGGCGCCGTCACCGTAGAGTTTGCGCAGCGCCGCACGGATATTGTTGATGTCCACATCCGTGCGGGCGTTGCTGATGGCATCCTGCACTGACTTCAGGTCGCCCAGCTTATCGTCGAGATCCGATACCAGGTCAGCAGCACCACCGGCAGCAGTGCCCAGGTCACGCAGCCGCGCATTCAGAACGCCAGTCGCCTGGCTGTATTCTTCCTGGCTGAGCCGGCCTGACTGGTACGCAGCCAGCAACGCTTTGCGCAGCCCTTCGAGCTGCTCACGGGTGCGGGCGGTGTCGATCAGGTTCAGGGCATTCCCCATATCCGTGATCGCTGCCGTGCCAGCCACCGCTGCGGCTATGGCTTCATCACGCACCTTGTGCTGATTGGCCACCAACTGATCAGCATGCGCCTGGTCGAGCATTCGCTGCTGTTCCAGCTCAGACTTGACCGCATCGGTCGTGGACTTCGCCGCTTCCTTGGATGACTCCGCGGCATCCTTCCCGGCAGCACCGAGCGAGTCGGCAAGGTCTTTAGCGTCCTGCTTGACGCCATCGATCGATTCCTTGATGCCTGCCCTGACTGCACTGGCGGCCTCATCGATCTTCGCCTTCCACTTCGCCCCGCCAAGCGCGTCGGGCAAGGTGCCTGCCAACAGGCTGGCAGCCTCAAGCACACCTAGCTTGAAGGCTCCCCAGAACGTGCTGGCAGCATTGCCGGCTAGAGTCAGGGCATTCCAGAACTGCTTGGTGCCTGAGATAAACGAATCGAATGTTTTGAGCGACTTACCCAATCCATCGTCGAATCCATTCAGCCAACGAGTGCTGTCATCGATCAGCTTGGAGAAATCCACCTCCACCAGCCGACCGATAAACTCTTTGACGCGCTCGGCGCCCTTGCTGAACGCATCCGACAGCGACTGAGCCAGCTTATCCAGACGGCCATCACGATCCATCTGCTCGATGTAATCGGCCACGCCAGCCAGTTGCTGCTTGGCGTACTCGAGCGCCCCGCTCTTCGCGATGCGGTCAAGAAAGTCCGTCCAGGTGTCCGATAGGTTGCTCACTAGGCCGGTGAGCGTGCCCATGTTGTCGGCCGCAGCACCCTGCGCACTGGCACCAATCTCTTTGACCAGCGCAGCGATTACATCGCGACCCAGCCGCCCCTTACTGGCCAGGTCGGCCAGTTGCGCGGCGTTCTTGCCGGTCACCTTCTCCAGCATCGACCACACGGGCACGCCGCGTTCGACGAGCTGCAGGATCTCCTCGGTCTGCAGCTTCTGCTTGGCGTAGGCCTGGCCAAGGGCCGAGGCGATGCCCTGCAGGCGCTCCATCCCGCCACCGAGCTGCTCGTTCTTGTCGACCACTGCCTGCAGCGTGCCGTCCATGGGATCGAGCCCGTAGGACTTCAGCAGCGCGAAGGCCTCGGTCACGTCCTGCACTTGCAGCGGCGTATCTTTGGCAAACTGCTTGATCCAGGCGGTAGCCTGTTCGCCAGCGGCAACGCTACCCATCAGGGAAGCCATGCGCTTGCCGAGCAGCTCGAAGTCATCGCCCGTAGAGAGCATCGAACGGATGCCATCCTTTACCAGCCCAACGCCAGCAGCCAATCCCTGGAGTGCTTTATCGACTAGATAAATTGTGACCAGCCACTTACTGAAATTGACTGCAGCCTGAGTTACGCCAGTCTTTATCGACTCAATAGCAGAGGCATGCTCAGATGCAGAACGAGCCGCAGCAGCCTGCTCGCGCTGCGCTGCCTTGAGCTGAGCGTTGTTGGCATCGAGCGCCTGCCGTGCCTTGTCGACCTCGGCAGCCAGGCGCTTTTCTTCATCGGCCAGGTTGTTGGTATCGATACCGGCGGCACGCGCCGCCTTCTCCTGATCCGCCAGCCCAGCACGCAAATTATCGAGGCCGCGCTGCAAACGGCGCGCTTCGCGCTCGGCTTCCTTGAGCGACTGCTGCAGGCCTGCTGAGCCCGGCGCCGCATTCAGAGCGTCCCGCAGTTCCTTTACCTGCAGGTCGGCCTGTACCAGACTGCGCTCGGCTTGTTCGGCGGCGCGCTGGGTCTGCTGTAAGCCCCGGGCAAGGCTGCGCGCATCCTTGGCTGTATCCAGCGCCTGGCCGAGCTGCTCGCTGGCTTCCTTCAGGCTGTTAAGCGCCTCCTCGGACTTTTTCGCCTCGGGCGAGAGCTCATCCTTGCCGCGCAGCACGAACTGAATCAAGCGCTCTTTCAGGCTGGCCATACCTTTCTCCAGGTAATAAAAAACCCGCCGAAGCGGGTTGTGAAATACGAGACCGGCTACTTGAACAAGCTCGCCAGCCCTGCGCCGACGAACGAAAGCACGCCGGCAAAAATGAACATCAGTATCAACAGTGCGGGAATTGAGGCCAGCGCCCACTTGATGATGAACACCACCATCGACCAAAAGCGCATTTGCACGTCTACAACAACAACTGGTTGAGCACCATCCAGGCCTCTTGTTGCCACGGCAACATGGTCGGCAGCCAACGTGAACGCAGGTTTTTTCGCAGGCGCAGGCTCAGAAACGGGTGATGCCGCGCGGGCCAGGGCGGCTGAGAGCTTCATCTTGAGCGCCTTGTCATAGTAGGCACCACACTTCGGGCAACGTAGCGGCTCGCCAAAATCAGCCTGCGGCGCTTCATGTTCACAACTCGGACACTGCATTGGGTTTCCCTCCCTATGGATATGGCAGGGAATGTAGCCGATCAGCAGACGCACTGGAACCCAGCACGGCCGGCGGCCTGTACGGATCACCATCTATGACGAAGAGAGCCCTGCATAGTAGCCTCATGACCCACATCAAATGACTGCCAAGGAGCGGCCATGCCATCAGCCAAACCAGATAAAGCCAGGATCAAGGCTGCAGCCCGTGCGCGAGATCGCGAAGAACTGCCGGACTTCTTCACGCCGATCAAAGAAGCCGCTCAACTGGCCGTTTCAGACGGCGCTCTCACCCAGTCGAGAGCAGCCAACTTCGAGCTGCTTCTTTCGGCCCACCCGTACCTGGACTTCTTCCCCTACAACATGCTCAGAGCCGCGCTGTACCAGGCGACTGACAGTGGTTGCTGGGAGCCAGTTGTTGAACGCGACCTTTTGGTACTGCTCACCACCCTATTCGCTGAGCGCTATGACGGCTTTCCGCTTCAAGACCTTGTCAAAGCCGACCTTCCGACCTTCGGGGACATTTACCCGAAGCTCTTCGATACACCTCCCGCCGACTTTTCCGTCACGGGAAAACTCTGCGACTTCACCGGCCCATTCAAAGATCGCTCCCGCCGCGAATGCTATGCCCAGGTCGACGCGCTTGGCGGAACCCCATCAGACATGGGGTGGTACACCGACTGCCTATTCGTGGCAGATGAGCACTTCCATAAGCGCGCGATCTCCAGCGGCCTGGAAGCTGCCGTGTTTACGCGAATGCGGCAAGGCACCCTCCGCATCTACCGGGAGTCTGTTTTCCCTGCGTCGATTGCCGACTAGGCCATCCCTGGCCCAGCAGCATCAAGCCGCCTTATCCACCAGGTTCATCTCGCAGAACTTGGACAGATCGGTGGCCGTGATCAGCGGATCGGCCAGCAGCTCGGCCGGGCCTTCCAGGCGCAGGTACTCCTGGCCCAGTACCGGCAGCTCGCTGAGCAGGCCGAACTTGGCGCGGCGCACCACCAGGCTGTAGGGCTCGCCGCTCTGCGCGTCGTTGAGGCCGGCGATAAGCAGCTCCAGCTCCACCTGGCTGCCGTTTAGCATCTGCACGGCGCTGGCTTGGCGCTTGGTGTAGGTGAGCTTTACGCCGGTATTGTCGATGCCGCTGCTGGCGGTAACGATGATGCCGTGCGGGGTCAGCAGGTAGTCGGTGCTGGCCTGCAGCGCGACATCGCCAGCCGTTTTCACGGTTACCGGCTGGGTGAGATCAGGCAGGTGCTTGAACGGGATCAGCTCCCCCTCGACACCCGCGCTGATGCGCAGCTCATCGGTAACGGTGCCCGCAGCCACGGCGACAACGGTGGAGCGCGTCGAGCGCGCCAGGTTGGTGGCGGTCATGTCGTACATGCCGATGGTCGAGGTCACGTCCGTGACGATCTCGCGCACGTTGCGGTTGCCACCGCCGCCACGGAAGTTGCGCAGCGGCTGGCGGTCGCTGGTGAAGCTGATGTTGAAGGTGTCGCAGTTGCCGATATCCAGCAGCGGATCCTGAGACTGGTAGGCGCGAGCGTAGATGATGCCCTCGCCAATGAACGAACGGTCGATCTGAGCCATGGGACTCTCCTAGTGATCGTGGGGTTTGCGGGAGGGGCGGTTACTTGTTGTCGCCGGCCGGTTGAGCTTCAGGCTCGGCGGCACCGGCCTTGGCCTTCGGGGCGACCAGATAGCCGCGCTTCTCGGCGTGCTCGGCTACATCGTCGTCCACGTCTTGCTCGCCCTTTTTGAAGAGCTGCACGTTGCCGCCCTTCTGGTAGTTGAAGGGCTTGGCCACATTGATCTTGGGCATGGGGTGTTCCTCACTTGAGGGGCTGCACGTAGGGGATCTGTACCGGCATCACCTGGGCAGCCCAACGCCGGCCGTTGCGCGGCGCCATGGGGGTTTCGGGTTGGAAGGCGCCCTGCTGCACGCCCTGTTGTTTGAGGCCGAGCTTGGTGCCGGCGAGCTGCACCTTCACCGCCAGGCGCCCTGCACGCAGCGCGGCGAGGTAGTCACGACGCCGCGTCATGAGGGTGATGTTGACGGTGAGCCGCTCACGCACGCTGTTCGATGCCTGCCGCTCGACTTCCTCTGTCATACCGGGCTGCAGGATGATCAGGTCATCCGGCAGACCTTCGTCGTCGGCATCGATCACGCGCAGCACGTCATCCTCGATCACCTCGGCGCCGAAGTTGGGCACCTGGGCGAGTAAGGCCTTCAGCTCGGTGAAGATCGCCGACTGCATGTCAATGGGTTGGGTCATGTCAGGGCACCACGTAGAGGGTGATCATGTGGCCGTCATCGCGCTCGATGCCGTCGATGTGCCAGGTTTTGCCGTCCATGACGAAAGCGCCTTGGCGGTCGAACGGTTGCAGGTAGCGCTTCTGCACTTCGTGCGTGCGCACCCGATCAACCGCCCCGCCCTCGCCGAAACGCTCGACGTCCTTCTCGACAATCACCGGCACACCTTCCGCCAGCACCTGGCCGGAGCGGCTCAGGTAGGTGGCGGTGCCATCGCTGAGGCTGTCCATGATCATGTCGTCGAGTTCGCTGACCAGATCAGGGAAGCCGCTCATTACTCACTACCGCTGAGCAGGTCGGGCGCTTTGAAATGGGCGGCTGCAGCCTTACCCGCTTCGCTATCCGCCTCGACGATAGTGCCTGCCGCAACCAGCTTGCGCTCCCACTCAGGGCCAGGTGGCGTGTAGGGCTGGCCCTTCACGAAGGTTTCTGAGCCTTCCTGAATGCAGCCGTCAGCCACGACATACTCCGCTTTCTTGGCCATGTCACACCACCTTGGCGAAGATGAAGGCGTCGGGCTCCAGCAGGGCAGCCAGCGGCGCGGATTGCAGTTTCAGCCAGCGAGCGCTCGGCTCCGGGGTGACCCAGGATTTCGGGAAGCGACGCGCTTCTACCAGGCCGCTCTCGATGGCATCGAGATCCTGAATGGCGCCGCACAGCACACCGTTACGGGTATTGGTGGAACCGAGAATGATGCCGCCCGCGCTGATGATCGGCTGCTCAACCTCCTCGGCATCCAGGTACCACTCGTCGTAGGCATACAGATCGATGCCCGGATCGTTCAGGTAGCCCAGGTAAGTGACGCCATCCGGCAGCTCTTCGGGCTTGATGATGCCCAGGTCAACACGGCGGGTGTTGAGCATCTTCATCACCATGTCGTTGGCCTGGAAGGCGTCGACAGCCTCGGCGCTCATCACACCGACGTTGGCGGTGCGGCCGGAGTCTTTCGCGATCTTGCGCTTCCAGCCTCGCAGGTTACCGATGGGGTTGGAGCCGGCGGCATCCCACTTACCGGTGGTGAGGGTGATCTTGTGGTCGGATGCCATCAGGAAATCGATGGTGTCATCCACGCCCTCACCCACCACACGAATCTGGCCGGTGGTCAGCGCCTGGGCGCACATCCACTCTTCACGGCGGGTGATTTCCTCATCCAGCTCAGCCAGATCCTTACCGAGCTGTTCGGCGGCACGCATGGCCGGCGGCTTGCTGGCGTAGGGGTTCTCACCTGGCGAGCGCTTCAGAATCAGTTCCGCCTCAGTCTCGCGCTTCGGCTGAATGTAGGGCGGAGTGTAGGTGTCGCTGCGGAAGCCTTCACGAAGGCTGTTGCTGCCGGGCAGGCGCGGGTGAACGAACGGCGCCATCTTGCGCTTGCCTTTGACGATGTCGATCTCCACCGTCTTGGTCGGGAAGGTGCGACCGGCACGGAAGAAGGTATCCATCAGGAAGCGGCGCGCCGGCTTCATCTGCTCGACGGCGTCGAGCATGGTACGGGTGTCGAAAATATCCATCGGTGTCTGCTCCTATCAGCGGACGAACAGGGAAAGGGGGCGCAGCGCGGCTTTCACCGCGGCAACGGTATGGCCGGTGCCAAGGGTCAGCTCAGCGCCGAGCACTTCGCCGGTGAGCATCAGCGGCGCTGGTGCAGCGCCACCCGTGGTGTCGATGTCGACATCGAGCACCACGACAGGCACTTCGGAGCCGTCCGAGGCGGCGGCCAGCGAGAGCTTGTACTGGCCATCGGCGGTGACTTTGCCAAGCACGGCGCCGCGCACCAGCTGCTGGCCAGCGGCGATAACGCCGGACTCTTTCACCTGCGGGAAGTCGCCCGCGATCAGGCGATCCGGGGTGTAAGTGACACGAGTAGGGTTCGGCATGACGGCCTCCTATCAGCGGGCATTGGCGCCGGCGACAATCGCGGCGACAGTGGATTTGTGCTCGGCCTGGGCTTTCTCGTCGGCCGTTTTGGTGGCGGCAGTCTTGACGCCTTGGGCGTCCGACTTGATGCCGTCGATGCTGATGCCGCGATCCTGCGCAGCCTTGAACAGCGCCAGGGCGGTAGCTTCGACGCTGGAGCCGTTCTCGATGGCCGCACTGATCTCGGCCTCGAAGCCCTTAACAGCCAGGGCGTTGATGCCGTTGATGCGATCACGCTCGGCCTTGGCGGCTTCCGACTTCACCGCAGCAGTGTCGACCTGCTCAGGCGCGGCGATCTGGATGGTCTGCGGGTCAGTGCCGGCCGCCAGTGCCTGCTGCAGCTCCGCTGTGGTTTTCACAATGGTCATGCTGAGTTTCCTCGTGGTGTTGCTGGCAGGGCCGGCCAGTTCGGCGATCAGGGTTTCCAGCGAGCCCAGGCGATGCGCCAGGCCCGCCTTGACAGCGGCGGCACCGACCATCAGGCCGCCGTGGTCGCCCATTGCGGGCACCTTGTCGGCATCGACACCGAGGTTGCGTGCGACCTTGGCGACGAACACGTCACCCAGGGCGTCGATGGTTTTGGAGATTTCGGCCCGGCCCTCTTCGGTGGAGATGTCAGGGCGCTTGTTGGGAGCGTTGCGGCTGGTGATCGTCCACCGCTTCTCGCCCTCGCGGGCTTCGCGGGTGAGCACCTCCACAACGACACCGATGCTGCCCATCAGGGCGGTATCGTCGACGACCAGTTCATCAGCGGCCGAGGCGACCCAATAGGCACCGCTGGCCACACTGCCGCCGCCGTATGCTTTGATGGGCTTCTTGCCCCGGGCGGCGTGGATCATGTCGGACAGTTCGTTGATGCCGTTGGCCTCGCCACCTGGGCTGTCGACGTTGAAGACGATGGCCTTGACCTTCGGGTCGTCCAGCGCCGTCTGGAAGTCGGTGGCCAGCTCCTGCGTGCTGGTCGCCCCGCTGATGCGGGTGAACAGGTTCGCGTAGCGCATGATCGGGCCGACCACCGGAATGATCGCCACGCCGTTGCGTACAGTGACGGCACGAGTGTTTTCCAACTGGCGACCCAGGCGCGCCTCCAGCGCCTCCGGGTCGCCTTGCCGATCAGCAATCGCCATCAGCCCATCCAGGGCGTCAGGCAGCATCAGCCAGGGCCGCGAAGCGGCCAGCTCAAAAGCTCGGGACATGAGTTATTCCTCGTCGGGGTTCGCCGGGGGCTTTGCTGGCTCCGGCGTGCCGTTCTTGGTGTCGTAGGGCATGCCGGCTACGCGCCGTTGTTCCACTTCGCGGCGGCGCTGGGCAAACACCATTTGCCAGGGCTCACCGGTCATGGCGGCGGTTTCCAGGGTTTCGTTGCTGAGCCCGCCTTCGATCCGCTCACGCGCGGCCTTGGCTTCCTTGAGCTCGTCGATTGCGCCGCGGGCCGGCCCGATCCAGAGCGCCTGGCAGTAAGCCTTGCGCTTGGCTGGGTCGTTGTAGCCAGGGAGGCTGATCATTCCCCGCGCCACAGCTTCGTCGATGATCAGTTCCCGGCTGGGCTGGCAGAAGTCACAGGTCAGCCACCAACGCCGCAGGATGTAGAAGCGCCAGGCCTGCAGCATCGCGGCACGCGCTGCGCTGTAGCTGCTGTTGTAGTGCAGCAGCAGCTCCTCGAAAGGCAGCTCAAGCGCCGCGCCGATTTCCTTCACCACGGCCACGAAGAACGGATCGAACTGCGCGTTTGGCCGAGCCGGGTTGGCGATGCTCGCCTTCTCGCCCTTGCCGAGATCGACAATGGCACCCTCGCCCAGCGCGATATCCTCCCCACCCGCATCGTCGGTGCTGTAGCCCTCATCCCCTCCGGCAAGGGCAGCCAGGCTCATCTTGCCTTCGTCGAAGTCACCGCTCTTCTCGATGAAGACGGTGAACATCGCAGAGATGACTGCGGCCATCAGTTCGGCGCTGCTGTAGCGCTCGAGCTTCTGCAGGGGCTCCAGCACAGCAGCCAGGTAAGGGGCGCCACGCTTCTGCATGGGGCGATCCTTGTCCGCCATCACATGCAGCACCCGGCGCCGGCCGGTTTCGGCGCCAACAGCCTCGAGGGTTTCCCAGGCCATCGCCCCGCCCACGTCGTACTCACCCGGGTAGCCCGAGCAAACGTGGTAACGGATGGCGTCCCCCAGTGCACCGAACTCGACTCCATCCACCAGGTTGGCGGTATCAGGATGAAGGTTCGGGTTGCACACGCGCTCCGACTCGATCAGCTGCAGGCGCGTACTGAACAAGCATCCGGGTCGTTCCTCGTCGGGGCTGGCCACGAACACGTCACCACCAACCAGAGCAGACACCAGTACCAGCGCTTGAAGCTGGTAGTGGTTCAACGCGGCCTCGGCATCGCACTCGCGCGGGTCATCGGCATACAGCGACCAGATGCGGTCGAGCTGGCCATTCAGCTGCTCACCCTCTTCTTCGGTGAGGCCCAGCGCCTGGTAGTCCACCTGTGCCCGGCAAACCAGCCCGGTACCGACGATGTTGGTGCGGCAACGCATGATCGCGGCGCGCGCGATCAGGTGGTTACGCAGGGCGTCCCGCGACCTAGCCACCAGCATCGCCCGTTCGTTGGCTGGCAAGGATCGGCGCGGGCTAGAAAGCCCAGGTATCCAACTGGCCATGCTGCGCAGGATTCGCGAAGCACCACGCCAACGCGTCTCGACCCCACCACCACCGCCTTGGGCGACGATCTTCTCCGGTGTCGCCGTTGCACGTGCCAAGCGAATGGCCTCTCGCATCAGCAGCTCTTCAGGCTTCTTTCGGAAAAAGCCCATGGTCAGATCCTCGCAAAGACGATGCGGCTACGACCACGGCCGGTGCGCTGGGCTTGTTCCGCAGCGACCTCGGCTGCCAGTTGCCCCTCAAGCACGCGCAGGCTGGCCAGCTCGGCGCGCTGAACCTCTCGGTCGCCCTTGCGCACGCGCTGACCCTTTTCAAGGATGGAGCGAATCGCCGCCCGGCAAGACGCCAGGCGCTGTTGTGCATCGGTCATGGTTCACCTCAGTGGCCGGCGCGGCTGCGCGTACCTCGGCCACGTGGCTTGGCACGGCGAGGCGTGGCGTTTACAGGTTGCTCGGCGCTGGAGAACAGCGTCGGCTGCATCAGTTGCTGCTCGATCTGATCCCATTCGGAATCGCGGAGCAGGTGTGTTTTCAGGCTACGCGCGGCATGCAGGGCGTACACCTCGCAGTCCAGCGCTTCGTTGCGCCGTCCGGCCTTCTTCTGCCAGACCATCTTGCTGGGGCTGCGCGGGTGCGGTGCCAGCACTTCGTTGGTCAATTGCTCGAAGTAGTCCGGCCGGATCTCGGCGTACCAGTGCATGCGGCCAGGGCCAGACCCGGGCAGCCGAAGCCGCGCATCGATCAGCGTCTTCGCCTTGTGGGTGCCGACGATGTGCACACGCAGGCCGTACTTGGCGGCCTTGGTGTTCGCCTGGTTGGTGTCAACGGACTGCGGTGGCTTGGAGTAGATTTCCTTATCGCGGCTGTCCACTGAAGCGCCCTTGATCGCCATGATGTTCACGTGCGACCGATTGCGGACGTAGGTGTAAACCGCGTCGTTGGTGTTGCCGTCCGAGCTGTCGATGCTCACGCCGGCAACGGCCAACTGGCAGCCGTACTCCGACGGGATCGGCGTGGCGAGCAGCTTGTCCAGCTCAGTCCATACCGGGTCGTTCGGGTCGATGGGGTTGCCCGGCAGTTCGCCCCAATAGATGCGCCACGACTCCTCACCACGGCCATAACCAACGATGGTCACCGCAAGGCGGTCGCCCTGTACGTCGACACCAGCCGTGACCAATAGCACGCCCTTCGGCGCAGTCAGTTCGGCGTAGGCTTCGGCGCGCTTCGCCAGTTCGTCCGTCTTCGGCGCGTCACTTTTGTACTCGTAGCTTTCGCCCTTCTGGCTGTTGGTGAAGGCGATCATCGGGCCGATGTTGCCGCGCTCGGCGGCGTACTCGGCCTGCAGTTTCTTCTCCATCAGCACTTGGAAACGCGAACCGTAGAACGTGGCATACAGCTCGTTCAGCACGTAGCCAGCAACACCACGGAACTCGGCAGTAGCCACCCAGCGGCCATGCTTCAGGTTGGCGTTCTTCTGGTTATCGTCCCAGCTACAGCCACAATGCGGACAGGCGTAGTAAGTCAGCTCGGGGCGCTTGTGCCCGTAGACCTCATGATGGAAGTCAGGGTCGTCCGCGCAGTGCAGGTGATCGAAGCTCAGTGCATGCTCTTCGCCGCATTCGTGACAAGGGACCATGCCCAGTCGCTTATCGGATAGCTCCATCTCGGCTTCGATGGCCGAGAGACCCTTGAGCGTTGGCGTACCGCCGATGATCAGCTTGCTGCGCCGGAACGTCTTCATCCGTTCCTTTGCCAGCTTGATGCTGTCGCCCTGCCCCCGAAGGTTCAGGTTGCAGTCGTCCGGCTCTTCCACGCCAACGCGCGGTACCGGCGTCGACTTCACACTGGCCGGGCTGTTGGAGCCGACCATCTTGAGGAAGCCGCCCGGAAACTTCTTGAAGTCCTGACGCTGCTGCAGCCGGCGGCTGCGCATATCGACCCGCTTACGGAGCCGCGGCGTCGCCTCGATCATCGGCTCCAGCTTCTCGCCCACGTACTGCTTGACGGCTTCAGCCTTCGGGAACAGCACGAGGATCGGCGACGGGTCGATGTCGATCCATTTCGCGATGGCATTCCCCAGCACGCCGGACGTCCACGCCACCTGGGCCGACTTGATGCCGACCACCTCATGTACTGCAGGATCATCAATGGCTTCGAGCGGGCCGCCTGGCCAGATCAGATGCGGGGTAATATCGAAGCGGTACTTGCCGGGGCGCGCAGCTTCGACCGGTGAGAGCCAGCGGTACTTGGTCGCCCATTCGATAATGGACATACGCGGTGGCGGCGCCCACTTGCGACTGATGCGCTTGAGCGCCTTAGTCGCCGTCTTCTTCAGCTGCCTCCGAATCATCCGATTCGTCAGGATCCCCGTCTGACGGGTCGTCGTCATCCAGGTCATAGTTCGCTAGCTCATTCAGGATGGTTTCCAGCGGCTCGCGAATCAGCTGGATATCAACATCGATTCCGTAGCGGGCCGAGAGGTCGGCGGCCAGGTTCTCGGTGTAGGTGTTGAGCAGTTCGACCTTGGCGACGGTGATCATCGACTCGAAGCGCTCCAGCAGATCGCCGAGCACCACTACCTCTTCCAGGTCTTTCGCCAGGGCCAGCTCTTCGCGGTCGCCCTTGATGCGGTCAAGTCGGTCGCGCACCGACTCTTTCTTGCCGTTGAGCGCAGCCACCTGCACAAGCCAGCCGATCACCTCTTCGGTGTCGTACTGGTTTTCGTTGCCGCGACCCAGGCCGATCTCTTGCACCGGCATGCCTTCGCGCTGCCAGCGGCTGAGGGTGCGTTCATCGCGTCCAACAATCTCAGCCAGGCCGGCCTTGGAAACCTTCAGGCCCATACCTAACCCCTTGAAAAGACGGACATCCCTAGCAAAACCTCAGCTAGAGAGAAAACGTGGCTCGAATTACCCGTACCCCCCTCGGGGTAGCAGGGAGGACCCGCTGCCGATTGCGGCACGCCAATCCCCCTCAGCGGCGCCGGCGGCTCGGCAGGCTGGGCAGCCGACCGGCCAACGCATCGGCGATGGCCTTGTCGATGTTCGCTTCGAGCTGCGCGTCGTTCTCTGCGACCCGGCGCACCACGTCATGGAACTTGAAGCGCTCGCGGTACTGCGGTTGGCGGACGAAGGCGAGCACCATCGCCACGCTCTTCCCACGCCGCTCGGCAATACCGATGGGCGTCTTGCCGCGCTTCATCACGAAGAACGCCAGCGCGTGCCCCTTACGCAGTGAGCGCCGGCTATCAGTCGCAGCGTTGTCCGAACCCGATAGCTTCATCGCCTTCAAGCCCGACAGGATCTGCGTCATGTGCCCCTTCTGGATATTCCCGTAGGCATCCAGCCGAGCACCGGCCGCCGGCACGACGAAGCGGCCAGCCGGCAGAATCCCCGACTCGCGCAAGTACTTCTCCGACCGGCGCGTGATCCGCTCCCCGCCTTCGACTTGCGGCAGCAGATAGTCCTCAGCGCTGAATGGATTCTTGCCCGTGCCCTGATCCTGTACCCACACCGCTGCTTCAGGGTCAGCCGATGGCTTGGCGTGGATGATACGAATCGAGTTAAGCACCCACGGCGTTGGCCTCGGGTTGAACACATCTTCCATCTCAGCCCGCAGCGCGATGCGCGCTTGGTTGGCCGTATGGTTGAGTGCATCCGCCAGCGCCCGAGGAGCGAGCCCGCCGCCCAGCTTCTGCAGCGCGGCCAGTGCATCGTCCAAGTCCCGGGCGTTGATGCTGCCCTTCACTCGCCCGTCTCGCGCGGCGGCACATCACACACCCCCGCCCGCTTGGCCAGCCAGCGCTCATACAACCCGCTGGCTACGTCAGCGCCCATGGTGGCAACCACGAAGCCGATGGCCGCAGCAACCAGCACATGTGCGCCGGCCGCCCAGATCAGCAGTAACGTACTCAGGCCAAACACAACCGAGGCCCCGGCTCTGAGCGCAACTCGATAGACCAGATCCCAGCCCCGCAACCCAGCCTTGTCCGCGCGCCACATCTCGCCGCTGAATCCAGCGACGATGGCGATAACCACAACTACCCAAATGGGCAGCTCAGCCAAGGCCTGCTGTTGCTCTTGAGTCATAACCGCACCTCACAGGCCAGAATAAAAAACCCGCGTGCCGCGGGAACGGCTGCCGCCCCTGCCACGGTAGCGTCAGCCAGAAAAGACAAAGCCCCGCAAGGCGGGGCTCTGAATCCGAGTCGGGTCTCGGGTTGTGCGACACAGCACGTGGCGCTCTGTTGCTCGGTAGGCGTACCTATCGAATCGTGGTGACTTTGTACCCCTCGAGTGACAAACCGAAAAGTCCCTTTTATGGGTTATCCCAGCCGGCGCCCTTCGGAGCCTTGCCAGCGCCTTATGGAGCCGAGTCGCCCGACGAGCGGTCAACCTTCAACTCAAGGCCACGCCCGCGGTGGGCCGCATCCGCCTGCTTCAACGATGCCCGGCGCACACGGTCGCCATCCCGGCGCGACTCCCGCCGCATCACCGTCAGCTTGCCCTGGCGTTCCAGCAGCCCGGCCTGCAGGCGCTCATGCAGCACGCCCACCTGCCGGTAGTACGCCCGCCGCCCTGCATCGCCGCGCCCCAGCTCCAGGGCATCCACCTGCTCGTCGATGGTCAGCCTGGGTTCGTTGCGGTACCGCGCATAGGCCAACCGCACCAGTGCCGCGCCGCCCTCCTGCCGCTCGATGCCGTACAGCACCTGGTTCACCTCAGCCGCTGCGTAATCCGGCCCGGCGCCGGCAACCAGCAGCTTCGCGCCATACACCCCGCCACGCGGCGCACAGCCGGCGAACTCGACGATAGTGCCCATGGTGCTGGGCAAACCGCCCCCCAGGCCGTTCTGGGCCAACTGCTCGCCCCAATGCCTCAACAGCGTCTCGACAGCCTCGATCATTGTTGTGCCCGCCCCGTAGTGATCAACGATTCAACAACCGCTCTTTCTCAAACTCGGCGTCCAAGCGGAGCTTGCGAGCAGCAAGCGGCTCAAGCATTTTCACCACAGCCAGGAAGTCCGCCAGCGCCTCGGCAGCGTCAATCAGGATGTAATCAATATTTGATTCATCGATGTTCACATCGAACACGTAGACCACGCCAGGAAGTTCATCTGCAGCCCGGACAGCAGCATCGCGGCGGTAGAGCACATAGACGCCATCCTCTTCGTCGTAGCGCACGAATCCTAGGCCCTTGTACATCAGGTCATCGTCAAAATTCTCCCAGTTGGCCAGGCTTGGTTTTACAAGCTCCTCCAATGTCTCACCAACCCTCACCAACCCGCCCTTCTCAACCCTGTAAACGGCCATTTCATTCACTCCTACGGTTAAAAACTTCTGTCGGAATTCTGTCGGAATTCTGTCGGAATTTTTTATTTATTAAAAACAATAACTTAACTCTGTTTCCGACAATCCGACAGGTATTTTAAAAACTCTCACGTGTATGTAGGCGCGTGCGCGCACGTGAGAAAACCTCAAAAAGCTGTCGGAATGTCGGAACGCCCGCCGCACTAGGCTTGCGGCCTGTCGGAATGCTGTCGGAAGTCTGTCGGAATGTCGGAAACATCAGTCCAATGCTCCCGGCGCAGGGATAGACCGTCGATCAAAGTGCGCACCAAACTTGCGGCACTGCACCCCCGCCTCAGCCGCCCAGCTACGCCCAAGCTCAGCCTTGCGTGCCGCGAAGGCTGGCGTCACGTAAATGCGCGTCGTCTTGAAGTCATCCGAGGTTGTCGGGTACTTGATATCAGGCCGCTCTCGCAGCAAATCGCGCCCAGCCTCCTGCTGGAAGTCGCGCTCGCGCCGCTTGAACTCGTTCGCACCCTCGCACCACTTACAGAACGCCTGCCACAGATCGGCCTGCGTCACCGCACCGGTGACCGGAAACTCGGTTTCCCCCGCCATCCAGCGCCGCACGAAGTACCGAGGCGCCGCCAGGCTGCCATCGATCAACGCCTGCTTCTCATCGTTCAGCGGCGGCTTGCTGTGCGGGCTGAACCCGGTCAGATCCAGATTCATCAGGTAGTGGTAGAACGCCTCGATGCCACCGTTTTCGATCTCCTGCACCAGCGCCTGAAAGTAACCGGCCGGCGGCACGCGATCGACATACAGCACCAGGTAGCGCCGGTCACCATCATCCAGAGCCAGCGGCACCGTAGAGTTCGACAAGAACACGAAGTTGAGGTGGTTCGCCTCCTCTCGCACAGGCATGTTCTTCTCGTTGATCTGCAGCGTCTCACCGGTCACCAGATGCTTGAGCACGCCCTTGTAGTGGCGCATCTCTTCACGGCTGACCACCTCCTCTGCCAGCGCGAACAACTTGCGACTCTGCCAGCCCGTGAACTGGCTTTCGAGCTGGGCCTGGCCGATGGTCGTGCCGTACTCGCCATAGATGCGCCGCACCACCTGTTCCCACAGCAAGCTCTTCCCTGGGCCCTCAGCGCCGAACATCACCACCGCCGTGGCCATCTTCGCGCCAGGGTTTTGCAGCGGGTAGGCAATCCACTTCAACAGGAAGGTGTACTCATCCACCCGGTTATTGCACAGCAGGCCAAGGTGCTTGCGGATCAGCAAACAACCATCGGCCCCGCGCTCATCCTGCTGCACCTTGAACCCGTCATACAGATTCAGCAGCAACGGCCCGCAGCGCTCGGTCGGATCGAACACCACATCCTGCGCCATGCGCCGATGCTCGCTCTCCTGCCACCACTTGTAGCGGGTACGCCCGACCGCCTCACGAATCGCCGACAGCTTCACCATCCGCGCACGCTTGCAGTCCCACGCCGTATCGGTGCCGTACACCACCACGAAATCGCTCACCAGCTCCTGCTCACTGATGCGAAAGCCCCCGCCCCCCGCGTGTGTGTGAGCGAGCGCGCCATCGTCGCCCTGGCCGGAATCATCCTGGCCAGCGCACTCAAGAGAAGGGGCGCAGGGAAGAGAATCGCCACCATCAGCCGCGAACGCATCAAACGCCTCGAGCGCGGCCAACTCCAGCGCCGCCACCAACTGCTCACGCACCGCATCCAGCCCTTCGGCCACCTGCAGGTCGTTCCAATCCTTGCCATGGCCACCGGCCGGGAACACCGCCACGCCGCCAACCTCCAGCGCAGCGGCCTCGGCCTTCGTGCGCCCCGGGTTGCCCGGCTTGGTTGGGTCATCATCACCACACAGCACAATGCGCGCCGCTGGGTGCTTCGCCCGAATGGCCCTGGCCACCGCTGGCATATTCCCCGAGTCCACCGCCATCACCACCGGCCAGCCAGCAGCCTCCAGGCAACTGGCAGCCGTGGCGTAACCCTCAGCAATGCCGATCACCTCAGTGGCCAGGTGCTCGCCCAACACGTGGAAGCAACCCGCCTTGCGCCCGTAGCGCGGGAACAGCTTATTGCCCAGCGGGTTGATCTGCTGCAGCGACTGAATCACCCCCAGCTCATCGCGCAGCGCAATCACCAGGTCACCACGCTTGAGCACCAACATCGACAGATGCGCCGGCCGAGGCTTCGGCACCGACTTCAGGAAGGTCTGCGCGTGCTCGCCCTCCCAGATCTGGCAGCGCTGCTCTTGGTCATCGATCTCCAGCACCACCGTGCGCGCCATAAAGCGCACGCCCCAGGCCTGCACCTGCTTCTTGTCCAGATACGGGCTGCTGCCCTGCTCGCTGGCATGCTCAGCCCAAATGCGCTGGCAGGCACCGGCCACGGCGGTACGCATCACCGCCAGCAAGGCTTCGTCCGCCTCGATCTCGGCCTGGCGCTTCGCCCGGCGAGCCTCCTGCTCGCGCACGAACTGGCGCTTCTGCTCGGCGGTCAGCTCCTTCTTCTCTGGCGTCCAACCGTTGTCCTGGGCCAGCTTGATCACCGAGCCCAGGCCGGTACCGCTCTTGCGGAACGACTTCCACACCGACTTCGCGTCGGCCAGCTTGTAGCCGGTGCCGCTCTGGCTCCAATCGTTCCAGGCATCCCAGCCCGCCTCGCCAAACTCGGCCTTGATGCCCATGCCGACCGCCACCCACGTCTCCCGGCTATCAGCCGGGATAAAACGCAGCAGCAACGGCAGCTCAGAAAGGGAAAGCGGGATATTGTCAGACACAGACCGCCCTCCATGCGTTGGCAGCCTGCCAGTAAGCCTGCAGGGCGACCTTGATGCCTTCCCAGTCGCGCATCGCGTGCAGTTCACGCAGGCGCTGGGCGGCACGATTAACTTTGGCGCGCAGATGGGCGCGCAGGGCTGGGCGGTTCATTTGCCACCCCCATCAACCAGATGCAGCGACTCTCGCGCCACGGTGCTGTTAGCTTCCTTGAGCATATCGAGCACGAAGGCGGCGTCAGCAATGCCAAGATCTGCCGCCATGGAGCCACCCACTGCCCCGATAAAACCGGCATACAGGCGGGCGCGCTTCGCTGGCGTATCCAGGCCGTTGGCCAGGGCGATATCCATGAAGGCCCCGCCGAGCATCTCCCACATATCCGAGCCAAGCTCGGCAGCGTTGATTTCTTCAGCCACGCCGCACCTCCATCAACCCCTGGCAGCTCACGCAAAAACGGCAACCCGGCACTGCTTGGCGCCGGGCTTCGGGAATGTCGTCACCACAGCTGTCGCACTCGGTCGCGCTCTCGCCCTGGTACACCACACGGTTATCGATGGCCTGCTGCAGGCGCGCCTGCTGGGCCGCTTCAGCCATTTCCAGTACGCGCTCATCCATCGTGGCGCTCCTCCCCAGCCAGCATGGCCTGCTCGGCGCCGGCGATGATCGCCAGCACCTGGCGAATCACCTCATGCCCGTGGTGCCGCAGCGCCACAACCTCATGCGCCTGCCAAACGTTGTCGGCCGCACCGTCGTGCAGGCTGCCCACGAACTCCCCCTCGCGCTGCAGCAAGTCACCCACCGCCTTCAAGGCATCGCGGGTCGCCTTCACCGGCACCGGCTTGAACCACACCGCCCCGGCCGGACGCATCAGCGCGTCCAGCAGGCGCGGGTCATTGGTCAGGCGGATGATGTCTTCAAGCTCGTCCGGGTTTGGCCAGCGGCGTTCCTCGGTCGGGTTCAGCTTCTTCTGCAGGGTGTCGTAACCCGTTACCAGGTCGAGATGCATATCAGTGGCCAGGGCGCCAATGCCGCCCCGATGGTCACGCCCGGCGCGGTAAAGCGCGTGGCGCAGGGAGAGCACCGGGCCAGCGCCCGGCAGCAGATCTTGTCGGCTCATACCTACCCCAAGCCGGCCCCAGGCGGGGCCGGCTGTTGTGTGCTGTGTCTGCCGAGCTGGGCAGTCAGAGTTGCCCCGCTCGACCCCTTCCGTGCCGAGGGTCAGAGGCCCCGGCGCGGTTACTACCTAAAACCGCCGTTTAACGACATAGCCAGGCAGCCAGGGTTTCCCCTACTATTCCGGCTACGGCGACTCGATGTTTCCACGTGCTGTGTCGGCATCGAGCGTCGTGCGCCTGGCGAGGGGTCAGAGCCTCGCCAGGCACCGGTGCAAGGGGTCAGAGCCTTGCACCACCCCGCCCACCTGTGTGTCAGAGCTCAGGTGGGCAACCCGCTGGCCCCTTCGGGGGCCAGCACCTTTGAGGGCTTAGCGCCCTCTCTCTCTTTCTGCATCAACCTGCTTCTGGAGAGAAACCAATGCCTGCTCAACCAGATTTTGCTGCAGCCCTTGCAGCGCTAGACCAAGCGCTGGCTGCATTGCCGCCAACAGCTGTTGGAGATCAAGAGCCGAAGTTTCGCCTGGACTACCTTCGCTCGATTGAGCAGCTACTGGCTGCCCAGATGCGGATTCACAAGCTTCAGGGGAAATACAAGCCGTAAGCTCCAGCGTGATGCCGAAAGCAGTGAAACCTTGAGAAAGGCGGATCATGCGGCCTCCGAGTGATTAAGCTCAGCCTCAGGCACGCCGAAATGCTGCAAGACCTCACAAAGCGAAACCTTCCCCTCACTTTCCCGCGCCAAGGCGCGCAGTAAGCGGAAGCGGGGTTCCTTGCGGGCGTACAAAACGTGCACCTTCATGTAACCGATAGTCACCCCGCAGCGGCTTGCATACGCCTCAAGCGGGTTACCACCCGGTTCACGCGGGCTATCAATGCTGCGGATGTAGTCGACGAGTTTCATTCTGGTCACCTCGGTCGACATAATTACCGAACGGGTAACGAATAGCAATACCCGACAGGGAATTTACCCGGCGGGTAATTACTGGCTCAATCTCTCTTATGAGCAAATACCCCACGATCCCCGAAATACGACACGCCAACCTGCGCCGGGTAATGGACGAGCAGGACATTGGCCCGGCCGAACTCGCTCGCCGACTTGGCAAATCACCGAGCCAAGTTGGGCAATTCGCCGGCCCAACTAGATTCAAGGGCATCGGCGATGACGCCGCGCGCGAACTCGAAGAGCTGCTTGGCCTGGCTCCCTACGACCTAGACAACCCAATCGTATTGCTCGGCCTGAGCACTGCCGAATCCGGTAGCTATCACACGGATGCGACCTTCCAGGCGTACACCAAGGGCAAGATACCTGTAGTAGGTGTCACAGCGGCAGGAGCTGCAATGGAAGTAATCGACCTCTACCAACCAGGCGTCGCCGAGGAATGGATAGACGCTCCGAAGAACTACACCCCTGGCTCCTTTATCCTGCGCCTGTCCGGCTTCTCTATGCAGCCTAAGTTTTGGGATGACGACCGCGTGATGATTGAGCCAGCCCTAGCCTGGTCAGTCGGCGACTTCGTATTCGCTAAGCGTCCAGCCCACGGCGACGGAACCTTCAAGAAGCTGGTAGAAGAAGATGGCCGCATGTTCCTGTTTGCGCTCAACCCAGACTTCAACCCCCGCTACATTGAAGTGACGCAGGATTGGCACATCGTAGGCAAAGCCACATTCCGGCTAGATAAACTCTAAATAAATACCCATCAGGTATTTACAAGCATTACCCAACAGCTATAGATTGATCGCGTACCCACACTCTGACCCCCGGAGTACGCGATGCAACAGACACAGCACACATCCGCCCAGGTGCTCCTGCACCCGGCATGCACCACCAACCCGGACGCCGTCCGCGCTGTTCAGCAGGCCACTGGCCGCTTTGTAGTGCTCGTAGGCGGCCGCCCCACGCTGAAGCAGCCCCAAACCCTGCCCGCCTTCGAGGACTTCGGCCCTTGGGGAGGCGCAGCATGAGCACCCACAACGAGCACGAACTCAAGGCCTACCGCGCCCGACTGCTCAGCCTGCTGACGCGGGTTCGCAACGCGCCCGACCTCCCATCGATGGACGCCGACTTCTACATCGTCCTCGGCTGGATCAGCGCCGGCCACTGCCTGGACGCCATCAGTATCGGCGCAAGTGACAGCCTGCATGATCTGGTACTCAACGCCAGTCAATACCGCTCCGCCGAGTTTGCCCACCAAGCCGAGGCCCAGCGACTGGCCCGCGCACAGGAGCGTGCAGCATGACCTACGCCCTTACCCCAATGTCCGCCCGCGCTATTGGCGTTTTGCTGAACGCCGGCGGCGGCTCCGACGCGATCCTGCTGCGCCGCCCCGAGAGCGAACTGCGCGCAGAACTGCACATTGAACGCTGCGGCCGCACCCTCACGGCCACCATCCTGCTCGGCCATCAGCGAAGCAGCCTGACACTGCAAGATGGTGACGGCGCCAACCAGCTGAACCTGGCCGAGCAGATCGAAGCCATCGCCAACGGCACAGCCGACACCGCCGAAACCGGCGCGATCGGCACCCCGGCCACGCTAAAAACCTGCTGCAAGTGCGGCGGCGAGGCCATCGGCTACGACTACGCGATACCCGGCACCGAGTATCGCCACGGCGTGAAGTGCCGGCACGGCGACTGCCAGGCGGTCGAAGGCGCCACCACGGCGGACGAAGCCCATGCCGCCTGGAACCGCATCCAGGCCGAGAAGCTGGACGAGCCCACCGCCCATCCCGCCGACATGGTCAACCACCCTCCGCACTACAACGGCCACCCCTCTGGCCTGGAGTGCATCGAGGTGACCGAGCTGCTGCCGTTCAACCTCGGCAACGCTTTCAAGTACGTGTTCCGCCACCGTAGCAAGAACGGCCGCGAGGATCTGGAGAAGGCCCGCTGGTACCTCAACCGCGAACTGGAGCGCTGCGAGCGCGGCGGCATCAGCATCGGCTACCTGCAGGCCACCCACGCCCTGGCCGGCCGCATCGCCGCGCACGAACCGTACCCGGTTGGCGCTGCGCTGGTGGCGATTGCCGCCGACGAGCCAGCCGAAGCACTGCACTGGATCGAGCACCTGCTCGCAGCCTGAGGGCCACGCCATGAACCGCACCGTGAAAGAGGCCGCCCAGGTACTGGGCATCGCCGAGAGCCAGCTGCGCGCCCACCTGCGCAGCATCAACGCCCTCAACCGCGACGGCACCCTGGCAGCGCGCCACATCGGCGGCGGCAAGCTGTTCATGGATCCGCGCGTGACCACTATCAAGCGCATCGGCATCCGCAAGCACTACGCCCCAGTGATGGTCACCGAAGCCGGCATTGACTGGCTGGCCAAGCAGCTCGGCATCGCCATCACCGAACTCCCGGCAAAGGACAGCGCCGCATGAACAAGCCCAACCCAATCGCCGACGCCATCGGCGTCGTCAAGCTGGCCAGCATGCACCACGCCAACCCGGGCACCGTCAGCGCCGCCACCGTGCGCGACGCTGCAGACGAATGCATCGAGCGCCTGCAGGGCATTCCGCCCCAGGCGCTGGAGCTGGCCGCACTGTACTGCGCGCTGTTCGCCCTGCTGCCGAACCGCTGGCTGCCCTACGTCACCCTCACCGGCGACACCGAGCGCCCGTTCGGCGCGGTGATCACCGACGAAGCCGGCAACATCGCCGCCACCACCATCGGCAAGAGCGTCGAAGGCGTCACCGCAATCATCGCCGCCAAGCTCAGCCACCCCACGGCGGGGTGCGGGGAGGTGGTGCAGTGAGCAACACGTTCGAACTGCTCCAGCAGCGCCACAAGGCCAACAGCCTACCGCTGGATGAAGTGCGCGCCGAGTACTTCTCGCACATCAAGACGGAGAAGCGCCTGCGCCACCTCATCCGCACCGGTGAGGTGCAGCTGGCCACCTTCAGGATATCCGATTCGCGCCTGGCGCCGCTGCACGTGCGCCTGGCCGACCTCGCCGCCTACCTCGACGCTCGCGCCGAGCAAGCGGCTTAACCCCCGCGCCCGGCGGCACCGGGCAATTCTCTGACAACCGAGGCACAGCACATGAAACCCACTGACAGCTCCGACTTCATCCAGTCCCTCAACGCCGGCGTCTTCGCCGAGCAGTTCGGCCGCGCCCTATCCGACGTCGCCGCTGGCGTGGTCGACCACGGCAAGGAAGGCACCGTAACCCTGACCTTCAAGCTCAAGCAGATCGCGCAGACCAACCAGGTGAACGTGACGCACAAGCTCGACTTCTCGCAGCCCACCAAGCGCGGCAAGAAGCGCGAGGACACCACCCTCGACACCCCGCTGTATGTCACCCCGGACGGCCTGCAGTTGTTCCAGACCAACCCGACCGATCAGCTCTTCCGCAAGGAAGACACGCCCGTTCACGCGCGCAGCTGATCACCCCGAACCGCAACACAGCACCACCTAACCATCCTTACTCTGACAAGGACTACAACGATGTTCGATCACAAAGCACTGGAAACCCTTAACGCCCAGGCCGTCGCAGCCGCCAACGTGCGCATTGAGCATGGCGGCAGCACCCTGGCCGTTACTCCGGCGAGCTGCACGCTCACCAATCTGGAGCCCTACCAACTCTCGCGCGACCGCTTTCGCGGCAACCTGAACACCCACTCGCTGAAAGCCTTCGCGGCCTACGTCGAGCGCCACATCGGCGGCGAAGACGACAAGGGTGCATCTGGCTTCGTCGATCAGGACGCCATGCGCGCCACTGTCATCTTCAACCTGGGCACCCCGGACGATGCCGGCCATGGCGACGACCGCGCCACCCTCACCCTCAAGCCCACCGCTGCCTACAAGGCACTCGCCGAGGTGGTCGGCCGCTCTCTCAGCCAGCAGCAGTTGGCCGAGTTCCTCGAGGACTGGGCGCCGCACATCACCGCCATCAACGTTGTGCGTCGCATGCAGATCAAGGCCACCTCGGAGCTGAACAGCGAAGTCGGCGACATGAGCAACCGCCGCAGCGCGATGGAAGAGATCGAAGCGCGCAGCCTCGAAACCCTGCCGACCACCTTTGTGTTCAGCACCAAGCCCTACGACCCGCTGAGCGTCGCCGACATCACCCTGCGCCTGTCGGTGATCACCGGCGACAAAGCCCCGGTGCTCAAGCTGCGCTGGGTCGGCCAGGAAGCGCAGCAAGAAGCCTTCGCCGAAGAGTTCCAGCAGGTGCTCGAAGGTGAAATCGGCGGCCTGCTGCCGCTGACCATCGGCACCTACCAGCAAGGCCACTAAGCCCCAACTCCCTGCGCCAGAGACTCTGACCCCTGGCGCAGGGCACCAACGGAGACACAGCACATGACCGTTTCACACATCACCCTCGCCGTTATCGGCGCGCTCGCCATCATCGCGCTGCTCGGCCTGGCCTGGCTGGCCTACGTCAACGCCGAAACCGCCCGCACCAATGGCTATGACCAAGGCTACGGCGACGCCCGCAAGGCAGCCGCCGACTACACCACCAGCCTCGAAGGGCAACTCGCCAACTCCGTGGGCCGCTATGCCAAGGCCAAACGCGAGCATGACCAGCAACTGCAGGACGCCGACCGCCGCATCGCCATCTACGCCGGCCGCAGCTACACCCGCGACGAGCTCACCAGCATCCGCCGCGCAGCCAAACAGCTCAAGCTGGCAGCCCTGACCTACAGCCAACTCAGCACCAACCAGGTGCTGGAGCTGAGCGACCAAGCGCGCCACGCCCTCACCGTATGCGGCGAACTGGAGCAGATCGCCCAGCGCATCGAGGATCAGCTCGAAGGCACCGCCCCGACCGCACTGCCCAATACCCAGCAAGAAGCAGAAGCCGCCCTGCTTGAAGCGGCTGCCTTCGCCGCTGGCGTACCCAACGGCAAAAGCTGGCTCGTCTACGGCCCCGAAGGCTGCGGCAAAACCACCAACGCCCAGGCCATCGCCGACGCACTCGGCCTGACGGAGATCGTTGACGACTGGCAGCCAGGCGACCCCGCGCCGATCACCAAAGCCCTGGTGCTGACCAACCACCTCGGCCCCGACTTCCCGCCCTTCTACCGCCGAGCCCTCTCGTATGAGCAGGCCATGTCGCTGGTTGCCGCCAAGGCCAAGCCGGGGGTGGCAGCATGAAAACCTTGTGCATCTACCACGCCAATTGCGCCGATGGCTTCGGCGCCGCCTGGGTCGTTCGCCAAGCGCTGGGCGCCGACAACGTCGAGTTTCACGCCGGCCACTACGGCAAGCCCGCACCGGACGTCGAAGGCCGCGACGTGATCATCGTCGACTTCTCCTACCCCTATGAACTGCTGGTTCTGCTCGGCCACCAGGCCCGCTCGATCCTGATCATCGACCACCACAAGACGGCAGCCGAAGCACTGGCCCAACTGCCGCAGGCCCCCGCCAGCTTTGCAGAATGGGCGCCCTCCACCCAGCGCGTGGGCACCGTGTTTGACATGAACCGCAGCGGCGCCGGCCTCACCTGGGACTACTTCAATCCAGGCGCGCCCCGCCCTGCCCTGATCAACCACATCGAGGACCGCGACCTCTGGCGCTTCAAGCTGGAGGGCACGCGCGAGATCCAGGCCAACCTGTTCAGCTACCCCTACGACTTCGAGGTATGGGACGCGCTGATGAACACGCTGACTAGCCAGCTACTGGCGGACGGCAAGGCCATCGAGCGCAAGCACCACAAAGACGTGGCCGAGCTGGTGGCGGGCAGCAAGCGCCGCATGGTCATCGCCGGGTTTGACGTGCCGGTAGCGAACCTGCCCTACATCCACTCCAGCGATGCCGGACACCTGATGGCCATCGGCGAACCCTTCGCCGCCTGCTATCAGGACACCAGCGAGCACCGCTACTTCTCCCTGCGCAGCCATGATCAAGGGCTGGATGTTGGCGAGATCGCCAAGCGATACGGCGGCGGTGGCCACCGCAACGCGGCCGGCTTCAAGGTGCCGTTCGATCATGAGCTGGCATGCTTTGCCACAGCCCGGATACTGACCTGTGTCTACTGCGGCCACGAGTACCCGCAGGACACCCCAGCCGCTGGCGACCAGGTGCTGACTGACCATATCCGCACCTGCGCCAAGCACCCGATGCGCGAGGCGCAGCAGGCCATTGCGAAGCTGCATTCAGCGCTCGCCGGGCTGGTTGGCGAATCGACTCCCCAAGGTCTTTCCCAGTTGGAAGTGGGCTTGAAACTGGTGCCGATGCCGGCAACAGAGAAAGCCCTCATGAGCGCCGCCATCCAGGCTCTGCGCGACACCGCCGGGCTCATCACCGCCACGGAGGTGCAGCCATGAGCTGGATTCTCACCCGCAGCGGCCGGAAGTTCGACCTGGCCAACCCCACCGCCGACATGGTGGACCCGACCGATATCGCCCACAGCCTGAGCATGCAGTGCCGCTTCAACGGCCACACCCGCCACTTCTACAGCGTGGCCCAACACTGCTATCTGGTGTCCGACCTGGTGCCGGCCGAGTACCGCCTGGAAGCGCTGCTGCACGACGCCACCGAAGCCTACGTGGGCGATCTGGTGCGCCCGCTCAAGGAAGGCATGCGCGAGTTCTACGAGTGCCAGAACCTCGAATCACTCTACGACGCAGTAGAGCGCCGGGTCTGGATCGCCATCTGCGCACGATTCGACCTCGACCCCATCCTGCCGGACTGCGTGAAGCACGCCGATCTGGTAGCGCTGGCCACCGAAAAGCGCGACCTGATGCCCGAGCACCCGGAGCCCTGGCCATGCCTCGAAGGCATCGAACCCATCCCCCAGTTCATCGACCCCTGGCAGCCCAGCACGGCAGCCATCCACTACCACGGCCGCCTGCTCGAACTGCTGGCCACCACTCACCGGCGGAGGGGCAATCATGGCTGACCGCACTGGGATTGAATGGACCGACGCGACATGGAACCCGATCAGGGGCTGCTCGCGTGTCTCGGAGGGCTGCCGGCACTGCTACGCAGAAGGCCAGGCAGCCCGCATCATCGCCATGGACCGCGGCCGAGGCGGCGCCGATGGCAAAGGCAGCTACGACGGACTGCTTGCCAAGGGCGGCCAATGGAACGGGAAGGTGCGGAAGGTTCCTGAGCTGCTGGATCAGCCGCTGCGCTGGACCAAGCCGCGCCTGATCTTCGTCAACAGTATGTCGGACCTGTTCCACGAGGACGTGCCGTTCGAATTCGTCGCCGCCGTGTTCGGCGCCATGTCGCATGCACGCCAGCACACCTTCCAAGTGCTTACGAAGCGCCCCGCACGCATGCTCGAGTTCTTCACCTGGCTGCCTCAGCAGACGTCGCACAAGGAGGCCTGGGTCGCTACCGTGAACCAGGCAGAGTTCGTCTGCGGCGAAGATAGGGGGCGGCGTGGTTCCGAGAATGCAGCCGTCGAGGCCTGTGCCAGCGCTGCGTACTACAAGCGCGAGCAGATCGCGGCAGGTCGAAGCCTGCCACATAGCTTCTGGCCGAAATGGCCGCTGCAGAATGTCTGGATCGGCGTCAGCATCGAGGACCAGGCCGCCGCTGATGAGCGCATTCCGCTGTTGCTGGAGGTTCCGGCCGCCGTGCGGTGGCTGAGCATGGAGCCGCTGCTGGCGCCTGTCGACCTGTCGCGCTGGCTTGAGCTGGGAAGCCTGGATACAGACCGGGGTTTGTCAAACCCAGGAATCGACTGGGTGGTAGTAGGCGGCGAATCAGGACCGAAGGCGAGGCCGATGCATCCCCAGTGGGCACGCGACCTGCGCGACCAGTGCTCATTGGCCGGCGTACCCTTCCTGTTCAAGCAATGGGGCGAGTGGGCTCCAGGCGAATGCGTCACCCGGAATAGCGGCGTGGTTCCTACTGCGTCTCTGAGCTGGGAATGGCAATTCAGCACCGAAAACCTCGCACGCGAAGGCGGCCACGTCGACGACGAGCCCGACCTGTACCGCATCGGAAAGCGTAATGCCGGGCGCCTGCTCGACGGCGTACAGCACGACGGCTATCCGGTGTCCGACCTGGCTATTCGCACGGAGGCGACCCAGCCATGACCGCCACCACCTACCGCATCCACCCACAACCCAGCTTCAACTTCGGCGGCTTGGTGATCGACAACTTCGCCGGCGGCGGCGGCGCATCCACCGGCATTGAAATGGCCCTGGGCCGGCCGGTGGATATCGCCATCAACCACGACCCCGAAGCGATCGCCATGCACGAGATCAACCACCCGCACACCAAGCACTACTGCGAGAGCGTGTGGGAGGTCGACCCGCGCGAGATCACTGGCGGGCGACCCGTCGACCTCTGCTGGTTCAGCCCGGATTGCAAGCACTTCAGCAAGGCCAAGGGCGGCAAGCCGGTGAAGAAAGAGATTCGCGGCCTGGCCTGGGTGGCCATCCGCTACGCCGCCACCGTGCGCCCGCGCGTCATCATGCTGGAGAACGTCGAAGAGTTCGTCACCTGGGGCCCACTGGCCGAAGGCCGCCCATGCCCTAAGAACAAGGGCCGTACCTTCAAAAGCTTCGTCAACGCCCTGCGCCGCCACGGCTACCAGGTCGAGTGGCGCGAGCTGCGCGCCAACCAGTTCGGCGCCGCCACCATCCGCAAGCGCCTGTTCCTGATCGCCCGTTGCGACGGCCAGCCCATCGTCTGGCCAAGCCCGACGCACCTGGCAGCCGCCAGTGCCGAGGTCAAGGCCAAGCAGGCCAAGCCGCAGCGCCTGGCCGCCGATATCATCGACTGGTCGCTGCCCTGCCCGTCGATTTTCACCCGCAAAAAGCCCCTGGCCGAGGCCACCCTGCGCCGCATCGCCCAGGGCATTCAGCGCTATGTGATCGATGCGGCAGAGCCCTTTCTGGTCAAGGTCAACCATGGCTATGACTATTTCCGTGGCCAACCCCTGGACGAACCGCTGCAGACCATCACCAGCAAGCTGGGCACCGGCCTGGTAGTGCCGACCCTGGCCCCCTTCATCACCGAACACGCCAACGCCAGCACCCAGCGCAACATGCCAGTGGAAGCCCCACTGCGCACCATCTGCGCCCAGGTCAAGGGCGGCCACTTCGCCGTGGTTGCCCCCACCTTGGTGCAGCTCGGCTATGGCGAGCGCCCAGGCCAGGCGCCACGCGCGCCCGGGCTGGACAAGCCACTGGGTACCGTAGTGGCCGGCGGCGGCAAGCATGGCCTGGTGGCGGCTTTCCTCGCCAAGCACTACGGCGGCAACTACACAGGCCCAGGCGCCTCACTGGACGAGCCGGCACCAACCGTAACGACGGTGGACCATAACGCCCTGGTGCTCGCCCACATCCAGCGCGACTTCGGCGCAAGCGTTGGCCATGCTGCTGACGAACCACTGGGCACCGTGACCGCCGGCGGCGGCGGAAAATCCGCACTGGTCGCCAGCAGCTTGATCAAGCTACGCGGCACCAGCCGCGACGGCCAGCCCGCGACCGAGCCACTGCACACCGTCACCGCATCTGGAAACCACCTCGGCGAAGTGCGCGCCTTCCTGCTCAAGTACTACGAGCACGGTACCGGCCAGTCCCTGACCGAGCCCCTGCACACCATCACCACCAAGCACCGCCTGGGCTTGGTGATGGTCAAGGGCGAGCCCTACCAGATCGTCGATATCGGCATGCGCATGCTGGAGCCCCACGAGCTCTACGCCGCCCAGGGCTTCCCGGCCAACTACATCCACGACCGCACCATAAGCGGCAAGCGCCTGAGTAAAGCCAGCCAGGTACGCATGTGCGGCAACAGCGTCTGCCCACCCGTCGCCGCCGCCCTGGTGCGCGCCAACCTCGTGGAGCAGCAGCAGAGCGAGGTGGCGGCATGAGCCAGCTCGAACTATTCACCGCCCAGCGTCAGGCCATTGCATCCAGGCACGAACCCTACGCCCCCTTCGACAGCACCAAGGCCCGCCAGATCATCCTCAGCCGCCTGCTGAAAGCCGGCGGCGCCTGGATTCGCCGCAGGGAGTTGCGCAAGGCCACCGGCATGCGCCCTGCTCACGTCAGCAGTGTGCTGCGCGAGCTGAACTGCGCGGGAGTGATTGAGCGCACCGACACACTGCCCATCGTCCACCCTATGCATGGCCACATGGGGCAGACCACCGGGTACCGTATTCGTCAGCCCTTGCAGGTGACGGCATGACCAACCTCAGGCGCATTACCACACCGAACGGTGCCCCACTGCAGAACCTCGAACTGCCGTCTCGCTGCGACCAGTGCGGCAACCCGCGCAACAAGGGCAACCACCGGCGCTGCTCGCAACGCCGGCAGGCACTCAACAAGCACAAATGGATGGGCAGGCCATGAGTTGCACCATCATGTACATCACCAACGCCCAGCCCGGGCAGGATGCCCGCGCTCATAAGCGCGGTCGGATCCCGCACAAGCCGGTGCAGTGGCAGGCCAGCGTCTGGATGATCGCTCCAGGCGGCGAGAAGACCACCCACTCCATCACCGTCCCGGCATGCACCGCACAGGATCTGATCCCCGCCATCGGTGACCGCATCGATGACCTGGCGCGCGAGAACGGCCAGCTCTGCGTCCAGTTCGGCTGGACGGCAAGCGCCCACGGCGGCGTGAAGAAGAATCGCAAGGGAGGAAAGCGCTGATGTTCCTCACAGAGTCTGAACTGCAAATCCTCTCCGGCAAGGTGAAGCCCAGCGCCCAGGTGCGCTGTCTCAAGTCTGAGAAGATCGCCCACATCATCGGCCTGGCATGGCTCGCCATCCCCGCCGAAATAACCCTCACCGAAGCCCAAGCCGAGGGCGTCTTCGACGCCTTCGGCGCCTGGCGGGCAAAGGAGGCAGCATGAGCGAACCCATCAATCAACTGCCCGAGGACCAGGGCAGCCTGCTCGCTGCCCTGCAGGATCTGGTCGCCCAGCTCAAGCGCCCGCAGGTGCCGGCCGAGGATCAGCTATGGACCGCCGAGGACATCGCCGACTACCTCAAGCTGGCGGTCGACACCACAGAGCGTCGCGTCGTGACCCGGCCGGACTTCCCCGCGCCGCTGCAGCCATGCGATACCGGCCCGCGCGCGGCCAAGCGCTGGTTTGCCGTCGACGTGCGCGCATGGGCCAGGAAGAACGCCTCGAAAATTCCCACCGGCAGGGCCGCCCGCAAAGCCGCTTGATCAATCCAACCGACCGGCCACCTCGGTGGCCGTGGCGTTGTAGTACACCATCAACGAACGTGGATCACGGTGCCCGGTCATCCGGGCCAGATCCAGCACATCGAGCTTCCTGGCCAGTCGCGTCGTGGCCTCATGCCGGGTATCGTGAAAACGCAGGTCGTTGATCTCCAGCCGGTCCCGCACCTTCCTGAACAACGCATCAGCGTTGGCCGAGCTGACTGTGAAGAGATTGTCCCTCCCCTCGGCCGCATCGAGCAGGATCTGCAGCAGCTGCACCGCGCGCTTGGTCAGCGGTACGTTGCGCGCGTCACCGTTCTTGGTCTTGGCCAGGCGCACATAGCGATCAGCAAGCCGAGTGGCAGGCTTGGTCAGCCCCAGGATCTCGCCCTGGCGCATTGCCGTTTCCAGGGCGATCAGGAAGGCATAGGCCACTTCTTGCGTTTTGGTGGTGGGCGGCTGCCCTTCTACATAGCCCATGCCATCGAGCAGGGCCTTTTCTTCCTCGGCGCTGATGCGTCGATCACGCGGCCGGTTGTTGCCGGGGCGCTTCACCTCGCGCACCGGGTTATGCCGGCACCACTTCCACTCGGTGCGCGCCTGCTCGAACACGCTAGACAGCAACGTCATCTCGCGCCGCACGCTCGGGCCTTCCACCAGCTTCAGCCGGGCATCACGCCACTCGGCGATCTGGTCCGCCGTCACGTCGCCCAGGCGCTCGCCGACGAACTCCAGTTCATTGAGCAGCTTGTCTAGGCGCACTTCCTCCCAGCGCTTGCCCTCCTTGGTCGGCGTCACCTCAGCCTTGTACCGGCCGATGGCATCTGCCAGAGTGGAATTGCTGCCGGACGAATGGCCAGGGATCGCGGCCAGAATCTCGGCCTCGCGCTGAGTCGCCCAGGCCACCGCCTGAGCCTTGGTCGGGAAGGTCTGAGACTCCCGCACACCGCGCTTTACGATCTCAGCCCGCCAGCCCCCGCTACGCTTCCTGTACGACGCCACGCCCGCCCCCCCTGTTTGGCGTAATTTTGGCGTAAACACTAACACGTAACTGCCCGAAACTGCCCCGACCTGCGGCATAGCAAAACGGCGAAACCCTTCTAATACGGGGCTTGCACGGAACTGGCAGAAACTGCCGCTAACTGCCACTCTACTTAGAGTCTCCCCCGGGGCACCACGAAACAAACGAAAGGCCTTGATTTTCAAGGCCTTTTTTTATGCCTGGCGTAATCTTGGCGTAACGACTTTACAGCCTGGCGCTGGCAAATCGCAGGCACAAAAAAAGGCCCGGTGCCGCGGGGGCATCCCCACGGCACCGGGCCTTTCTCGCCCGTCCTGGGCAACTACTCTCCCCTACGAGCAATCCCGCCGGAAAACTGCAAAATACCGTTCGTCGGTCTAGTGTCAGAAAGTACTTGCTATAAACTCTTAAAGGTTTATATTAACACCCATGGAAGGCGAACAACGCCAACCACCGCCCCGGCGGCTCCGGGCTTCCTGATAGGAGCAACACCATGGAACTGAAGATCAACTCTCGCAAACTGGGCCGCACCATTACTTTCTCGCGCCCTGGCTCCAGCTACATCTTTGCCGACCTGAACGGGAAGTCGGGCACCTTGGGCTGCCAGATTTGCAGCGGTGGCGGCACCATGGGCTCCACGCTTTCCTATGACGGCGACGACCAAGCGCAGTTTGAGGCCATCTGCCGCCGCTGGTATCGCGCACACGTGCGCGGTGAGTGATCACCAGGCCCGGCTCCGGCCGGGCTTCTACTGCCGAACAGGCAGCCTCAATCAACGCAAGGATCAAGACCATGGAACTTTTCAAAATTCTCGATGCTGTAA
>Ga0247725_1000381_pt1 | contig 35941 bp, 38 predicted proteins | sample OKSTACKMCFT3sol_FD_183021 | JGI IMG/M metagenome (GOLD analysis project Ga0247725, IMG submission 183021) | Subsurface sediment microbial communities from gas well in Oklahoma, United States - OK STACK MC-FT3-sol | ecosystem: Environmental > Terrestrial > Deep subsurface > Rock core/Sediment...
TTTGGTCGCAGCTGCAAAGCGGGTGCCTGGTCTGCGGACCACGCCGCCCTGCACTACCACCACAGCGTTTTCGATAACCTTCGCACCGTTGGCGTAGCGGGCGATATCGACACGCCCCATAAGGCGCGGGGAAACTTCGCCTGCGGTGAAATTGGTTTTTATGAGGTTCGCGCGCATGTCAGAACCTCGACTCATAGGTTGGATAGCCGCCAAGCTCTTCCGGCGGATCTTCCTGGCCGTCCACGGCTTTGGCCTGTTTAAGCAGAAACGCAGCCTCCTGCGCCAGACTATCGCGCAGACTGGCGGATCCCGTCACCGCGTATGCCAGTTTGGATTGCATCATCATTTCGGCAACATCCACCAGCGCCGCATCCCACGTGGACTCGTCCTCATTTCGGAAGATGTAGCGGAGCCGGATCACATCGACGTTGGACAGCAACCGGCTTCCCTCAATCCGGTAATCAATATCGTCCCGTGGTTCGCCGACCGACAGAACGCGGATCAGGTCCCCAGGTAGCGAAAATTGATAACCGTACCCAAAAACAGGCGCAGCGCTGACGGGTGAGAGCACAACGCGTTTTATCGCACAGTTCCAGGGGTGGGCTCGGAGTAATTTATTGCGAACGGTAGGGTAAAGGTTGGCGCAAAGACGGGCGTGATCCGTGTCTTCGTCGAAATCATTTATCGGGTGTGCACCCAGCGCCAGAAGTGCATTTGAGCAGATTGATACACTCGAAGTCATGGCAGAACCTCAGATGAAAAAAGGCCGGGGGTATACCCCGGCAAACACACCAGCGGCTTAAACAACAAAATCGATGGCGACGACTTTTTTCTCGTTGGCGCGGCCAGCACCATAAGACGCATCAACAGAGATCTGAATGGTGTTGTTTTTATCGCGACGTGGACCGATATCGACGTTGTACTCAGCGCCGGTACCGAAATGCACAGCTGACTTACACCATGCGACGGCTGTTTTGGTGGTTACAGCCGGATCGCCATCGGTCACAGAATCCAGCTTTTCGTAAGCCAGCCACTTAAAGCCGAGCCAGTTGCCGGACACAGCACCTTCCTGCAGCATTTTCACCGCCATAAAGTCGGCAGAAGTCAGCGTGGTATCACTGAGGATCTGCGTCAGCATGTCGGCGTTGTAGGTGATATACAGCTCTTCACCGTTCTGCTCGTCACACTCGTTACGGCGGAACATCGCTTTTGCAGCGATCAGCTTGGCTTTGGTCATCCCTGTACCACCAGCAACGATTTTTTGCGACGCAGGCAGCGCCACTGGCGCATATGCCCCGCCGCTGGACGTTTTACGCAGCACGGTATCGAGCAGCGCACGATATACAACATCGTCTTTTTTGCGGTTGGCGGCCGCCAGGGTGAGCTGTAGATATGGCCCCTGAGGATCGGCCAGCAGTTTACGCAGGTCGCGTTTTTCAACAGGGACAAATACACCGTAGTCCGCCATCAACGCGTTACGGGTGCCAGCCTCAGGCAGGTCCCATACGGTGTCACCGAAACGCGCGGTGATCTGCGTCATTTCGATGGTGCCCATATCGTTGATGGTGAACGCTTCGCCAGTGATCATCCCACGGTCGTGTACCGCTGCCTGCAGGCGGGAATCCTTCTGCTGCGCGGCGATTTCGAAAGAATCATGAAACTGCGTGATAAACGCAGCGGTGATCATGTTCTTATTGGTATCAAATGACATAACAATCACTCCAGAAAATATCGCCTGCTGGGGTATCGGTTTCCCGGCCCAAATCTGCACAATGCGGGTGGCGCTTACGCACTGCGGGAGAAATCAGGTATCCGGCGTCCCCGCCGGGCTGGTTGTGGAGAGATTGTTAGCGAGGTGCGCGGTCGGAATCCCGACCAAATGAAAAAGCCAGCGGTTCAGGCTGGCTTTTGGTGTTGTCGTCGTGACATGTCACGCTACGGTTTGATCGCCGTAACGCTTCTGGTAATACGCTTTGACCGTCGCTGATACGCGTTCATGGTCGGCGTGTTTCGGGTCCATATATGCCGGGGATTTCATCAGGTCGCGAATGCTCTGCTGCTCTTCGAGGTTCACATCGCCGCCCGCCGGCGCATCTTCCTGCATTTCCGCGCCTACTTTTGCCAGCATGCGAATAACCATCGGATTATTGCCGATCTCGTCAATGCGGCCTTTGTCGGCGTCGTCAGCCAGCGAGTTAAACGCGCGGAAAGCCAGACCGATGTTTTGCTTAAACTCCGCGTCGGTTTTCCACACCTCGCGCAGCTGAGTGGTGGCGGACTCAGAATCCAGCGCTGCGGCACCACCAACCAGCTCAGGAGCACGCTGCGCGTATTCACCCAGGATGAAGCTCATCTGGTCGTTGGTGATACCTTTGGCGTGCGCAGTTTTCATAAAGCTCTGCATGCGCGGGTCGGCTTTGAATTCTTCCCAGTTAAATCCCTCGACCTCTACCTTAGGCGCATACTCATCTGACGTTTTCGGCGGTGCGTCGCCGCTGCCCATGCGTTTTTCAATGTGAGTGTAACTTTCCGCCAGTTTGCGGGCAGAGCTTTCAATACTGAGTTTTCCGTCTTCGCCCATAACGCGGAATTTCTCAGGTAGCCAGTCATTCGCACCCTGTTCGCCCGCGCCGGTGCTGAGCAGAGAATTGCCAGAAGGTTCACCAGCACCCGGATTATTGCCGCCATCTTCACCACCTCCGTTACCCCCGCCCGGCTGTTCTGCGCCGGGCTCAGCGTTCATGAATAAGTGTTTAAGCTTCCACATCGTCTTCTACTCCATCGGCCTTGTTGATTTCGCGCAGGATGTAATCCAGTACGGATCGCTGCCCTGCCCTGTAACACGTTTCGCGGTCGCCCTCGGTACCACCGGGGACGTACGCCGCGCGCCCGAAGCGGCGCGTTAATTCTTCCAGCACCTGAGAACCACCAGGCATTTCCTCGAAAATGCGCTTAAAGTCCTGAGGTGTAGCCTGTTTTATTCTCATTGGTTACCTGCCAGTCGTTGCCCTATTGCCGCGCCAGCTGTCTGCCCTGCGGCCCCAGCTGCCTCGGTGCCCGCCTGCATCATGAGCTGCTGCTGTGCGGCCTGCTGCTGTGTTTTCTGGCGCTGGTCGCGGAGGTCTGCCACCGCATCGGATGAGCGCATGACCTTCGCCGGTACGCCTAACGCTTCGCCCACTACGCGGCTGGCTTCATCGCTGTCCATGTTGTCCAGTATGTCGGGGTATGCCTGCGCCAACTGCATGATGTTCTGGCCATAACGCTCGATTGCCGTGACGTCTTCCAGCTTCTGGGCGCGTGCCAGAGGCGAGATGTAACGTACGTTGAAATTGGCGTTCTGCAGGCTCTCAGGCGGCGGGGAGAAAATGCCAGCGCGGAAAGCGATGCCAAAACAGCGCACAACCAGCAACTGGAGATATTCAGCCTGGAACCGGCCATACACCGGACCAAGCAGCTGGCGAATCAGCGCGACGCGCACGTGCACTTCGGTGGCGGTCATGGCTGGCCCGTCCTGCGGCTGCAGTTGGTCGGCCATCATGATTTTGCGGATTGATGCCTGCAGGCGATCTTCTGCGGTAAATGCGACCTGGAAATCTGCACCGGTCAGCAACGGTTTCATGCTTTCGGTGCTGTTCGCCACGATGATGCGACGCGGACCGACCTTGACCGTACGCGGGTTGAGTACGCCGTCGTCTTCGGCAATCCACATGCCGGAGATAGCCAGATCCTGCGCGGCTTTCTCCATGCGTTTGGTTTCGTTCAGCTCTTTGCAGTCTGGCAGAGCATCGTATACCGGGCCGATTCCGTAGGAGCCGCCGGGGATTTTCATCCAGCGCGGAACGCAGCACGGGAATTCGTGATAGCCGGATTCGCGCACAATCTGCTTGTTGCTCACGTCGACGTTGTACGACGCAAAGCGCATGTTTTTCGCCAGGCGGGCGTTAACCATGTAGGTTTCACGCGGGAAAATGCAGTGCAGGAAATCAAATTTATCGTCGGGCTTTTTCTTCGCTGCGTCGCGGATCTTCTCGCTGACCTTGTCCGCGCCGAACTCTTTGATGGCCTGCTCAGCAGTCAGCTGGTAGCGGCGGTATATCGTGTCCACGATGCCATCCTTGCGGGTGGACGTGACATAGCACTGCGCCAGCGGCCATTGCTGGAAGGTGTAGCCGCCCTCCTCCCGGTCCTCGTCGATGTACAGGACGAACCAGCCAGCGCATACCACGTCGAGGTTTGCCTCATAGCCCTCGGCGTCGAAGTTAGCCGCATGGATATTTTCCCATACCAGCGTGGCGCACTCAGACAGCCAGGCTTTGGCGTCGTCTGGCAGCGATTCGCTGTCGAGGTTCAGCCACTGCGCGTTTGCCGGAGTCATGCCGGACATGAGCGCAGAGGCCAGCATGCGGGCGCTGTCGGTGGCGGTACCGTCCAGTAGCTTCGCCACCTTGTGTTTTGCACTCTGAGCGTCGAGCACTTCGTCAGAGAATCCCGCGCCGCGCAGCGGATAGGTGTAGTCATAGCACTCGCGCCAGACGCTTTCATGCTGCTGGCGGTTGGCTTTCAGCGTGTCGGAACGCTTAATCAGCTTAACGGCGAGTTCATCCATCAGTTACGCCCCCAGAGTATTTTTCTGCTGCGCTGCCTGCGCACCAGAGGACAGCAGAGAGCTGCCAGAATCAGCCGCGCCCTCTGCACCACTGGCGAGAAGGGACGAGCCTTTCTTGCGCTTCTTGCGCGCTGCTGCATCTGCGTTTGCCGCTTTTGCCGCTGCATCGGCAGCTGCATCCGCTTCGGCCTGCGGGTCGGTCTGTACGACCTTTGGCGCTCCGCCTCCACACATAACGATTCCCCCTCTTAGCCCGGAACGTGCCAGCCGTGTTCAGTCAGAACGGGCTTACCCGTAACCGGCTGGCGTTTGCCCTCGTCGTTCGTCACGTAGCCCAGCGGCGCGGCAGGCTCCGCCGTGGTGGCTTTTTTAACGAGCTGGAGGAATTCGAGATTGTCGGTCAGCTGCTGGTCAGCAAGGTCGGTGTAACCCAGCGTTTCAAAGCGGGCGATGATGGCCGCGCCCTGCTCGTTGATGGTCCCCAGCAGAGTATTGCGCGCGGTGGGTAACAACGCTTCTTCGCTGGCCTGAGGCTCCTCAACGGTGATTACCTGCTGCTCTGCGCGCTGACCGTCAGCGTTAAGCGTCTGGATCTCAGTCGCGGTAAGGCGGTGCTCTGCGTCCGTCTGCTGTTCTGCGCCCGTTTCAGGCTCCTGCCCTGGTACTTCGACGGTTTTCTTTGGTCGGCCCATTGTGTTGGCTCCTGTGATGATTGAGCCGTAAGTGTGAAACGGGGTCGCGGTCGGGATCCCGACCAAATGGAAGATTTGTTAAAAACAGGGCCGATTTAACATAATGGACGTTGCGCGCACCAGCGAAATGGCACTCGTTAACGATTCAGCGTGAAGCGGTTATTTGTTGCGGTTTACTGGCGGGAAGTGGTGAAAATGGACTGCATAAATCGTGCATAAAACAGGGCGGTTTTTGCATAGCGCTTTTAACCGATGAACGCCCTGTTTCTGCAAGTTTTCATGGTGCCAGACGCTTCGATCGCCAGGCGTACACAAAGCGCCGTGATGTAACCTGCGCAGGCAGTTCAGAGCGCGGGCGCTGTGTGACGTAGCACCAGAAATCTATCAACGCTTCGCCCGTGTGATGGTTCGGCGCTGCGCCCTGCTTCCAGCCGATGATAGCAGACTTCGATACGTCGAGCTCTCTGGCAATCTCCTGCAGGGGGATGCCGCTGCGCGTGATGTCGTTAATCACCCGGAACCAGTCTGTTTTGAACGTTGCGACAACTGGCATGGGTCACCTCGCAAAACGCGCGCACGCGCGAGCATAGAGAGCGATTTTATTGAGCTTCTGGCGCTCGTTAATCGCCGTGGTGGAATCAAATCGTATTTGCATATCGCTACTCGCAATAAATTACATGTTCATTGCTAGACCACCTGTGACCACCTAGACCACTATTTTCTAACCTTTCCCCAAATCGACTTATATATATATATGGGGTTATTAGTAAAAAGGTGGTCTAGGTGGTCTAGGTTGGCTTTCGCCTTAAATTACAGTACGTTGCCGCTAGACCACCAAACTAGCTCAGGTGGTCTAGGTGGTACTAGTTTTTACCCAAACGCGTATCTGTTTACCGTTTACAAAGCGCCTATCTCGCAAATACCCGCAGTTTTGCAAAACATTACCGATTCGCATTTCTTCGCGTTTTCCAATATTGCGAGAATCGAGCCCAATCGCTTCTTTCAACACGTCACTAGTTAGTAAAAATTCGCAGTTTCGCGGAATGTCGTTAGTCATCAGGTCAGGAGTGTCGAGCCATTTCTCTACCGTTTCGAGCCACGCGTCCTTAATGGTGTACTGCTCGTGGACACTCGCACCGAGGCGCTCAGCATCGCGGAACTGGATGCCGCCGAGGCGCTTAAACGTCTCGCGGGCCTCAGCCCACAGCAAAAGGAGGTCGGTTTTTATCGCTTTCACGTCGACTTTCGACACCTCCACGGGCAACCACCGGCGGTTACCGGTCTTGTCGGCGAGGAATTCGTCCTCGTTGGTGGTACCGACGAACACCAGGCGACGCGGGAACTGGGTAGCGAACTCCCGGTATTTAGGGATCCAGTTCTCATGCGTGCGCGTCACGAATGCCTTGATGGATTCGAGCTCTTTGGTATTAAGGCCGCGCAGCTCGCCAATCTCCGCCACCAGGCGACCGCGCATCTTGCGTGCGAGGTCATCGTCTTTCTCAGCGAACGATATCTCAGTGAAGAACGCCGGGTCGGGGCTCAGCGCTTCCACGCCGGAGGACTTCCCGCAGCCCTGAGGACCGACGAGGATCGGCACCATATCAGCTTTGACACCGGGCTCCAGCACCCTGCCCGCCAGCGCCGTCCACATGTACATGGACACCGCGCGGGTGTATGGCGTGTCGGCGGTACCGAAGTGCGTATGGTAGAAAGTTTCGATACGCGGCACGCCGTCCCACTCCAGCCCGTTAAGCCAGGTGGTCGCCGAGTCGAAAGGCTGTTCGTCAGCGGCCAGCAGCACCACGTCGCGTATCAGCTCACGCCCGACAGGCTTAAAGCCTCGCTTTTCCATCGTGATGCGCAGGCGCGCATAGTCCGCATCGGTGAACGCCTGCCACTGGCCGGAGCCAGCCTGGGCGAACATGATTTCGTCGCGGAACTGGTCAAAGCGAATATCGATGTCCACGAAGTCAGGACGCACAACGGCTTTGGCCGCGTTGCTGATGGTGGCCTCGATGCGGCCCCATTTGTCGCGTTCGAACGCCGGCAGCGGTAAAGGCTCAGCCACTTCGGTGCTGGTCAGGTCTTCGAAATCGTCGTTGCGGGTCCCGATGGCATTAAGGAAATCGCCGTCATCGCGGTGTGCACAGCTGGCGTGCAGGCACTTGAAATGGCCCTGCTCAAAGCCCGCGGTACCGCCCGGGAAGTAAACCGTGCTCGTCGGGTCGCCGCCGGTGCTGTGGCCGTCTTCGAACGGGCAGCGGATATAACGCTCGCCGTTCGTGCCGTCCAGCAGCGTCCAGCCGTTCGCGTCGAGGTATTCGGCTGTATCATCCGTGGCGCCGGGTGTGAACGTTGAGCGGTCGCGCATCTTCGTGCTACCCGCTTCGGTGGTGACCGACACAGGCAACTGTTCCGCCAGTCGCTGCCACAGAGTTTCGAGCTGGTCAGCAGTTATGGCTGGGGGCTCGTCCGGCAGACCGCCGTCCCATTCAATACGCGCGCCGCTGCTGTGTGTACCGCAGGCAACGAATTGTTGGCCGTTGGCCAGCAGCTCGATAATCCCCATATCGCCCGCCAGACGGTGGATGCGCTTACGGAAATCACCCTCTACGGCGAGCAGGTACAGGCATTTGTTGCTGTTGGCGCGCCAGCGACGCGGCGGCAACTCGCCAAGCAGCTGCACCAGCGTTTTGCGAATATCGGCCTGGATGTCTTCGTCTTCGCTGTCGCAGTCCAGCGCCAGCCAGCCATGACCAGTGCGCACACAGATGCCGTAATCCGGTTCGTTCGACCAGCGGGCAAAGTCATGCTCAGTAACGACATGCTCGGTCCACTGAGCAATGCCGGTGGCCAGTCGGTCGCGGTTATAGAGGCTCGGCGTCTTGCCCAGCGCTTTCAATTTACTATTCGGGGATATGGTCGCACCCGGGTTGCACACGACCGGCAGCAGCTGGTCAGTGCGCCCCAGCACCAGATCGAAGTGGAACCATTCGTCAGGCGTCGCCCCCCAGATCTTTTTCTCTGGCATGGGTTACGCCTTTTTGTCGTTTTGTGAGCCGTGCAACAGCCAGTTAGGGTCGCAATCAAGCGCAACGGATAATTCAAGAAGATAGCGAGGCCGAGAAATAACACCGCTTTCGATCCTGTTGATGGCCTGCTGACTAACCCCTGTTAGCTCAGCCAGCGTGACCTGCGTCATTTTGAGCTCTTTACGTCGCTCTTTTAATCGGGTAGCCAGAGTCATAGTTATCACCTCATACAATTTTAGTGGTATTTAGCAACAACTAATGATGTTTGTCAAATACAACAAAAATTGTATTTAATAATAGGAGGTCATAATTTCAACTCTTACAAGGTATTAAAAATGTCTCTCGCAGCACGCTTCAAAGCCCGCCGTATCGAACTCGGAATGACACAAACAGAAGTCGCAAACTCTGCGGGAGTTAGCCAGCAATCAATTGAGTCTATAGAAAGCGGACGTACCCGAAAGCCACGTAACCTTCTCGATCTGGCTAAGGCGCTGAAATGCAGCCCGGACTGGCTATTGAACGGTAAAAACATAATGCCGCTCGCTGAAATCAGCACCAGAAGAATCCCTGTTTTGAGTTACGTACAAGCGGGTTGTCTCACTGAAGCAAGAGACGTTACTGACCTGACAGGAGAGCTTGAATATGTTCTGGCTGATGCAGACGTACCTGAAACGTGCTTCGCTCTTCGCATCGATGGCGACAGCATGCAACCGGAGTTTAAAGAAGGCGATATCGTTATTATCGATCCGGACCTGTGCCCTACCCCAGGAGAATTCGTGGTTGCCAAGAACGGCGGCCATGAGGCCACATTTAAAAAATACCGCCCGTTGGGTGTAGGTGTTGATGACTTCGAACTGGTTCCGCTTAACCCAGACTATCCTGTTTTGCGCAGTGCTGACATGAAGTTACAGATCATTGGTGTCATGATCGAGCACCGCATTTACCGCCGTAAACGCTAAAACCCCACCTCCGCTGGAGGGCTCTGCTGCCCTCCTCGCACCTATCTTGTAAAATCTTACAAACTAAATTCATTTAAATATCAATAACGTGGTATTTTTGCGCCCACAAATACCACATTTGTGGTTTACACAATACAACTCAAATTGTAGATTTAATCCCAAGAAGTAATCGCTCTTTAACAAACAGAACCGCGTGACAGGTAAGCCGCTGTGCTCCTGGCAAAACGAAATGGCACCCGATGGGATCGAGGTAAGCGCCGAGTCTGTATGCGTACGGTAAGCGTAGAGGACCACACCGCGACGAGCTGATAAGTCACGCAAGTTGAAACGCCCCGATGATGGGGCGCAGTGAATTTATCAAGCGTCTGTCAGGCGCTTCATTAAGTCCATTGCATTGCTGTGTGTAGTCTTTGCCCCTCGCAAGAGGGGCTCTTTTTTGGAGCACTACCGATGAAACCTGAATACCTCCACCGGCTGACGGGGCGCGACGTGCTCCGCTGGCGCCGCAAACATTTCGACATTATCACAGGTCTGGCCCTCGCTACTGCGTTCGGCCTGACCATTACCTTCATTCTCCTTGTAGCGAGGACCGCAGTATGAGCTTAGAAACAAATCTGGAACTTAATAACCAGCTGGTAACCCGTAACAACGAACTGCTGGAACGCCTTATCACCGCGCTGGCCTCCGGCGTGGCTCTCCGTCCGGACACAGTAGCGCAGGTGCAGGAATACCGCGAAACGGTACCGGAAACCAAAGCGGAAAATACCGTTATCCGCAAGGTTACGCTGGACGATCTGGAGTTCAGCGACATTATCGCCCTGGCTGCATTCTACCCGGACGCGCAGGAGCTCAGCGAAACGATGGTCCAGCGTGTTGTTGATTACCGCGACGCCGAAGGCGATAAACGCGTTGTACAGATCGACGCACTGGACAGCGCCCTGCAGGGCGTTAAACGCGCCGGCCATCTGAACAAGCCAGCGTTACTTGACCTGTCGCGTAACATCCTGCGCTTCTGGGACGATTTGCCAACCATCGCGGCACGCCGTGACTTTGCCGAGCGTTTACTGGACGCACCAGCCGATGGTCGCCATGAAGTGAAGCCGAAAACCAGCGGTAAGGATGAGGAACGCACAGGGCCGTTCTACTGCAAGAACGTCGATGGCTCCGCCGCCAGCGAGCTCCATACCTTACGCAAGCTAAATGAGCTGCTTAAAAAGGGCCATATCGAGATCACTAAAGTTGAGTACCTCCAGCTGCAGGAAGATTTCGCGCGTAAAAACGCGGCAAAAGGCGGTACCGAAACGGGTGGTGATGCCGGGGAAGATACTGGCGAACAGACCGATTTTGCGGCACTGCGTAAAAAAGCCGAAGGGATGATCCTCCAGCTTGCGAAAGGTGGTTACCGTGCCGAAGCTGTGGCGATTCTGGAAAAGCAGGGTGCCAAAAAGCTCGGTGAAGTTGCTGACGAGAACCTCGCAGACGTGATCGCTCAGGCTGAAAAAGCGCTGGAGGGTTAATTATGCCAGACGTTCATGCACGACTTTCCCCGTCATCGGCGCATCGGTGGATGCGCTGCCCGGGTAGTCTGGCGCTGGAAGCCACTCAGCCAGACAAAGAAACGTCCTTTGCTTTAGAAGGCACTGCGGCGCATGCACTTGCCGAAAAGGTGCTGCGCAACCGCCAGAGTCACCCGGAGCACTACGCAGGTTGCAACGTCGCGATGTTCCTCGGCTCCTATCCTCTTGCTGAGCACCCGGATGATACTTCCGGCCCGCGGGTAGATGAGGAAATGGTCGAAGCCGTTGGCCGCTACGTCGACACCATCTGGGCGTTGTCGCAGGGCAATGAGCTGCTGGTCGAGCAGCGTGTCGACTTCTCTCACATCGTGGGCGTAGACGAGTCCTTTGGTACCGCCGACGGGGTAATCATCGCAGGCAACGAGCTGCAAATCCACGACCTGAAATACGGTAAGGGTGTACGGGTCGACGCTGAGCAGAACGAGCAGCTGCAGCTGTATGCCCTGGGCGCGCTCGAACAGTTCAGCATGCTGTACGACTTCGAGACGGTGCGCCTGTTCATCCACCAGCCACGGCTTAACCACGTTTCTGAGTGGGCCCTGACGGTGGAAGAACTCCAGGCGTTCGGCGAACGGGCGCAGGAAGCGGCCGCCAGTGTAATCGTGATGTTCAATATTGCCGATTGCGAAGGCGTCGAAACCCTGCCGCTGGAAAACTTCACACCGGGCGAAAAACAATGCCGGTTCTGCAAAGCCAGTGCCATTTGTACCGCGAGACAGCAGTTGCACTTCGACACTATCGCTGGCGATTTCGTCGACCTGACACAACCTACTGACGAGCAGCTGGCGGAAGCAGTTAAGCGTGTGCCACTGCTCACCGCCGAACAACTGGCGGAGGTATACAGCCAGGCCGATTTTATCGAATCGTGGCTAAAGGCTGTGCGCGACCGGGTGAACAGTGAGCTGAACGCCGGGCATCCGGTACCGGGCTTTAAGCTGGTTACTGGCAAACAGGGTAATCGTGCCTGGAGTGATGAAGAAGCTGCCCGCGCGCTGCTGAAAGACCAGTTCCGATATAAAACCGAGGAGGTTTTTGACCTTAAGCTCATCAGCCCGACCAAAGCCGAGAAGCTCATCAAAAAGGCCAGCCCTCGCCGCTGGACGAAAGTCGAAGCGCTGATCACCCGCGCTGACGGTAAACCCACCGTCGCCCCCGAATCCGACCCGCGCCCTGCGCTCAATATCAACCCTGTTAACGATTTCGACGACGTGTCCGACGACGCGCTCGCCGCAGACCTCATCTGATTAAGGAAACAACCATGAAAGTTAAACTGCAAAATGTTCGTCTTTCCTTCCCTGAATTGTTCGAAGCCAGCCAGGTTAACGGCCAGGGGGATTTCAAATTTCGTGCATCCTTCCTTCTTCCACCTGACCACCCGGGCAATAAAGCCATTGAGCAGGCTATCAAGAAAGTCGCTACGGACAAATGGGGAGCCAAAGCGGATACCATCCTTTCCCAGATTCGCGGTAACCCTATGCGCTTCAACTACCGTAGCGGCGATGAGAAAGCCGATTACGAAGGGTATGCGGGCAACATGGTAATCAGCGCCAGCAACAAAGCGCGGCCATTGGTTATTGATCGCGATCTTTCCCCGCTCACTGCTCAGGACGGTCGCCCTTATTCTGGCTGCTACGTTAACGCCACCATTACCATTTTCGCATATGAGAATAACGGTAAAGGTATCAGTGCTTCCCTCGGTGGCGTTCAGTTCTACAAAGATGGCGATGCGTTCAGCGGCGGCGGTGTGGCAAGCACTGACGATTTCGACGATATCAGCGAAGGTGCAGACGCCTCCGATCTGGTTTAACCCATCCCTCACCCGGCCACGCGCCGGGTGCTTTGCAAAGAGCGTCCCTTTTTGCAAAGCACCCGCGAGGAATATCTATGCCTGAAACCATTCTCTGGGGCGACCTGGAAACCTATTGCGAAATACCCATCACAAACGGCACTCACGCTTATGCGGAAGGTGTCGAGGTGATGCTGTTTGCCTGGGCCATCGGCGACGAGCCGGTTAGCGTCTGGGATCTGACTGCTGGCGAACCTATCCCCGGCAGGCTTCAGAAGGCTATCGCCGACCCCGATACCCTGCTTTATTTCCACAATTCGCACTTTGACCGCACGGTGCTGCGCCATTCAATACCGCGGCTGGCCCCTGATGTAACACGCTGGCGCGACACAATGGTGCAGGCGCTGGCGCACGGCCTCCCCGGCGCGCTGGGCGCACTCTGCGAGGTGCTCGGCGTCCCGCAGGACAAGGCGAAGGACAAAGAAGGTAAAGCGCTTATCCAGCTGTTCTGTAAGCCACGTCCGAAGAACAGCAAACTGCGCCGGGCCACCAGCAAAACCCACCCGGAAGAATGGCGACGCTTTGTTGCTTACGCTGGCCTGGATATCGAGGCTATGCGCGAAGTACATAAGCGCTTGCCGAAGTGGAATTATAAAGGCGCGGAGCTGGCTCTATGGCATCGTGACCAGCAGATCAACGACCGCGGCGTCTGCATGGATGTGCAGCTCGCACGCGCCGCAATCGAGGCAGTAGATCAGGAGCAAAAACGCCTGGCAAAGCGCACGCAGGTAATGACCGACGGCGAAGTGCAGGCGGCCACGCAGCGCGATGCGCTGATTAAGCACATTGTTGAATCGTACGGTGTGGAGCTACCGGACATGCAGCGCAGCACGCTGGAGCGCCGTATGGCGGATCCTGATTTGCCGTCGGCCGTGAAAGAGCTGCTGGCTATTCGCCTTCAGGCCAGCACCACCAGCACCAGTAAATACAAATCGCTGATGAAGGGTGTGAGCAGCGACGGTCGTCTGCGTGGCACACTGCAATTCTGCGGCGCATCACGTACCGGGCGCTGGGCCGGGCGATTGTTCCAGCCCCAGAACCTGCCCCGCCCTTCTCTTGAGCAGGAACAGATAGACGAGGGCATCGAGGCGCTGAAAGCCGGGTGCGCCGATCTGCTGTTCGATAACATCATGGAGCTGACCAGCTCAGCGCTGCGCGGCTGCATCATGGCACCGAAAGGCAAAAAGCTGGTGGTTAGCGACCTGTCTAACATCGAAGGGCGAAAACTGGCCTGGCTTGCTGGCGAACAGTGGAAGCTGGACGCGTTCCGGGAGTACGACGAGGGAACCGGGCCGGACCTGTATAAACTGGCCTACGCCCGCGCCTTCAACATCTCACCGGACGATGTTGATAAATACCAGCGTCAGATCGGCAAGGTGATGGAGCTGGGCCTCGGCTTTGGAGGTGGTGTTGCAGCGTTCCTGACCTTCGCGCTGGTTTACGGCCTCGACCTTGACGAACTGGCGAACGCCGCGCTGCCGAACATTCCCCGCGATGTCATCCGCGAGGCGAAAAGCTGGTACGACGAATCGGTTAAACGTAAATCGACCTTTGGCCTGTCCGAGCGTGTATTCATCGCATGTGACTCGCTCAAACGTCTGTGGCGCCGGGCGCATCCTGCGACCTGCGATTTCTGGTACGAGCTCGAGCGCACCGTCCGCGCCGCAATAGCCACACCGCAAAAAACGCTGTACTGCGGTTATCTGAAAGTCCGCCGTGATGGCGCATGGCTGCGCATACAGCTGCCATCCGGGCGTGCACTGTGCTACCCGTCCCCGTCCATCGAGAAGGGGAATATCACCTATCAGGGCGTTAACTCCTACTCGCGCAAATGGCAGCGGCTCAAAACCTACGGCGGAAAGCTGGTGGAAAACGTCACTCAGGCGGCCGCCCGCGACGTTCTGGCCGGAAACATGCCGCTGATCGAGGATGTCGGATACAGCATTGTGCTGACGGTACATGATGAGGTAATTACCGAAGCGCCGGACACAGACGAATTCAACGACAAAGCGCTCTCCGCGCTGCTCTCCACTAACCCCAAATGGGCGCCCGATATACCGCTGAACGCTGGCGGCTTTGAGGCGTACCACTACCGTAAGGATTAATCGCTATGGCACAAGGCAACGTAGAAAATTTCGCAATCATTGTGTTAGTCAACGGCCGCACATCACAGGTCGAACTAACCACATCGCAAAAACGTTTGTTCGCAAAGTTAACACTCGGTGCGCTCAACGATAGTGGCCCTCTGAAACTTATGCCAATCGACGACATGGTCCAGTTACAACCCGACACCGAAGCATTTTCAGACGGTGATCCGCTATGAAATACATCTACATGGTCATGGACAGCCGCGCGCAGTTCGATATAGACAGCGCCGCCATTCTGGAATGCTGCGGCGATAAACAGCCCTCCTGGCGCAATCTGCGCAGAGACTGGGGTGATCAGGGCGCAGTACTGGTCCGCTTCCGTCTGGTTAACAGCGATATGGCTACCGACCCTGAGGTTGTCGGCGTCATCCACTGAGGTAATCCCTATGTCATTTAAATATCGGGACAGTCCGCTTTATTACCGGACTGCACGGGAAGCTTTGCGCCTCGAGCAGTCCGGCGAGTATGACCGGGCGGCGAAGGTCTGGGCCAAAGCCAACCGCGAATCACGTAACGAACTTAATCAGGACTGGAGCGAACGCCGGTCTGATTTTTGCCTGATGCAGAACATGCGCGAAAAGCGTAAGGCGGTGGATGAGTGAAAACGGTAATCCGTGTGCTTCTCTGGGTTGGTGGGATTTTGCTGTTTTGTTTTCTATTCAGCCTTGCGGGTGATCATGATCGTGATGATTGCGAGGTTCGTATTGCCAAAGAGCTGAATACCACCGCCGTATACATCAACGGTCATTGTATGGTCAAAGGTTACGGTCGTTTCGACGGGAGATAACGTTATGGCCTATGAACGTGAAAGCCTTATCGAAAAGCACCTCGTCGCCGAAGTGAAAAAGGCTGGCGGGGTCGCCTTTAAGTTCGTTTCACCCGGTCGCCGCTCGGTACCGGATCGCATTGTCCTGCTACCCGGCGGCCGTCTCGTTTTCGTTGAATGTAAAGCACCCGGCAAACCACCACGCGCCGACCAGCTGCGCGAGCACGAACGACTTCGCGCGCTGGGATTTACCGTGGTGGTACTGGATAGCAAAAATACGGAGGGGATATTGTGCGAAAAGTCCAACGTCGCAGTAAATTCCGCCTGATCGGCGGCCCGTACGATGGCGCTATTGTGATGCTCTTTACCGCTGGCACACTGGAGTTTACAGCCAAAGGACAGACCGGGCGGTATACAGGACACAGCGGTGACAGGCTACATTGGGAGGAAAAACGTGTCAGCTAACTCCCCCTCTAAAATCTTTACCCCCCGCCCCTACCAAGACCTAATTATCAACCACGAAATCGACACTCTGCGCTGCAACATCTGGGCGGGCATGGGTATGGGTAAAACCGTGGCGACGCTCACCACGCTGGAAGATCTCTTCATGGCGGGCGCGGAGACACAGCCTGCGCTGGTCCTCGCGCCGCTGCGCGTGGCCGCCAGCACATGGCCGGATGAAGCGGTTAAATGGGGGCATCTGCGCAATATCGAGGTACAGCCGATTGTCGGTAATGCCAAAGCGCGCGCCGCGGCGCTGGCGAACAGCAACGCGAGCGTGTTTACCATCAACTATGACAATCTGGTCTGGCTGGTGGAAGAGCTGGGCGGCCGCTGGCCGTTCGGTACAGTTATCCCCGACGAGAGCACCCGGCTAAAATCCTTCCGGCTGCGCGGGGGTGGTAAGCGCGCGGCGGCACTGGGTAAAGTGGCGCATAAGCACGCCCGGCGCTGGATGAATCTCACCGGTACGCCAGCGCCGAACGGCCTGGTGGATTTGTGGGGGCAGGCGTGGTTTGTGGATCAGGGTCAGCGCCTCGGGCGCACGTACGGCGCATTTACCTCACGCTGGTTCAACTCAATACAGTTTCCGGGGCAGAGCTGGACGAAGCTGGAGCCGTTCGCACACTCGCAGGACGAAATACAGCGTGCACTGGCCGACGTGACTATCTCCCTGGACGCCGCCGACTGGTTCGATATCAAAGAGCCCATCCATAACGTGATCCGCGTGGACATGCCGCCGAAGGCCCGCCAGCAGTATCGCGAGATGGAAAAAGAAATGTTTCTTGAGCTGAACGGCGAGGGCATCGAAGCGCCGAACGCCGCGGCTAAAACGGTGAAGTGTCTGCAAATTGCCAGCGGCGCGGTGTACACCGACGACGCTGGAAGCTGGTCAGAACTGCACGACGCAAAGCTGCAGGCGCTGGACAGTATTCTCACCGAAGCAGCTGGCGCGCCGGTGCTGGTGGCCTACCACTGGAAACACGATCTTGAACGCCTGCTTAAAGCGTTTCCCCGAGGTCGCCACCTCGACCAGGATCCACAGACCCTTCGCGACTGGAACGCCGGAAAAATCCCTGTGCTGTTCGCACACCCGGCGAGTGCCGGCCACGGCCTGAATATGCAGGACGGCGGCAACATACTGGTGTTTTTCTCGCACTGGTGGGATCTGGAACAGTACCAGCAAATTATCGAACGCATCGGGCCAACCCGGCAGATTCAGGCCGGACACAACCGCCCGGTGTTCATTCACCACATTATCGCTGCCGACACTATGGACGAAATGGTGATGGAGCGGCGCAACTCAAAACGAACAGTGCAGGACATCCTGCTCGATGCCATGAAAAAGAGAGGTATAGCATGACACCGGTTATCTCTGACACTGACCTGATTAACATCAAAGAGGTTGAGCGCTCTGTTGGCCTGAAAAAATCCAGCATTTATGAGCGCATTAGTAATAACGAGTTTCCGAAGCCTAAGAAGCTCGGGAGCCGAACCTCCCGCTGGGTACGCGGCGAGGTCGAAGAGTGGAAAAAACAGTTTCTTTAAATCAAACGCAGCTGATCAATAAAATCCGCATACCACTGCATCATTTCCCGACGCCCTTCCATATACAGGGCATGGTTATAAACCCCGCGTATATTGTTCTTGTCCACGTGAGCGATCTGGAGTTCAACCCAGTCAGAGTTGAATCCTTTATCGTTCAGGATAGTGCTGAATGTATGCCGGAAGCCATGCCCTACTACCCTCCCCTTATATCCCAGCGTGTGGATCATCCGGTTTATTGTATTCTCGCTCATGACCTTTGACGGGTCATTCCTGCCGGGAAACATATTCACGTATCGACCTGTGAGACCGTGCAACTCCTTCAGCAAGACAACAAGCTGATCGGAAAGCGGTACCAGGTGTGGGCGGTCCATCTTCATAAATTCGGCGGGTATCTCCCACAGCCGATTATCGAAATCTACCCATTCCCATTTTGAATGCCGCAGTTCGTAAGTACGCAGCCCTGCCAGCATCATGATCTGCAACCCCAGCCGGGGCAGCGGGCTCCCCTTGTAACTCTCAAGCGCCGCGAGAAAATCGGGCAGTTCTTCAGCTGTCAGGAACGGGAAGGACTCTCCTTTATGCCCGGTCATTGCGCTGTTCAGTTCGCTGACTGGGTTATACTTCGCGCGTCCGGTCGCAACTGCATAGCTGAACACTTCACCGCACCACCGGCGCGTTTTGGCTGCTTTCTCGGTTGCGCCGCGATTCTCAATTTTGCGCAATGCCGTCAGCATCTGGACAGGCTCGATTTCAGCAACCGGCAGCTTACCCACCGCAGGGAAAATATCTTTGTTGAATGCTTCGAGAATGTCAGAGGCATAGCCAGGCGACCAGCGCGGCTTCTTGAATTCGTGCCATTCTGTGGCAATCTCTTTAAACGTGATCGTCTTTGCTGCCGCAGCTGCAAAATGGCTTTTGACTTTTACTGGGTCAACACCTGCCGCAACGTTACGTCGGGCCTCATCTCGCTTTTCCCGAGCGGCCGCCAGCGAAACAGCCGGGTACACACCGAGCGCCAGCATCTTTTCTTTACCGGCGAAGGTATAGCGATAACGCCAGTATTTTGCCCCACTGGTTTTCACCAGCAGGATAAGTCCGTTACCGTCTGGCAGCTTGTAGTCTTTCTCCGCAGGCTTTGCCGTCTCGACCTGTCGCGCGTTTAGTTTCATAGGTACCCGCCTCAAACTCAGATACCCGTTTATGTACCCGTTTTAAATTTGGATTGCAACGGTAAAAGGTGGATAACGACGGACAAACAGAACAGCCAACACCGCGAAAAACAAGGAAAAATGGACAATTGGGGATGGTGCTGGATGAAATGATGGTGCCGATAATAGGAGTAAAACACAGTAAATAAGAAATTGTTTTTACTATGTTTTATTTTTATATAACAGACAGATACCCGAATTGATACCCGTGTTGATTTCGCTCCCGATTGAGGAACAAAACACGCTATTCCGTTGCCCTGTACCACGCCTGCCAGCGATAGATATTTGTCCGCAGCTCGCGCACACATTCCGTTGTCTGGGTATCAGCCTGCAGGTCTTCGTCGCTATCCCGTCCGGCGTTACTTGCCTTGCACGGCGGGCTCATCAAATCCTGGGATATTGTTGGCCGCATCAATTGCTCGCTGCCGCAGCTGCACAGCGTGATCGTCAAAATCGCACTTAGTATGATTCGGGTCGTTAACATATTTCACCACGTCTCGGTAAATGGTCCGGTAAATCACCTTCCCCTCTGCGCTGGCCGCTGCCGCTTTCTGCTCGCCAGTGGCGACGGCTTCCTCAGCCTTTTTGCTCTTCGCTACATGCTCGCTGTTTACCTTATCGCTGTGGGCGTACCAGCCTTTCAGATAACCGGCGTAGTACGTCCCGACAAACAGCGCCAGCAGAACGGCCAGCGCTAGCAGTTTCGCTTTAATGGTCACTGGTCTATCTCCCAGCACGCAAGCGCACTTTCCTGATCGCGCCGTGGTGGCTGACCATAACAATTATTTGACCTGATACGGCAATCTTTACCGCCGTCGAATATCCAGCGCCTGATTTCGGCGCAAGCCCCCTTTCGATCGCCAGCGTTCAGCTTGCGGTAGAACGTCGAGGAGAAACATTTTGAAGGGCCGATATTGTACGGGCAGAATGACGCGATACCTGCTTTCTGTGGTTCTGTCAGCGGCACTTTGATATTGCGGTCTACCCAGGCCAGGGCCTTATCACGTTCGATGGCGTTTACCTGGTCGCATTTTGCCTGCGTCAGCTTCATGCCTTGCACCACCGGTTTACCATCAACCATCGTGGCGCCACGGCAAATTGTCCAGATGCCGCCCCCGTCTTTGTACGCGGTTAAACTGTTTCCCTCTTTTTCATTCAGGAACTGATCTAGGATGACCGACGCCGGAGCGCCGGCAAGCACCAGACCCAGAACAGCGGCGCTGAGTTTAGTCTTGCTGGTAGCCATTATCTCGGGCCTCTTTTCGGCGATCGTCTTTGATTTTGAAATACAGGTTGGTCAGGTAAGTCAGTAAACCAAAGAGAATACTGGCAAGTACGCCAATAGCAGCCCACTGGCTAGGGCTTACTTTATCGAGAAGTTGCAGCAGCCAGTAACCAAAGCTGCCTATAGATGTGCCGTACGATAGCCCCGCAGCTACGTCTGAAAGGTTGTTCATCCTCATGCCTCACCCCCTGTGGGGAAAATCTTGTAGTGAGCTGAGAGTAAGCGTGGAGAGCGGTCGGAATCCCGACCATATAGAGGTGGTCGATTAGATTAACAACAAGTGCTAAACTTCAGACCTTTCCGAATTCACTGATTTCTATAATGTTAAAGTTATTCGCCAGGTACACATCGATAGGTGTCATCAATACGCTCATCCACTGGGTGGTGTTTGCCATTTGTATTTACGTTTTCTTTACAGGTCAGGCCCTGGCTAACTTCGCTGGATTTGTTGTCGCTGTATCATTCAGCTTCTTTGCAAATGCCCGATTCACCTTCAAGTCTTCTACAACGACTATGCGCTATATGCTTTATGTCGGGTTTATGGGCTCCCTGAGCGCTGCAGTTGGTTGGGCTGCGGATAAGTCTGGTCTGGCACCTATCATCACTTTAATTCTGTTCTCCGCCATCAGTCTGGTGTGCGGCTTTATCTATTCAAAGTTCATTGTCTTTAGGGATGCGAAATGAAAATTTCTCTGGTCGTTCCGGTGTTTAATGAAGAGGAAGCAATTCCAATCTTCTATAAAACGGTTCGTGAGTTTGAGGCATTACAGCAACATGAAGTCGAAATCGTCTTCATCAATGACGGCAGCAAAGACGCCACAGAATCAATTATTAACGCGCTTGCTATTGCTGATCCGCTTGTGGTTCCACTGTCGTTCACTCGTAACTTTGGAAAAGAGCCTGCTCTCTTCGCCGGTCTTGACCATGCTACCGGTGAAGCGATTATCCCGATCGATGTAGACTTACAGGACCCTATCGAAGTCATTCCTCATCTGATAGAGAAATGGCAGGCCGGTGCTGATATGGTTCTGGCTAAACGCTCTGATCGCTCTACAGATGGCAGACTGAAGCGCAAGACCGCTGAATGGTTCTATAAGCTGCACAACAAAATCAGCAACCCTCAAATTGAGGAAAACGTTGGTGACTTTCGTCTGATGTCTCGCGACGTTGTCGAAAACATTAAGCTCATGCCAGAACGAAACCTGTTCATGAAGGGCGTTTTGAGCTGGGTTGGCGGTCGTACTGATGTAGTGGAATATGCCCGAGCAGAACGTGTTGCAGGCAGCACAAAATTCAACGGTTGGAAGTTGTGGAACCTTGCCCTTGAGGGGATCACGAGCTTCTCAACCTTCCCTCTGCGGATGTGGACGTATATCGGCCTGTTTGTTGCCGGCGCTGCATTCCTGTACGGTGCGTGGATGATTTTCGACACTCTGGTGTTTGGAAATGCTGTTAGAGGGTATCCGTCACTTCTTGTTTCTGTGCTATTTCTTGGGGGTATTCAATTAATTGGAATTGGAGTTCTCGGGGAGTATATCGGAAGGATTTATGTTGAAGTCAAGAAAAGACCTAGATACGTACTGAAAGGCAAAAAACAATGATTAGCAAATCTTTTTTATGGACTTATCGATGGTCATTACTGGCCGCTGCTTTCACGTCTCTTCTTTATATTTTACCATTTATTGTTCATGAAAATTACATAATTGATGACTGGCTTCGATCTGATACTGGCGTTACAGCTTGGGAAGATAACGCCAGACCTCTTGCCAGTGTGATTATGTGGCTATTCTCCCTCAGTACGTCTGGATTCAGGTTCTTTGGTGACGGGGTTCTGCTGGACACTTTCCCATTCACTTTGATAGCGTCAACATTTTGCATTGTTCTTGCTGCATTGATTGTCGTAGAGAGGATTTCTATACGTTCAAATGTTCTTGTTGCAATTTCATCGATTTCTCTTCTAACAAGTCCTTTTTGGATCGGGAACATGCTATTCAGACATGACTCATTCATCATGGGTCTCTCTGCATTGTCTGCTGTTTGTTTTTCAATTGTTCTTTTAAACTCCGGGCCAAAGAGATATTTTTGGGGTGTAGCATTAGGATTTGTGGTTTTTACTACATACCAGGCATCAGTTAACGTCATATTCTCAACGATGTTATTGATAATATGCTCTAACTTATATTCTGGAGAGCATGTCAAAAAGCAGGCCCCTTATGTTATAAGGTGCGCTATTTCACTGATTATTTCCGCAGTACTTTATAAACTATGTGTGAAGCATGTTATATCCCTAAGTGAGTATACTCAAAGCCACGAAAGCCTGGTGTCTTTCGATATGAATGGCCTTAAACGGATCGGAGAGAATTCAAGTAACTTCTATGCCATATTCAGAGATGCGATGAAGGGATTCAATGGCGTTGTCACTTGGGTAGTTATGTCTGCATCTATTGTTCTTGGAGTCTTCCTGTCAAAAAGGCGCGGGCTAAACTTGCCATCAGTAATTGTGATCACAATCACTCCAGTAGCGCTTTTCTCATTAACGGCTGGGATAATGCTTATCTTGCAAAATCCAGTCGCATCCTCCCGCGTCATGATCGCCTTTGGGTTCGTATTAATTTATTTTTGCTGGTTGCTGGATAAATACCCATTCAGGTTAAAGATGATATTACCGGTTACTTTAGTGCTTTGCTCATTCTCGTTGTCATCTACAGTGTCTGGTGTTGTAAATGACATGCAAAGGCTTGATAGATTTGTCGCGTCCTATGCAGCAGAAAAACTGTATGAAAATGGTTACAAAAAGGGAATGAAGGTGTACATCTTTGGTGGACCTTCATATCCACCAAGCGTGGAAAGATCACTTTCAGCCAGACCATTCCTCAAAGACTTTGTTTACTCTTCTTTTGCAAATGGAAGATTCAAACACAGTCTCATGAAACAATACGGGATCATCTCATCACCTCCTTCAGGGCAGGACTTTTGGGACAGGGACAGGAGGATGAATTCCAGCACGGTTGTTTATTCTGACAGACTGATCATGATCTATCGCTTAAAGGATGAAATGGGATTTAGGGTTTTGAAGTGAAACAAAGGCCGGTTTTCCGGCCTTTATTACTATGAGTGTAACCTTATATCAGCACTAACGATAGATGAACCCAAAGGAACAAGTACGCCGCTCCCATTATAGAATCTAAGTATCAGATTTTTACTGGATATTTCAGGGAGAATTACCAAACCTGCAACACTAGCAGGGGTGACTGTGCATTTTCGCACAGCATCAGCGGTAACATGTGGTTTGAATGAAACTGTTAATTCACCAGTGCCAGTTGCAGATACAGTGCTTATCAATGATTCTGTATCCGTAGTTGTGACCGTTCCGTTAGCGCTAACAATTCGAGCAAACCTCTCCCAGTTAACTGTAAGATCAGTGACATTATCAAGGCCAACGAATGGCGCACGGGCGGTGTCGATGTTAAACACTTTAATATTACTATTGCTCCCCATAAAGCGTATTAAGGCTGCGCCTGAAGCATTCCCAGCCGAAACAAAGTCCTTGATTCCATCGAATGTGACATTAAACGCACCAGAAGCTACAAGGATGGGGTTTGCACTGCCGTGACTTTTAATACGGGTATTAGTGAAATAACTGTCACGGCACGTAACAGCTAGTGCATGAAGACGCACGGACGCAGGAGTTACACCTGACTTTACCTCCCCCTCAAATGTATAATTGTCTACACGCAGACCAACTACAGTGTTAGGCTGCCCATCAACTCCACCTGAGATGCCATATACAGCATTATCGTCATACTGAATTATTTTCATATGACCGTTGCGTATTTGAAGGTCCTGAATGACACCGTTCTGTGCGTTAAGGCCAAATCCACCATTAGAACCAGCGACATTAAATCCATCAATCATGCAACGGTTACTTCTGCGAATGACGCCCGCGGGCATGTTTCTATTATCAATATCAGCATAGCGTGCCACTATATTTTTGATAATGATGTCTTCACAAATGTTGCCTGACGCATCTAAGGAAATGTAGAAAGCATGACGGCCTAAATCTCCATCTTCAGCACTGGCTCGGAAATTAATTCCATCAATCAACCCACGAGAGCTACCTCCTAACAGCACTCCATAGCCACCTGCCGCTACATTATCGTGGTAGCGCATGTTACGGGCATAAACATCTCTTACAACAAAATCAGAACAACGCAGAAGCTCCATAGAGCCACTGAACTGTTTCGCGTCAAGTCCTAGAATTTTAAAGTTTTCGCTGTCTTCTAACTGTATACCATAGGCCACATTGCCAGTGGATGGCCCATTAACAATATTGCCGATGATGCGTAAGTTTCGGATAGTGAATCCTTTCTTGAATTCTGAATGTACAGCCCTCGCAACTGCGGTCATAGTTAAACTGCCACCTACACCGTCCACAACCTGATAATCTGTTGGTAATATTGGGCTGGAACGTAAATATGTTTTTTCAATTTCTACGTCCTGACCATTGGCCAGAACTGCTGAAACTGAATCGCCATACCCACTAGGCCTGCGGTCGATAGCATCGAGGTCGAGTTGAACGGTGCCGCGATGGCTGCTGCCGATCTTCTCCGCCCCGGTAGGCTTTGCCAGCTCAATCATCACGTCCGAAGCAGAACCTGATGCAGGTAAAACAGCTATCGGACTTCCGCTATCGTTGAAGGCCAGCAAACGGTTTGCTCGTTGAGAAACCGGGGGCAGAACAGGTACGTAAGATTCAGGAACACGAAGCGCGCGTACCAGGCTGACGTTATCGACATAATTCTTTGTCGCGGCATCCTGCGCATTCAACGGGTCGGCGAGTTTTTCAATACGGTACCCTTCTGCGTTAAACGGGCCACCCAACAAAGGTCGACGCAAAGCAAGACCGAGATAGATAAACGAGCGCTGAATTGCCATCCACAGACGATCAAAATCTTTGTTAACTGTATCAGCCAACAGGTCACCGTTGTCCTGGTAATCCGTTAGTCGATAAGTCGGTACGACGCGCTCCAGCATGACAATCGAGCCGCTGGCTGGTGGAGTAATAAATGTCACATCCCCACCGCCGACGTTTCCGGTCCCTGAAACGCTGTACCCGCTGGTTACCGTTGTGCCGTTGATGGACACCTGGATATCACCGGCGTTGATGATGTAGAACTCGAAAGGAAAAACAGTCGTCAGACCGTTGGCGTTATAAATAATATAGGGCGTCTGGTTAGGTACCGACATGATGCGAAACCTCTGGCGGGTTAATAATCGACGTTGACCAGATGATCTCCGTCACTTAACTGCCAATCTTCGCGCGCATGCCCGGTCGGAATCCCGACCACTTTCCCGATACGTACAGGGGTCTGACTTATTGCACCTGCGCCGGAATCAATGAAATCGTCTGGCTGGTTAGTCAGAGCCGGATTAAAGTCGCGCATCTGGTCATAAACAGGTCCATCAAGCACGTCGGTATGCGCCCACAGGAACCGTGAAGACAGCGGCGCTTCAAACGCATCAAGGATGCGTTTCTGCTTATTGGTAATGCTGAACTCTTCCCGGACGCCACAGCCCGTCCCCTTGAGCGCCTGACGCAACAACTTCCCGGCGAAGCTGCCGGGTCCGTTTACTTCTACACAGACAACCGGTATCTGGTATTTGAGCACCAGTTCTTTTATCTGTGCGACCTGCCCGCCGGTGATTTTGTCATTGTCGTCAAATTCAGCCAGCTCCCCGGTTAGCTCCTGGCAAATGTGCCAGTACAGGTGGCCACGCGCGTCGGTAAGCATCAGAGAGAACGCCGAAGCATCGGCCTTAACTTTGCCTGTGGCCACGTCCCACCAGGCGACGGCGCCAACGATTTGCACGTTACCTAGCCAGAGCGAGGCGGTACGGTTCGCATAGCGAATCTGTGGGTGGATGTTGTACTCGCGGATGCGGTCAGGATCGAGACGAACGTCACCCACAGGTTTACTGTGCAGCTGATACTGGCTATCCCACTCGTTTATCGTTCGTGTTTCTTTGCGGCGATTCTCCATCTCCTCGCGCGTGAATCGCTCAGGCCAGGCGCAATCAGCATAAAAATCAATAACGGTATCGGGCGCGGTGGCAAACTCAACGCCGCTGGCCGTAAATTTGTAGTCGACATCCTCGATCAGCAAACGGGCGCTTTTATGGATTCCGGCGAAAACATATTCCGGCCTGAAAGATAACTTGTAGTGCAGCTGGGTGGCGTCTTTCGCCTCGATGCGTTTTTCTTTCTCAAACAGCCGGATTGTAAGACAGTCAGCGCCCATAGACTCCACCTCGTCATAAAGGCTGTCATGCGTGTGCGGCGTACCAATGTAGAGTTTGCGGCCGCCCGGGATCAGAATGTGCGTTTGCTCACCCAGGCGATAGCGCAGCTTTTCACGCGCCTCCGGCGTCTGGATATTACGGGGTACCTCTACATCATCGTTCTGGCATTCGTTGGCGCGGGCAGAGGTAACGTTAGACAGAATGCCTTTGGCGTACATACTGCCATTACGTAAATCGAGCGCACCATTGACCCACCACTGCTCTACCGTGCCCTGCCCATCCGGTAGCATGCCTTTGGTCAGCGGATGGTTGCGCAGAACGTTCTGGGTATCTCGGCTGGTTTTATACGCGGTACCGTCGGATTCCGACTGGTGCAAAATACGGTACTGACGGTCGCAGTAGTACCGCCAGGCATTATAGACTGCGAGGATTGTTGATTTACCGAACCCACGGAAACAGCGAAGCACCGCGAGATTACCGCGATGCTCCAGCCAGTGGCAGGCCTTATAGTGGCAGTCCGGTACATTCCACTGCATCCGTTCCGCCCACATGAGAAAGAAGGCGAGGAAGGAAATCATTTTTTCCCTTTCTGCAGGCGCTCAATAATTGCGGCGGCCTCTCGCTCGGCTTTCGATACCTGCTGACCCAGCGCAAAAGCTTCATCATCCTGCCCGGGGTTATCAGAAGGCGTACCGCCGCGCGTCTGCATACCGATAAGAGAATGCACTTTAATCAGCAGCGTCAGCGATGCTGCTGCGTTTTTCTTGTCCCAGTACCGGTCGCCGCGTTCGTCTTTGGTCAGCTCGCTAGGTTTCTTTCCTGCCCCCGGCCAGTTATCCGGATCGGCTTCTTCGAGCACCACGTCGGTGAGTTTGTCGCTCAGTGTGGTAAGGCGTGTTTTGTAATCCTGATGCATAAAAAAGCCCCGTAGTGAATACAGGGCTATGATGGAACAGTCCAGAGGTCGGAATCCCGACCGATTAGCGCATGCCGGGGTCGACCTGATTTATCAGCGGCGCAATCCAGAAAAGGTTGTTCCCTGGCAGAAGCGTGCGCACGTTATGCAGTACCCGATCACCGGCATCGCCATTGAGCACGCCAGCGGTCACATCGGTAATGGTATCAAGCAGTCCGAACGTAGGGCCAAACGCGGAACCGATAAAGCCGCGACTGGCATAACGTGACTGTGTTCCGGTACCGAGCAAGGCCCCAAGCCCCACCATACCGCCGGATGCCTTTTCCGCCATATTGTTATATTCCATTAGCGGGCCAAGAATACCGGAGCGGTCAACACCTTCCAGTGCCAGTTTATTTGGCGACCAGTCAACCTCCTTACCGTTTGCAGACTGTTTAAGCGCGTACGTCAACGCACCGAGCCCAATCTGAAAGGCTGCACCATAATAAAATTGTGCCGTGCCTTCTGATAAGCCGCCGATTGTAGCCCGGTTATAGGACGCCGTGGTGAATGACCGGAACTGGAAGATTGAACGTCCAATTGTGGTGCTAGCCCACAATGGTGTGTCACCCACCCCGGGGGTGATGATAATGTTATTGGTATCTTTCAGCACAGCAGACTGGAAAATACCAGCGACGTGCTGATCATCCCATTTTTCAAAATTACCTATATGCCAGCCATCGATCACTTCACCGTGCTTTTCGAATTCGCCTCGAATACGCGCAGCCATATTGTCGTTAATGCCGAGCTTGGCAAGGCGGCGGCCAGCGAACGCGCCGGAGAGAATGCCGTCGGAGGTGATCATCCCGTTAATAGCTTTGTTCACATCGTTAAATTGCCCCATCAGCGTAAGCTTTCCAAAGACATCAGTTACGCGGTCAAGACCAGCCTCAACAGCGTTTGTACGCGTCGAGCTGTCAACCAGATCAGCCATTAGTCGCGAGCGAGTGTTAAGCACCGTCTCTAGCCCTACGGCCATTTTATTCATCTCGGCTTTGCTGGCTTTAAGTGCGGGCGAGCGGCTAATGAGGGCACCATAGCCTTTCATCGTTTTACTGAATCCCTGAACCATTACCCCACGAGCAAGATCGGGAATGGCGGAAACTGTCATGCCGCCCAGCTTCGTTACAAAGTTAACATTACGCAAAGCTCTGCCAGCTCGTACGAAGAAAGACCCAGGATCATCGGGCATTTTATACGTGCCAATAAGGCGATCACGCATAGCCATGATATCGCGGATATCATTTTCTCTGGCCTTTGCCAGCTTCGCCTGGTCTGCAGGGTTTGCGCGCATAAGTTCATCGTATTCATCCTGAATATCTTTTAACTGCTTTTCCATTGCTCGGTCACCAAACGTCCTGGTGAGTTCGATATCCGGGGCGCTCTCACGTATATGTCGCTGAAGAACGTAATTCGTATCGCTCTCAAGGTATTCGCGCATCATGCCGTCAGGTAAATTTAATGTTCTTGATTTAGAGCTGCCGGGTACCTTAACAGTAAAGGCATTAACAAAATCCTGAGGAATTCGTGCACCAACAATTTTATTAATTGTGGCATCAGCAGCTATCTCTGCTTCTTCCCTGGACATCCCCTGCGCTCCTCGCGCCCACCAGTTAACAAGAATGTCGCGGAATTTATCTCGCTCGTTTACGATTTTTCCAACACGATATACACGTGGGAAATAACTGGTTTGCCCCAGCGCTTTCAACTCGTCGTCGGGCGGAAGGAGTCCAAGCTTTTGCTGAGCTACTTTCACACGATCAACAACCGTTCTTAGTGCTTTTGCTGCATCCTGGACAACCGGATTTGCGTGAATATCACCATTTCTCATAGCGTCGCCAACCTCTTCACGAAACGCCGCGTAGCTAAGGTTTCCGCCATCAGCTTTATATTTCGTGTACGCCTGTTTATTGGTCACAACAACTGCAGCCTCTTCTCGACGCCAGCTTCGCACTCGTGTTTCTGCCGCAACGGGGGTTGCGTACCCCCTTTCGTTACCCCGCAACGTGAAATTGTTTTCAGCCAGTTCGAGAGCAGCAATTCGTGTGCTGCGTGACGGTGACGTCATGGCGCGAGTTAGCGGCGTCATATAACCACCAGCCTTAATAGCCGTATCAGCCACCCGCCCACCTGCCAACGTAAGATCGTCAAGGCTGGCATCATTAATGTGCATCGCGCCGACGCTTCCTCCATCCTGAGGTGCATCAACACCTCGAGCGATATCATTATTAATACCAGCACTATCGAGCGCGTCAGCCACTTCACGCGTGGCCGCAGTGCGGACAGATGGTGATAACGCAGCACCGGCGGCCGCAAATACACCGCTCATCAACGCACCGGCGGCGACGTGGGAGACGCTTTCCCCCCACGTGCGGGTGATCTGCTGGTTATTCAACGCAACCTCGCTCGCTGCGGTTGCAGCTGCACCGATTGCAGCCTGTGACACGATACGGGCCACTGTACCGCCCTGAGCACCGGGGATAAACATCGAAGCGACGGTGACAGGGTCAACAACCCCGGCCGCAATACTGGCGAGAACCCCCTCACCACCAGCCTCGGAAAGTACCCGGCGGTCCTCATTCTCGTCGTCAATCTGCTGTTTCAGCCAGGCAGTTTCTTCTGGTGAGCGAGAGTCGGCAAAAGCGGATCCCCATTGTTCATAACCGTGCAGTTCGTTTTTATCAGCATATGGGTTATACCCGTCCACCGGCTCAAACTGCTTAGCCGGGCGGAACATCTGCCCCAACAAATTATTCTGGCGAAATGCAGCACCCCACACAGACGGTTCATCCTGCTGAGGCGTCGGATTGGTACCCTCAGGTAAAGGGACATCAAACCCGGAAGGTGCCGCCAGGACGTTGCCCGCCGGAGTGAATCCGTTATTGAGTTCTTCAGGAGTGGCGTATACCGGCATTATTCAGTGCTCCACGAAAAGTAATTTTTAACCCTGTCCATACGCTCGTTGTGCAGGCGCTTATATTGTTCGTCGAGCGCGCGGTGTTTATCTTTGAATCCGCGAATGTCCTGGCCGCGCTGCAGCTCATTGCGGTCATGTTCTTCGCGCTCTTCCTGCATTTTTTTGTATGGCGCCCACTCTTCCAGAGACGGTTTCCAGCGCATCGGCCTGCCGTACGAATCGTAGAACGGCTGTACCGCTTCGATACCATCCTTATCTTTTGTCCGCACCATAATGGCGTAATCGCCATTGCGGGCCGTCAACACATCAGGGGTAATTTCCAGATCTCCACCAATTCGCGACTCTGGCGTTCTGCTGGTAACCTGTGCTGCATTGCCAGAGGTGATCCCAAGCTGGGTCGGGCTGGTGGTGATGTCGCCCTTGTGTTCGCCATACATCAGGCTTTCTTTTTCTTCTTTCCACTGCGCCGCCTGCCAGCCTGACGGACCGTAGTTATAAAGCGCCTCTGGCGCGTATTTCATTAATTTAGCGTCACCATTAACCTCGCTGATACTCCAGGTGCGGGCGATCTGCTGGTTGGTCATTTTCTTCGCCGCATCAGCATTGCCACCTGTGGTGCGGTAATTGATGTCATATAGTGACTGGTAGTCGTTGCGGAAACGTGCGGCCTCCGGAGTCTCGTCATCGGCGGATGGATTACCCCAGCTAAAGAAGCCCGACATGCTGCTCACAGCGGAATCCATCGCTTTGCCGCGATCTTTTTTGTACTCCTTAGTGCTCTGGGTTGATGCCAGTTGCGCTTTGAGGGCATCGGTCTGGTTGTAGGTCAGATTCTGCGCCTGCTCGATAGCGGTTTCGGATGCCATGCCGGAATCGGTAAGCTGTTTAACGGTGAGATAAAAACCCTGCATATCTTTTGGCATGTCGCCAACAGACGCGGGATCTGTATCATAGAGACGATTAAATAACTCGGCTCCCTGACGAACCGCCTCAGGACTGCGCGCGCGGGAAATCGCCGATAACTGGGTGGTCACCTGCGAAGGAATGATCCCGGTCTGTGCCACTTGCTGCACGATCCCGTCATGGGTGGTGGCGTCGTTAACCCGGAAATTTTGCGCTGTTGGCGTGGCATCGGCGGCTTTTTGCATGGATTTATTGGTAGGGTCGAGTTTCTCCCCCATAGAAAGCGCTTCATTAAAACGGCGGGTGTCTCGCTGTGCCTGTATCGCCTCGTTACTTTTCTGCACCAGTGCGCCCAGCTTGCCATATGCATCGAGTTTCAGCGCGTAATCCGGGTCGTTTGCATGCGGCTTTAACTTCGCAATTTCTGTCTGCTGCTGTTCTGGGGAAACGTACTGTATCGCCTGGAAGGTTTTGGCATTGTTGATCGCGATGTCGAGCTGCTTGACGGCTTTTGCCCCCTGCTCGCCGTACGCAAACATGATGGATGCTTTATCCGGCATGGCGTCAGGAACTTCGCCGTTATACAGCTGCGCCATCGTATTATTCAAAATTGGGTCAATTTGCTCGCGCAGGGCTGTGCGCTGCTCACGGATTTTCGACTCGGCGATGTTATCGATTTTGTTAACCGACACAGGATCGAGACCGGTTTTGTTTTTACGGTACCTGGCCAGCCACCCTCGAGTTTCTGCAGGTAACTGCCGGATAAAATCAGCCTCAGATATTTCGCCTTTCCGTGGGTCTCCTGCCTTTGCGATCAGCTTGTCAACGTTACCCATACCCCAGTTATACGCAGCACCAGCCAGCGTTTCAGAGCCGTATTTACCGTACAGCTGATTTGCGTAATCACTCGCCAGCAGAGCGTTTTGCTCTTCGTCAGCCGGGTTATATTCAACACCGCGCTTAGCCGCCAGCTCTTTGCCCGTGTCCGGCATAAGCTGATATTTCCCCTGCGCACCGGCGGGAGAAGTGATAATGCTGCCGTCGGCATTGAAATGCTTACCGCCGGATTCAACGATCCCGATGGCGCGCATATCCAGCGCACCGGTATCTTTTACCGGGAAGTCGCCATTTAACCAGCCCTGAGGGTTGGTGACAGCATAGTTCTGGGCTCGCTGGTCCATAGCACGTAAGTTGGCCTCAGAAACCGCCTGGTCAATTTGCTCCTGTGACCATCCCTGTGCCTGGCCATACAACGAAATTGAGTGCTGCCGGGCGCTGCGAATCAACGCGGCTGCCTGCGGATCGTCAAACGCCCCCGCTTCCTGCTCAACGGAAGATTTTACCGTCGCGTCCAGTTGCTGGCGCTGAGCCTGTTCGGTCTGGCTACGTTCAAAGCTGTTGTAGGTGCTGGCGCGGCGGATCTGACCTGCTTTCCATTGCGCGTCAAAATACTGTAACTGGCTCTGTGGAACGCGTTTGCGGGCTTCTTCGTAGTCTGATGAATCCAGCTTGTCCATGTCCAGACCAACGCCAGATGACTTAAACCCCTGCCGGGTTACCAGCGCGCCGGTCTCCGGGTTCTCCCAGCGGTCGCTGGATTTCGCATCGAGATCGGTAAGTATCGCCTGGGTGGCGGCCACGTCAGCTTTATCCTGCGTACGCTGCAAATCATCTACAGTCTGGCCCAGAGCAGCCCCCAGCCCGGCTACGGCATTACCTATCTGACCAACATTACTGACCCCGACCCGTGTCGGATTAGCCTGCGGCGTAACGTTGCCAAAATTACCCGTTGGGATTCTCACGGTTATTTACTCCCTGCTTTTTTCCAGCCGTTATACGCGGTACCACCAGCGCTCAGCAGAGAACTACCCGCACTGATATAGCCAGATGTTGAAGCGTTACGTCCGCTGATTCGGTCCGCTGATGCCTGCGCGTTGAGGCGAGCGCCCTGGTTCGTTCCATTCAAGATGGTCTGGTACGCATCCTGTTCAGCGTCACCCACGATGCCGGACTGAATACGCAATGCGGTACCTTCTCCAGTGTCCACGCCTGATGCAGCCAGCGCTGCATTTGCCTGCGCTGCCTGTGCCCTGCCCGCCTTACGGATGCGATCAGCTTCTACACGTGCAGCTGCCTGCGCGGCTTCTGCGTCGGCTTCCGCCTGCGCAGCCTGATAGTTGGACATTTTCTTTTGCTGCTGCCCGCTATAAACAGCACCGCCAGCTGCAAGAACAGATGCTCCGATTGCCGCAATTTCGATACCAGTGCACATCGTTACACCTCTTTTGAATAAAGCAGGCCTGTACGGGACAGGCCGAGACGTGAATACAAATCACCAGTGCGCTCTTCATGCACGCCCGTGGTGATACCCATATTTATGATTGCGGCGCCATGCTCTTCAGCCCAGGTGATAAAGGCTTTCGCGAGACGCGGGCCCGCCGTGCCGCCACGATGCTCAGGCGCAATAAACAGCCCGTATTCAAAGGCCATGAGCTGACGGCTGAACCACTGTTCAGCAATCCCACCGGCCAGCCAGCCGATTACAGCACCGTCTTTTTCTGCCACCAGCAGACAGCCGGCAGGAGATGAAATAAGAGTGCGGGCGAGTTCCGCACATTTTTCTTCGTCGAATGGCGAATTCTGTGAATAGAGGGACTCGATATACATGCGCGCCCCCAGTTCGATCAGCGCCGGGATATCCCCGGTTTTTGCGTTACGTACCATGTCAGCCCCCGTTACTGGTGAACGTGAAAATAATTGCGAGAAGGTGGAATGGCAGCGGCTGGCGCTGCTGGATAAGCAGGGTATCTTCCCCGCGCTCCCAGCCGAGTTTTCCCCAGAAATGATCGCCGGTGAAAAGTGGCGCGGGCTGGTTGAGGATTTTTGGTCCGAACCGTCGGAACGGTATGACCTGGCCGTTACACTCTGCACCAGTGGTTTCGAGGAAACGCATTGTCACTTCGCTGGTGCGCTTCTTCGCGTTCTGAGTGGTGCCTTCAGTGGTGGCAACCTCTGGCGAAAGCGTCTCAATCGTGCTTTCGAAGTGCAGACCAATTTCCACGCTTTTCGCCGGGCGTGACAGGGTGATTTGACCTGAGGAAACTGTGTGCTGCGGCATAACAGCGCCATCGGCCACCACATCAACCGTCTGCCCCTCAAGGTGAGCAAGACCGGACCACGTGACAGACCCTTCGCTACTGGTGCCGGTAACTGCGGCATCGGTAAAAAGATTGTTGTCGAACACCTCGACGTAACGAACGGTTTGGCCGTTTACCTCACGACGGACGATCGCATAAACCACATCGTCGGTATCGGATGGAATTGTCGCCACCGACTCAAACGCGCCGGCAGTGACCTGACGAGACCAGGCAATGACATCCTGCGCACGGTCGATAGCCATCGTGACCGCAACGCCATCAGCCCGAACCATCCAGATAAACGCATCTGGCTGTTGCTGGTATGCCATGTCCAGCACGCCACCCGCGGTGATATGTTCGGCCAGCACAGTCATATCGTTGGCGGAATAGGAAACAAAGCTGTCAGGGTCGTAAGCTACTGCGTAGAGCTTACGGCCAGCACGCTGCACAAACATGATCTCGGTACCAACGCGCACCGGGCGGATCCCGTTGCAGCCGTACGGACTCGGGTTTTTCACCGAGATATTGGTCGGTGTTATGGCCGCATCATTACCGGAGGTGATCGTAAACTCGCCGCCATAGGTGAGCGCGATCAGGGTATTCATCTGCGCCAGATGCACAATCGGGTTGAGCTGGTCAGAAGAAAGCGTGAAGCTGATCGCGTCATCATCCTCGGTGCCAATCTCAAAGGACAGATAAACGCCCGTTTCACTCCACCAGATTGTTTGCGGGTACTTCGGCGAACCGGCAAGAACAAGCCGCTGCTGGTAAAGCGTCACCGCACCGGGATAGCCAAAATCGTCGGTCCAGACGGTATCCTCGCGCGTCCACGATCCCGGTGACGCTGCCTGCGTTGCCGTCAAATCGCTGCGGATGGTACCGACGGCAATTTGCGCACTGGTGATGCTCTTTATCAGCACCAGACCGTCATTAAGGCGAACGTAAGAACCCACATCCTGAGCAACCCAGCCCGTGCCGGTGAATGGTGGGCTTGGGTTATCACCCGGATCCGCATCGCTCAGGGTCAGGGTAATTTCAGAGCCCACGAACTCTTTGACGGATGGCTTACACCATTTCTGCGGTGTATCGCGTACCTCGTCGAACGGCTCAACGATGAATGGTGCAGGCTCAAGCACCCAGTCAGTTTGACCACGGCGCTGGAGGCGGTGAGGTTTCACAGACTGATGCACCAGAAACATGGTGTCAGCGCCCTGGACATAATTCACGGCGGGCAGCATGTCAGAGGTATAGGGGCTGGCGATTTCGTACGGCGTGTTGTCTTCGTTGACCAGCTGCTTGCCGTTCTGAAAAATGCGCATGTAGCCGTCACCGAACTCCAGCATATATGCCTGCGACCGATTGAATACGTAAGGAATGAGCCGTGATTTTTTATTGCCATATTTGGTCGCAGCTGCAAAGCGGGTGCCTGGTCTGCGGACCACGCCGCCCTGCACTACCACCACAGCGTTTTCGATAACCTTCGCACCGTTGGCGTAGCGGGCGATATCGACACGCCCCATAAGGCGCAGGGAAACTTCGCCTGCGGTGAAATTGGTTTT
>Ga0247725_1000382_pt1 | contig 35932 bp, 32 predicted proteins | sample OKSTACKMCFT3sol_FD_183021 | JGI IMG/M metagenome (GOLD analysis project Ga0247725, IMG submission 183021) | Subsurface sediment microbial communities from gas well in Oklahoma, United States - OK STACK MC-FT3-sol | ecosystem: Environmental > Terrestrial > Deep subsurface > Rock core/Sediment...
AATGCGCTCCCGCCTGAGGCCTCTACGCTACATAAGATTCACGCCTCACCGCTTAGGTCACGAAAAAAGCCGAGCAAGGCGGAGATCATACGACAAATTGCGCGCCCGGGCGTCGATCCTCGATCACGCATCGCGCCAGGCTATGGGCGACACCTTTGGGGTCTGCCTGATCGGAGACGGCCCTCAGATCAATGTCCAGTTTCCGGGGCGTCGCCTCGATCAAGGTGTAGCCCGAGTGTTCGATATCGGCGAAGCGGACGTGGTCATTGCGGGTCCGGACATCGCCATAACGCGCCGGCGGCGCGTGGCTGGCGGCCAGGCATGTCGTCACGAGCTCGGTCGCCACGGGCGCCGCATCGGCCTGGCCGATCCGCAGGTCGTTGACCATGTAGGCATGGATGTCGCCGCTTAGGACCACGGCGTTGCGCACCGATGGACGACTCATGCTGCGCATAAGGCGGTCGCGCGCCGCGGCGTAGCCGTCCCACTGATCCGACATCACGCCGTCGGGCGTCTCGATCGGCGCGAGCACCGTCTGCTGCGCCAGCAGGGTCCAGCGCCCGCGCTCGCCCTTTAGCGTCTGGTCCAGCCAAGCCTCCTGGGCCGCGCCCAGCACGGTGCGGTCGGGCGCGGTCAGAGCGGGGCAGTCGCGACGCGGACGGTTGCCGCTCTGGCGGGGCGGATTGCAGGCCTGGGGCGAGCGATACTGACGACCGTCGAGCACGGGAAGACTGACAAGGTCGCCCCAGGCGAGGCGCCGATAGAGCCGTGGCTGGTCAGGACGAGCCCACAGGCTGGGTCGCACCGGCAGGTGCTCGAAGTAGGCCTGGTAGGCCGCGGCGCGCCGACGGGCGAACACCACCGGGTCCAGTCCCTTGAGGTTGGCTAGATCGGCATAGTCGTTCTCGACCTCGTGATCGTCCCAGGTCACGACCCAAGGCGCCTGCCGATGCGCCTCGCGAAGGTCGGGATCGGACTTGTAGATCGCGTGCCGGCGACGATAGCCGTCAAGGTCCATGGGCTCGGGCGCGTCGAAGCGGCGGACCTTCGGAAACTGGGCATAGCTGTTCTCGTAGATGTAGTCGCCCAACTGCACGATCAGGTCGGGTTGGGCGGCGACCATGTCGCGATAGGCGCTGAACCAGCCCAGTTCGAAATGCTGGCACGAGCTGACGGCGATCCGCGCGCGTTCGGCGTGCTCCGGCGCGGTGGCGGTGCGGCCGACCGGGCTGATCGCGCCCAGGGCGTGAAACCGGTACCAGTAAGGTCGGCCGGGGCGCAAACCCGATAGCTCGACGTGAACCGAATGACCCAAGACCGGCGTCGCCGCGCGGCGGCCACGTCGTACGATACGGCGGAAGGCCTCGTCCTCCGCCACCTCATAGGCGACGGGAACGGCCGGTGCGTCGAGCGGCGCGCCGCCGGCGCTGAGGCGGGTCCAGAGCACGAAACCGTCTGTCGACGGATCACCGCTGGCCACGCCCATCGCGAAAGGTTCGGCGGGCGCGGCCCGACGAATCTCCAGTCCCCGCGCCGCTGTCGCGCGGGCCAGGAACAGGCCGGTCGAGGCCGACATCACCGCGCGGCGCGTCAGTAGGGACATCGCTGGAATCCCGTCGGAGAAACGAGGTGGAGGCGATCCGACCCGAGAGGATCGGATCGCCCCGCGATCAGAAGTCGAACCGCGCGCCGATCCCGTAGGTGGCGGGCGCTCCGACCAGTCGAGCCGCGCCGTTCAGCTCCGGGAAATAGACCTCGTCGGTGATGTTGCGACCATAGGCATAGACCGTCCAGTTCGATGGCGTGGCCAAGTCCACCCGCGCGTTGACCAGGGTGTAGGCCTTGGCTGTGTTGCCTGGCGCCGCGTTCAGGCGGTTGGATTCCTCGCCATGGTGGGTGACGCCCACCCGGCTGCGCAGCGACCAGCCTTCCCCCAGCGCGATGCTGTGGTTCAGGCTAGCGGTGGCCGATACATCCGGCGCGCCCGGCAGCGGGTCGCCCACCGTCTGCAGCACATCGGCCACGCGGTTGGAGGAGAACGACAGGACTTCGGTGTCGAGCCACGCGGCGTTGACGTCAAAGGTCAGGTTCTGGCGCTCGGTGCGCAGCAACTGGGCGCTGAGCGCCACCTCGACACCCTTGCTGCTAGCCTTGCCGACATTGGCGCGGCCGTTGGTGTCGTTGGCCAGGCGCGTCGTCGCCTGCAGTTCGCTGAAGCGGTAGTCGAAAACGTCCAGCGACAGGCGAAGGCGCGAAGTGGTCCAGCGCAGGCCCGCCTCGTAGGCGCGCACGGTCTCCGAGGCGAACGGCTTGGTCTCGGCCACGGTAAAGATCGAGGTGCCGTCGAAGCCGCCGCCGCGATAGCCCGTCCCGGCCGAAACGAAGACGTTCAGGGCCGAGGTGACGTCGTACTTCACGGTCAGGCGGCCCGAGACGTTGTCGTCGTCGAACTTCTCATCCCATGAGAAGGGGTTGGTGGTGGCGAAGGTCGTCGTGAAGGTGCTGATACCCCACGGATTGTGGTCGATGTTGCGGCCGACATAGTGGGCGTTGTCCCGCGTATACCGCAGGCCGGCCGACACTTGCAGGCGATCGAGCAGATGATAGTCGGCCTGGCCGAACAGCGCGAAGCTGTTGCGTTCCTGGCGGTGAAGGTTGTCGTACGTCGTCAGCGCCGAATAGCTGATCCAGTTGGTGTCGAACTTGACGTCGTCGGTCACGTAGAAGGCGCCGGCGATCCAGTCCAGCTTGCCGCCGGTGTCGTCGGCCAGGCGCAGTTCCAGCGATGACTGGCTGAGCTTCTCGTTGGCGTCGAAATAAGAGGCCGGATAGGGCGAGCCGTCACCGTTGCCTTTCACAGAGCGCTTGCTGCCCTGCCAGCCGCCGATGGCGGTGAAATTCAGGTTCTCCCGGACCTTGTGGCTGAAGCTCGCCGAGCCGCCATAGATGTCGATGCTCTGGGTCGGATAGCCGGTCGAGTAGAACTCGTAGGGATCGTCATTCTCGCCGGCGTTGGCGATCGTGGCGTCCCGGGCCCGCGAGATCCGGTCGTACTGACGGGTGTCGCCGCGGTCGCGACTGCCGAACAGCTTCACGACCAGATCGCTTTCCGGGGCCATCTTGACGTCGAAGGTCGCGCGGCCGGCGACGAGGTCCTTGTCGCCAAAGCCCTTTCGGCGGCCCGGATCAACCAGCGCCGGAACCTGGGTCTGGACGACGCCGCGCACCGAAGGCCGGAAGCCGGCCAGAAGGCCCGCTCCGGCGCCATCCATGAAGCCGCCGCCGTTCTGGGCCAGGACGGCGAGGCGAACCCCGAGGTTCTCGCTGATCGGCCCGCCGACCGAGGCCTCCAGCTCGGTATAGTCGTAGCTGCCGTACTCGACGCGGCCAGAGCCTTCCAGAGCTTGGCCAGGACCCCGGGTGATGGCGTTGATGACGCCGGCCGTGGTGTTGCGGCCGTACAGCGTGCCTTGCGGTCCCTTGAGCACTTCGATTCGATCGAGGTCGAACAGCGGCATGCCCAGATAGGCGTTCGAGGTCTGGTAGACGCCATCGACATGCAAGGCGACCGAGGGGTTGCCGTTGGGCTTGTAGTCGTCGGCGCCGCCGATGCCGCGGATGCTGATCAGGCCGTAGTTGGTGCCGCCGAAGGCATAGTTCACCGAGACGCCGGCGACCTGATCGACGAGGTCGACGACATTGGTGATCCCGCGCCGCTGGGCGTCGCCGCCTTCGACGACGGTCACGGCGATCGGGACGTTCTCGATCCGCGCCGAGCGCTTCTGGGCGGTGACAATCACTTCTTCCAGCTCGGCGACGACCGGATTTTCCTCCACCGAGATCAGGAAGGTCCGCGGTCCGGTGGCCGTCGCCTTCAGGCCCGAACCCGCCAGGAGGTCGCGCAGCGCCTCGGCGGGCGGGCGCGTGCCGATCACGGCGTTGGCCCGCTTGCCCTTCACGAGGTTCGACGCATAGAGCACCTGCACGTCGGCCTGCTTGGCGAAGGCCGGCAGGGCCAGTTCCAGGGGTTGGGTGGGCAGGGTGAAGGCCACCGACGGCGCGGCGGGCTCCTGGGCCAGGGCCGGCGCGGCCGCGCTCAGGACCATCACGGCGCAGCAGGCCATCAGGCCGCGCCGAAGACCAGCGGCGTGGGAAACTCGGTTCGTCATCGTGCTTTCCTAGGCAAATCCGGCCCCCGTCGACCGATCATCCCCAGGAACCGCGGCTCCGCCGAAAGCCTCACCTTGTCGCGAAAATTTCATCGAATGCCGGGACGCCAGCATCGGTCATTCGGCGATCTCCCAGGTTGTCCTGTCGACCTGATGGACGCGCACGCCAAAGCCCACGCGCAGGGCGTTGGCGAACTCGCGCGCGCCGTCGTAGCGGAACGATCCGGAGATCCGGATGTCGTCCAGCCGCGCGCCCGGAGCCAGGGACAACTGGTCGCTGGAATAGCGATTGAACGCCGCCGCGACCTGCGGCAACGGCGTGTCGTTGAACACCAGCCGGCCATCGCGCCAGGCCGTGAGCGCGTCGAGATCCGCCGCCGCCACGGATTTTGGCCCGGCCTGACCAGACACCATTTGGCCGGTCGTCAGTCTTCGCGGCGCGGACTGTCCGGCCGCGGCGACGTCGAGCGCTCCGTCCTCGATAAGAATCTGCGCCGTATCGCCCTGCTTGGTCACTTGGAAGCGCCCGCCGCTGCCTTGGGCGCGCTCATCGCCAACAACGACCTGGAACGGCCGGTCGGGGGCCGAGCGCATGTCGAAATAGGCCTGCCCCTCAACGAGCCGCACGCGCCGACGCTGGGCGTCGTACTGCACACGAACCCTCGACAGCGGAGCCAGGGTCACGCTCGATCCATCCGGCAACGGGGCGGTAAGGCGCTCGCCCGCGCTGGTGCGGATCGTCGCGCCGGCCGCGCTGGCCATCATCACCGCGACGCCGCCCCCGCCCGCCGCTGTCGCGGCGCCGGCCAAGCCGAAGATCGCGCGCCGACGGCTGATCCCGGATGCGTCGCGCAAAGCAGCCGCGCGCATCGCCATCAGGCCATCGGCGCCCTTGGCCGCCCTCAGGGACGACCAGGCGTCGACGGTTTCCTGATAGGCCTCGGCGTTGCCGGGGGCTTCGAGCCACTCAAGGAACGCCTTGCGGTCGTCCGCCGCCAGCGGCCCGCGATCGGCCTTGGCGAACCATCGGGCGGCCTCGTCCTCGTCAACGATGCGACGCCTCATCATCCCTGCTCCCGCAAGGCGTTGCGCAGAACGGCCATCGACCGCACAAGATGCTTCTCGACGGCGCTGACCGAGATATTCAGCCGGGCGGCGATCTGGGCGTGGCTCATATCCTCGAAGCGACGAAGAATGACGATGGTGCGCGCCCGAGGCGAGAGCGACTTGAGGGCGATCCGGATGCGTTCCAGGTTCTGTCGCCCGCCGATGACGTCCTCCGCGTCCGGGAGGTCGTCGGCCAGGTCGATACGATCCAAGTCGACCGCGCTCAGCAGCGGCCGTGTCCGTTCCCGTTTCACCTTGTCGCGAAGGAGGTTCGCGGCGGCCTCGAACACGTAACCATCGATGCTTTCCAGGGCCATGAGGCCAGGGCGGCGCAGCAGTCGCAGAAACAGGTCCTGCACCAATTCCTCGCTGTCGGGCCGCGAGCCGGTGCGGCGAGTGAAGTAGCGCAGCAGCGGAACGCGAAGGCGTCGGGCCAGGGCCTCAAAGCGCTCGGCGCCTGGCGAGCCGGACGACTCAGGCGTCAGGCCTTGATCGGAGGCGGGGATGGACATGAGCCGGCCATGCCAGCGCCTGACGACAATCGTGTGAAACTCCGTGTGGGAGACCCCGACGACTACAACGCGCCAGAAGCGGCCGTTGGCGCACCTCCAGGACTGACGTCTCGAGCGCTTTGAGCGATCGATACGGCGTGTGCGGTCATCCAATCGCGGCGACGCCGCGTATCTCTCGTCCGAGCGCCAGCCAGGCGCTTGGTCCGAGGGAGCGGGAAAGCCATGTCGCACGCGCAAGAGATCGGCCAGGCGCGATCCCAGGCCAAGCTGATGACCTGGCTGGGCGGCCTGGGGCTGATCCCGTTCCTGGCGCCGCCGGTGCTGCGGATCGACTGGTTCGAGCCGGTCTTGTCCTGGAGCAGCATCCAGGTCGTCTACGCCGCCGCCATCCTGTCCTTCCTGGGCGGCGTGCGCGCGGCGCAGGCGGTGTTCAGCGACGACTGCCGCTCCGACACCCTGGTCCTGGCGATGGCCCCGCCCCTGGTCGGCTGGGCGCTCGCCGCCGTCGGCGTCATGGGGCAGAGCGAACCCAAGCTGGCGGCGGACGCCCTGCTTGGCATGGGCGCCGCCCTGGCCGCGCAAGGCGTCTGGGACGTAACCTCCAAGTCTCTCCCCGAGTGGTACCGGCAGCTTCGCCTGCCGCTGACGGCCATGGCCTGCGTCGGCCTGGTGATCGGCGCGGCGGTGGCGGGCGGCTGAGATGACGCTCGATCAAGAGCCAGACCAACGCCTCGCGGTCGTGGTCGGCGCCGGCGGCGGCCTGGGGCGCGCCTTCGTCGAGGAACTGCGCGGCGAGCCGGGCTGGGACAAGGTGGTCGGCGTCGGTCGCCGGCGGCCTAACGACTGGCCCGACGATCCGCGCCTGCCCTTCCTGGCCGCCGACCTGCTGGATGAGCAGGCCCTGGCCAATCTGGCGATCGAGATTTCCAGGCTCGGCGCTCCGGGATTGATCCTGATCGCCACGGGCATTCTGCATGAGCCAGGTCTCGCGCCCGAGAAGTCCATGAAGGCGGTGACGGCCGCCAGCCTCTCTCGGCTGTTCGAGGTCAACACCGTGCTGCCCACGCTGGTCTGCAAGCACTTGGCGCCGCTGCTGCCCCGCTATGAACGCGGCGTGATCGCGGCGCTATCGGCCCGCGTCGGCAGCATCGGCGACAACCGCCTGGGCGGCTGGCACGCCTACCGCGCCAGCAAGGCGGCGCTGAACATGCTGATCCGCTGCCAGGCGATCGAGCTGTCGCGCGAACGGCCGCTGACGATCTGCGCCGCCCTGCATCCGGGAACAGTCGACACGCCGCTGAGCGCCCCGTTCGCGCGCGGCGCCCGGTCGATCGCGACGCCGCGCGAGGCCGCCGCCAAGCTTCTGAAGGTCGTTCACCAGTGGGAGGCCGCCGACAGCGGCGGCTTCTTCGACTACGACGGCGCGCCGATACCTTGGTGAGCGGGCCTTGGCGGGCTGACCCTCCGTAGCCGCCCGCGCTGCGCGCGCCCCGCGCGATCTGCTACCGCTGCGGCCTTCACGTGAGGAGCAGACGATGCGGGTGGCGATGTTCTCGGCCAAGGCCTACGACCGGCGTTTCTTCGACGCCGCGAATGGCGCCTTTGGTCACCGCATCGACTACTTCGAGGCCCGCCTCGACGCCTCCTCGGCGCCGCTAGCCGTCGGCTACCCGGCGGTGTGCGTCTTCGTCAACGACCGCCTCGACGCGGCGACGCTGGAGGCTCTAGCCACCGGCGGGACGCGGACCGTGGCGCTGCGGTGCGCCGGCTTCAACAATGTCGACCTGGCGGCGGCGCAACGGCTGGGCGTCACCGTCGTGCGCGTGCCGGCCTATTCGCCGGAGGCGGTGGCGGAGTTCACCCTGGGCCTGCTGCTAGCGCTGGATCGCAACATCCCGCGCGCCTACGCCCGTGTCCGCGAGAACAACTTCGCCCTCGACGGCCTGATCGGCCGCAACCTGGCCGGACGCACGGCGGGGGTCGTCGGCACCGGCCGGATCGGAGCGCTGGTCGCGCGGATGCTGCGCCTGGGCTTTGGCTGCGAGGTTCTGGCCAGCGATGTCGTGCAGGATCCGGCGCTCATCGCGGCCGGCGTCCGTTATGTCCCGGTGAAGACCCTGCTGCGCGAAGCCGAGCTGATCTCGCTGCACTGCCCGCTGACGCCCGAGACGCGGCACCTGATCGACGACGCCGCCATCGCGGCCGCCAAGCCTGGCGTGCTGATCATCAACACCAGCCGGGGCGCGCTGATCGACACCACCGCCCTGATCGCGGGCCTGAAGTCACGGCAGGTGGGCGGCGTGGCGCTGGATGTCTACGAGCAGGAGGCGGACCTGTTCTTCGAGGACCTGTCGAACGAGATCATCCAGGACGACCTCTTCCAGCGCCTGCTGACCTTCCCGAACGTGCTGGTGACCGGCCACCAGGCCTTCCTCACCGAGGAAGCGCTGACCGCGATCGCCGAGACGACGCTGGGCAATCTGGCGGATGTCGAGGCCGGACGACCGTCGGCGCACGCGGTGTCCGCGGACGCCGTCCGGCCGTCTCACTAAGGGCCGTCTTAGCCGGCCTTGGCCAGCAGCGAGGCGCGCAGGCGGGCGGCGACGTCGCCCAGGGTGATGGCGTTGAGGGCGTCGTTGACCTCGAGGCGGCCGGTGTGGTGGCTCTCGTGCAGCACGCGGCCGGTGAAGTCGGTGATGGCGGTGATGTGCTGGGCCAGCATGTCGACCATGTGCAGCTCGTGCATCACGGCCAAGCGATGCTCGGCCGGCACGACCTCGAGGATCTTGCCCAGCGCCACGTCCAGATGTCCGCACGCCACGGCCGCGATCGACATCTCCGTCGAGATCGCTTCCAGCACCGTCTCAACCTCTACCGGCGCCAAAGTCTCAGACATCCCATACCCCCTATTTTGAAGCCGCAAAACAGCACACGCCCGCCGCGAGGGGCAAGACCTAGACATGTGCGGCCAATGATCGCGCCAAAGCGAGGTCATTGGCCGTCAACAACGTCAGATCGAAATGAAATGCAACCGGCGACCGCAACCTGAACGGCGGTGATCTAGACTTTCACGGGGGATAGTTGAGGGCCTTACGCCGCTTGGCGCAGTCCCCAGGGATGGGCGGGGTAGAATTGGCTCATCATGCGGCCGACATAGGCGACCAGGCGCGGATAGCTTTCAGCCTCGCGCCGCAGCGGCGAATCGAAGAATGGCGTCAGGATCGCGGCCAGCATGGCGAAGGCGATGGCGTCGACGCCGACGGGGTGGCTGTCGCGCATCAGATAGGTCTTGTCCTCCAGCAGTTCGTCCAGCGAGCGCAGCGACAGACTGCCCAGCCACGCGATCTCCTCGCGAAGGTGACGCCCGACGCCGACGGCGCGGATGTTGGCGCTGACCGCCTCCAGGAGCCCCTGCCGAAGGCCGTCGCGCAAGTGCTCGGGCGCCTGGTCGAACCAGCGCGCCGGCCCCTTGGCGAAATTGGCGGGCTCCAGGAAGCGGAAATAGCCCGAGACCCAGCCTAGCTGGTTCTCGATCATCCGCTCGATCGCCCAGGCCTGGGCGCGCTCCTTGCCGGTCAGGCCGATATCGAGATCGACATTGTACTTCTGCTCGATGTGGGCGCGGATGAAGGTGGAGTCGCCGATCGCCTGGGCCGCGTCCTCGATCCACGGCAGCTGGCCCTTGGGCGCGGTCTCGCGGCTGCCGACCGTCTTGCGATAGTCGAGGCCGGCCATCATCAGCTGGACCTCGGTCTTGGTGACATAGGGGCTGATCTCGGGCAGCCCGAACCCGGCTCCGGCGGCGAACAGCGTGATCATGGTCCCTCTCCGATCTCGAATGTCGTGATGACCACTTGCTACCGCCACCCTACTGCCAGCATGCTGTCAGTAGCGATCGCTGATATTCGAAGTCATGAGACGCGCCGAACGCCTTTTCCAGATCATCCAGATCCTGCGCCGCAGCCGCGCGCCGGTGACGGCCGACGCCATCGCCGCCGAGCTGGAGACCTCCAAGCGCAGCGTCTATCGCGACATCGCCGCCCTGGTCGGCCAACGCGCCCCGATTCGCGGCGAGGCCGGCGTCGGCTATGTGCTGGAAGCCGGCTTCGACATGCCGCCGCTGATGCTGACGCCCGACGAGATCGAGGCGGCGGTGCTGGGCGCGCAGTGGGTTGCCGGACGCGGCGACCCGGTGCTGGCCAAGGCCGCCAAGGACCTGATCAGCAAGATCGCCTCGGCTGTTCCCGATCGACTGCGCCCCTATGTGCTGGAGCCGGCGGCGGCGGCCTCGCCCGCCTGGAAGCCCCAGACCGACCGCATCGACGTCGCTCAGGTCCGCGCCTGGATCCACGCTGGCCGCAAGATCCGCCTCGACTACAGCGACGAGGCCGGCGCGGTCAGCAACCGCGTCATCTGGCCGGTCACGGTCGGCTATCGCGAGACCATCCGGATGATCATCGCCTGGTGCGAGCTGCGCGAGGCGTTCCGCACCTTCCGCACCGACCGCGTCGTCGGGGCCGAGTTCCTCGACGAGCGCCATGGCAAACGGCCGGCGGTGCTGCGGGCCGAGTGGGTCAAGTTCCGGGACGCCGAGATCGCCGCCTGGAACGCGCGGGAACGGGAAACCTGCTGAGCGAACGCCTGGACTGCTTCATCGCCTCCTCTCGTGTCATCCCGGCCGGAGCGTAGCGGAGAGCCGGGACCCAGGGGCAACCGCACCGCCGCTAGCCCCTGGGTCCCGGATAGCCTCTGCGAGGCTTCCGGGATGACACGGATTTGGGGGCTCGTTCTCGGAACTATCCAGCTTGAAGCCGCCCTAAACCCCGTGCCGCTTGGCGAAGGCCTCGAACAGGCTGGGCCAGGCGGCGACCGGCTTGTCGGGGGTGAAGCGCAGGCCAAAGCCGTGGCCGCCCTCCTCGAAGACGTGCAGTTCGGTCGGGACCGCCTTGGCCTTCAGCGCCGTGAACATGGTCAGGGAATTGGCGACCGGCACGGTCTTGTCGTCGGCCGCGTGCAGCAGGAACACCGGCGACAGCCCTTCACGCACCTGCTTGTCCGGCGACAGGACGGCCTCGCGGTCGGGCGAGCCGTCGCGGGCCAGCAGCTGCTTGCGCGAGCCGCCGTGGGCGATCGACAGGTCCAGGCTGATAACCGGATAGATCAAGGCCGACAGGCTCGGCTTGGCCGACAGCTGGTCGGCGGCGTCGACGGAGTCATAGGTCGGGGCGTCAAACCGCACCGTCAGATTGGCCGCCAGATGTCCGCCGGCCGAGAAGCCCATGATCGCCACGCGGTCGGGCGAGAAGCCCATGGCGGCGGCCTTCGAGCGGACCAGGCGGATCGCGCGCTGGGCGTCCTGCAGCGGCGCGTCGCCGCCCGCCGCCCAGCCGTCGCCGGGCATGCGGTAGAACAGGACAAAGCAGGTATAGCCGCTCTCGTTCAGCCGCCGGGCGGTCTCGTAGCCTTCCTTGTCCAGCACCACCCGCTCGTAGCCGCCGCCGGGGATCAGCATGACCGCCGCGCCGTTCGGCTTCTTGGGGCGGAAGACCGCCAGGGTCGGCTTGCGCGTGTGCGTCAGGGCGCGGTCGCGCGGACCGCCGGGCGTGGTGCGATCAATGATCCGCTCCTCGACCGTGACGCCCTCCCCGCCCGGCGCGCCGTTCGGCCAGAGGGTGATGATCTCGGTGGGATCGGCGGGCGCCGACTTGGACTGTTCCACGGCCGCCTCCGCCTTCCGCGCCGCCAGGGATCCCAGGACGCCAGTGACGAAAGCCGCAAGGGCGCCGCGACGGTTCAGCATGGGATCGAAGCCTTCTGACGGGATGTTGCGGGCGAGACCCTAAAGCGGCTTCGGCCGATTTGGAAACCGGTTTCCAGCGTCCCTAGACCTCGGCGAAACGCAGGTGGTGCAGCACGATCCCGCTGGTGGTGGCGACGTTCAGCGAGTCGAAGCCGTTGGCCATTGGAATCCCGACCGTCCGGGCGCGCGCCATGATCTCCGGCGAAAGGCCAGGTCCCTCGGCGCCCAGCAGCACGGCGGTGCGCGGCGCGGGCTTCAGCTGGGCCAGGATCTCGGACGCCGAGGGGCTCAGCGCCAGGGCCTCGAAGCCCGTCCGCGCCAGGAGGTCGGCGATGTCCTCCCCGCGATCGAACCGCGCGGTCGGGACCGACAGCGCCGCGCCGACCGACACGCGGATCGCCTTGCGATACAGCGGATCGCAGCAGTCGGCGTCGAGGACGACCGCGTCCGCTCCGAACGCGGCGGCGTTGCGGTAGATGCCGCCGATGTTGTCGTGATTGGCGATGCCGCACAGCACCAGCACCACCGCCCTTTCAGGCAGGCGCGCGAGGATATCCGCGGCGGAGACCGGCGTCGGCTTCCGCCCGACGGCCAGCACGCCGCGATGCAGGTGAAAGCCGGCGATGGCGTCGAGCACCGTCTGGTCGGCGAAATGGACCGGAACTTCCTCGGGCACCCCCGCGAAGACGTCCTCCAGCTTGTCCCGACGCTTGGGGTCGATCAGCAGCGAGACCACCCGCTCGGGCGCGTCGCGGACGAAGGCCCGCAGCACCGTCTCGCCCTCGGCGATGAACAGCCCCTCGCGCCCGACGAGGTCACGCTCCTTGATCGCGCGAAACGGGGCGACGGCGGGGTCGTCGGGATCGGTGACGACGCGGAACTGTGGCAAGGCGGCCTCGGCGGTGGACTAACGCACCCCTCGTATCGGCAGGATCGCCAGACCGCCAGCCAGGGCCAGCGCCGCCGCGGTCAGGAAGAAGACGTGGTAGTCCATCCGGCTGGGTCCCAGCGCCCAGACGGCCAGGCCCGGCGCCAGGGCCTGGGGCAAGGTGTTGGCCAGGTTGATCACGCCCAGATCCTTGCCCGCGTCGCGTTGGGACGGCAGCACCTGGGTCACCAGGGCGATGTCGACCGCGTAGAAGCACCCCGCGCCGCAGCCCAGAACGAAATAGGTCGCCAGCAGCAGCGGCCAGCTCGGCGACATCGAAAAGACGATCATGGTCGCGGTGATCGCCAAGGCCGCGCCGAAGGCGAACAGCTTGCGCCGCTGCAACCGGTCGGACAGCACCCCGCCCAGCATGGCGAAGGCGACATTCGAGACAGTGGAGACCGTCGTCAGGATCGCCAGTCCCTCCTCGGCCCGACGGCCGGGAAACAGGCGCGGATAGTCCAGCACGTCCTGCAGAAAGTAGAGCATGTAGTTCTGGGTCAGGCACAGGGCGACCAGCACCATGAACCGTCCCGCCCAGGCGAAGGCGAAGTCGGGATGCTTTCTCGGGTTCACCCAAAGCCCCGCGAAGAAGGCGCCCAGCCGGAACGGCGGCACGCTGCTCTTGGGCAACGGCGGGTCGCGCAGGCTGATCACCAACGGCAAGAGCCCGATCAGCAGCGCCGCCGAGATCGCCGCGTAGCGTTGCCCCTCGACCACCAGGACGCCGCCGATCAGCACCGCCCCGGCGGCCGTGCCCAGCGGATTGCCCAGGCTCTGGAACGCCGCGACCAGTCCCTTTTGCCCGTCGGGCACCCGGTCGGGCATGACGGCCACCAGCGCCGAGAAGCAGAGATTGAAGGTCAACTGGAACAGGATCATGCCGCCGACCAGGGCCGCCGGGGTCGTGGCGCGCATGATCGCCAGATAGGCCAGGGACGCGCCGATGGCGCCGACCACGATCCAGGGCCTGCGCCGCCCGAAACGCGAGGTGGTCCGGTCGCTGATCGCCCCGGCCAGCAGGTTGGCGATGCTGGCGACGATCGCGCCGTAGAAGGCGACCTGGCTCAGGACCACCGCCTTGCCCGCCGGGTCGATCGCCTGGGCCTTCAGCGGCAGCAGCACCTGGAGCAGAGGCTGGAACGAGACGAACGCGCCGATCTGCGCCAGGGTGTAGGCGGCGATGAAACCCGCGCGCACCGGCTCCTTGGGCCGGGCCCGATCCTCTGGCCGCATATCATCTCCCCCCGAGCGCCCGATCGGCTTCGGCCGCCCAGATTCTTGAACCGGACCGGACGGGTCCGCGCGGTCTGCGCCGCGTCTGTCGGCACAGTGGCCGCGGCCGCCTTGCCGCACAAGGGCCACCATGCTGTCGTCCAGAGGTTTCCAACCGGCGCGCCATAGCTCTACGGTGCGCGGATTGGCGTGAGTCTCTCGAGGGGGCGAGGCGAACTATGGCTTCGGTGACGATCTACGACGTCGCCGCGCGGGCGGGCGTCTCGATCAAGACCGTCTCGCGGGTGATGAACAAGGAGCCGAACGTCCGGCCCGCCATGCGCGATCGTGTGCTGCAGGCCGCCGGCGAACTGGGCTACAGCCCCAACCTCTCGGCGCGCAGCCTGGCGGGCTCGCGCTCGTTCGTGATCGCCGTCTTCGTCGACGCGGCCCTGACCATCGACCATTGGCGCAGCGAGCGCGGCGCGGACTATCTGAGCCGCATCCAGCTGGGCGCGACGCTGGAGTGCCGCGAGGCCGGCTACCACCTGCTGATCGAGCTGATCGACCACGAAGGCCCGCAGGTCCGCCAGGAAGTCGCGGCCCTGCTCGCCGCCCTGAAGCCCGACGGCGTGATCCTGACGCCGCCCTCCTCGGACAACCCCGTGGTGCTGGAACTGCTCGACAAGGCCGGCACGCCCTATGTCCGCCTGGGCCCCGAGCGGGCGGAAGGCTTGGGGCCGCGCGTGCACATGGACGACGTCGCCGCCGCCCGCGAGATGACCGAGCACCTGATCGGCCTGGGCCACAAGCGGATCGGCTTCATCGTCGGCGAGCCGCGCTACGGCGCCAGCCAGGCGCGGCGCGAGGGCTATCTGGCGGCGATGAAGGCGCATGGCCTTCCGGTCTCGGAAGGGCTCGTGCGCCAGGGCGACTTCACCTTCCAGTCGGGCATCGTCGAGGCCAAGGCGCTGCTGGCCCTGCCCGACCGACCGACCGCGATCTTCGCCAGCAACGACGACATGGCGCTGGGCTGCGTCGCCGCGATCGCCGAGGCGGGATTGATGACGCCGGGCGACGTGTCGGTGGCCGGTTTCGACGACAGCCCCAGCTCCCGTTTCAGCCGTCCTCAGCTGACGACCGTGCGCCAGCCAGTGGCGGAGATGTCGTCCGTCGCCGCGAAACTGCTGATCGCCCGGGCCAAGACGAACGAGACCGCGGAGCGCCCCGAAGACATTCTGCTGCCGTTCGAGCTGATCCACCGCGCCTCGACGGCGCCGCCCCCGCGCTAGAGCGCCTTAGGGGCGAGCCTGAGTTCGAGCGCGCCTAGGACCTCCGCCCTCAGCGCCCCGGCCGGGCGTAGGCCGCGATGCGCGCCTGGGCGGTGTGAACCGCGTTGTCTCCGAACGCATCCACGGCGGACAGCTGGCCGCGCGGCCGCACCGTCTCGCCGCCCAGGCGGAAGGCGCCCACATGCTCCGACAGGTCGGACGCTTCGCCCCGGAGCGACTGGGTGGCCTGGGTGGATTGGGCCACCATGGCGGCATTGCGCTGGGTGACCTGATCCAGCTGGTTCACGGCTGAATTGACCTGCTCCAGAGCCGAGGCCTGCTCGCTGGTGGACGCCGCGATCGCCGTGATCATCTCCCCGATGCCGCCGACCTTCTCGACGATGCCGCGCAGCGCCCCGCCGGTCTGGCCCACCAGCTCGACGCCCTCGCCCACCTGGCGGCTCGACTCGGTGATCAGCGACTTGATTTCCTTGGCGGCCTCGGCCGAGCGCTGGGCCAGGGCCCGGACCTCTTGCGCCACGACCGCGAAGCCCTTGCCGGCGTCGCCCGCCCGCGCCGCCTCGACGCCCGCGTTCAGGGCCAGGAGGTTGGTCTGGAAGGCGATCTCGTCGATCACGCCCAGGATCTGGTTCACCTGCTGCGACTGGGCCTCGATCTTGGTCATGGCCGCGGCGGCGCGGCTGACCACGTCGCCCGAGCGCTGGGCCTCCGCGCTGGCCTCCTCGACGCGCAGCGTGACTTCGTGCGCGTTCTGAGCCGTCTTGCCGACGGCGGTGGTCAGCTCCTCGACCGCCGCGGCGGTCTGCTCAAGCGTCGCGGCCTGCTGCTCGGTGCGCAGGGACAGGTCCTCGGCGCTGCGGGCGATCTGCTCGGCGCCCGCGAGGATGCCGCCCGCCGAGCGTTCGACTGCGTGCATCGCCTCATCCAGGGCGCTCACCGCCGTCTCGAAGTCGGCCTTCAGGCTCTGGAACTCCGGCGAGAGGTCGCCATCGACGCGCGTCGACAGATCCCCCTCGGCGAGGCGGGCCAGCGCCACGCCCAGGGCCTTGACCGCTTCGGCCTGGCGACGCTGGCCGGCTTCACGCTCGACCTCAAGCGCCCGGCGCTGCTCGTCCATGAACGCGATGTAGCTGGAGATGGCCAGATCCATATCCAGGAAGATGGCCTTGACCATGGCCGACAGGCCGTCGGCCAGCGCCTGGTCGGACTTGCCGGCGCCGAACAACCCCTTGGCCCGCTTGGAGATCACCGACCGGATCAATTCCTCGGCGACCACGGCGTAGCCGCCGATGTACCAGCGCGGCTCAAGCTCGACGCGGACGTGAGCGCGGCCGATCCGCTCGACGTCGCTGACATAGCTATCGCCGTAGTCGGCGCGGGCGATGCGACGCCAATGCGTCGCCTGGGCGCGCTCAGCGGCGGCGATATGGGCCTCGTCGCGGAACTTGCCGCGGGTCTCGGGGAAGGCGCGAACCTGACCGTAGAACTGGCCGAGGGCCGCGCCGATCTCGGCGTCGATCAAGGGCTGGATGGCGCGCAGGGCCGAGCACGCACGCTCGTCGAAACGCATGAAGGCCATCCGCTGGTCAAGCTTCGCGTCCGCGCCCATACCGAAACTCCTAACTAAACACCGTTCTGTTGGCCCGTGAGTGATCCCAATGTCTTAACCGACGTTAAATCCGAGGTCTGATTTTCGTGAGTTTCCTGCCCCTTTTTCGACTCCGCCGCGCTTGCTGGTGGATCGCGTGGCAACAAGCTGCGCCTTGAGGCGTTTTGCACTTGTCAGGCCATGGCGGGGCTTGGATATAACGAGAAACCTCCAAGGACTTCATGGCCCTCCCTGCGGACTTCACCTTGAGCGAAGAGGACGGTCGGGCGACGGCTGTCCTGACGGGGGACTGGACCGCCCGTGGGCTGTTCGACGCTGGCATACGTCTGGCCAACGCGCTGGAGCGCGCCTCGACTCCCGCGTTCGACCTGACCGGCGTGAACCGCTGCGACACCGCCGGCGCCTATGCGATCCTGCGCGCCGCGGGGGACGACCTTAAGCGCGAGAACATCAAGGCTCGCCACGGCGTCCTGCGGCTGCTGGAGCTGGTCTCGGCGGCCATCAAGGTCCAGACCGAGCCCGCGGTGCGGCCCGGCGGCTTCAAAGCCTTGCTCGAACGGATCGGGCGCGGCGTCTTCGGCCTCTTCCACGACGCCTACAGCACCATGGCCTTTCTGGGCCACCTGCTCACCGCTCTGGGGCGCAGCCTGGTCAGGCCCAGCCGCATCCGCTGGGCGCCGATCGTCGCCCTGTGCGAGCGCGCGGGCCTGGACGCCATGCCGATCGTGGCCACCACGACCTTCTTCATCGGCGCGGTGGTGGCCCTGCTGGGCGCCAACATGCTCACCGACTTCGGCGCCCAGGTCTATTCGGTCGAGTTGATCGGCATCTCGGTGATGCGCGAGTTCAACATTCTGATTACCGCCATCCTGCTGGCCGGCCGATCGGCCTCCAGCTTCGCCGCAGAGATCGGCTCGATGAAGATGAACCAGGAGATCGACGCCATGCAGGTCATGGGGGTTGATCCTTACGAGGCGCTGGTGCTGCCCAGGTTCGCCGCCCTATTGCTGACCATCCCCATCCTGACCTTTGTGGCCACCATCGCCGGGCTCGCGGGCGGCATGCTCGTCGTCTGGATCGTGCTGGACCTGTCGCCGACCTTCTTCCTGCAGCGGATCGTCGACTATGTCGGCGCCACCCACTTCTGGATCGGCATGTCCAAGGCCCCGGTCATGGCCGCGGTGATCGCCGCCATTGGCTGCCGCCAGGGCATGGAGGTCGGCCAGGACGTCGAGGCGCTGGGCCGGCGCGTCACCGCCTCTGTCGTGCACGCCATCTTCGCGATCATCCTGATCGATGCCGTGTTCGCCCTGCTGTACATGGAGCTGGACATATGACCGGCCCCGAGACCGAGGACCCCGTCGTCGATACGGCCGACAGCGAAAAGTATCCGATCGAGGTGCGCGGCCTCGTCTCCCGCTTCGGCGAACATGTCGTCCACGATGGCCTCGACCTGAAGGTCGAGCGCGGCGAGGTGCTCGGCGTGGTCGGCGGTTCGGGCACCGGCAAGTCGGTGCTGCTGAACACCATCATCGGCCTCAAGGCCCCGGACGGCGGCCACGTGCGGCTGTTCGGCGGCGACATGCGCACGGCCTCGCGCCGCCGGTGGTCGTCGATCGAGCGCCGTTGGGGGGTGCTGTTCCAGCAGGGCGCTCTGTTCTCGAACCTGACGGTGCGCGAGAACGTGGCCGCGCCGCTGCATGAGCACACACGCCTGCCCCGTCGCGAGATCGATGAGATCGCCGACCTGAAGATCTCCATGGTCGGCCTTCCGGCCCACGCCGCGTTGCTGAAGCCGGCCGAGCTGTCGGGCGGCATGCGCAAGCGCGCCGGCTTGGCCCGCGCCCTGGCCATGGATCCCGAGCTCTTGTTCCTGGACGAGCCGACCGCCGGGCTGGACCCGATCAGCGCCGGGGCTTTCGACGAATTGATCAACGACCTGTCGGAGAGCCTGGACCTGACCGTGTTCATGATCACCCACGATCTGGACACCCTCTACGCCATTACCGATCGCGTGGCGGTCCTGGCCGACAAGAAGGTCGTCGCCGCGGCGCCGGTTCACGAGCTCGAGCGTTCGGATCATCCCTGGATCAAGAAATACTTCCTGGGCCCAAGAGGACGCGCCGCCGCGTCCGCCCAGGCCCTGGCCGAGGCGAGGACCGACTGATGGAAAGAAACGCCAACTACGCGGTGGTCGGCGCGATCACGCTGGCCCTTTTCATGGGGCTGATCGTCTTCGCCGTCTGGCTGGCCAAGATCAGCTTCAATCGCGACTACGACCTCTATGACGTGCTGTTCGTCGGTCCCGTCCGCGGCCTCTCGCAAGGCGGGGAGGCGCACTTCAACGGCATCAAGGTCGGCGAGGTCACGCGCATCGAGCTGGACAAGAGCGACCCCAACCGCGTCATCGCGCGCATCCGCGTCACCTCGGACGTGCCGATCAAGGTCGACAGCTACGCCACGCTGGAGCCGCAGGGCATCACCGGCGTGAACTACATCCAGATCACCGCCGGCTCGCCAAACAAGGAATTGCTGAAGGATACGGTGAAGGGCGGCCGCGTGCCGGTCCTGCGCAGCCAGCGCAGCACCCTCTCCGACCTGCTGGAGGGCGGCGGCACGGTGCTGACCCGCACGATTGAGGCGCTGGACCGCGTCAACCGCGTGCTCTCCGACAAGAACATCAAGACCTTCAGCGCCGCGCTCAGCGACGTCCAGACCGTCACGGCCGAGATGCGGGAGCGCAAGGAAGTCATCGCCGACGCCCAGAAGGCGCTGCAGAGCATCGACCAGACGGCCCAATCGATCACCCAGCTGGCCAACAGCGCCGATGGCGTGGTCAATGGCGACGCCAAGCGCACGCTGAAGGAGCTGGGCGACGCCGCCGCGGAACTAAAGGCGGCCGCCAAAGACGCCCGTGGCATGGTCAGCAAGCTGGAAGGCCCGACCAGCGACTTCGCCAACACCGGCCTGCCTCAACTGTCGGCGGCCATCGTCACCCTGCAATCGGCCGCCGAGTCCCTCGATCGTCTGGTCGGCGAGGTCGAACAGAATCCTCGCGGCGCGATCGGCAAGGCGCCCGCCAAGGAAATGGAGGTCAAACCGTGAGCCCCATCCGCACCATCGTCCGCCTCGCGGGCGTCACGGCCCTGGCCTTCAGCCTCTCGGCCTGCATCAGCGTCTTCCCCAAGGCAAAGCCCGTGGGCCTCTACCGCTTCGGGGAAGCCGAGGTCAGCGCGCCCAAGGGGCCTCCCGGCGCCATGTTCGGCGTGCTGAAGGCGCCGACGGTCTTCACCCGCGCCGCCGCCGGCGACCGGATCCTGACCAGCAGCCAAGGCCAGGTCGCCTATATCGCCGACGCCCGCTGGGTGTCGGCGGCCTCCGTGTTGTTCGAGGAGGCCGTGGCCCGCGCGTTCGAGAGCGACCCGGGCCGCGCCCGCCTGATCGGCCGCGGCGAGATCGCCAAGGCCGATCTCGTCCTGCGGCTGGAAGTGCGGACCTTCGAGACCGACTACGTCAATGGGCCCAAGGCGGCGCCCGAAGTCGTGGTGCGGGTGCGCGGCGTCCTGAACCGCAACACCGATCGCGCCCTCGTCGGCGACCAGGTCTTCGAGGCGCGCGTGAAGGCGGCCGATAACCGCGTGTCCGCGATCGTGCCGGCCTATGACAAGGCCGTCGCCCAGGTGCTGGCTCAGATCGTCGCCTGGGCCAATGCGGCCGGACCGGGGATCGCGGGCTAAAGCGCCGCCAGGGGCTCGGTGACCGCGCCGTAGCCCGCCTCGACCGGGATGCGGAGGACCTCCCCGTCCACCCACGGCTCGACCGTGACGAGCTCGCGCGCCGCCGCGCGCCGCACCGCGTCCGCCGGGTCGGCGCTCTCCGCCAGCAGCTGCAGGTTCATGCGCGTGGGAAAGATCACCTTGCGCGCCCCTGAGGCGGCCATTTCCAGCGCCCTGCGGGGCGCGATCCATTCGGCGTCGACGGCCTCGTGCCCGTCACAGATCGCCTGCTGCGCCAGTGGCGCGTGGGCGACATAGAACCAGGTGTCGAACCGCTTGGGCATCAGCTTCGGCGTGATCCAGCGGGCGAAGACCGTCAGGGCGGAGAGGTCCAGGCGAAGGCCCAGATCCGCCACCACGTCGAGGAATGGAACCTGATCCTCGGCCACCGCGGCGCGGATGTCCTTTGCCGCCTCGCCGGCATAGGCCGCGCCGTCGCGGTCGCGAGCCAGCAGGACGCCGGCCTCTTCGTAGGCCTCCCGCAAGGCGGCGATCCGCAAGGCCGCATCGTCAGGGCCGATCGCCTCGAAGCCCAGCGCATGGTCGCGCCAGCGTGGGTCGCTGTCGCCCTGATGGCTCTTGCCGCCCGGGAAGACCAGGGCGCCGGCGGCGAAGTCGATCTGATGATGCCGCTTGACCATCAGGACTTCGAAATCGGGAGCATCTCGAAGCAGCAGTATGGTCGCGGCCGGGCGAACAGCGCCCTGCGAAGAGTCGGACATGTCGATAGTCTGGCGCCGCGACGGTCCAGCCGCCAGCCCGGATTCGAACGATTGTTCGACCTCAGCCTGAGGCGGATCGCCGCTTCTCGGCGCTGCGGTCCATGCGCTCCAGCAGATAGTCCGTGTCATCGCGAGAGGCGGCGTGGGACGACGTCAGGAAGCGCTGGATCATATGCTCCTGGAACCGCTCGCGATCTTGATCTCCGCCGTCGAACTCCAGACTGTGGAACGCGTCCACGCCGGCGCGGAAGGCCGAATAGAGACGCTCGGGCAGGCCGGCGTGCTCACAGATGGCTTTCAGGCCCAGCGGGCCGGCGTCGTGGATCATGAGCCAGGCGCGGTGGTGCGGGACGCCCGCCAGCTCGGCCACGCCCCACTCGAAAAAGGTCATGTGCCCATGCGCGAGGGCGCGCAGAAGCAGCGACGGCGAGAGCCGGCCGACGCTGTTCAGGTGCGCGACGAAGGCCTTCGGGTCGGCGGTCCGGCCGGCCTGGTCCACCAGATCGATCGTCGCCCGTTCCTTGGCGTCGACGATCAGCTCCAGCGTCAGCTCGGCCGACAGGGCGTGGTGGGTCAGGATGTGGTCGCGCAGCTGATCGCCGACCATGTCGATCAAGCGCTCGGCCACGGCCATGGGCAGGGTGGCGCGGTAGGCGACGGCCTGCAGCACCTGCTCGGACTTGGAGAACCGCGACAGCGCCTTCTTCAGCGAGACCTCTGAGAAGCGCGCGTTGTCGTTGGCGCAGGCCGTGGCGACAGCCTCCTCCCCCGCCTCCTCGACCAGCTGGGCGGTGATCCGGCTGGAGAGCTTCGGACGCTTGGCGACCGCCAGTTGCCGGGCGGGACCGCCGACGCGGATGATCTCGGCCAGATCCGCATCGGTGAAGACCGGCGAGAAGGCGATGATCGGCAGGCTGACCAGCTCGATGTCGCGGGCCAACCGCATGGCGACGTCGTGCGGCAGGATCTTGGAGCTCTTCAGCGTCACCGCCATGGCGCGACGCACCAGCTCGGCGGCGTCGGCGGCCATCACCCGCAGGATGTCGTGAGCGACCTGGCGATCCTCTTCGGTGAGTTCGGCGCGGTCGATCTTGCGGCACAGCTTGTGGGCCGCCAGGGCGCGTTCATCGGCGGTGGCGCCCTTCACGAGCATCCGGATGTCGGATTCGGTCAGTGCTGCGCGCGTCGTGGCCAAGGGCGTCCGTCCGGACCGAGGGTTGCGTCGAAACCTGTCGTGCGTCTGCGGGAAGCGCCCTCAAGGGCGTTTCGCGAGTCACGATCATCAGTTGTTAGGCTTAACGATTGTTTGCGCCGCGAAGCCAGCGATTAACGATGTGACGTAACCCCGAGCAAAGGACGCGCGCCTAAGGTGCCCGGCCTATCAAGAGGAACGCGCCTTTGCTCGCCGAGCGCCGCCAGACCGAAGACCCCGCGGGAAGCGCGCAGCTGGCCAAGGCTCTCGACGCCCAGGCCGCGCTGCTGCCTTACGCCCTGGGGGTTTTCGCCGTCAGCCTGCCGCTGTTCGTCTGGGTCGCGTCCTTCGCCGCCAACAGCATCTGGATGACGGCCAGCTTCGCGATCTTCGCGATCAACTGGGGCGCCTTCTATCTCGCCGTGAATTGGCTGCGCGACGACGCGTCGCGGGACCTGAGACGCCGCGCCCGCATCCATGTGGCCTGCGGGGCGCTGTGGGCCATGGCGGTCGCGCAGATCTCGGCCTTCGCGGCCGGCGCCGGTCCGGCGCGCGAGACCTTGCTGATGCTGGCGACGGCCGGAGCGGTGCTGTGCGCGTTCTTCTCCGCGCCCTACCTGCCCGCCCTGCTGATCGTCACGCCGCTCGCGGCCGCCGGCCCGCTGATCGCCCAGTTCACAGGCCCCGCCCCGCGTTCGGGCTTGGAGCTGACCTGGGGCGCCACGGCGCTGGCCCTGGCTTTGGCCATGATCCACAACCGCGCCCTGCGTCGACAACACGACCTTTCGGTCCAGCACGAGCAGTTGGTCGACGAGCGCCTGCGCGTGCTCGAGACCGCCGAACGCACGGCGCGCTCCAAGTCCGACATCGTCGCGACGCTGAGCCACGAAATCCGCAACGGCCTGACCGGCGTCACCCATGTCCTGGCCGCCGCCGCCGGTCGCGGCGGGCGCGCCGCGCCGTCGCGCGAGCAGTTGAACGCCGCGCTGGACGCCGCCCAGGATCTGATCGCCGTGTTGAACGCGACGCTCGACTCCGAGACCGCGGAATCCGGCCGCCTCAGCGTCGACACGCAGCCCTTCGACCCCGTCCGCCTGATCCAGGATCTGGTGCTCCTGGAAAAACCGCACGCCGGCGCCAAGGGCCTGGAGCTGTCAGTGCATATCGACCCGCTGCTGCTGAGCCTGGATCGCGGGGCGACCGTCGCCGATCCCCTGCGCACGCGCCAAATCATGTCCAACCTGCTCAGCAACGCGGTGAAGTACACCGTGCGCGGTCGTATCGAGGTGCGCCTTGAGCTGCGGGACGACCACGTGGCCGTCGAAGTCGCCGACACGGGTCCTGGTCTGACGCCCGAGGAGCTGGAACTGGCCTTCGAGCCGTTCCGCCGCGTGGAGCGCACCGGCGCGGGCGTCAACGGCGCGGGCCTGGGCCTGTCGCTGTCGCGCCAGCTCTCCAAGCTGATGGGCGGCGCCTTGGACGCCAGCAGCGCCATGGGCGTCGGCAGCTGCTTCACCCTGCGCCTGCCGTTCGATCCGCTGGCCGAGCGCGGCTCGCAAGACCTTGCGACCGCCGCCGATCCCCTGGGCGCGCCGCGCGCGATGCGGGTCCTGATCGCCGAGGACGACGCTTTGAACGCAGCCATGCTGCGCGCCATCCTCGAGCAGTTGGGCCATCAGGTCGTCCACGCCCAGAACGGCCGCCGCGCGGTGGACCTGGCCCGGATCGCCGAGTTCGACCTCCTGATGCTGGACGGCCGCATGCCGGTGATGGATGGCCCCGCCGCCGCCAAGGCCCTGCGCGAAACTGACGGTCCCAATCGACGCGCGCCGATCATCGCCATGATCGACGGCGACTCCGACGAAGCCCGCGAAAGCCTCGACGCCGGCGCCGACATCGTGCTGCGCAAGCCGGTCAGCGTGGCGGGCGTGGCGCGGGCCGTCGCCGACGCGGCGGCGCTGGATCGCAATCTCGCGCGCTCGCAGGCGGCCTAAGGCCCGCGTCGGGTTTGACAAGTCGGGTCCTGGATGGAGAATGGCGTATGTTTTCGCGCCCGACCTTCCGGCGTTTTCGCCATCACGGCGGTAGCCTTCTCGCAGGCTCCTAGCCCCGAACCTTCCGCGCGTGCGTCGCGGGCGTTCGGGGCGAACATCATCGACAACCCCCTCTGACGGCCCGCCCCCGCGCGCGCCGTCACGTCTTCATTTCCTGCCTGGAGCCTTCCATGCGCTCGCAAGCGGACGCCGTCGCGCGTCCTCCTATCATCATGGCCGAAACCGAGGTCGAACGCCTATCCACCCTGGCCCTGCAAATGGAGCAGGCCGCGCCTGTCGCGGCCGAAATGCTGCTGCGGGAGATCCAACGCGCGGACATCCGGGCCGACGATGACATGCCCCGCCAAGTCGTGCGCATGCGCTCCACCGTCCGGTTCGAGGACGACGCCCACGGCGTGGCCCGTTCTGTCCTGTTGGTCTATCCGAAGGAAGCCGACATCGCCTCCGGCAAGATCTCGGTTCTTTCTCTGGTCGGAGCGGGCCTCATCGGCCTCTCGACAGGGCAGGCCATCCGCTGGCCTGACCGCGACGGCCATGAAAGATGGCTTAGGATCTTGAAGACCGAGCCTCCCGGCCGCCTTGCCTTCTAACCCGCGACCACCTGCCCCTGGGTAAACCTTTCCAAGCTCCGACCAGGCCTGCATCCTCCCTCAAAAAGGGAGGACGCGATGCTGGAAGGTCTGCGGGTCGTCGAACTGGCGACCTATATCGCCGCGCCGGGCGCCGCCGGGATCATGGCCGACTGGGGCGCGGACGTGATCAAGGTCGAGTCGCCGGAGGGCGATCCGATGCGGCGCTTCTTCGACACCATCGGTTCGGACCAGGACGCCAATCCGGTCTTCGAGCTCGACAACCGCGGCAAGCGGGCCGTGGTGCTGGATATCCGCAGCGACCTGGGCCGAGAGGCTCTGAAGGCCCTGGTCGCCACCGCCGACGTCTTCCTGACCAATGTCCGCCCCGCCGCCCTGGCCCGCGCCGGGCTCGATCACGAGACGCTGCGGGCCGCCAATCCGCGTCTGATCTACGCCAGCCTGACGGGCTACGGCCTGACCGGTCCCGACGCCGACAAACCCGGCATGGACGTGGCCGCCTTCTGGTCGCGTGCGGGTGTTGGCGCGATCACCGCGCCGAAGGGCTCCGAACCCTTCCCGATCCGCACCGGCATGGGCGACCACGTCACATCTTTGGCGACGGTCTCGGCGATCCTGGCGGCCGTCTATGAGCGCGAGCGGACCGGCTCTGGACGCCTTGTCGAGACCTCGCTGCTGCGGACCGGCGTCTATGCGATCGGCTCGGACATGGCGATCCAGCTGCGCCTCGGGAAACTGGCCTCGACGCGCGGCCGCCGCGAGGCGGTGCAGCCCCTCGCCAACTTCTACAAGACCGCCGACGGCCGCTGGATCTGCCTGCTGCCCCGTCAGGGCTCGGTGGACTGGCCCCGCATCGCCGCCGCCGCTGGACGCCCGGAGCTGGTCGACGACCCGCGCTTTGCCTCGGCCAAGGCCCGCCGCGAGCACGGCGGGGCGTTGGTCGACATCCTGGACGCCGCCTTCGGGGCCATGACCTACGCCGAGGCGGCCGAAGCTCTGGACGCCGGCGACATCACCTGGGCGCCCTACCAGACGCCGCGCGAACTGGCCGAAGACGCCCAGGCCGAGGCGGCGGGCTGCTTCGTCCAGACGCCGGATGGACGCGGCGGGACGTTCCGCGCGCCGGCCGCTCCAGCCCGTTTTCCCGGCGCGGAGGATGGACCGCGAGGCCCAGCGCCGATGCTCGGCGCGGACACGGCGGCGGTGTTCCGGGAACTGGGCTGGGACGAGAAAAAGGTCGCGGCGCTGACCGCGATCAGCGCTGCTTGATCTTGTCGTTGGCGTCAGCCAGCACGCGCAGCATCTCGGCCGAGAACATCGAGCTCGCCAGGCGCTGACCCGCGCCCATGCCCGAGGAGCCGGACGAACCCGCGCCGCCGAAGGGGTCGCCGACATCCTGCGAGCCGCGCAGGATCAGGTTCATCACCGCCTCCTGCTGCTGGATGTGCTCCAGGCGGCGGCTGCTGGCGTACTGCATGAAGCCCTGATCGCCATCGGTCGCGCGAGACGGGGCCGGATCGGCGATCCGCGTGGCGCCGCCCGTCTTGGTCAGGTTGGCGTAGAGCTCGCCGACGGTGGTCGGACGGCCATCGCGATAGAAGATCGAGCGGTTGGCCTGGGCGGCCTCGGGGAACATCGCGGCGGCGTTGGCGCCGGGCGAGGCGTTCGCCGCCTGGATCAGCCTGGCCGAGCCTTGCGGCCCCAGGAAGTGAGCGGCGTAGAGCTCGCCGGCCGTGGGCGAGCGCCCCACCCGGCCGCGCAGGTACGAGGCGTGGTCCGAGGTCAGCTCGCCGGCCATCAGCGACGCGGCGTGCGGATCCATTTTCAGGCCCAACACCGCCTTGCGCGCCTCGTCGCCGTTTACGCGATAGCGACCATCGGGACTTTGCGTGATCAGGTCGGCGTAGCGAGCGTAGCCATACTTGGAGCCGTGCTTCTTCAGCGTGGCCAGCCAGGTCTGGTCGACGAACTGGAACAGGCCAGAAGCCGACGAGGTGCGAGCCTTGGCGCCGGGGTTGAAGCCGCTCTCGCGCTTGGCCGTACCCATCAGGAACGAGAAGTCGACGCCCGTCGCGCTGGAGGCGCGCTGGATGGCCGACTCGACGACGCTGCGAATGGAACCTACGGCGGGCATGGGCCTCAGGAGTCGGCGATCATGGTTAATTCACAATTAACCACGTTCCGCGCGCTCCGTCTGGGAGACGAGATGCCGCAGGGGATCGTACGATTGTAAGAAAAATCGGCAGGAGATTACGATTGTCAATTTACAGGGGCGCACCCCCGTGCTGATCTGATCCTACGAATGTAATTTTCGCTAGGGAGATCGATATGGCTCTGGCCCTGAATCCCAATGGCTCCGGCATTCCAGGCCTGGACGAGGCGCCCCGCAAACCGTCCCCCGTGCTGATCGCGGGGCTCGGCGTTTCGGCCGCCGCGCACCTGATGCTGATCGGCTACCTGGCCTATCAGAAGTGGAACCAGCCGCTGCCGACGGCCGAGCCCGAAAACCCGTTCGTGATCGAACAGGTTTACACGCCCAAGCCGCCGCCTCCCCCGCCGCCGCAGCAACCGACAACGCCAAGGCAGAATCAGATTCGCCTGCACACGCCGGTCCCGACGCCCCTGCCCACGCCGGATCCGCTGCCGATCAAGCCGGTGGAGGTCGACACGCCGACTGCGCCTGGTCCCGTGACCCTGCCGACGGTCCCTGTCGCCCCCACGACGACGCCCGCGCCTCCGCCCAAGGTGATCACCCGAGCCAACTGGCTGCGCATTCCGTCCGGCGACGAGGTCGCGCGCTACTATCCCGAAAGGGCCCAGCAGCTGGGCGTCTCGGGCTCGGCGACGCTGAGCTGCACGGTGGCGGTGAACGGGACGGTGCGCGACTGCGCGGTGATCTCGGAGACGCCCGCCAGCCAGGGCTTCGGCGCCGCGGCCCTGAAGATCTCGCGCTTCTTCAAGATGAAGCCGCAGATGGAAAACGGCGAGCCGGTCGACGGCGCCAGCGTCAGCATCCCGATCCGGTTCAACGCGGGCTGACAGCCCTCCTCCGGCGTTGAAACGGCGGCCGGGTCGCGCCTTCCAGCGACCCGGCCATCTTTTGTTGGTCGCTTAGTAGCTCTTCGGCAGGCCCAGCACGCGCTCGGCGATGTAGTTCAGAATCATCTCACGGCTGATCGGCGCGATGCGGGCGATCATCGCCTCGCGGAAGTAGCGCTCGACGTCGTATTCCTTGGCGTAGCCCATGCCGCCGTGGGCCAGCACCGAGGCCTCGCAGGCGTGGAAGCCCGCCTCGGCGCCCAGGTACTTGGCCGCGTTGGCCTCGGCCCCGCACTCCTGGCCCGCGTCGTAGAGGGCCGCGGCCTTGAAGGCCAAAAGGTTGGCGGCCTCCAGCTCGGCCCACGACTTGGCCAGCGGGTGGGCGACGCCCTGGTTCTGGCCGATCGGCCGGCCGAACACGACCCGCTCCTTGGCATAGGTGGACGCCTTGGCCAGCGCGGCGCGGCCCAGGCCGATGGCCTCGGCGGCGAACAGCACGCGCTCGGGGTTCAGGCCGTGCAGCAGGTACTGAAAGCCCTTGCCCTCCTCGCCGACCAGATCCTGCGCCGGGACGAACAGGTCCTCGATGAAGAGCATGTTACATTCGACCGCCTTGCGGCCCATCTTCGGGATCGGCTTGGCCTCGATCTTCTCGCGGTCGGTATAGAACAGGCTGAGGCCCTGGGTCGGCTTGGCGCACTGATCCTTAGGGGTGGTGCGGGCGATGATCAGGATTTTGTTGGCGCGCTGGGCGCCGGTGGTCCAGATCTTTCGGCCGTTCAGGCGATAGCCGCCATCGACCTTCTCGGCCCGCGTTTCGAGGCTGGAGGTGTCGAGACCCGAGTTCGGCTCGGTCACGGCGAAGCACATCTTGTCCTCGCCGGAGATGATCCGGGGCAGCAGGCGCTCACGCTGCTCGTCGGATCCGAACTTCACCAGCGGCATCGGGCCGAAGATGTTGAGGTGGATGGCCGAGGCGCCCGAGAAGCCCGCGCCCGACTGGGCCACGGTCTGCATCATGATCGCCGCCTCGGTCAGGCCAAGGCCGGCCCCGCCGACGCTCTCGGGCATGGCCACGCCCAGCCAGCCGCCCTCGGCGATGGCGGCGACGAATTCCTCGGGGAAGTTTCCGGTCTCGTCGGTGCGGCGCCAGTATTCGTCGTCGAAGGCCGCGCAAACCTTGGCGACGCCTTCGCGAATGGCTTCCTGCTCTTCGGTCAACCAGAATCCGGACATCCGGCCCTACTCCCCTGCGCTGTGCGTCATTCCTTTAAGCCTTCTCGAAGCGCCGCGCATCGAAGGCGGCGGCCTCGGGGCCCGGGTTATCGCCCGTCAGATAAGCCGCCACCATAGACGCCACAAGCGGCGCGAACAGCCATCCGTTACGTCGGGCGCCGACCGCGAGCATCACGCCCGGCGCGCGGCTCCAGCCGACCAGCGGTAGGCCGTCGGGCGTCGTGGCGCGGACGCCGACCTCCACCGACGCCCCTTCGAGGTCCAACGCCGGGCGCAAGGCCCGGGCGGCTTGGCGTAGCGCCTGCGTCGCCGAGGCGTCGGGCGCGAGGTCGTCGCGGCCCGCCTCCATCGTCGCGCCGACGGCCAGCGCTTCGCCCGGCGCCAGATAGACCCCCTCGCCGCGCACCACCACCGCCTCGTCGTCGAGGAGCGTCGCGCGCAGGAGCTGTCCCTTGATCGGCGACAGGGCGGCGGTCTCGGGCGCGATGCGACCGTCACGGACTCCCGGCCCCGTCGCTAGCACCAGCACGTCGAAGGCCTCGACGCGGCCATCGGCCAGGGTCAGAGCTCCGGGCTGAAAGGCCGCCACGGCGCCGGTCTCGAACACCACCCCGGCCTCTTCGGCCGCCGCGCGCAGCGCCGCCAGGGCGGGCCGCGCGTCCAGTCGCCAATCCTCGTCGATAACGTCCGTCGGCGAGACGCCCAGTTGCTCAAGCCGCTTGGCGACCTCGGCGCGCCAGCTGTCGGAGCCTTCGATCCGCACGCCGGCGCGAGACAGCGGAATCGCTAGGGCCTCCGCGAAGTCCGGCCACAGGTCGCGCGCCCGCCGCATCAGGGCCAGATGATCGCGCGAGATGGGGTCGAACAGCGCCTCGCTGATCGGAGCCAGCATGCCCGCCGCCACGCCGGACGCGTTGTCGCCAGGCGGCGCGGGATCGAACAGCGTGACGGCCAGTCCCGCCCGCGCCAGACGTAACGCTGTCGCTAAGCCGAAGGCCCCAGCTCCAGCCACCGAAATCTTTGCATCATTTGCAGAATACATTGGGGGCAAACACCTCCCCGTGCCGTCAACGTCAAGTCCGGGCGAGGCCATAATGTTGCAAAGAGACCGCTACGTGTACGCGCGGACGTGACGACTCTGCAAAGCTCGGTCTATATCGTTAATACTCGCGTTTGAGCCGCGTCGCGGCGTTGAGGGATTTGAGGCGGATGAACGATCGACCCGCGGCTGAGCAAGCCCACCCTGTCGACCTGTACGTGGGCGCGCGTCTGAGAATTCGTCGGAAGATGATGGGCCTCAGCCAGACTCAGGTCGCCGACGCCCTCGGGATCACCTTCCAGCAGATCCAGAAGTACGAGCGCGGCGCCAATCGCATCAGCGCCAGCAAGCTCTATGACGCCGCCAAGCTGCTGCAGGCGCCGGTGTCGTATTTCTACGAAGGCCTGGAAGACACCGACGGCGGCCTGGACGACGGCTTCGCCCAGCGCATGACCGAGTTCGTCTCGACGCCGGAAGGCCTGGAACTGGCCGGCCTGTTCCCGCGCCTGGAAGACCGCCGCCTGCGCCGCCGGGTCGTGGATCTGGTCCGCGCGATGGTCGACGACGAAGCGCCCTAAGGCCGGAGCCGCCGCCCCCACTAACCCGTCGGAACCCGCCGCTCTCGCGCCCCGTTGATCCGCCAACGGACCCGCGACGAGGGCTGGCGGCATGCCACGCGACACGATCGAGCTTCCGCCGGCTTCCACCGGCCTCTCCTACGTCAATGACGACGACCCTGGGATAAGCCGCGTGGCGGCGGGCGAAGGCTTCGTCTATCGCGACCCGGACGGCCGCGCGGTCAAGAACCCCGAAACCCTCGATCGCATCCGCGCCCTGGCGATCCCGCCGGCCTGGACCGAGGTGTGGATCTGCCCCTCGGCGCGCGGCCACATCCAGGCCACCGGCCGCGACCAGAAGGGCCGCAAGCAGTACCGCTACCACGACGATTGGCGACGCGACCGCGACGGGCTGAAGTTCAGCCGCATGATCGCCTTTGGCCGCGCCCTCCCCCGCCTGCGGGCGCGGGTCGAAGCGGATATGGCCAGGCGCGGCCTCCCGCGCGAGAAGGTGATCGCCGCCGTCATCCGCCTGATGGGGCTGACCCTGATCCGGGTGGGCAATGAGGAATACGCCCAGGCCAACAAGAGCTTTGGCCTCACCACCCTGCGCGATCGCCACGCCAAACTGTCCGGCGTCGGCGGCGTCTTCGAGTTTCGCGGCAAGAGCGGCAAGGTCCACAAGACCGGCTTCCGCGATCGACGCCTGGCCCGCATCGTCAAGGCCTGCCAGGACGTACCCGGCCAGCGCCTGTTCCAGTATCTCGACGATGACGGCCAGCGTCGGTCGGTCGAGAGCGCCGACGTCAACGCCTATATCCGCGCCGCGATCGGCGAGGATTTCTCGGCCAAGGACTTCCGCACCTGGGCCGGCACCCTGGCCGCCGCCCGCGCGCTGTGCCTGGTTCCCAAGGCCGGCGGCGCTGCGGAGGCCAAGCGCAACGTCAACACCTGCGTGAAGGCGGTCGCGGGCCTGTTGGGCAACACCGCCGCCGTCTGCCGCGGCTCCTACATCCACCCCCTGGTGCTGGAGGCCTATCAGCAAGGCGTGTTGCCGCTGAAGCCCGGCGGGTCCGAGCGCGCCTTCGAACTAGCGGTGATCCGCTTCCTGGAGGCGGCCAAGGCGTCGTACGCGCAAGCCTGACGGGAACGGCCGTCGCCTCGCGTCGTTGAGTCGGCTCGAACGGAGAACCGCCCATGGCCGCCGGCCGTCCCACCTGGCAGGGCCACCTGCGCCTATCGCTCGTGACCTGCCCCGTCGCGATGTACACCGCCACCGACGCGCGCGGCGACGTGCACTTCAACATGCTGCACAAGAAGACCCACAACCGGATCCGGATGATCCCGACCGATCCGGACTTGGGTCCGATCGAGCGCTCGGACATCGTCAAGGGCTACGAATACGAGAAGGGCGAGTACATCGTCATCACCCAGGACGAGATCGACAGCGTCCGACTGGAAAGCACCCGCACGATCGACATCGAGCGCTTTGTCCCCGCCGCCGAGATCGACCGGCTCTATTGGGACAATCCGTACTTCCTGGTTCCCGACGGCAAGCTGGCGGCCGAGGCCTATGGCGTGATCCGCGAGGCCATGACCAAGGAGGGCCAGGTCGCCCTGGGACGCGTGGTCATGCACCAGCGCGAGCGTTTGCTGGCCATCGAACCGCGCGACAACGGCATGGTCGCTTGGTCGCTGCGCTCGCGCCGCGAGGTCCGCGACGCGGCCAGCTACTTCGACTCCATTCCCGACAAGAAGCCCGACGCGGCGATGATCCAGATCGCCCAGAAGATCATCGAGCAGAAGGAAGGCCCGTTCGATCCCGAGCAGTTCAACGACCGCTACGAGGACGCCCTCCGCGCCCTGATCAAGGAAAAGCAGAAGGGCAAGGGCCGCAAGGTGACCGCGCCTGAGGAGCCCGAGGACACCAACGTGGTCGACCTGATGGAGGCGCTGCGGGCCAGCTTGGGCAAGGCGCCGGCGAAGAAGCCGGCGGTGCAAGCCAAACCCGCTGCTCGCAAGGCGACGCCGAGGAAAAGGAAGAGCGCCTAACGGCCGCGCTTCGCGGCGGCCTTAGGCTGGCTGGGGGGGCTCCCCTTGGCGTAGACCGTCTCTAGCGAGATGTCCTGGCCCCACGCGGTCGGGTCCACCGGACGCTTCAGGTCCGGGCCGTCGCGCACGGTTCGTCCGGTAGCAAAACAGTATGCTCGGATCGTCTCGCCGAGCTGAAGATAACCGTAAGCGACCACGCTAGCTTCGGCGTCGTCGCAACGATCGGCTGCCACAAGCTGCATCGCCAGCATTTTGCGGACCTCGTAGTGGTTTTCGACATCGCGCAGCGTCTGAGGGATCGGCCATTGCGCGAGCTTTGCGCGAAGATCGGCGTTCGAGTCCGGCGGCGCGGCGGTGGTGAGCGCGAGGACCACGAGGGCGGAAATCAACATAAGGCTGCTCACTTCAGATGCGCATATCTTTGGTTTAGCGCATCCCTTGCCGCCGTCTACCGCCCACTTCTCAACTTCCGGATCGCCGCCTCCAAATCCCGCTCGCTCTCGGCGTAGGCGTCCCAGGCGTCGAGGCTCTTCAGCAGGCCCGGCGCGGTTCGAATATTGAAGCGCTTGGGATCGAGACCCTTCCTGACCTGGGTCCAGGACACAGGCCAGGACACTGGCGCGCCGGGACGGCCGCGCGGCGACAGGGGCGCCACCGCCGTGCTCATGCGGTCGTTGCGCAGGTAGTCGAGGAAGATCTTCCCGCCCCGCTCCTTCTTGGACATGTTCAGCAGGTACTGGTCGGGACTGTCGGCGGCCATCTGGGCGCACACCTCGCGGGCGAAGGCCTTCGCCGTGTCCCAGTCGACCTTGGTGGGCTTCAGCGGTGTAACCACGTGCAGCCCCTTGCCGCCGGTCGTCTTGCAGAAGGGCGCAAGGCCCAGCGCTTCTAGTCGATCGCGGATTTCCCGCGCGCCCTCGACCACGGCGTCGAACGGCACGTCCGGCGCCGGGTCTAGGTCGAAGACGAGCCGGCCGGGAACGTCCTGTTCGCCGGGCCGGCAGTTCCAGGGATGCAGCTCCGTGGCGCCCCACTGGGCGGCCGCCACCAGGCTCTCCACCGTATTGAACACCAAGTAGGGCTTGCGGTCGCCGCTGACGACGACCTCGTCGATCAGGGCCGAGACGCCCTTGCCCGAATGGCGCTGAAAGAACTTCTCGCCGTCAATGCCGTCGGGCATGCGGATCACCGAGCAGGGCCGGCCCTTGATGTGCTCCAGCATCCAGTCGCCGACCACTTCGAAATATTCGGCGAGCTCGAGCTTTGTCCCGGGCGTTCCGTCGCCCGCGTCCGGCCACAAGGGCTTGTCGGGATTGGAGATCGCCACGCCGCGCACCGAGGCCTTGCCACCTGTGCGCCGCTTAGGCGCGGGGACGGCCGTGGGTTCGGCCAACTCGACCTCCTCCGCGGGCGCGGGGGCTTCGGCCTCGACCGCCTGGGCCAGCTTGTCCTCGCGCAGACCCTTGAACGACGCCTGGCGCACCGAGCCGTCTCCCGTGAAGCCGGCGAACTCTATCTCCGCCACCAGCACGGGGTCCACCCAGTGGATGTTGGCGCCGCCGCGCGGCGCGCCCTTGCCGGTGAACGGCGAGGTCTTGCGAGCGGCCGCCTTCAGCTTCGGCAGCAGCCGCGCGACCTTGTCGCGACCAAAGCCCGTGCCGACGCGACCGACATGGACGAGGTCGCCGTCGCGATAGACCCCGACGATCAGCGAGCGAAAGGCGTCGCCGGTGGTGGTCCAGCCGCCGATCACCACCTCGTGCCCGGCCCGGCACTTGGCCTTGGTCCAGGTCCCCGACTTGCCCGAGCGGTAAGGCGCGTCGAGCTTCTTGGAGACCACGCCTTCCAGAGACATCCGGCAGGCCGACTGCAGCACCGCCTCGCCGCCGCTCTTGAAGTGCTCGACATAGCGGATGCGGTCGTCGTCGGCCGGCAGCAGCGCCTTCAGCCGCGCCTTGCGCTCCGATAGCGGCAGCTCCGTCAGATCCTCGCCGCCGGCGTAGAGGAGATCAAAGACGAAAAAGATCAGGTCGTCGGTCTTCTCCTCGGACAGGGCGGCCTGCAGGCCTGCGAACGAGGGCGAGCCGTCGGCGTCCAGCGCCACGACCTCCCCGTCGATGAGAGCGTCCGGAAGCGATGAACCGTCCCGGATCAACCGCGGAAACTTGGCGCTCCAGTCCAGGCCGGCCCGGGTGCGCAAGGCCGCCTTCCCGCCTTCCACGCGCATTTGCATGCGATAGCCGTCGAACTTGATCTCGTGCGCCCAGTCGCCGCCGCCGGGCGGCCGGTCGACCAGCTTGCACAGCTGCGGCGGAACGAAGTCGGGCATGGCGGTCGTCTTCTTGACGACCTTTCGCGAGGGGCTGGCCTTGGCGGAGGGCTTCGCAGCCTGTCTCTTTGGCGCGCTGGTCTCCTCGGCCGCCTTCTCGGCGCTGGCCTCGGGCGAGCGGTTACTGTTCCAGACCGCGTCGGACGCCGGGCCCTTGGCGGTCATGAAGGGCGTGGGCTTCTTGCCCGTCCCCGCAGCGATCTCTTCCATCGTTCGGCCCGAGGCGATCGAGAAGGACGTGTCCTCCAGGAAGTCCGCGTCGCCCTCGATCGCGAACTCGTCGCGATGCTTGATCAGCAGCCAGTTCTCGCGCTTTCCGCTCGACCCCGCTTTGGCGAACTTGTCGTTGTTGATCCGGACGAGGACATAGCCGCCCTTCATCCGCTCGCCGGCGAAGACCATTTTGATCTCGCCCTTCTTGAGGCCCTTGGCGAGGTCGAAGCCAGGCTCGGGCGCCCACCAGCCGCGGTCCCACAGCATCACCGTGCCGCCGCCGTACTGGCCCTTTGGGATCGTGCCCTCGAAATCGCCATAGGCCAGCGGGTGATCCTCGACGTGCACGGCCAAGCGCCGGTCATGCGGATCGCGCGAGGGCCCCTTCGTCACCGCCCACGACAGGAAGACGCCATCATGCTCCAGGCGCAGGTCATAGTGCAGGCGCGTGGCGTCGTGCTTCTGGATGACGAAACGCGCCCGCTCGGACGCGGCGACGGC
>Ga0247725_1000383_pt1 | contig 35845 bp, 28 predicted proteins | sample OKSTACKMCFT3sol_FD_183021 | JGI IMG/M metagenome (GOLD analysis project Ga0247725, IMG submission 183021) | Subsurface sediment microbial communities from gas well in Oklahoma, United States - OK STACK MC-FT3-sol | ecosystem: Environmental > Terrestrial > Deep subsurface > Rock core/Sediment...
TCTTCGGGCCGGGCAAAAGGAATGCAGTTAATAAATAACGAAAACAGCTCAGCCTGCGAGCCAATTTCCAGCTTACGGTAAATATTCTTGCGGTGAATTTTGACTGTACCGTCTGAGGTATTCAGCTTCTCTGCCGTCAAAGCCGACGAATAACCACGCAGCATATACAGCAGCACATCCCGCTCTCTTTTGGTCAGTAAAGAACTGGCAAAATGATTCAAAGTACATTCTACCTGCTGGTGCGTTTTATCCTCCGGATTAGCCAGCGGCAAAGCAGCTGCCAGTTGATAATGTTTAGTTAAAGCTTCAGATAAAATCGGCAGTACCATATTCAGTGCAGTTAAATCGGCAGCGGTAAATTCGCTGCTATGAATATTACGCTGCATAAAAAATACCAGCGCCGAGTCCTCATCAATACGCCACAACACATCAATAGAATCGGCTACGCCGGTTTTGGAGTAAAAGGTTTCGTAGTATTCACTGGAGTAAAAATCATCAGGCGCCACATCACGCAGCCAATAAGCCCCTGTAGGACAACCTGCTAAAAATAAACGGTACTGAGGGTCCAGCGCATAAGGCCCGGTAGAATAAATATCAGCCGAGACTTTTCGGTCTACCGGATTAAAGCGGTGCAATAAACTCAACGGCTTACGCTGGCGGTAAAACACCAGCACACCACAGGAATCGGTAGGACACACCGCATCCAACACATCCATTACTGCTGTACTGAAATCAGCCTGCCCCAAACAGCGCCAAAGATTAGAAAATGCAGCTATGACTTTGTTATCAAACATTAGCCCCAAAGCCGGCCTATACACTTTCCCCTTCACTGGATCCATACCCACCTCAAGCCCAAGCCGGTCGTCCAACGCCAGCACTCAATACTTTTGTCTGACTTCACAGTATTTTGCTGTGAAACCAACATCTTCCCATGCCTTTGAAAGTTACATATTTTTTGCAGCCACACAAGATAACAAAGAGGGAATTCTGTAGCCTTTGAGGCAAAGTCACAGGATCTGCGTTAAAACCAGTTCTTTATCCTGCATTGGTTAATTTTTGTGCCTTTAAACCAAGGCAACAGATTTAGGCCAAATGCTGGCTGGACAATAACCACAAAGCCCCATAAAATGCCCACCGTTGCGCACCCATAGCTCAGCTGGATAGAGCGCTGCCCTCCGGAGGCAGAGGTCTCAGGTTCGAATCCTGATGGGTGCGCCATATAAATCAACCACTTAGAGGCAACTCAAGTGGTTTTTTTATTTATTGTGCCTCTATTGTGCCGTCATTGTGACAATCAATATCCTTTACATATCTTTAGGCAGTTCTATTCTGACCTCTGCCTCCCAAAAACCATGTTTGAAATTTGTCACTGTAAGTATGGAATTTTTGTTTCTAAATCGCCCTCTGTGATTTTCCGCTTTTGGCTAAATACAAAATTAACTTTTTTTGAGGGAAGCTTTTCATACTCATTTCAGTTGCTGTCCTGTAATTGGAAATCTCATCAATGTCATAGCCTCAAATTTGGAGGAGAGGTCACCGATTGCACGTACCTATAAAACGCTCAAACAGCATTGTATGTTAAGTTAATAAGACGTTATCATCGCCACAAGGATATATCGTTCAAGAAGTTATAGGAAATTAGTTGTGGCAGCCCGTCTCTATCCCTCGTTCCACCTGAAAAATGTCTTACAGTATTGGCGTAACTCGTTGGCAGACGAAGACCAAATGGGGCTTGACGCTTCTAATTTTCCTGTACGCACTACCGAACAACAGATACGATCTGGCTTTCTAGGGCACGAGGCGGTTAGTAAACTCCAGCAAAGCTGGGCAGTGTCGCAAGAACAACTCACTAAAAATCAGACCAAAACAGACATCGCACTACAAACGAGCGATCTAATTCCTATTATTATCCTGTGTCAGGGCTATGCCCCCGTACACGAGCACGGCAAAGTTGTCTCTTTTAAAAAAACAGCTACAGCCTACTACACTTTTCATATCCCAGCATTGCTCAACCCATCAGGTATGCTCAGCTATTCTGAGCATTCAACACCATGGATTGGACGAGAGTTTTTACATCCAAACGAGGAAGCAGAAGATAACATCCCTCTGATAGGCGATGTGTCCGTACAAGATCACTGGCTTAACCAGAACCCTCTAGATGAACTTACCTGGTCAGAGTTTATCAGTTGGTGCGACGAGCTACGTTCCGCTGTGGTTGGAACGCGTGTTCCTGAGGGTTTTGAACCGCTGCAAGATGTCCGAATTGATATCTCTACATCGGTAAAAAATACAGCACGTTCTTTATGTCAGCTCTTCGATGCCTTACAGGCTGAAAAAACCATTCCTGCGTTACTAAAACGAATATGTGAGGGGCGTGAGCAAAAAGCTGTCGTAAATGCAGCATTACGAACGAAGCACATGGCATCATCTAGAGGAACTATGAGCGCAGCTTATGGTTTAGCGGATAGTCAGTCTGATGCTATCGCTGCATATTGTATGTTAGGTCACTCAGAGGTCTTAGCTGTAAATGGCCCACCTGGCACAGGAAAAACAACTTTACTACAGAGCATTATCGCCACCGAAGTGGTCACCAGAGCGATTGCTGGAGGCGAACCAGCAGTAATTGTTGGAGTATCAACCAATAATCAAGCTGTAACCAATATAAATCGCAGTCTAAATGAGATATTACAAGAAAACCCTGCTGTATCATTATTTCATTGGGCCAAACGCTGGGTGCCAGATTCCGAAACTTACGGCCTCTATCTGCCTGCCGGTGAAGACAAAATCAACGATGCGATTAAAAATGGTTTCAAAATAGCCGTCAAAGATTTCAATACATGGACAGGTTTCCCTGAAAAAGAAAATAGCTCTGAATATATTGCTTTAGCAAGATCTGGTTGGCTCGATTCTTATACCCAACTCGCAGGGACTCCAAAGTCTTTGGAACATGCTCTTGATTATCTTAGATCTAGTCTTTCTTCCATTTCAAAGAAGATCACAGCTATTCAAAACAACATCGAGAACTATCAGGAAATAGCGCTATGGTGGGCAAATACTGCAGGTCATCAGACTCCTGAAAATTATCTAAGAGCAGAAGACGCTTCTTTATCTGTACTAATTGAAGAGGCTTCTAGCAAATTTGAAAAATCTAACATTGACGCGAATACGGCAGAAGAAAATCTAAAGGCAGTGCAAAAAAAATCTGATGAATCAATCAGTCATAGCAAAGAGCTTATTTCACAAAAAGAAGCTTACAGAAGACAATTACTAAACATCAAATCCAAGGTCAACACAGCGCTTGCTCCTAAAGGGCTACTGGAATCATTGGCAGAAATGTTCAATTTTTCTAAAAACCTGTTCAATCGAAATAAGATTGCCAGACTCTGTGCTCTTGCATTCGAAGATGCACTTACTGGTAATTTGTTCGAAAAGGAAATGGCCAGCCTCGAACCAGATGACTGGCAAAAACAGGCAACATATCTTATTCAAAATACGACAACTGAACTGGAGCAGCTTAAGGAGCTTCAGGTCCAGAAAAAGCAGCAATTGGACAAGAACGTCTTAGCTGCCGAGCAACTATGGAAGCTTCATAAACACCGATGCAGCACCGCACACGAAGAACTAGAGCAAGCTAAACAATATAAGCACACCAGGCTAAAGTATTTACAAGAAAAAATTCATGAGTTTGAGCAACGAAGAAATCAGGTGTATAGCGCCTATGAAATATTAAAATCAGAGGCAGTGACAGATTTTAAGATTGAGCAGAAAAACCTTCCAATAATTAATGAACTACCAGATGTTAACAACTTTGATAGGCTATTGGATGTAACATGGCGACATATGGCGTTTCAATTCGCTATGCGTTATTGGGAGGGGCGCTGGATTCTGGCAGCAGAAGCTGTCCAAAAAAATGAAGTCAGTACTAATAATGGCCAAGCAGCAATGCAGGCACGTTTTCGTCGTTGGTGTATGCTGACCCCCTGCTTGGTAATGACAGCACATTCATTACCTAAGCACTTCCGCTTTATTTCAAAAAGTCAGGAAGGCGATGAGTTCATTTCAAATTTTTTATTTAACTTTATAGATTTAATGATAATGGACGAAGCTGGCCAAGTTGCGCCTCATGTCGGCTCTGCCATTTTTGCTCTGGCCAATAAAGCAGTTGTTGTTGGAGATGTTTATCAAATAGAGCCTGTTAGTAAAATATCCAAGGGAGCAGATTTCGCCAACTCTATTCGTTTAGGCTTAGGTGCAATGTGGGTAGAGAGTGAGCCTCACAGCCCTCATTTAATCAGCGCTCCTAGTGGCAGTTCTCCACAGGGGAGCCTAATGCGCCTGGCCCAAATGGCAACAACTGTTGTATCACCTAACACTGAAAACGAACCGGGCATATTTCTGTCTGAACACAGACGCTGCCGCGCAGAAATTGTGGAATATTGTAATCGCTTGGTTTACCAAAACAGCCTAATATGTCTAAGAGCTGAGCCCAATATTGAGCCACCTCTACGCCCCTTAATGTGGGCACATGTTAGGGGTACTGCGACTAAAGTTGGTGGGAGTAGAGCTAACGAATCCGAAGCACAGTCCGTTGTACAGTGGATCATTGATAATTCTAAAACTTGGCAACAGCACTATAAAAAGCCGCTTGAAGACATAGTAGCGGTAGTAACGCCATTTAAACCACAAGCAAAACTGATTAAAAATAAGCTATTTCAATACGGCTCCCAATTCGCCAAGTTAACAGTCGGTACTGTCCATAGTTTGCAAGGTGCAGAGAAGTCTATTGTTATTTTCTCCCCAACGTATAACGCTGACTCAGTAAAAAGCATGTTTTTTGACCAAAAGCCCAATATGCTGAATGTTGCGGTGTCTAGAGCAAAAGACTCTTTTGTTGTCATCGGAGATATGCGGCTTTTCCGGAAAAAGAGACAAACGCCATCATCCATTCTCGGCCTTATGTTATTCTCTGATACAAGAAATGAACTCTCCGATGTTGATGGAAACCACCGCTTTCAACGAGAAATACTCGTTCAGGCAGAGCGCATATCAGCTCTCGAACGGCATAGAGAAATATTGAAGTATGCTCTAGTTAAAGCATCTGACGGTCAAGTAATACTTATTGCGTCTCCTTGGATTACAGTAAAAGCTATCCAGGATGATGAGCTAGAAACTTTAGTTCGCGAAGCCGTACAGCAAAGAAAAGCTCGTATCTATATTGTGGTCGACGGTGAGCTAGCTTTGCGCAACCCTATTCATGGTGGAGAGGAAGCACTAAAAAGAATCGAAGCAGCCGGTGCAACCGTTACAAAAGTGAAAAACATGCATAATAAAACTCTTATTATCGGCATGACTGAAATTGTCGAAGGTTCATTTAATTGGCTGTCTGCCAAGAGAGACAGCGAAGATAAGTTTGCAAGACACGAAGTGTCATGGCGCGTTTCAGGTAAAGAAGCTGAACTTGCAATTCACTCTGCCCTTGGGGAGTTTGGAAAACTCGGTGTAGCCCTATGAACATTTCGTAACTCTGGAAATAGCTGACTTTCTTGGACATTTTGTGCGCCAGAATATTAGATGTAGTAGCTCATATCTTATGACATGACAGTATAGCCGAAAGGCTTCAGGCTAACCTAACAGCTAGTTATGAGCACATTGCAGCGATTCAGATCAGGCGCTCTCGAAAAAACGAATGGCTGCTTTGCCTTATTTGCAGACATTCGTTTGTTCGTGAATCTAATGAATTATGGCAACTTCTCTCAACTGGCCAGATTCAGTTAGCCACTACAAATATGACATTTTTATACAGACGGAAGAAAGCGCCGTAATTAGAATAGTCGCGAAAGCCTAATATCAACGCAGAAATATGAATCGATTTAGAGAGTCAAAAATAAAACCAGACGCAATTCCGTTTGCACCTGGCGTAAGGTATTAGTTAGCTAGATTTGCCGCAAGACGAGCAGTCTGTTTTTCATCTTTCAGAAAATCAGAACTTTCCTGAAAGCCAAACGAGTCAGCAAATTGCTGTATAGGCATTTTGTTGCAGTGCACTGTTCGGAAAACCGCCGATCGTTGCTCTCCAGCTTCCTGCAGTGTTTTTTTCAGAACAACACTATCATTACTGGTCACCGCCATGCAGATACGGGTTTCCAGATTATTATCTGCTGCTACAAACTTTTGCTGCGCAGCCATGAGCGTTCCTGAGCCGAATAATGTCATTACAACCATACCTGAAATTAACGTCTTCATATGTGCTCCTTAGCCATTCACCATTGATGGCATCAGTATTGTGAGCTGCCGATGTTGCCAGCGCTTGACGTCCTGGTTGCAAAGCATTGAAGTTTTAATGAAAGTATCTCACCTGCCTCTTATCAGGTTTTATACCTTATTGGTGCAAAACCTCTTGAAATCACTACAATTATATCTTTAGGGCTAATACTCAACATTAGTAATAATTAATTAATGAGACTGCCATAAATAATGCTGACATCAGATTTATCGTGTATTCGGGCGAACGTTTGCTCTAATAGAAAGGATAAACTCTGATGAAAAAATCTGTGGTAGCACTTAGTTTTTTAGCAGCCTTGTCGCAAAGTCATGCAGTGGTCGCGAATGATGATATTTCTATATCAGGTTTTGGATCGCTGGTCGGCGGGACGGTATTAGATGGTGATGGCTACTGGGCCAGATTGCCGGAAGCTGCAGGTCAATATGACACTGGCGTTGATTTTCAGACTGAATCACGTTTAGGTGTGCAAGCGAGATATAAAGCCACAAAAGAATTAAGCATTACAGGACAAATGATGGTTCGGGGTATCAATGACTTTGAGCCTGAGCTGGAATGGTTTTATGCCAGCTACAGTATTACTCCGGATTTAACCGCCAATATTGGCCGGATGCGTCTGCCTGTTTATCATTACTCTGACTACATGGATGTGGGTATTGCTTACCCTTGGTTACGCGTACCTTCGGATGCCTATTCTCTGGCTGTGACAAACTACCATGGGGTAAGTCTGCAGTACAACTATGACTGGGACATTGGTACCACAGCGTTCAAAATCTATGCAGGTCAGCAGGATACAGATCCGAATAAACTCATTACGACCATTGAACAATACAAGACAGAACAATTGTATGACCAAAATGGCAAGTTTATTGGGGTGCGTGATGTACGAACCACCAAAGACTATGAAGACATGAAGGGTATCGTGGTTGATACCACTGTTGATTGGTTTAACCTGCGCTTAAGCTACCTGGAAGGTAAAGAGAATTTCACTTTTTATGCTGAAGGGGACTATCCGTCCACACCACTTTTTGGTGGAGTTTGGACTGATACCCAGTTCATAGATATATCTGCCTCTATCGATTATGAAAACCTGTTTTTTATCGCAGAGTGGAATGATTACGACACTATTTATAAATCGTGGTTTACCTCAGTTGCTTACCGCATGGGGAAATGGACACCTTATGTGTTTTACTCTGCCTTTGAAGGAACTCTGACCTTCCTTGGTGATCAAAACAAGCTGGATGATGAATATAGCTCTGTTGGTTTAGGACTACGTTACAACATTAGCCCTCGCACAGCTCTAAAGATAGAAGTCACTGATTTTAGTGATAAAGGTGATGCTCCTGTGTTCATTGATGAAAACCGTGATGGTGACACAGACGCAACCGCTTTTGCTGTTTCACTTGATTTCTCATTCTAAGGAGCCTGCCATGAAGAAGCTGATTTTTACTCTCTCAGTGATGCTGTCATTTCAGGCATTGGCTGATTATGTAGTTGTAGTAAATGCTGCAAATAAAGCAGCCGTAAGCATGGATGATGTGAAAAAAATATATATGGGAAAAGTAGCGTCTTTTTCGGACGGTTCAAGTGCACTGCCCATTATGTTGAGTGAAGGGAATGAAACCCGTGATGTGTTCAGTACTAAAGTACTTGGCAAATCAGACAGCCAATACATTGCTCATTGGGCAAAGATGTTGTTTACCGGTAACGGCACACCACCGCAGGAAGTGGACTCTTTTGACAAGGTCAAAGAGCTAGTGAGTAAAAACCCATCCACCATAGGTTATGTCGATGAATCTATGGTTGACGCATCACTCAAAGTGATTGGTAAATTCAACTAAATCTGCAGGTAAACACAGGTGGCTCACAAATTTAGATGAGTTGTGTAGCCACCTTTTTATTGATGGGTCCAAGACATGCTTAAGAATTTGAAGTTATTGCCTAAAATATGGGCAATCCTCGTTATTGCGTTACTTGCTTTTGTCATCATTCTGGCAATTTCTATCAGCTTCACGTCCAAAAACTCAGAAAGTATTCATCAAATTCAGGAGAAACTCTATCTTCAGTCAAAGCTCGCGTCCCGTTTAGTGGTGGAGTTTAATGCGGTTGAAGAGTTTTTTACTCAGGCGGTATCTTTTTCAGATCAGGATCTGCTTGATACAGCAAAGGAAGCGGCGACCCGTGTGTCTGAGCAACTCGCAGAACTCAAACGGCTGGACGAACTCAACGCTGACAAATTATCTGATATGAATACAAACTTCGCCGATTATTTGAATCAGGCATCCTCTATTGCCCAATCTATTATTGATGGCAGCATGAATATGTCCACTGCCAAAACTGTAGTCCAGAATAAAAAACTGGCTTTTGAAAAAAATCGAGACGCCTTTCTCTCTTACGAGCAAAGTGCTGACCAGCAATTTCAGCATGTTCTGGCTGAGGTGGCAGACACCGCCGATTATTCCATGAGCCTAATGATTGGTGTTGGGCTGATTTTATTATTGCTTATGGCTTTTGCTGGCCATGTGATTGGACTGGCTATCAGTAAAAGTGCAAACGAATTAGCTAATTCTTTATTTATCCTCGCCTCCGGCAAAGGTTCTTTGTCCAGTAGACTCCCTGTGAAAGGTTCAGATGAGCTCAGTACCGTTGCACTGCATTTTAATAGTTTTATGCGGGTACTGGAGAATTCATTTACCTCCATGTCCTCACTTGTTGAGCCACTGACACAACACGCAACAGATCTGTCTGACGGCATGAAACGCCTTGACTCGATGGCTGTGATACAGCGTGAAGAAGCTGAGATGGCATCACAGGCCATGCAAGAGATGCAAGCAAGTGTCAAAGACATCAGCCTGTCTGCAAGCTTCGCATCCAGCAGCGCTGTAAAAGCCTCGGCTTTAGCAAAAGAAGGTCTGGAAAAAACGCAAACATCAGTAAAAGCCTCTAAAGAGTTAAATCACAATATCGAATCCACAGAGCTAGTGATTGCAGAACTGGCACGCCAAACCACAGAGGTGGTTGGAATATTAAAAAGTATTAACGATATAGCAGAGCAAACTAATTTATTGGCTCTGAACGCCGCTATAGAAGCTGCGCGCGCGGGCGAGCAAGGCCGGGGTTTTGCAGTAGTGGCCGATGAAGTACGCTTGTTATCGTCGAGAACGGCGAGCTCTGTAAAAACTATACGTGATGTATTGGGTAAGCTGACCTTGAATGTCGATACTGCGGTGGTTCAAATGAGAGATGCAGTGGCCAGAGCTTCTGAAAGTGCTGCATTAACAGCCGAAGCAGGAACCTCTATCCATAAAATTAGTCAGGAAATAGAGCAAATTAATTTACTCAATGCGCAGATAGCAACAGCCACGGAGGAGCAAACTATGGTGGCGACTCAAGTGATTCAGAACTCAGTTCAGATGATCAGCGCACTCACCTCGTCACTGCAGGAGCAGCAACAAGTTGCGAAAATATCCCATCAATTAAATGGAGTGGCGTCGCAGCTTCACTCTGTAGCGATACAGTTCCGGACTTAAGTAACAGAGAGATTAAGCACCACAGATATCTCAACCTTTCATAAAATGATCATATTGATGTAAGCAGTTTGACTTCGTTTAAGCTGAAACTAGTGGTGTGGATTCTCTCCCTGTAGATCCACTTAATTCTCTAGTCCTTGTCTTTGAGGAACCTTATGGTTCCTCTTTTTTCCTTATCTGACCATAGTTCAATAATTTTGCCATAAATCTGTCTTATGCTCGCATCTATATTCTCAGGGGGCAGTGTATGCGAAAGTTTTTGGATTATTTACCGTTAGTAAGCTTTGCCACTATTCTCAGCGTCACACTCGCCATCGCCCTTTATTCATATAAGCAAGAATTCGATACAAGCAAACTACGTGCAAATAATCTTGCACAGCAATTAAGTACTTCTCTGGAAATTTTATCAGCTGATAGGTCTAGGGCACTTCGCAGCCTTGCCGAAAACTGGCCAACCGGATTAGCAAACCCAGTCGATTGGTTTAATGTTAGGGCAAAAGATATAAGCAGAATGCTACCGGGCTTTGCCGACATGATCCTGTCTGATTCTAAAGGGCGGATCACCTGGGCTCTGGAGCAAAAAAACAGATCCCTGATAGCAACACCTCTACAAAGTTTATTAAACAGTACATTTGATTTTACTGAAGAGTTTCACACTGTACTATTCACTCTTCATTCAGAGCACTATGTCGCGCTGAGTATGCCGGTTTATATCGATAACAAACTTACCTGGTATCTTACCGCTTTGATTGACACCAGGGCCGTGCTCTATGCATTGACCAGTGATTTTGAGGAACGAAATATCAGTCTGGATGTGCTGGATGGCGAATCCAAAATACTTGCCTTAGGCAAGATTAAAAACAGATCCCCCTATGCGGAGATTAAAGCCAGTTTTGCAAAACGGGACTGGTTGCTCAAAACTCAAAGTCATGAAGATACCCACCGTTTACCCTATTTAATAGGGCTCATCGGCTTATTATTATCTGTAGCCGTGTACCTGGTGCTGTCGGGTTGGCTTCGACGTGAGCTTCATATCAAAGAATTGCAATCTCTTTATCAATCAGCAGCCGATGCCTCTTTAGACAGTGTTCTGCTTTTTGTCGCTACAACCACTGTAGCCAAGCACCGATTTACCGTGATTAGCCTTAATAAAGTGGCTGCAGAGTTGTTTCACCAAATAAACCCTATCCCATCCCACACCAGCTTGACGACTTTCAGTCATCATATTGGCTATCCACAACTTGAAGAGCTTAGTTTGAAGGTGTATCAGGACGGTGAACCTTTCAGTGATGTGATTCAGACGCATGAGCGCATGAGTCCGGTGAGTTGGCTTAAGATACAATTGGTACGTACCGAAAAAGGTGTTGCATTAACCTTACATGATGTGTCGAAAGAACAGGAGCTGCAGCAAAAAATTGTGTTCCAGGCCCATCATGATCAATTAACCGGACTTTTAAACAGATATGCCTTTAGTCAGGAATTACAACGTTTAGTGGCTGAACAATCCAGAGCTTTTTTATGTTACATCGATATGGATAGGTTTAAACAAGTGAATGATAGCTGCGGCCATGTCGCCGGAGATGAATTATTGCGAAAAGTCGCTCAATTATTGTCCAGCGGACTGAAACAAAACGATGTCTTGGCCAGAGTTGGCGGCGACGAGTTTTGTCTGGTGATCAGAAATAAAACTCTCACCCAGGTAAAAATCGTATTGGATCGTCTTCTCAAACTGATTGCTGATTTCAGGTTTCGTTGGAATGATCAAGTCTTCATTGTAGGTGCAAGTATCGGTGTACTTGAGTTGGGCGATGGTTATTACAGAGATCCGATCGATATTATGAAAGCCGCTGATGCAGGCTGTTACATTGCAAAAAATGCCGGAAGAAATCAATACTTTATTGTGGACGACGAGACCCCGGAGTTTAACCATATTGAGCAAGAGCGTTACTTTATGGGGGTGGTTCGTCGTGCTTTGGTGAATGATGAGTTTAGTCTTTATGCTCAACCTATTATCCCACTGTCAAAAACCGGGCAAATCCACATCGAGATTTTGTTGCGACTCAAAGGGGATACGGGAGAGGATATTTCTCCGGGGGTGTTCATTCCACTCGCTGAGCGTCAGGGCATGATGCGGGAAATTGACCAATGGGTGATCACTAAGGTGTTAAGTGAACTGGAACATCATCCAGAATATTTAACTGAGCTGGATAAATGCGCTATTAATATCTCCGCAGTATCATTGTGCGATTTAGGCTTTTTGCAGTGGCTGATTGATAAACTAAAAACATGTTCCGTACCGGGTTCCAAATTATGCTTTGAAATCACAGAAACGGCGGCAATCACCAACCTTGCTCATGCACAAAGATTCATCAGCGAATTAAAACAATTCGGTTGTCGCTTTTCACTTGATGATTTTGGGGTTGGTATGTCCTCGTTCGGCTCCCTGAAAACCTTAGATGTGGATTACGTCAAGATTGATGGCTCTTTTGTCAAAAATATGAAGCGCGACAGCTCTGACGCAGCCTTAGTTAAAGCCATGACGGATATCGTGCATAGCATGAAAAAAGAGGCTATTGCTGAATTTGTCAGTGACAACGAAACCTGTATTTTGCTGAAAGAATTTGGTGTTGAATATGGTCAGGGGTTTGCTCTTGCTATGCCTAAGCCATGGGTACAGATTTGCGATAAATCAAAGTAACTTGGTCATTCCACTGCGTCACAAAAAAACAGTATTTCTGTAATACACACGTAATTGCAATAGCATATCATTTTTATCATTACGGATTAGTGATTTACATAGCAGTTAAATCACTGTAGTTAAATCATTCTGCCATAACTGACGATGACCACTATGCAAATGTCGCCGCTTCCGACTATGAGTTTTAGAGCCTCCGTTCAGCAGCCCTGCGCGCTGGATCTGTGTGTGGAAACCCCATCAGTTACTGCTGACGATCTCAATGAAACGGTATTAGAGGTGTTTAGCAAACACCGGGACCTGACCAGTTTACCTGTGACTGAAGACAATAGGCCTATTGGACTTATTAGCCGCAGTATTTTTTTATCGCAGATGAGCAAACCTTATCACAAAGAACTTTATGGCCGTAAAAGCTGTATTGCGTTCATGGATAAAGACCCTCTGGTTGTTGATGCGGGTATGGACATTGAGAGCCTGACCTTCAAAGCCGTAGACTACGGCGAAAAAGCGCTGGCTGATGGTTTCATCATTACCCGAGACGGTAAGCTGGCTGGTGTTGGCCATGGCTTGCAACTGATGCGTATTGTTGCAGACATTCAAGCGGCGCGTAACCGTCAAGTTACCCATAGTATTGAATATGCGAGTGTTATTCAGCGCTCTATGTTACGCACTTCACGCGAAACATTGCAATCTGTGTTGCCGGATGCCGATTTGGTGTGGGAACCCCGAGACATTGTCGGCGGTGATTTTTACCACTTTGCATCGCAGAACGCCGGCTGGTTCGGTGCTGTGGCCGATTGCACTGGCCATGGCGTTCCGGGTGCTTTCATGACGCTTATCGCCAACAGCAGTCTGGGACAAGCCATTGAACAACTGGGTGCAGACAACCCTTCGCAATTGCTTGGTCAGGTTAACCGCGGCATTAAGCAAGTACTTGGCCAGAACAATGGTCAGGATGCCACACCGGGCTCAGATGATGGTATGGATGCCGCATTCTTCTGGTTTAATAGCGCCGAGCGTACCTTATTATTTGCGGGTGCCAAATCCACCCTATTTGTGCTCCACCCAGGTGAAGAAGGCGTGGAAATGATAGACGGTGACCGCAAGGGTGTGGGCTATGTCGACAGCGATCTGGATTACCGTTGGACAAATCGCTTAGTGCAGCTCAGGGCAGGCAGCCTTGTATTTGTGACAACTGATGGTCTGATTGATCAGATTGGCGGCTCAAAAGCTATAGCTTTTGGCAAACGCCGGATCCGGGAGGTCTTGCTGGCTAACCGTCATCAACCAAGCCGCACTATCAATCAGGCCATGCTTGATACTTTTGGCGAATGGCAGGGACAGCAAAAACGTCGTGATGATTTAACCTTTTTCTGCTTTCGTATACAGGAATCTTAATGACTACACCTTTGTTCGTTAATGACCAACTGGCGTTTTGTGAAATAGCCCGCAAGCATCACGTGATTTTTTATTACGTTGGCTACTTCTCGCAAAATATTGTGGCAGCCATGGCCGATGCAGTAAAACTGAAGCTGGAAGTCAGCGGCGTAAACGGTCCGACCCGGCGTAAATTGTTTTCATCCTTTGTCGAAATGGCTCAGAACATTATTCATTATTCTGCGGATGCCTTAACGCCGACAGAGCAAGCTAATAATGAAATACGCCATGGTTCGGTCTGCATTAGTGAAGATGCAGGACAATACAGCTTACTCTGTGCCAATCCTATTAGCACTCAAGTTGCTGAAGACCTGCGCCAGCGCTTGGAATCTTTGCGCGGCATGACAATGGAAGAGATCAAGCAGGCCTATAAGGAATCACTGCGTGCTGAAGTACAGGAAGGTAGCAAAGGTGCAGGTTTGGGCTTTCTGACGATGGCACGTGATTCCCGTGAACCACTGGAGTTTGAATTTTGGCCTTTGGAACAACGCCCTGACGTGGCTATGTTCTACCTCAAAGCCTCTATCTGAATAAATGAAGTAATAAACTAAGCCGACAGAGAGAACATTGTTGATGGAAAATTTATATATAGCCGCCACCCCGAGCTCACCAGAGGTGAACTTTGATTTTGCACAACACCACCTTAGTGTGCGCGGCGAGTCTTATCCGGAGAATGCTGCAGCGTTTTACGGAGACATCATCAAATCCCTGCGTGATTACTTAACGCTTTGTACCGATACGAGTATTACCATGGATATTGCTCTGGCTTATTTTAATAGTTCCAGTACCAAAATGTTGTTTAATATTTTTGAAGCGTTAAATGACGCACAACGTGCTGGTAATAAAATTACAGTGAATTGGTATCACGACGAAGAGGACGATACCATGCTGGAGTTTGGTCAGGAGCTCAGCGATGATTTCACTGACATCACCTTTATAAACCACGCCATCTGACAACACTGATGCAGTATTATGTCTCAAACTAACCCCGATTTGTTCGACCAGGAAAATCTTGCTCTCGCTGCAGCACGCTCAACCTTTGAAAGCGATACTGCGTCTGCTGCTGAGTACCGTGAAGCACTTGGCGAGTTGATTAACTACTACGAACGGTTGCTACGTGAGATGAGCCGTTTAATCCGTCGCAGTGACCGCGAAGAGTTTGAAATGAATCAGCTTAATAACCGGCTAAATGAGCTGGCAAGTGAGCTGGAGTACCGTGCTACTCACGATGCACTGACCAATGCACTGAACCGGGGCGCTGTTATTGCAAAGGCGAATCAGATTATCAGCACTCAGGGGTTGGCAATCATTGTGCTCGATATCGATTTTTTCAAACAGGTGAACGATAGTTTTGGTCACTTGGCCGGTGATAAGGTGATCTGTGGCGTCGTAGAGGCGGTAGAGCGTTGCTTACCTGAAAGTGGCCTGGTAGGCCGGGTCGGTGGTGAGGAGTTTACTGTGCTGCTACAAGACTGCGATTACACAGAAGCATTTACAATTGCGGAGCGAATCCGCGCTGAAATCGAAGGTTGGGATTTCTCCTTACCTCAACCACGGCAAATAACCGCCAGCTTTGGGGTAAGCTGGACACCGGCAGGTGCCAGTTTCAGTATTGCTTATGGTGCAGCAGACGAAGCGCTGTATAAAGCCAAAAAATCCGGACGCAATCGTGTCATGCGAGCTGATCAGCTTTAACTCATCTGAAGTCACCCTCGCATACGGAGCCGCTACTGTGTGATACGCCAGCCTAATCATTCAGCCCTGTTTTCGCACTGATGATTATTCATGTAGCGCATAACAGAGCTGTTCAATTTTGTTGTTCTACAGGCTATAAACCAGTCAGAGCTCAAGCTAAAATTTACATCCCTCACTCAACCACTTCTATGTCTTTGTAACTAATTCAGCGGCTCTGGATACCAATCAGTGGTTCTCAGATGGTCGCCAATCTAATTGATTTGGCCTGCTTGATTATACAAGCCGCCTACAAAAAACACTTTCTGTCAGACTAACCATGCCTAAATAATGGGCCTGAATTTATGATAAATCACGGAAGTTATTGGATTTTAGCTACTAATTCTAGCTGTAACCGGCTTTTTTGTTTATAGTTCTGAGGCCAGATTGCAACAGAGATTTTTTAGTATCATGTTTAAATGTGTGAGTGTTGAATGCCCGCGCAAACTTAATTTATCTGAACGTGATAGGTTGGTCATTATAGACGAGCAAGGTAAAAGGTTTTTATGCGCTGGGCTCTTTGGTTCGGAAAAGGACATTCTGGACAAAGCCACCCAACATGGAGTGGCATTCGTTTTTATCAACAACAACTTTTATCTGCCGCTGCAGTTTTTATGCACTACTTTTCCGGAGCGGTTGCAGCAATTGAGTGAGCTTCTTCAGGAGATCGAAAGCCAATGCGACTGCGTAAAGCCTGATATGCGCATCGATTCCGCTAGTTGAACTTGTCTTTAAAATGTTGCCCTGGTTTAAAGGCTGGAACTTTTTTCGCTTTGAGCAATAAAGGTTCTTTTGTTGCCGGGTTAATACCTTTTCTTTCAGCTACATCTCTGACGTAAAAACGACCAAAGCCAGTTAAAGAAACCTCCTCTCCGGCTTTTAAGGCGGCACTAATAGAAGCTAATATCTGCTCCAACGCCCTACTACCACCAATTCGGGTTAAATCGCTTTTAATGGCAATTTTTGTGATCAGTTCTGCTTTTGTCATTGCTTAATCCTTCTATGTTGTTTAAGTGTAGGATATCGGGAAATTATGACGACTTTTATGTCTTACAATCGTATTCAGTCGGATATAAAGATGTCATTAGATGCAATCAATTGCGTATGTAGTGGTCAACTAAATTTGGATACACCGCTATAGTCTAGAAACCGTTTATATCTTAAGCCGAAAAATAAATAATCCACGCACAGTTAACTTTTTTGCGGTGCGCTGTGGTCTCAAAATTTTTGAGAGGTACGGCTAATTTCATGTCCTAAATTGTCCGCTTTCAGTGAAAAGCTGCGATTCGGCAGCATTCAGAACCATCGTCTTCAATTGGCACAAAGTAACAATTCAGATGAATTGTCAAAACGGCCTAATGACTAAATATGTAGCTCCTCTGCGGAAGGTATGCCACAGAGGAGCTTACGCAAATTGGGCTGGTTGCAGTTGAGGTATGGTCAACGTCGTATCACCGAACAAGGATGCAGCGCACATATTGCATCATCCGCCCGGATACGAAACTGCTCTCAGTTTGACATGGTAAATGCCTCAACGAGCGGTCTTCAGGATGATACCCGGTGGTGATTAGAAGCAGCTATTGAGTGTTAAACTAAACGCAATTAATCACCTCTGTTAAATCTTCTCAAATAGCTCATCAATCTTGCAGTTAAACAACTCGCAAAGCTTATCAATCGTTTCAAAGTCAACCCGCTGAGCGGTTTCTTTATACAACAGCGTAATCGTATTGCGATTCAGACCTGTTTCTCGGGCAACATCGACGATTTTCAGCTTGTGCTCGCCCATCAGTTTAGCTAAGTGGCATCTAATCAAAATTCACCTCAAACGAAAAAATGCCATTTTAAATGGCAAAAAACTGTTGCAAATGTCATTTTGCGATGCTAAATTGCATTCAGGATGACATTTTAACTCTTTAAATGTGATTCTGTTATTTAGGATAACTCAATATAGGAGTTTATACCATGGCAACAACTGCTACCTATCTGACGACCGAAGAATTGGCGTCTTTGATTAAGTACGACATACGAACCATCCGAGAAACCCTGAAAGACAAAGTGTTAATGGAGGGCATTCATTACATCCGGCCTTTTGGAGGTCGAAAAATCCTGTTTATCTGGGACGCGATCGAACGTGATATGGCAAAAGCAATTCCTGCCATGCTGATCCCTATGGCGAATGGAGGACGTGCTCATGGGTAGTATCAGAGTTCGTTCCGGTTCACCCAATTTGTTACTTGATTTCACTTACCAAGGCATTCGCTGCCGCGAGCAAACAGCTCTGCCGGATACGCCAGCCAACCGCAAAACACTAGCGCGGCTAATGCAGAAAATCGAAGCGGAGATCTTGTTGGGCACCTTCGTTTACAGCAACTATTTTCCAAACAGCAAGCTGGTTGCCAAGTTTGAAAAGATGGCCCAGCAACGCATGGCGGTGAACGCGGCGGGTAGAGAGCCAAAATTTACTGAATTTGCTGACATCTGGCTGGATGAAATGGCGGTTAGTTGGCGAATTTCTTATCAGGAAACGATGCAGGGCATCGTCAATAAACGGCTGAAACCATACTTTGGCAACAAGTTGATCAGCAGCATCACTAAAGCGGACATCATCCAATTTCGCGCCTCACTCGGCAAAGTACGTCGCGAAGATGGACGAGGACTGTCTGCTGGCCATATCAACCGGAACATAAAAGTACTTTTTATGATCCTCAATGAAGCCGCCGATCGCTATCAGTTTACTGCGCCCGAGCGTTTAAAACCACTGAAAACCCCAAAGTCGGATGTCGACCCGATGACACTGGAGGAGGTTGAACTGTTTCTGCGCCATGTCGACGCCAAATTTCGCGATTACTACATAGTTCGGTTTTTCTCCGGTATGCGTACCGCTGAAATAGATGGACTGCAATGGCGTTATATCGACTGGGACAACAGGCGCATTCTGGTACGTGAGACCTGGGTGAAGAACCGCGTGGAATACACCAAAAACGATGGCAGTCAGCGCGAAATCAATATGACAGAGCCAGTCTATCAGGCGCTTCGCCGTCAGTTGGAGCGAACCGGCGGCAGCAAATATGTGTTTGCCACCCGCAATGACACGCCATTCAGCCACCGTAACGTCACGCAGCGCGTGTGGTACCCGGCACTGGAAGCTGCAGGGCTTAGAGCACGAACGCCCTACCAGACACGGCATACCACAGCCACCTTATGGTTGGCAGCAGGTGAGAACCCGGAGTGGATAGCGCGGCAAATGGGCCATACCACCACCGAAATGCTATTTCGGGTGTACAGCCGTTTTGTACCCAACCTGACCCGTCAGGATGGTTCTGCGGCCGACCGGTTACTCAAAGGTTTTGATGGAGGAGCGCAGTCATGATCCAGATTGAACAGACACGTGAATACAAAACTTATTTGCTGAATAAATCTTTAAATCAGCAGGTGAAGCGAATGGCAGTGTACCTGATGACTACGCTGTTTATCGACCCACACAGCAACCAGTTAGCTGCAGCTATTCAGCCTGCGATACAGCAGGATAACGCAGAGCTGGTACTTGATTGGGTGCGCCAACAGGTGTGCTGCGCCAGTTGTATGCAGGAAGTCGATTTTAAAGCGTTACAGCGTGATTTTGTGCGCTGGTTACTGAGCCATGATATTCCGGTAGGAGAGCTGCAATGAACGAACCACATGGATTTTATGGTATTTATCAGGTGTGGCTAGGCAATTTTGTCTCTGCCGAGCATGGTTGGGAAGCAATGCAGCTACGCAATGTACCGCGTAAACATCCGCGCTTTTTCTATCCCTACACCAGGCTTGGTCAACGTGGCTTACAGCGCCTGAATACGCTGACTGAGCAGGCATTCTGCCAAAAGCTAGCGCATATGGGCTGTATTCCAGCTTCATTGTTACTGGGATATAGCCTCACCCGGGAGTATGGAGACACTGGCCGGGTGATTTGCGAAGTCAGTGGGTACCAGTACGCGTACTTTGGCATTGAGGGCATCCTGCAACACTATCTTGAACCTGGCTTTTACGATGAAGTGCAGCTGTTCTTTCACGATAGGCTTTTACTTGATATTTGCTGGTACTTACTCAGAAGTTATGAACCCTTGGGGTTAGACCACGGTGATCTACCGGTGATGCAGTTTTGTCGGATGGTGACCAGCGATAGTTTGAATTATCCACGGTTAGACTCGTGAGCCAGAGGAGGCTGATATGCAAACATTAATACCAGTGCCGGCCCACTCCGGCAAAAGCGACAATGAAATTGTGTTGCTCGACCCTGCCCGCCTCGCGGACTGGCATGGTGTGGATAGAAACTCACCGAAGGTGCTGTGCAAAACTGCTATTTATGGCAACCATGCTGCAGGCTGGAGTCTCTACCTACACGAAAACGGTTGTTACGAGTGGCTCATTGGCTCTGATATTGTGGGCAGCAGTAGTGGTGCTCTGGATGTAATTGCAGTGCTGGGGCACAACCTTTGCCTAATGCCCTGGCAAAAGCTGATTTTTTGCAACGAAGGCTTGGCTTGTACGGCAATTTCGTACATCCAACTACCGGGTATGACGGGAATCGGTTGAGAGTAATACTTTAGACATCGCAAGCCCCGGTTGTTTGAATGACAATCTGGGCTATTCATTTGACTACCTTTATCGCACTACGCTCCCTATCTAAAAGTTAACACAAAGTAGTCACAACTTTTTTCAATAGTGATATCCTCTTGTTTATATTTGTATTCCCCCATTAAACGAAGAGGCGACTGATGAGTATTTTGTTAGACAAACGCGAACTGAAAAAAGCAGCTAAAGAACTCTCGGTACTAAAAATCAATGAAGTGATTAATGCCTTACAAGAGGTATTGACTGACCGCCAACGTGAAATCGAAACTATTGAGAAATTACAAGCCTTTGCTAAAGAGCAAGGCTTTACTTTGGAGCAACTGGGCTACAAGCTATCAAGCGATACAATTAAATCTGATGTAGTCGATGAAGATCAGAGCAGACCATCAAGCCGTCCAACGAAGCCAAAATTCAAAACAATGAACGTTGAAAGTCAGTTCTTCTATGTCGAAAATGGCAAGCTATGCCTACTCAAAACCCACACGATGAAGAAGGGTTTAATAGAACGAGGTATTGATGTTTTTCCGTTTTCGAAAGTAGCTAAAAAACTATCCTCTCAGGTACAACCATTACTTGACGAAGCAATTGCACAGGCAACTGAAAGTTTTAACGCTAAAGTTGATGTCTGGAATGAATGGGCAAAAGCTCACGGCGAAGAGATTCTTGCGAAACGTTGATACTAAGACTTTATCAAAATTGTAATTGCTCATATGTACTAGCTCATAGTTAATCTGACAGTTCCATCTAAACTGAGCAAATTTTATGAGCAATATACCAACAAACCTGCACAGCAATTTCGTACATCCAACTCCCTGGTGTGACGGAGCTGGACTCACAGTAATGGCTTAGGTGTCGTAAGCCCCCGGTTGTTTTGCTGACAATCGGGGCTTTTTATTTGGTGACTTTTACTTATGCTGGATAAGCGCTCTGAAACCGGGCCCTAAATTTCAATCCCGGTTTCGTTCTTCTCGCACTTCAGCGAGACAACTGTTCTGAACTTCTTAACATGTTTATTTTGGCGTAAGACGCGTTCGCATAAATGATAGAAAACCAGCACTGGCGCCACATGTTCATCCCAACTACCATGCCGGCTACCTGCAAGACCCGAACGGGCATTTAGTTGAATTCGTTTGTCATTCTAATTAAATTTATCAGGAGAGAGTTATGCTGCATTTTATAATGCCGGACGGGAATCATGAAAGGTCAAGAATAGAAGTTCATGATATTGTCTTTTTCAACTCTGAAAATATTCACAGTGAATATGACCGCCTTCGAGAATTATGATTCAGGGATAAGGACCGTGTTCGCTGCCGTTCAAACGGCAAAAGTTCAACAACTGTCGGTGTCGCTAAGACATGCGGGAATTAGTCGCGAACTTCATAGGTATCCGCGACTAACTCATTGAGCTGAATTTATTTGCAGGCTGCGGGTTTACTAGCGCTACTTGCTTTGTCTGTGTTCATCACAAGCACGTCGCCACAGGAACCATTTTCGCAAACCTGCATACCATACTGCAGAGTATCTGGGGTCAGCGACTCCAATAGTACTTCGCCTTTGGTGAAGGTATTAATGACAGTTGGAGTGGCCGTGTCCCAACTTGCCTCTTTGGGGATGGAGACCAATTGGTAACTCGCATTATTCAGCAAAACTCCGTTCATGAAGGTCACCTTGTACAGATCGCAGAGGCGAGCCCTTTGACCAAAATGGTCCAGTAACCAGGTTTGGTCACATTCTGTTTTTGAACCCAGCGCGTGTTCGATACGATTGAGGCCTCCTGCTGCGGCAAGACGTGCAAAGCCCAATACCCCTGAGGCATTTAAACGGCCCGCACCACAGGTATCGGACACATCGCAGCGCGCGTCTCTGACCTGCTCAGAAGACAGCATCAATGCCAATTTGAGTGTTGCATCATCGACGCCGGTTTCACGTTTGACGACAGCTAACACACCTGAAACGACAGGGGTTGAAAACGACGTGCCGTTGCTAAAGCAATAGGTCGTTTTATCGTCGTTATCTTCGCATGGAACCGGTATCCAGCTGCCTTGTGCCATAACATCCACTTCTTTCCCTGTATTAGAATAGGACGCTATTGTTCCATCCGTTTCTAAGGCTCCGACAACAATCACACCACGGCAATTCGCTGGCGATTTACCGCTGGTACTCGCTCCTTCATTGCCCGCTGAGACCGCAATGGTGAATCCCGCTTTGATGGCCTCATCAATTGCGGTTTGCATAAAGACTGGGCATGAGTCTGTTTTGCTACCCAAACTCATATTGATGATGCCTGGCTTGCCTGAATAGGGCGTCACCAGATTGGAGTCCTGAAAGGGTTTGCCCGCCAGGAACAACAGCGCATTCGCCGAGTCTGACAGAAAGCCCACCCCACAAGTAAGCGCGCGCAGCGCGTGCCGATTCACATTGTTGGTGATACCGGCCCCACCAAATTCATTGTTAGTCTTGGCGCTGGCCGTTGCAATGACCTGAAGGCCATGCGCATCGCACACATCATCGACTTCCGAGCGGACACTAAAATCATCATTGGGTTTCTGAAACGGGCCCCCCTTGGTCAAGGCAGTGGTCGTCAGGGAACGGCCTGACTGGTAGTCTACTTCTTTACTGGTTTCAAATTCAGAATCAATGAAAATAAGATCTATAGGGTCTTTGACCTCTAATACCGACGGCATGCCCACTGCATTCCACAAATCAATGATGCCGCTGCCGGCATCCGCTTTACTTGGGATCGCAAAATACCGGTTCAGCTGATATGAAGCAAAATATGGATCATTGATTTGTGTTGAATCGCTCTCAACCGCCATCTCCATGGTTTCAACCGGGCGCGCGGTGGTCACGACATCCGCTTCAACCACACCAAATTGGCCACTTTGGGTAAAGAGGCGGGCGATGTATCCTGCGTCATAGCCATATGATGGAAGTTCGTGAACTTCAAATAGGGGCGCTGAACCTGTCACCGAATTAGCTTTCGTGTTCTGTGCAGGGACACACCACTGTGCCAGGCCATCCGGCGTTGTGACACAACCGGCTTGCCCTGCACGTTGTGTAGTATGTTCTGACGTGCTGACTGCTTTGTCCGGACTAAACACCAAACGAACAGTGTCTTGCGCTTGTGCGGGCATCAGCATGCCAGCGAGGCTTAACATGGAAGCAAGAATTGTAAAATGTTTCATCATGATATGTCCTATTCTGCCTGACACGTTTGGGTTTCCGGATAAATGATAGGGGTTAGAAAGGCGTAATTGGCACTGAACTGCCAACCATTGTCCTGATAATGCCCAAGACTCTTGTTCCCGATAAAGCGGGATAACTTCTTGCTGGTACTATCGAGCAGAATGGTACCCAGTGTGATTGGAGGCACTGCGCCGTTGTTGGCGCTAACTGCATCATTAATAACCGTATCGACGATACTACTGTGAGCATGCAACAAGGCCATTAGCTCTGCGGTCGCAACTTTTAATGCGCCCTCTTCTGCCGCACCACTTTGATAGCGAGCGGCGTCCCCTGCATGAGCCTGCAACCAGGAATAAATGGCACCTTGCTTGCCTTTACTGTTCACCTCTTGTTGGAAGCGATCGACTAGTGTTGATTCTGTGCCTGTATATGCAGAGTTTGTCATCACGGCGAGGACTGAAAGCTTCCTGACGAGATCACGCTCGGGTTTCAGCTCAGCGAATGCTGGGGCAGCGGCATAGGTTTGGTTGAACTCTTCAAGTAGTTTTGCGCCCGAGCTATTTACCAACGAGAAGGATTGGCTTCTTTTTTGAATTTGACCTGCGGCATCTGTAAACGTCACAGCCAGTTTGAGTTCATGGTTGGCACGCACCAATTCGCCTGCAGTCACTTCCAACGTGCCACCGGCGTTGGTGAGCGTTGTTTTAGTGGTGATGCTTTGCTCACTAGTTGTTGGTTCAACAGTGGCTTTGACATCCCCGCTTGCCCCGTCAAAGGTAAACTGAATAGTGGCGGTGCTGTTTTCCTTCAATTCAACGCCGCTTTCAGGAATGCTCGCAACCACGCGGTGAAACCCTGGCGAGTTCTGTAAGGCAACTGCCATCGATACCGTGTTACTGCGACCGTCCGCATCACTTACCACCAGTTGCACAGTGGCCTGCTGATGACTGAACAGGTCCCCGAGCTGCAATCGCAGCGTACCACCTGTGCTACTAATTGTTGGGGTGACGGTGAAATTGGATGGGCCGTTATGGGTGACGGTTGCAGTGACTGTGCCTTGCGCGCCAGTAATTGTCACGGGCACGTCAATAGTGCTGCTCTCGGGAACCGTGCTACTACCAGCAATGCTCACCCGCAGGTCTGGTTTGGTCACCACCGGTGGAGTCGTTGCCGTGTCACCGCCACCACCTCCGCAGGCTGACAACATAAGTGCGGCTGCAACTGGGGCCGCGACCCGTTTAACCGCAGCGAATCGTCGCCATCCCGCCAAGGCTAGTAGGCCGATGACCCACAGTGACATCGAACCACCACTACTTTCGGAAGATGGTGGGTTGTTTCCTGTTCCACCATTCCCCGAGCCACCACCTGATCCGCCCCCTGTGCCGCCACCTGATCCGCCCCCTGTGCCGCCACCTGGGTTTGATACCGGCGCAGCTTTAATCGTGGCATCCAGAATGTTGTTGAAGCCATTACGGTCAACATCAAAATCTTCTGAGTAGACTTCACCGGCGACCACATAACCCGCATTCGGCAGTGCGCCGATCGTAATCGTAAGCGTCTTCGATGTCAGGGCTGGTAAATCGAAAGCGCAGTTCAGCGTCGTCCCCTCAATCGTGCAACCCTGCTGATCACCAGAAATGCTGGCACCTGCATATTGTGCATCCAGACGTACCTGAGCCTTCAGCTTGTCAACATCGCTGTTGGTTAGGTTTTCAAATTTCACATCAATGTATGAGGTGGTGCTGGTACTGGCATTGCTGTTCAGCTTCGCCGTGGCGCTGATATCAATCACCTGGCCTGTTTTGCGACACCAGCCTGCATCACACAAGATGGACGCTGCGATCCCAAGATCCTGAGTATGACCAGCCGTTGAATGCATCAGCTGCATCGGCTGCACATCAAAGGAAATATGGCTTCCCACCTGTCCGTCCCAATCATTATCTTTGGTTGGGGTTGCGAACATTTGCACATAATTACCACTATTGTCACTGTAAGTGCCAGCCGTCAGTTCTTCACGAGCCGCAGCGGAGGTGCGTGGTGCCGCCAAGGCGCCGCCTGCCAGAAAGCGGTCTGAGCTTTTGCCTGCAGCTTCACGTCCGTCCAGATCCAGGGCGTCATAGCTGACCAGGTTGCCACTCGGATCCCGGTACCAATACAGTTGAGAGATATGGCTTGGCTTGGCTGAACGCTCAGGAATACAGCTACCCAAGCAGGCGCTGTCTGCAAATCCGTACACATGGATCAGTTCGTGATAGGCAATGGCCGTCAACACTGACTTGCCGCTCCCTGGAGCGATCTGTGACTGAACGTTCTGCGGATTGGCCAAAAACTGCGTTGTTGCGTGTTCATACCCCTGGAAACCAACGTCACGACCCGCTAACGCTGACAACAGCGTCGTCGGGTAGTGCTTGCCTATAGCAGCGATACCGGCACTGTCCTGATTGGATGGTGTGACCGCTGTAAAGGCTGGGCCCAACGTCAACGCGTCATAGCCTGCGTTGGTTTTAAATTCCACATCCCAGCGTAACTGCACATCATTTTTAAATTGCAACGACACAGCACGGGTGACGTACTCGATGGTTGTTTTGCGGAACTCGCCGACCGTAGTATTACTACCATCTGGCAGGGTTAATGGCGTGGTGTCATTCACACCGGAACCCGCTCCATCCTTGAACTGAATCTTCACTGGCACGTGAGTGGCAATGTTACTCTCTGAAAGCACACCAGCACTAAACGCCAATGACCCACAGAGAATACTCTGAGTAAATAAGTTCCTTTTCCACATCCTTCTCTGTACTCCTATTGTTTTCACCAGAAAATCAAACATTGTGCGATTCAAGCAGAAATATTTACCCGCATGAATGCAGTACCTGCATCCATCAGCAGCCCCCCTTTCTCAAGCTTGATTTGAATTAGTTTTGTAACCAGGGATTGGGTTCTTCAGGAGGTAACTCCGGTGTGGTGTCGCTTTCCGGAGTCCCGGTAAAACTGTTTGTGCGGATCGCTTTTTGAACAGCGTCTTTGGCAAGTTGTGTCAACTTAGGATCAATGAAATAGCCATGCATGTTTCGGACTGCGATGGCGCACCAAATACCTACCAGAAAAACGAGTAAGCCAGCCAGGAACTCACTGGTAAATGCCACAAATACTCCGACAAGCAAGGCCAAGAAACCTGTGGCATAAAATGGCAAGCCTTTCGAGGCAAATGCTCTTGCGATGCCCTTATTGTTGAAGATGACATAACTGTCAGTATCAATGTTTAAATAGCCGACGTAGCCCGAGAGCCCATCTTCACTCTCGCCACGCAATAAGACCAGACGATGCCCCTCCCGAGCCTTTACCTCCTTGTCATGTAGGGTGATTTGGCTCTCGGTGCCGTCTAATTTTTTAATCCAAAACTCTTGAACGGTACTTGTTTGAGAATGCACTCTGACAGGATCATGACGAGTGCCACGACCAGTGGAATACACACTGGTTTCTGCATGTTTGCTGCTTTCCAGCATTATGCCCTCAACAAAGTTCACTGATAGCTCCATCTTTTACCTCTCCACGAAAAACAATTTTAAGAGTGATAGTGACATGTTGAGGGGCTCCTCAATCTACCTCTACAACTCGACGTTAGGCACAAACTTGGCAGAACAATAATTATCGAATTTCGATAATATTGATCAAACAGATATGTTTTTCAACTATGAAGAGCATTTTCAATGAACGCTATCGACAGCTGGTTGGCTGGATGATCGCGGAGCGGAAGTTCAAAAAAGTTACTCAGCTAGAATTAGCTGACAAGTTGGGCTATCCAAATTCGACTTACATTTCAAAAATTGAACAATTCGAACGTAGGATGGACATTCTGGAATTCGTAAATATATGTGAGAGCATTGGTATAAACCCACACGACGGTTTATCTATACTTCTGAAGGGAAACTGAGAGAATAAGACCTAGCCGGGCCGTACGGAATTTCTGCTACTATCCGAAGAACTGTTAAAAAATCTGGAGAAAAGACTATCACTGCACAACTGCCGACCAGATGTTGGTAGATCTTTATAACTAGGACATAGAGCAGCTACAACTATTTACTGATTTGAATCGCCATCAAGCCACTGGTTAAAACTATCCAGGTGACGTCCCATAAAATCACGATTGCGCATTGGCTCAAGCTTGCCATAGACAGGATTCAGGTTCATGGCGATAGCGGAATCAAACGAATGACGATAGTTCAGTCCGGTGTCAGTCCGATCGAGCGCAGCATGCTGGCTGTATCTAAACCACGGTTACGCAATAAGTTTTGGGCATACTCATCGCGATCCCAACTGGCATTGTTCACGCTCAACTCGCAGATTGTCGGCACTGTGGTTAATGGACGTCGGCTTGCCGCTTTCATCAACACCTGCGAAATATCCTGTCTGACTATCGACGGTAATTTCATCACCCATTGGGTAGCCTTTGAGCTGACTGAATGTAGAGACTTCAGAGCGGTTGCTACGACTCAGACTGGGAAAATGCCGAGATAAGGCTAAAACAAGTTTTTACACAGCCTGGGCACTGAGCTGCTCTTCGTCAGAACTAAGGTGGATAGACATGATAACCGACGGTTATGTAAACCTTTGTCGGTTGGTCGATATAAGTCAATGTGTCCAAACTATCCGCCGGTAGGGGAACATCAACGCGGAAACAGTCCGTTTTCTTAGTAGGCACTTGATGGTTAAGCGTTTGAGCAAAAAATTACTCTTTGCACATTCTTAGATCTCGTTTAGCTCAACCAGCCAGGTCGAATCAGAACTCCATCAATAGTCTTTGTTTTTTTTGCTCCGCCGTTTTGGTTTTGCGTCATTATTGTCTGAAAACATGTCTTTGAGATCTGACACACTCTTGTGCTGCGAAATCATCAAACTATCCAGGTCAGACAATTTAGCTTGCGGATCGACATACATGCCATCAAGATTTGTAGGATTTAAGATACTAATATTTGTTTCGTCAGAGATACCACTAACCGGAGCGACTGTTGTTGGCTCAACGGCTGGTGGAATATAGTTTCGCTGAAATTCTGCCGCCTTTGCCTCGTCGGCTTTCTGCTTCCGTTTGGCAACGTATTTCTCATGCATCGATTTTGTGATGGGGATTGGGGCTATGTAGTGTTGTAAGCGTTCTCCGTAATAGAAATACAGCATGGTCAGCCCCAGGGTAAAACCTTGATCTGTTATCAGCCTGCCGACCTCTTGGGTTCTGCTGTGCTGCAAAGTGATGTCAGCAAATGGCACATTACTAATGTCACTGACGGCGACGATCTGTATATTCACTAAAAAGCCATCAAATTCGGATGTTTGCCAATCCAAGAGTATTTTTGCTTTTTGGCTTGCAGAGATGTTGTGATGACAATGAATATCTACGTTCAAGTAATAGGTCTTGGGCAATAAGCGCAGGATTGGGTTGAGCCATTGTACGAATAACCAGAGCTGTGCCGGCTCCCTGAATTGACAATTCAGCGCGCTTATAGGACGGGTGACTACGACGTAGTGACATGCTTTCAGCACGTCTAATTGTTTATCTTCATTTAGCTCTTGATACGAGTTCACAATAGCCATCGCTTTGCTGATAGCAGCATGCCAGGTAGACCATTTGGGTAGCTGATAACCGGCAATATTGCTTGGAGGACTGGTTTTGGACGACTGACGCATAGCACGATTTCTTTTTTGTAATCTGTATTCTAAGAGCTCAACAGCAAACGCAAATCTGTTTGGTTCTAGCTTTTTGTCTGAAGCCCAGACACGTGGTTCATTTGGATCGGGTTCAGTATCCGTGTTGCAAAAGCGAGTACTTTCATAGAGTTGGTTTTCTCTCCACTCAGCCATGGCCTTGCTGGTGTATAGCAAAAAAGCCTGATAAAACTCCCAAATTTCGTGAAACCGCGCTGGTGTCGTTGCTTGATCCAAGGAGCTATCGTTTTCTGCTTGCAGCTCATTCTTCGGTAAATCAACCTCCTTACACCATGGCGCTAATTCACCGGCGACCAACGTCGGAAAACCGATTTGTTGAAGGCGGTAAAAATAATTGCGCCGGGACATGCCCAGTAACTTAGTGGTGGCGTCCTGATGTAATGAATAAAGAAGCCAACGTTCAGCTGAGTAACACCACTGCATTGAGTGAAGATAATGAAAAAGTGTAATAGATGGACTCGAGTGCCCCGCCAGGCTACTGACTGCATGTAATTCACCACGGATCGCTGAACAGTGAGCCTGTAAGAAATACTGCTGACGGGCCTCGGCTAAGTGCGACATCGCTTCATGGGATAAAAACGGCGTCAACGGATGCAAGGTCTGATACTTGTGTAGCTGCCAGTACCAGAAGGTCCAGGTCACAAAACTGTGACGTAGCCTGTGATACCGAAAATCAGGATCACCGGTAATATCTTGCAGCAAAGTCGCCAAAGGTTTGAATGCAATATCAATATCCAGCGGTTTGTCGGCATGTGGCGCTGCGAAGAGGTACCTTGATTGATTTTCTGGTCGTCGCTTTCTTATATAAGAGCTTAACCAGTCACGCTCTGGAGCTGATAACAGAAGCCCCAGCGGCAGGCGACGAGTCGCCGCTTTACTTTTTAACTGACGTGCAGAATGTGGTCTGATTAAAAGCTCCGTCAGTGTAGTGACCTCGCTTTGTGAAGCGCCCGGGGTCTGAATATCCTCAAATCTTAGATAAAGTGCTTCACTGCGGCGCAGGCCACAGCGAAAACCAAACATCAACAGTAAAAGCCTGACGCTGTTTTCATCTGTGGTTATGGCAAGGTCAATACGTCTTTGCAGTGTAAGGCAGGCGCTCTGGTATTCGGATGGGAGCAAGATGTTTGCATCAACCATCAATGCTTTGTATTTACTACCGCGCATAACAAAACCTGAACACACGTAGCTCGGCTCTATTTGGTATTCCTTCTCTAAAAACAGATGGAAGTCACGTAGGATAGCGGCGCGTCTCAGTTGCCCTTGCTGTTTCGGCGCATCGTCGATGATTTCATGGTAATACTCGTCAAGGTCAGCGATATCCATTTTTAACGGGGAGCGAGCCGCAAACAGCCGGGTCAACGGCTTGAATATCACACCCAAGTGAGAAATCAGGGTGCTCGGTTTTAGTTTGCCAGACCATTTACTTTGCGAAGTGAGTCGAAATCCAGCCCACTCAATCAGTAATCGTGTGATAGGTAACAGGACAAATTCATGCGATTGCGAAATGTCTTTTAAAGTCGATGACAAACTTTGCAGGGAATGCGTACTGCCGGGTTGCTCTTTGTTTGTAGCCAATGTGCCGGAGCCCAATTTTTGTTTCACTTTTTTAATTACGGACTCGCAGTCTGTTATTGACTGATTGATTGGTTTTGCTAGCAGAGCTGATGATTTGGCAGGTTTTAGTGGCTTGTTTTCAGGTACTGATTTCACGGCAGGTAATGAAGAACGAAACGAATAAACGTGTGAGCTACACATCGCTGCTCTGGATAATAACCGTCGAAAGGCAACAGGATCTAAGGACAGATTTGCTTCATCACCGGTTAACACGGGCAGGTGACAGGCTGTATGTGTCAGCGACAATCGGGCCTCAACGATTTTGAGCAGTTTTTTTATACGCTCTTTGCGCTGTTTGAGCAGCTCGTCAACATGCGGCAACTCAAAGGATTTCAAAAAATAACTGAGACAACTCTGAATATTCAGTTGCTGAACTGCCGGGAGCTCTGCCCAATTGGATGTGTGTCGCATATTCAACAAGCGAGGCAACAGAGTGCTACTGACAGGGTCTGGGATCCAAATCATTTGGGACTGGTCGGCAGCTTCTAATTCATACCAGACGACGTTATTGCACTGATAGGGCGCAGCGTAGAGGACCTGATGCAACAGGCTCTTCAGCAAATCAACACGTAACAGCCCTCCATAACGAATTGCGGCGTACAGCAGCTGTCCAAAGTAAAACTTTGCTTGTATGTGTATGGTCTGGCTTAAACGTAAACCGTTTAAAGCAACGTCTGGATTACGTAAAAACTGCTGATCAATATGGTCAATTTCCGGCAAGTACGAGGCGTATTGTTCCCGCAATGGTGGCTTGGGGCGTTTGATCAGAATAGGGTTTCTGATGTTAAGGCTGAAGATTGCACTTCTGTGAGCCACAATATATTGATTGAGCAGATGGATCAGTTCAGTCGCGGTCTTTGCAGTGTCATCCTGCCCCATGTCATTTCGCGAATGCTTACCGTACAGTTCCCAAAAAATCTCTGAATAGTGCCATTGTCTCAGTTTAGAAGGGAGTAAGTCTTGATCCTTGCTGTGCAGACCAGTGACCTTTAGGAGCAGGCTTTGTAATTGCTCAGGTAATTCCGAGAACTTCATGATGTAAGCCCTGCGAGTGCTTTGATATTAAGCAGTCGGACTAATGTATTCATGTATGGGCCGAGCGTTTGCCGGACATCCTCAAGCGACATCGTATTGTGTGGATGCCACACCGTCTCACCCAAATTGCCATGCCCCAGCAGCGCATCAATGCAGTAGCTTGGCACGGACTGGCTTTCGAACCAGGAGCGCAAAAACTTGCGGTTGCCGTTCGGCGGCCCGGAGAAATAGCCGTTCAGGTTTTCTTGCAGCAGCCGCGGTTTAAAGGGCATCAGCGACAGCTTGTAACTACTATCCACATTCTCTGTGTTAGTGAAAAAAAATGGCTCGGGACTGCCAATACCTTGCCATTTTTTGAGGACTCCAATCCGATGTAATCGTCCAAGTATTGCCTGCATATGCGCCTGATAAGCCTCTGCAATCTCTATAGCTATCGGATGCAACGGAATGGTTCTGGTGTGGTACTCGTCGGCGCTGTCTTTGTCCCGTACCACAGCAATTTTACTGCTATACAAAATTTGCTGGACAGTGATGAAGCCCTGATGTGTGGGTCTTAATCCAGTTAGCAGGCCTTGCGCAACGATACAGTAGGCAGTGAAGTAATTATGAAAATGCACCCAATCCTGGTTTAACAGATTTTTACGCAGCTCTTGTAATTTGGTGGATAAGGTTGCCAGCAGCGCTTGGTAGTCCTCCAACTTTGGTGCCTGACGACAACCAATACTGGCTGTTTGTATTGGCACGTCATATTCAAATGCTGGCTGGTCGTTTAGGTTCGCATCCTGCAATACTTTGGTGACCAGCTGCTTATATCGCTCCTGCAATAACCCAGCTTCCAGTGATGTGTAATACAACCTAGCTTGGCTGCCAGGGGCAGGTCGATTGAACATCAAAGTTGCACACGCAGTGCCAAACATGGCACAGGCGCGCAGAAACAGAAAGCTGGATAACTGATGTGCTGTGACACTGAGCCTAGTTTCAAGCTCAATACCGTCTTGTAACGCTGAACCACGAGAACTGAATTTTGAGTCAAAGAGTGGATAATTCGGATTTTTGGGCGAGTAATCAGGATCAGCAATATATCTATCAAAGGCCTGCAACAAAATACTCGGTACAGGTAATAACAGCGATGTAGCATCCGAATGATTTGTTAAGTTATCTGCGTATTGAAGCTTGAATACCCTCAAAGCCAGGCTTTTTTGTTCACCACAGATCAATTTGGGATAACGCTCATCCTGCAAATCTAAGCTGGTCAACATTAACTCATAGGGTAGAAGACCACAAAAAAAGACCATGGAGGTGATAAAGGCAACTTCCTTCTCCTCCTGATATACCTTGGGTTGGCGACACCAGTTTAATAAGCGATACACGTCACTGTTGGATAAAGTCTGCTGATTTGTGAGGTATTGATGCTGACGTTCAACCCGCCGCATCACCGACTTAGACAATCTGCGGCCATGAAAAGCCGCGATATAGGCTTCCATCGGCTCCGCATCAGCAAACAGGTAAACCTCATCTTGTTGCTGCTCGAATATTTCTTCACCGGCATCAAGCAGTTCATCATCAAGTTCCGGTTGCAGTATCGAATAAAGCACTTGCTCTGCTTCATCGGGCAGTGTTTCAATTTGGATAATAAGATCACTTTCAAGCGCAGTGACACCGTGCATCGAGATGTCTTCAGTGACTCGCGAATGGGCTGGTGGGCGCTTGTCTTGACTACCGCTAGTCCGGCGTTTTTTCTGATAGCCGATGAGGATTTCGAGCTCTTGGATAATTCTGCCTATCTCATGATACCGGGCAATAATTTGCTCTCTGGGATCGAGGCTGGATTTTTTGGCATCTGTCTGCAACTCGCTGTAGCTAAGAGCACAGTGTTTGCGAAAAAATGCGCGATACTCATATAACCACCCGATAAAACAACGAATGTTCTTGCAGGTTGAGCAGTCTTTTTGTCTTAACCACAGTAAAGCTTCTTCGCTAATGGTCATTTCCCGAAAGAAAAGCCCTATATTTTCATATTCGTAGGCTTTGAACCGTTCAGTTTCTTTGGTACGCCCCTTTAGAATGAAAGGTAACACAAACAAAACTTGCCGCAGCCATTTAAAAAAATCTGCGTTATCGAAATTCAAGAGATAATTCAGTGGATAAAACGGGTATGCGGTCAAGATACCGTGGAATAAATCCCCCAAGTCTCGCTCTTCGGCAGAACGCTGAAACTTCTCATCTGAGGGTAATCGTTCTCTCAAAGTTTCCGCCAACCCAAACCACTGGTATGTCTGCTGAACAACTGTTGCATCCAGACTGATGTCTTCCAGCCAGCCGTCATTGTATGTGGCTATAAAGTTTTTCAGTACCGCATCCAGTCTTTCCATATCAGGTGGGGTATCCAAATGCCTCAAAAATTCGGCATAGTGAATCCTCTCACCCTCGGAGATGCCCATTAACGCAAAAACTTCATCATACTCTGTGCTGTACAACGCCGTTTATTCCTTGCGGCTCTTGCGGTCAGATAAACGCCGGTCAGAACTGAATTTGGGAAATTGCTGTACAACCACCTCAGGCAAGCTTTCTCTGATTAAATCGAGTTGTGCAGCGACTTTTGTGCCCAATGAAAAAAGAATCGCACTGCCTGCAACATCAATCGCAGCAAGGTGTTGGATTTCTTTGGTTGTCGCTTTATCGTGCACCACGACGGGAATACTATTGAGTGGGTAGGTTTTTGCCGCAGCTTTGGAGGATACATTTTTGGCGTGAAACACCGACAGCAGTTCAAATTGCCGTAGTCCTGCTATCACCCAATAGCTCTCTTCATCTTTTTGTTTAACCACATGGATTGGATAGAGCTGCAGTAGTGCCGCCAGACTATCCACTGAAAAATCAGCGATAGTGGCTGAATACATCAGTTGGCTGGTCTTCTTGGTTTGTTCGCTGAGTTTAGGGTGAAGCCCTGCCAACAGCTCAAATGGCACGGTAATTAATTGCATAAGCCCGGTCGTGGAAAAGAAAGTCCGTTTGTGTATCGAATTTAGCAAAGCATCAAGCCTAAAGGCAACAACATATCCTATTCACACAGATAGCATAATGAAAAAGCCAAGACGAATCCCTCTGCAAACGGTCACACCAAGTTACCGCGATGCTCACTGGCCACATACCACAAGTTTTAGCAATCATCGAGTTAGTTGATAGTCGGTTATGAGCGAATTGCGGACATAGAAATAGGTAATTTTTGCAAAAATCGACTGTCAGCAATGCATCATTAGCTGACATGTATATACCCTTCGTCTTTCAAGATGCTCGGTTGTTGGCCGCATGCCTGCACTTCAATCACATGGGATCTTGGCCTCATAAAGGTTCAGTTACTTGCCGCCTGGGAGCATCTTGAAATCCATTGGGTATATAAGTTCTCACATTCAAATGTGGGGCTTTAAATCAATGAATATTATTCATTGTTGACTCTGAGAGCGGTCAAGTATCAAGTGACAGGAGGAATTAAATTGAGATAACACTTGGTTTGTAATACATTCCGAATAAAGTATTTTTAGACATAAAATCAGCCCTTTCAGACATCCATAATTCAAAGCCGCTCGCATAACATCATCACTTACAGACCAACCGTCGGTCATCATCAAAGAGGAAATGTTATGCCACTCGTTCAAATTAAAGGAATTGCCGGATACTTAAGTCTGGAGCAAAAGCAGGAACTGATCCAAAAAGTTACCGATGCGGTGGTGTCGGTGGAAGGTGAAGGGTTGCGGTCGGTCACCTGGGTCATTGTCGAAGATGTCAGTTCTGGTGCCTGGGGTGTTGGGGGGCAGCCGGTAACTACTGAAATGCTTCAGCAGATGTCAGCTACGGCGCCTGCTTTGTGATAAGGAAGGCATCATGAATTTTTTAAAATCTGTTTTTATCAGCGGCTATATGATGCTGTTAGTCGGTGGCAGTCTTTACGGTAGCTGGCTCGTGTCACAGGAAACATCTCTGTTATTGGGCTGGGGTTTAATGATG
>Ga0247725_1000384_pt1 | contig 35807 bp, 35 predicted proteins | sample OKSTACKMCFT3sol_FD_183021 | JGI IMG/M metagenome (GOLD analysis project Ga0247725, IMG submission 183021) | Subsurface sediment microbial communities from gas well in Oklahoma, United States - OK STACK MC-FT3-sol | ecosystem: Environmental > Terrestrial > Deep subsurface > Rock core/Sediment...
CGTTCTATCGCTGACCAGGCCCGTACTATCCGGATCCCTGTGCATATGATCGAAACCATCAACAAACTGAACCGTATTTCACGTCAGATGTTGCAGGAAATGGGTCGTGAGCCGTCTCCGGAAGAACTGTCCGAACGTATGGGCATGCCGGAAGACAAGATCCGTAAAGTGCTGAAAATTGCCAAAGAGCCAATCTCTATGGAAACGCCAATAGGTGACGATGAAGATTCGCATCTGGGCGATTTTATCGAAGACAGCTCTTCAGAATCGCCGCTGGACTCAGCCACCATGGAAAGCTTAAAAGCCGCCACCAACGAAGTGTTGGCCGGTTTAACAGCCCGTGAAGCAAAAGTACTGCGTATGCGTTTTGGTATTGATATGAATACCGACCATACACTGGAAGAAGTGGGTAAACAGTTTGACGTAACACGGGAACGTATCCGTCAAATCGAAGCCAAAGCGCTGCGAAAACTGCGCCACCCTTCCCGTTCAGAAGTGTTAAAAAGCTTCCTCGACGAGTAGATTGGTCTGGATTAGAGAGGCACCGCAAGGTGCCTTTTTAGATCCTAGTTGTTAATAAAGTCAGTTCAACTCCGTGCTGTCCCCATGCTTGCGGTGCCCGCCAGAATAAATCCGCAACTTCAGACTGCACAGCATCTAGCCTCCGTGTTTATGTAGTTTTACCTGCTCTATTTAGCCACCGCACCGATCCATCCATCTTTTGTTCATCGCTTAGCCAAGGCCCCAGAATCCCCAGCCAAAACATACTAAGGCGCACAGATATAAAAAGCCTGCTGGCGACTTCCAGCGTATCGGTTGCCGAATGTATTCAGAAAAACGCAAGTTAGCCAGATGCAACTCAAACAACAGCGCAAACATTAACAAAGCGAATGCAAACTGGTAGTAGCGCTGAGGATCCGAACTACTGTAAAACCAGGGCACATAGAGCGCATACAGAAAAACCAGAACGATAAATAGCACTTTTATGCTTTTATAAGAAAAATGAGAAAACCTCTTCATATCCATGATTTTTCTCCTGTTTATCGAATAGCTGGCAACAGTAACACTATTGCCAGCCATGTTCTTTAGCTTAAAGCCTCACTAATCCAGCTCTGGATAGGCGTATTTTCATTCAGCCATTCTCCTGCTTCATAGCCAACCTGGAAAGACGCGGCTAAAAAACCAAGAGCACCAGTAAACCGGGTGGCAGCAGCAAGATTACCTGCACTGTAAATATTTCCGCCAGAAACAACTGCAATCTGTTTAGCATCTAATACGTTCATGTCTGTTTCTCCTTGAATGAATTAAAGCCTGTCTAACAGGCTCAGTATTAACCCGAAAACCAAGGTTGAAGCTATGGTTTTCGGAGCTCACATCAGCGCTTAACAACAGGCCAGACTGCGGCGGCATGCTCTTATTGTCAGCACGGATATGCTGCCCCCCTGTACACAGTTTCCGGAATGGGGAGCGACATTTCAATTTTGTTCGGCAGCAACGTCGGCAATAAAATCCCAGCCTGATAGTGCGGACCGGTTCCTACTAATAAACGCGTGACTCTGTCCCAGGCAAGAGCAGTGAACAGCAAAATGACAATGACTGGTTGTACCAGAACAGAACGACGGAATTTGCCGCGTTGATGCTGTAATCTATTAAAAATAATAAACTTTTGTGTCATAACTGGAGCCTGCTATCAATGGCAGCCGCCAACACCAGCTAAACTATTAACAATAAATTTACCTCACAAAAGTGAATTAATCAAAAATTAACCGTTACATTTTTGGCTAAAAAATTTAACACCTTTATTTGGCAGGGAATTTAGTTGTTCGACAGAGATATAAATCCTGATAATCATAAAATGCAGCCTATCTTGGCTGGCCATTTGATCCGACCTGTTCAGCAGCTCCAACAATGGTGGTTCATCACCGCGCTGCCACTGCAAAAAACTCTAAGCCACAGAGTATTGCTGGCACCAAAACGCCGCTTAGGCCTTTATCTTCCTTAACCCTCTGTGCTTAGGGCGGAGGATTTCTGATGAAAGCGAATAAAAAATAAGCAGTCAGCACAAAGAGCATGTCACGAAGCGGTGACAACAGCAGAAAAACTTCTTATACTGCCTGCGCTCTTTAGGCTTGCGATAGCAAAACCTAAAGACACTTCTCAAATGGCCCTATAGCTCAGTTGGTTAGAGCATCCGACTCATAATCGGCAGGTCCCTGGTTCAAGTCCAGGTGGGGCCACCATTTATCAAAGTTTCTTTTCTTTACTTCGATTTCCCCAAATCCATTTCCGCCAACAATTGCTGCATCAATTGCATCACTTTGATATTGGCTTGTTCCATTTGGCTCAGGCTTTGTAAGGTTTCTGGCCAGCGTCCCTGATGGTAATAGTCCAGCGTCAGTTTGGCTTGTTGATGCACAGCTTCATGAGGTGCTTCAATCTGTTGGTAGACTGAGCCTTTGGCCATACGCTGTTGTGTTGGCAATTGATCGTACAAAGCACCGAGCCGGCATTGGTGTTCGTCTGGTAAATCTTTGGACTGAAAGCTGGCGCCTCCTAATAAGGTGCGGTATACCATCATTTTCATCACCAGTTCTTGCAGGTTGGCGAGTTCCACCGCAAACACCATAGCTGAGTAGGTGCTGCTACGATCGGCCTGAACACAGTTCTGGCTGATATGCTGGCTGACCTCTGCTGTATCGGCAAACAAAGTGGACAAAACCTGAGTTTCCTCATCCATAGCGCTTACATGCACACTAACTTCATCTACTTGCTGCAAAATACTTTGAATAGAGCTGCTGATTTCTGTGGTCGATGCTGTGGTTTTTAAAGCTAATTTGCGCACTTCATCCGCCACCACTGAAAAACCGCGGCCATGCTCACCTGCCCTTGCGGCCTCAATTGCTGCATTCAGTGACAACAAATTCGTTTGCTCTGAAATAGAGCGAATAAGCTCTACTACACCAGAAATAACAGAGGTTTCGGTTTTCAGTTTTTGCAGCGTCTGCAAGCTTTTACTACTTTGTTGCTGCAAAGATTGCAGTTGCTTGTTCGATTCCTGCATCTGAGAGCCGCTGCGCTCGGCCAGTTGCCGGGCCTCGGATGCCAGTTGTTGCTGCTGCTTTAAGTCATCAGCCAGCCTTACCATGCTGTGTTCCATATGCAGCATACTTTGTTCAAATTGACCCAGCTCTGTGGCAGCTTTTGCTGTGCTGTCCAATTGTTGAGTTATGGTTTTGAGCTGCAGATCCCTGGCGGCCAGTTGGTTTTCAAGTTGCTGATTCTGCTCTAACAACTGCTGTAGTTTTTGCTCAGTCTCTTGCCGCTTCACTTCGGCTTGTTGCAACTTCACAGTGCGTACCAGGCTCCACATAATTCCCCCTTCGCTTGTTATCTATTGGTGAATCAGGCCCGGCAAAACGCCGGGCCTGACAGCTAGCGCTGATCACTATTACAGCTCGCTATGAGGACCAAAGACTTCATAGTGAATTTGAGCCGAAGCCACACCCAACGCCAGTAACTGATCTTTGGCAAACTTCATAAAACCTGTAGGGCCACAAAGGTAGAAGTTGCCACTTTGCAGCGGCAACTGGGCAGCGACAGCTTTCAGATCCATCAAACCAGTAAACTGACCGGCAGCTGTGTTTTGCTCCGCTTTGTTGAACCAGGTAAAGTTGTGCAGTAATGGGTAGTCTTGTTCCAGTTGCGAAATTCGCTGTGCAAATGAATGTTGCTGCGTATTTTCACAGGCGTGCAGGAAAAACACCGGGGTTTGTTGCTTTAACGCCACAATGCTTTCCAGCATAGACAGCATAGGGGTTAAACCCACACCAGCTGAGATCAGCACTGTAGGTAAATGAGCAGATTGCAGGAAAAAATCACCGGCGGGCGGCAGAATATCCAGCTCATCTCCGGCCTGAATTTCGTCATGCAGATAATTAGAAACTAAACCAGCCACTTCACCATTTTCACGTTTGACGCTGATCCGGTAACTATGGCCATTGGCTTTGTCAGACAAAGAATACTGACGGATTTCATAGTAGTCACAAAACGCAGGTTTTACCTTCACACCCAGATATTGGCCTGGTAGATAATCCACTACAGCTTCACCATCTTTGGGTACCAATACAAAGCTCGATACCAGTTCAGATTCACGGATTTTTTCTTTCACTTTAAAACGACGTGGACCATACCAGCCACCCGGCTTTTGTTCAGTCTGGTTATAAAGTTGACGCTCGCGGCCTGTAAAAATATTCGCCAGCACGCCATAAGCTTCTGTCCATGCCTGCTCCACCTCTGGCGTAAACGCATCAGGAGCCAGTTCACGTAAGGTTTCAATCAGGTGATGACCTACAATGTCGTAGTGCTCAGGCTGAATAAAAAAGCTGGTATGTTTATGCGCCACACGTTCCACAGTTTCAGTCAGCACAGACAAGTTATCGATATTTTTGGCATAAGCAGCAATAGCACTAAACAAGGCAAACTGCTGACGGCCACTGTGCTGGTTAGTCATGTTAAAAATATCTTTCAGCTCCGGATTCACCTGAAACATACGCTGATAGAAATGGTTAGTGATGGCTACACCAGCACCTTCCAGTAATGGCACAGTGCTTTTAACGATGGCAATAGTTTGAGCAGATAACATAATAAAACCTCTTTTGAGTGACTAAGTGAATGTGAGTTAAGTATTCAGAACAACATCAATTAACCCGGTCTGCCATCAGCACGGGGCTGAGTCAGAACAGGCCAATAAAACCAAAGGAAGATTGCAAAGGCGCACAGCCATAACACGGCGCTGACTTGCCAGAACACCAGAGGCAACCCTGCTAAGCTGGCCAACATCCGTACTGGGCCAGCCAGCAACAGTAAAGCAAAAGCTACAGTGATAATTTTGCCAACCTGCAGTACCCGGCCTGTATGACCTAAAGACACCCGGGCCATCATGGCGAGGATCATGCCCGCCATAGCGCTGATACTGAGCAGATGCAGCACGTCTTTAAACACAAGGAGCTGAGTTAAATCACTGATGCCTAGAAGAATTAAACCTAAAGCCAAGGCCAGATAAGCCAGCTGTAAGGACCAAAGCAAAGGGGCAGCCCAGATTTTCCATGGCGTCCAGAAGGATAAACGCACCAGATGCAAAGACCCCACCAGCAGCATCAACCAGCCCGCTTTCAGTGGCAGTTGGACAAAAAAACCTGTGATAAACAACGCGGTGCCAAACACGGACAAGGGCAATAACCACTTATCCAGCAATGGCGTTTTGATTTGCTCCAGTCCTAAAGCCCTGGCGGTAAAAAATGGGATCACCCGTCCGCCCACTATGCCCATCAGGATGCCAAACAGCAGGATCATGCTGTGACTTAAATGCGAAGCGGCGGCAAACTGCTGTGTTGCAGCTGCATAAACAAAAGCTGTATTCAGCAAGGCCATCACAGACAACAGTGGGATAAACAGATAGTTATTTTTACTTTTTGCCCTGAAGAGCAAGCTCGCTAAACTGTAAATAGCACCAGTCCACCACAGCAGTTGAGCCGCGATAAAAAGCCATAACAGCGAGGTGTATTGTGCGAATAACAAGCTAAAACGGGCAATCAGCCACAAGCTGCTTAAGAGCAGCAAGGGTTTGCCCGAAATGCTGGGCAAGCCTGTCCAGTTTTGGGCTGCTGTCAGTAAAAAGCCCACAGCCACAGCAGCACCAAAGCCAAATAACATCTCATGGGCGTGCCACAGGGCTGCAGGAAAACCAAACTGAAACGACATCAGGCCGCTAAACCACAAGGCCCAAATGCTGATCGCAAAAAAAGCCCAACAGGCACCAGCCAGAAAAAAAGGCCGGAATGCCAAAGCAAACAACGGATAAGCGGATAGTGCTTTTCGCTTACCCTCTTGCACTTCGTCAGGCCAGTGGATATTGATCAAAGGAGGACGCTGGATCATTCTTTTATTCATAACCTAACGCACTTCTTTATGCAGTTCGTACTGCGCTATACAGCGGCAGACATAGGCAATTTTCACCAGAGTCGCGCTGAAAATCATAGTGACATGACCCGCCAGTTGCAGCTCAAACGAAAACAAATAAGACAGCGGATAACAGACAACCACTGTGGCCAGCAGTAAACTAAAAGACAAAGCTAATAACGTATTGGCAGCCAGTAACAATGTTTCAAACTTGTCAGAGGCGGACAGTTTTTCATTACTAAAAAATTGGGCAACGTGAAACATCATAAGCTCCTTTGGAATCATTGGATTCCGGTTTGATTTGCTTATGTATTGCAGCTCTGATGCCAATTATTTTTCAGATTAATTTCAACAGCTTAGAATAAAGCCCTATGAAAAACATGTCAAAATGACACAGCAAGAAAGAGTCAAAATGACAAATTAGATTCTTTGTGACACAATTTAAGCACTCTAATTGTCAGCAGGAGCTGCAATGGCCGAACTCAACTCAACCTTGTTGCTGGAAGTGGCGCTGGATCTGGCGAACAGCATCACTACTACAGATCGCTTTGACCGCTTGCTGGGCTCTGTCCGTAAAGCCATTAACTGCGATGCGGTGGTATTGCTCTCTTATCAGGGGGAGCTGCTGATGCCGCTGGCCATTCAGGGCTTAACAGCTGATACCTTAGGCCGTCGTTTCGCTCTAAAGGACCACCCTCGCCTTGCGATCATTTGCCAAAGCAGCAGCCCGGTGCGTTTTCCATCCGACACTGAATTGGCCGATCCTTACGATGGCTTGTTACTGGCACAGGCCGGTGACTTGCCTGTGCATTCCTGCATGGGTTTACCTTTGTATTCAGATGGCCAACTGATAGGGGTGCTGACGCTGGACAGCCTGAAACCTGATGCTTTTTCTGCCATAGCTGAACGGACCTTAGACTTAATTGCAGCTATGTCGGCAGCCACCTTAAAAACCGCTATTCAGCTGAAAAAACTCGAACAACAAGCGCTGCAGGCACAACATTTAGTCGAAGAACTGACCCATGAAGCCCTGATCCGCGACGGTGGCGAGCTGATAGGTCAAAGCCAGACGATGCTGGCGCTAAAAAGTGATATTCAACTGGTGGCAGGTTCAGATTACACAGTGCTCATTCAGGGCCAGACAGGTGTGGGTAAAGAGCTGGTCGCCAGAACTCTGCATCAGTTATCCAGAAGAGCGAAACGGCAACTGGTACATTTAAACTGTGCTTCTTTACCTGAAACCCTGGCTGAATCTGAGTTGTTTGGTCATGCCAAAGGTGCTTTTACCGGCGCCGAGCGGGAAAGACCGGGTAAATTTTTATTGGCCGATGGCGGCACTATATTCCTTGATGAAGTCGGGGAACTACCGCTTAGCGTACAAAGCAAATTATTGCGGGTGCTGCAAAGCGGTGAAATTCAGCCTGTTGGCAAAGATGAAGTAAAAACGGTCAATGTGCGGGTGATAGCGGCCACCAACAGAGATTTAGCCGCAGAAGTGGCAGCGGGTCATTTTCGAGCCGACTTGTATCATCGATTGTCGGTGTATCCCATTACTGTGCCTGCTTTAAAAGAACGGCAACAGGATGTGTTGTTACTGGCCGGCTATTTTCTCGAACTAACAGCACGCAAACTGGGCATACGTCAGCTAAAACTCAGCACCGCAGCTCAGTCTGTGTTGTTGCAGTACAACTGGCCGGGTAATGTGCGGGAGCTGGAACATGTGATTAGCCGCGCTGCACTTAAAGCCAGAAAAGAAGCCAAAGCTCAGGATATTATCGCCTTGTTGCCAGAGCATCTTGAGCTGGCAGAACATGCAGTTTCAGCTGAAAACAACCCGCAAGCAGCTTTGCCTATGATCCACAGTAGCGGCTTAAGCCTGAAAGCTGCTACTGAAGAGTTTCAGAAGCAGCAGATTATTCAAATCTTAAGCCAAACAGCAGGTAACTGGAGTCTGGCCGCCAAGCAATTGGATTTAGACAGAGCCAATCTGGCCCGCCTCGCCAAACGCTTAGGTATTAAAGTCGAAAAGACGGTGCGTAGCTAAGCCGGTTTATAGCTGATCCAGCCAGCGTGTGAGCAGTTGCTGGCTAAACTGGCGTAAAGCCGGGGCATAAGCTGTGGTGTCCTGGCGGATTTTGGCTAAATCTGCCAAAGGCCAGGCGGCTAATTCAGCGGCATGGCCAAGCAACCATTGTTCGATACGCTGGCCTTCCAGTTCAGGGTGGCATTGAAACGCCAGTACCTGTGAACCTATACGGTAGATTTGTTTGTAGTGTGCACTGGATGCCAACAGCTCCGCACCAGCAGGCAAATCAAAGGTATCGCCATGCCAGTGGAACATCTGGATTTCTGCATCCGCGCTCTCAACCGCAAAGAGCTGAGCGTCCAGCGCCGCTTGAGTAAACTGAATAGGCGACCAGCCAATTTCTTTGCCAGAAGCGCCCGGATAGACAGCAGCACCAGCAGCTGCCGCTATTAACTGTGAGCCCAGGCACACACCTAACAAAGGTCTTTGCTGGGCCAAACGTTGTTTAGCTATCAGCAGCTCAGTCTGTAAAAACGGATACAAAGCTGTGTCGTACACACCAACAGGACCACCTAAAATGACAGTTAAATCGGCCTGATACGCCGCAATTAAATCATCCATAGCCGCATCCAGATACTGCAGCTGATAACCAGCAGCCGTTAATGGCTCGGCAAAACTACCGAGATCTTCAAACTGCAAATGCCTGATCACTACACAACTTTTCGTTTTCATCTATTGTCTCCTCTTTTTCTCCTTTATGCCGGGTCCTGATGTTCACGACAAATCAGCTCTGTGCTTGCGACAGGCAAAGGCTGCTGAGTTAAACCACAAAAGGGCAAACCGTCCTGCTGCTGATGGAAACGGCAGCTTTTGCATTGACCAAAACTTTTGCGCTGCTGTTGCTGCTGCACCTGGCTCAACAACTGATGCAAAGCGCCTGTCAGTTGCTGTTCCAGTTCAGGCCCAAGCAGCTGCACTGCTTGTTGCAGCACCTGCACTGCCACCAACTGCTGTACTACAGCTAAACCTGCTGCTGTTGGTTTTAAATGCACTATGCGTTTGTCCTGCAGATCCGGCTCTTTGTAGATCCACTGCCGCTCTTCCAGCGCTTTTAACGACTGAGACACTGTGCCTTTGGTCAGACCCAGATAGTCGGTCACGCCCATCACAGTGTCTGAGTAATGATTACAAATACTCAGATAACGCAAAGCGCTAAGCTGCACTGCGGGCACCATAGACAGTTCAGCATCGTCCCGCTGCCAGCTGCGCAGCAAACTGTTGATGCGTTCGACATAATCAAAAAAGCTTAAAGCCATACTAGTTAATACCTGCACATTAATCTGCATTTTATCTTCACAGTATAGCTTGACATTGTATCGAAGCGAAACTATTATTTTCATAACGTATCGATTCGATACATAATTTAAGGTTGAGTGAGGAGCTTTTTATGAACGTTCAGGTTTTTGACACCCATGTAAAAACGACCAATGGCCACTACCTGCATTTTGATGTATTGGTAACGCCAGAGCATGCAGGGAAGGCTAAACTTTACGCGCAGCAGTTTTTACAACAACAAGGTTATAACAGTGACGACATACAGCAACAAAGCTGTGATTTTTGTCATAACGAAATAGCCACCCCAGCGGTTATTGCAGCTATTAATGCGCAGGGGTATTACATTCTGAAATTACAGGGCTGTTAAGCGGCTCTGTTTTAATTAACGCAACATCAAAGGAGCACCCTGATGAGCCCGGCCATTCTTGCTTGTGATTTACATGATCATGTCGAAATTATCTGTATGAGACGATACCCGGTCCTGATCCATCAGCTGGATGGCAGCACTATTCAGGGTATTGCCCGTGACACCCGAAGTACAGCACAGCAAGAATTTCTGCTGCTGGACAAGGACGGACAAAAAGTGGAAATTCCACTGTTGCAGATTGAACGTGTTGAGGTATTGGATGCCAATGCACCCCAACAGGAGATTTGGCTACAGCAAGGCGGCAGCTGCGCTATTTGAGCCTTTCCGCCCTTTAAAAAAGAAGCCACCGACCAGGTGGCTTTTTGTTTTCTGGCATTTAGCTGCACAGAACAAAAAATAAAACGATAAAAATCAAAACCTTAAAAAATAACCCACAGTTTTATTCAAACACAGCCTTGACACTGTTTCGATTCAAAACAATAATACGTATCGAATCGAAACATAATGTAAAGTACAGCGCAATGCAGTGCAGTACAGATTCTTAACCTGACTCTTTTAAAGGAAACAAAGCTATGAACACTAAAACTATTGCTACTTTTTACCATGCTGGTTGTCCTGTTTGCATTAGCGCTGAACAGACGTTGTTAAGCATGATTGACCCGAACAAATACCAAATCAATGTAGTGCATTTAGGTGAACAGAGTGCTGAAGTCGCAACAGCCAAAGCGGCTGGCGTCCAGTCAGTACCTGCCTTAGTCATTGATGGCAAGGTATTACATATTAATTTTGGCGCTGCCATCACAGATTTAGCTTGAGGTGAATGATGAAAAAATTACTGTTAAGTTCTTTCATAGCTTTAGCTGCCAGTCAGGCAATAGCTCATGGCCCTGGTGGTATTCACTCGGAAAAATCAGCGACCAAAGCAGCTTTTGATTTAGTCCACACTCGCGTCTTTAAAGACGGTACCCATCTGGTATTTGAGCAAGTGGTTGCAGGCACTGCAGGTGCTGAAAAACCAGTTAGTAATGGCGGAAAATTTGCCACAGCAGATGTACTAAGTTATGTCTGGCCAACCACACTGGATTCTTCAGTCATAGGTTTTGATGGTAAAAAAGGCATAGTGGCGCTGGCGTTAACAGCCCACCCTGACTTTGATGACACACCTTTGTATGACGAAAACAATGATGGCAATCTGGCAAACGATGGCGACGACTGGCATTCACATTGGGTGGTGTTAACCCCGGATGAAAGCTGTGGCCCTAAAGGTTTAAAAGTACGGGATATCCCAAAAGGTGAAACTCCTAAAGTGCCAAAAACCTGGCCAGGCGCTCCAATTTATATCGACTCTCCGGGTTATGATTTCAACCTGAAAAAGGATACTGTCACCATCCGTGTACCGTTAAAAGAAGTGGGTTTCCCAACTGATTTTAACTACGACGGTGTAACAGCAGCACTGAAAGTAAATGCCAACCTGCACAACCCACTGCTCTGCGTAGTGAATGTGTACGATGTGGCTTCAGGTGATTTATCTTTACCTGCCAGCTGGCCGGCACAAACCAAATAAGCAAGGATAAAGCGGGTAGCAAAGGCTATTTCTGTTTCTTGATACCCGCTTTACTGCACAGATATCTGCTGCAACGCGTAATGGCAGTCACTTTTTCATCTGATGCAAATACCTGTCGTACTGTTTTAATACAGACAGTATTTTGTCTCCGGTAAAAGGTTTGACGATAAAGGAGGAAGCGCCACTTTTCATACTGGTTTTGACATTTTCCAGTGTTCTGACACCACTGACCATCACGACAAAGCAGTCTTTATTAATATCCTTAAACTTTTCCAGCAAGTACAAACCTGATTGGTCTGGCAACTCTATGTCCAGAAAGACTAAGGCTGGCTGATACTGATTAAAGGATTTAATGGCCTGCACAGCATTGTTGGCATGCTGGTAGCTCCAGATCACTGAATGCAAGTCCGCTTCGTCTTTTAGCATCGCCAGATTATTCTGCAACAACTGTCTGGTGGAGTCCTGATCATCGACCAGCAAAATATTCTGTGGCGTTCTATGCATTAAGTAGTTCCGGTCTTTAAAGCGACCAAAAGCGCTGTCAACTGTTCATAGCGTACAGGTACTTTTTGTTCTTCCCATAAGAGTTGCAACTCATTGGCAAGACCCGTAATTTGCGCTTCGCCAAAACAAGCCGCATTGCCTTTTAGCCGATGAACTATCTGTTTTATTTTTAACAAGTCATCATTTTGCATCGCAAGCTCCAGCTCAGCTGCAGCCACTGCTAAAGATTCTGCAAACAACTGCTGCAATTCATCAGGTACATCGAGTTTTTTCAGATTTTGTCTGGTCAGCCCATTAAACCAGCCATACAGCAATTCCCATTGGCAGGGCCAGCTGAAGTGTTGGTCGACCTGTTCAAACCGCCCTTCTTGTGCAGCCAGTACCGAAATGGGGCGCTGATACCCCAACTGTCGCAATAACTGAACTGCTTCATGTATTTGATGGTCAGCGTTCTTACTCAGAAACATCAGGGCATCGTACTCATAACTCAAAGCCTGTTGTACGGACTCATCAAGGGTTAAAGCAACATAAGTATGATATCCGACAGATTGTAGTTTGGACTGAACTGCAGGCAGTTCAGATCCTGCGTCCAGTTGAGTCAGCAGAATTTTTAACGGCACATTATCGACCCTTTTGCCCAGCTTAAGTTTATTATGGTCTGCGTATCTGTCTGAGGTCAAATAATCCAACCGCAGGTTTTTTACTGATATATTAAAGAGATATGGGGCATGCAGTGGAAATCTGCCGGCTCTGGGCCTAAAGTGGGACAGCCTAAGGTGCAGTTTTAAGGAATCACAATGAAAACTATGAGTTTAAGTCTGAGTCAACGCATTAACCTGAGTTTTTCCCTCATTGTATTTGTGATGATATTGTCAGGCTTTATGTTTTACAACAGAGCTATAGACAATGAAGCGAACATCTCCTCTATTGAAACTTCAGACATTAAAGGCATTGAGATTGCCAGAGATATCCGCCTGACTACCTCTGACCACTGGATGGAAACCAATACTATCTATATCAAACTCAACCATAGCAGTGATGATAAAGTTGCCGTAATTGAGGAAGGTCGCGACCACTTATTGAATGCGGAAAAACAAATCAAGGCTTTGTATGCTAACTACGAGTCCACTATCACCTTAGAAAAAGACAAAATACTCTATGCAGACCTTGAACCAAAACTGAGTGTTTATTTTGACCTGAGCCAACAACTGCTGGAAAGGTTAACGGCGGATCCTCAAAGTGACATCAGTAAATTATTCCAGAAGCAGAGCACTGCCTGGCAAAGTGTCAGAGCAACGCTAGGCGATATGATCAAGTTAAATGAAGAAAGCTACGAAAACTCAATAGCCACTTTGCATAACAACATCACAAAAAACATTTATACCGCCATTGCAGCAGTTGTTATCTCCGTTCTTATCGCCACCTTGTGCGGCTATTATTTACGCCGCGCAATTATGACTCCTATCGACTCTATATTAAGTGGCATGCATAAAATGGGCGAAGGCATACTGACCTACCGCATTGAGAAAAAACAAAATGACGAGTTTGGCTCTATTATCACAGGCTTCAACGACATGGCCGAGTCACTAAAAGAGCTGGTGGTTCAAACTCAAGGCTCTGCAGTCCATTTGAGCTCCTCTATCACTGAGCTGGCCGCTACCTCTAAGCAGCAACAGGCAACGGTTACAGAAACTGCAGCCACCACTACTGAAATAGGGGCAACGTCAAAGCAAATTGCAGCCACAGCCAAGGAGTTATTGCACACTGTCAGTGAAGCAGCGGACACAGCAGCTCACACCTCACGTCTGGCTCAAACCAGTCAGCAGTCGGTCAACAATATGGACGATGTAATGCGTCAGTTGTCTTCTGCCGCAGAGATGGTCAGTGGCAAACTGGCCTTGCTGAGCGAGCGAGCTACAGGCATCAATCAGGTTGTGACCACTATTATGAAAGTGGCTGATCAAACTAATTTATTGTCACTGAATGCCGCCATAGAAGCAGAAAAAGCCGGAGAATACGGTAAAGGATTCACAGTAGTAGCCAACGAAATTCGCAGGTTAGCTGATCAAACAGCCATAGCCACGTATGACATTGAACAGATGGTCCGTGAAATTCAGTCTGCGGTAGCTGCAGGTGTGATGGGCATAGATAAATTCTCAGAAGAAGTGCGCCGTGGTTCATCTGATATGGACGATGTCAGCGAACAATTATCCATGATCATTGAACAGGTTCAGGAACTTGCCCCTCATATCCAACAAGTGAATGAAGGCATGCTGCATCAGGCTGAAGGTGCAGAACAAATCAATTTAGCCTTAAGCCAACTGGCTGATGCCACTTCACAAACCGTGGACTCTTTGGTACAAACCACCAGCGCTATCGATAATATGAGTGATGTCGCCAGTAAATTACGTTCAGGCGTCAACAGGTTCAAGGTCTGACGCCATGGCTTTGTCTGATGTGTCATCCAGACCAGCTGCAACTACGGCTTTGTACCTTATATTCCGAATTGAGGCGGACTATTATGCTTTAGCCGCTTCTGAAATTGAGATGGTGCTGAAGCAACAGAGTCTGAAGAAACTGCCGGGAGCTCCAACCTGGGTTGCAGGTCTATTGCATTTAGACGGCCAGATAGTACCTGTGATTGATATATACCAGCGCATACTGCAAAGGCCTGCATCAGCTCAGTCCAGCACCCGAATTGTTATAGTGAACTACGACAATGACAAATTGCTGGGTTTGTTACTGGAAAAAGTAAACACTTTCGAACGCCTGAACGTCAATGGCTGGATGGATGCCACTATCCAGCTGTACAACACTGATTTTCTGGCTTCTGTGCAACAACATGCCAGTTTAGGGCTGATCCAGAATATAGAACTTTCATTGTTATTACCTGAAGACATCCAGCAGCTCCTGTTTCAGAACGTTCAGCAAAGCCCGGCTCCAGCAACAGAGCAACAGTCAGGCCCAACGCCATGAGTCGGAATTCAGGCTGTCATTGCTTCACAGTCCCTGTGCAACTATGGGCATTCGTACAGTGCCGGCAGGGATAACGATGAGCGCCCTGATTGAAAATATGTTGTACCAACGCATTGGCATGGACATAAAGTCTGTGGGACAGCAGATATTCCAGCGTGTTTTACAACAACAATTGCATAAATATCAATGCGATTTGGCTCACTACAGCCAGTTGTTGCAGCACTCGGAGGAGATCTGGACTTCATTGGTGGAAGCTATTGTTATCCCCGAAACCTGGTTTTTCAGATACCCGGAATCTTTTGGGTTGTTCGAAGAGCTGGTGCATGAGCAGTTCAGAGCCAATCCGGCCAGACCTGCATTAAAGATCCTGTGCCTGCCTTGTTCTACCGGGGAAGAAGCCTATTCCATTGCAATCAGCTTATTGCGCAATGGCTACAGTGCCCGGCAGTTTTGTGTAGATGCCATTGATATTAACACCCAGGCGCTGCAGCAGGCTCAGTCGGGCATATTCAGACAGTACTCGTTCAGAACCAATAACTTACCTTTTATCCATCAGTTTTTTGAAGTCACGGAATCCGGTAGTCTGGTGAATCAGAATGTACGGGATTGTGTCAAATTCAGTTATGGCAATTTATTTGAACCCGCGACTTTACCTGCAAAACAGTATGACTTTGTGTTTTGCCGTAACTTACTGATTTATTTTGATCAAAATAAACAGCAGCAGGCCATTCAACAACTCAGAAAACTATTGAGCCCGGACGGCTATTTACTTTCAGGCCCCGCAGAAGCCGGAGCTTTTGTCAGAGCAGGCATGACCGCATTGCCTCGCCGGGATTGTTTTGCTTTTAGTCAGGCGGAGCAGGTCAAGCCAAAAAAGATCACCAGACAGCTTATTGTCCCTGCGACATTCAAAGAGAAAAGTAAAAAGGCAGGCCAAGCTCTGCCTCTCCCTGCTTTAAGACCATCGCCAAGAATAAACAGCTCAGCACCTGTGCTTTCTGCGCCTGCAAAAAAGGCAGAACGTAAGCAGGATTTATTACAACGTATTGAACAGCTTTCAAATGCCGGACAACTCTCTGCGGCATTGGAACTCTGCCAGACGGCGCTTAGTGAGGTTGGCCCCAGCGCCCAGTTGTTTTACGTCTGGGGGTTATTATTTGACAGCATGGGTCATAAAGGGAATGCAGAAATCTATTATCGGAAGGTGCTGTATTTAGAACCTTTGCATGCAGCAGCCTTAAGGCAGCTTGCCGCTTTGCTTCATTCACAAGGGCAAACTGCTGCCGCAGCTTTGATAGAACAGCGCATGAAGCTTGAGAGGAAATTTTAATGAACCAGGCTCCTGTTATCCAGACACAACAGATTGAGATAGATGCCTGCTGGAAAACCAAAGGGATCTACGGAGACCGCAGCTGCCCAAAACTGGTGCTCCATACGCATTGCCGCAACTGTGAAGTTTACACTGAGGCTGCATCCAGATTACGTGACCAGTTTTATGTCCAGGATACGGACGAACAGCGCAGTTTTGTCAGCAGAAATACCCGACATACGGCAAAGGAACAAACACAACGCCACATAATTTTCAGGCTGGAGCAGCAGTGGTTTGCCATTCCAAGCCGTTATTTAACAGAAGTGACATTACCGCTGGTCGTCAGAGCAGTGCCGAATCGCCACAGTAAGGTTTTACTTGGGGTCTGTAATGTCAGAGGTCAACTGGTGCCCTGCCTGTCATTACACAGATTGTTTTCCATTGCAGAGAGTTCAACTGCAACAGCCAGAATGCTGGTGCTGTCTCATCCGTCCGGTGCTTTAGTTGTATCTGTGGATCAAATCCTGGAAATCACACCACTTGACCACTCAGTCTGGAATAATAATGCAATGAATTCAGGCACAGTCCTGGGTCAGGTCAGCGTGGCAGTTGCCAAGCACAAAGGCTATAACCTGACCCTGATGAATGCAGAGACTTTGTTAAGTCTGATGCTTAAGGAGCTGCAATGACGGATCAGTATCAAAATGCTTCTTTGCTGGAATTGTTTTTACTTGAAGCTCAGGCGCAAACACAAATACTCGATCAGGCTCTGATTGGCTTATCTCAGCATCCAACAGATAAATCCATGCTGGAATCCAGTATGAGAGCAGCCCATTCCTTAAAAGGAGCGGCGCGGTTGGTTGGGGTGGAACCAGCTGTTGGTGTGGCCCATGAAATGGAAGAATTACTGGTTGAAGCAATGCGGGGGCAAAGCCAGTTAAATACAGAACAAATTCAACTGCTGATGCAAGGTTCGTCTGCATTAATGGCCATAGCAGAGGGCAAAACACCACCAGATCTGGCGCTCTTAGTGCAAGCTTTGTCACAACAAGCGTTAATACCAGCGCAACCTGCTGCATTGCCAAAAGAAGAAGTTCCTACTCCCCTTGCCACCACAGAGGCAGCGGAACACTATGCTCCGCCACAATCGGCGGAAGAGTTACACAACCATGAAGAAATCCGTAAATCAGGCACTATCAGGGTGTCGTCAGAACGGCTGGATTTGTTGCTGGATTTAGCCAGTCGCTCACTGGTGGAGTCTAAACATGCTCAGCGTTTTGGTCTGGAATTACTGCGGATCAAAAAAATCCAACTTCAGGCGAAAAGTATCCTTGAAGCATTGAGAGATCAGCTGGTTGAACAGCAAATGCCTGATTATTTTCTGGCATCTCTGACACAAATGGGCCAGTTGCTTTCTGACGCTAACACTCAAACGGTACAAAGTTTACAGCATTACGATAGCGTCAGCTGGAGCACCCTGTTGTTAAACCAGAACCTGTACGATGCTGCCTTAGCCTGCAGAATGCGGCCTTTTAGTGACTTGTTCACAGGTAAAGCCAGAATGGTGTTTGATTTGGCCACTCGCCTGAATAAAAAGGTTCAGTTGCAAGTGGAGGGCGAGCATACCTCAGTTGACCGAGATATGCTGGAGCGATTGGAAGCTCCGTTGTTACATTTAATCCGCAATGCCGTTGATCATGGCATAGAAGAGGTGCAGGAGCGCCTCAGCGCAGGTAAAACGGAAATAGCTACAATCCGCTTAAAGGCCTGGCATGCTTCCGGATACCTGCATATGGAAATCAGTGACGACGGACGTGGTGTCAACCTGGAAAAAATTAAATCCAGAGTCCTGTCTAGAAATCTGGCGACGGCGGACGCCATAGCACAAATGGACGAGCAGGAGCTGTTGGCCTTTTTGTTTTTGCCAGATTTTAGTCTGGCGCAACAAGTCAGTGACATTTCAGGCCGTGGTGTTGGCTTAGATGCAGTACAGCATGAAATCAAAGCCTTAGGCGGCCATATCGAGCTGATCAACACTCCAGGCCTGGGCTGCAATTTCCAGTTCAGATTGCCTGTTACCGTCTCAGTGATCCGCTGTGTCATAGTCGAAGTAAGCTCTGAAGTTTATGCCATCCCACTGCACCGGATCGAAAGCATGCTAAGACTGCAACAGGACGAGCTGATTACAGTTGAAGGCAGACCGCATTTTTGGTGGAACGGCGACGCTATAGGGTTATTGCGTTTGTCGCAATTACTGGGACTTCCGGAAGGTCAGGGCGATCCACAAGGATTAGGTGTATTGGTATTTCAGGAAAGAGATAGGAAAATCGCCTTTGCTGTTGAAAAGCTACTTGGGGAACAAAGCCTTGTCGTGATGCACATGGACCAGCGTTTTGGTCGATTGTCTGCTGTTATGGCTGGTGCAGTGCTGGCTGACGGTACGCCCGCGTTAATTCTGGACATTGACGATGTGCTGACGAAAGCCAATACCTTGTTAAAACAAGGCCAGGTCAATAGTTTCACCAGCCAGCAACAGGATACTCCAACCCAAAAAATCCTGGTGGTCGACGATTCACTGACTGTCCGGGAACTGGAACGTAAACTATTGAGCAACAAAGGCTATCAGGTTCAGGTCGCTGTCGATGGCCTGGAGGGCTGGACTATGCTCAGAGCCGAAAAGTTCGACTTACTGGTGACCGACATAGATATGCCGAAAATGGATGGCATCGAGCTTGTGCGTTTAGTTCGGGCTGACCCGCGTTTAAACAGGCTTCCTGTGATAGTCGTCTCTTATAAAGACAGGGAAGAAGACAAAAACAAAGGATTAGAAGCCGGAGCAGATTATTATCTGGCAAAATCCAGTTTCCACGATGAATCTTTGATTGAAGCCGTCCAGATCCTGATTGGGGCGCCACAGTTATGAATTTAGGGTTGTTGACTTACAATGCACCTAATGCCGATTGGGTCAAACAAGTCATTGAGACTAAGTATCAGGTTGCATGGCAAGCCTGGGATGTCACACAAACCCTGACCTTCCAGCTGGCCAACCCGGTGGATTTACTGCTGGTAAAGCTGCATGAGGGCTGGTCAGCTTTAGACATACAGCAACTCACCCCTTATATCGACTGTCCTATAGTGTTATTTTCCGTGGATGGCCGGGACCATACACAGCAGGTGTTTACGGCGTTTGGCTTTGGCGCCAAAGATTATGTTGAACTGACTGGAGCACAACAGGCCAAGGCTACGTTGTTGTTACGTAAGATTAAGCAGCAAATCGTCTTACAGGCGATTACCCCCCGCCCTGTGGAGCCCGCCAGCACAACTTTCCCCGTGATCATTGCCATAGGAGCCTCGACCGGAGGCCCTTCTTCTCTTTATGAACTGATCCAAGCTCTGCCCAAAGATTTTAACGCTGTAATTGTCATAGTGCAGCATATGGACGGCCGTTTCAGTACAGGCCTGGCCGATTGGCTGGAGCGGGCAACAAGCCTGACGGTAAAATTGATTGCGCATCGCGAAAAAGCAGAAGCTGGTACTATTTATATTGCTGGCGCGGACATACACTTACGTATCTCTGAAGAAGGCCGCTTTCTATACTCAGAAGAGCCTCAACACAGCTTGTTCAAACCATCCATAGACGTATTTTTTGAAAGTTTAGCCAAAAACTGGCGGGGTATCGCTATTGGCGTGCTGCTCACGGGCATGGGGCAAGATGGCGCTTTGGGTTTAAAGTTGATGAAAAACAAGGGTTGGTTCACTATAGCTCAGGATCAGGCTAGCAGCATTGTATATGGCATGCCTAAAGCCGCCGTGCATTTACAGGCAGCTACAGAGGTTTTACCTTTAGATAAAATTGCCGCCCGACTGATAAAACTATGCGCTGACTGATTCTTTTATAGAGGAAAATAAATTTGTCTACAGATAACCTATACGGCACAGCAAACTTAGAAAGCAACGCAAAAGCTATGGTATTGCTTATCGATGACCAGGCCCTGGTTGGCGAAGTCATACGCCGAATTCTGATTGCCGAAGAAGGTATAGATTTTCATTTTTGCTCAGACGCAGAAAAAGCCATGAGTATGGCCCTGACCATCAAACCAACAGTGATACTGCAGGATTTGGTGATGCCTGGTGTAGATGGGCTGGACTTGGTTAAAGCCTACAAAGCCCATGAAGAGCTGCGGGATTTGCCCGTGATTGTTCTGTCCGCAAAAGATGATGCGACAGTCAAAAGCCAGGCGTTTGAAGCTGGGGCAAATGACTATTTGGTCAAACTGCCCGATGCAATAGAACTCATTGCCCGTATTCGCTACCACTCAAAAGCTTATACGGCGCTGAAGCAAAGGGATGAGATGCTCCGGGCATTACGCACCAGCCAGCAACAATTGCAGGAAAGTAATCTGGCGCTGGAAAAGCTGATGCGTGCCGATGGCTTAACTGGACTGGCAAACAGACGCCATTTTGACGAATATCTGGACATTGAATGGAAAAGAGCAGCCAGAGAGCAATATTCTTTATCTCTGCTAATGATTGATGTTGATTACTTTAAGGCCTTTAATGATTCCTTTGGCCATGTAGAAGGTGATTACACACTGCAAAAAGTAGCGCAGGTGATTAAAGAGCATTGTGCACGAGCCGGTGATTTGGGCGCTCGTTATGGTGGTGAAGAATTTGTGGCCATATTCCCAAACACGGATCTGGATGGGGCCTATCTGCTAGCGGAAAAAATCCGCACTGCAGTGCAGGGACTGAGGGTCTCTCATATCAAACCAGATGAACAGTCCGTGGTCACAGTGTCTATCGGAGTGTCCAGCACCATACCCCAAACCCATATTAGTCCTGTCAGTCTGGTGGAAACTGCCGATAAAGCACTGTATCAGGCCAAACATAATGGCAGAAACCGGTCAGAAATCAGCGATATAACGCCGCTTTAATGTAAAACAAAAGTGGAAGCACACTGAGGCTCCCTACTGGTATTTCTAACCTGCAACCTGAAGGCTGAACCTCAGGTTGCAGCTATCCAGAGTAAAATTAACTGATAGATGCAATTTTACTCTGACTCGCATGATGTTCAGCTTTTTGCTGATACATCCGCTGATCCGCCACTTTGCTCAGCGCCAAATCCGTTTCGCCGTCCTGCGGATAACAGGCCAGGCCAATGCTGCAGCCAATCTGGATTTCCAAACCATGAACATCAAAAGGCTGAGCTAAAGCCTGCTGAATTTTGTCCACCACTGTTGTCGCATGCTGCAATTCATCCACCTGGGGTAACAAAATAATAAATTCATCCCCGCCAATTCGGGCCACAGTATCAGAGGAACGAATTGCATGCTGCAGCCGCTCTGCCACTTGCTGTAACAACAAATCCCCCACTGCATGACCATGAGTGTCATTCACAGGCTTAAATTTGTTTAAGTCCAACAACATTAACGCCAGAGTCTTTTGATGCCGTACCGCATACTGCAGGGCTTTGTGTAAGCGGTCTGAAAACAGCGTGCGGTTAGGTAATCCAGTTAGAGTATCGTGCTGCGCCATATAACGCATCCGCTCTTCGATTTTGCGTCGTTCTGTTAAATCACGACTCACTCCTAATATGCCAACAAAGACACCTTCGGCGTCGTACATACCGGAGATTTTGACTTCACTCCAGACCCGTCGGCCGTCTTTACATACTTGCTCCACTTCACCGACATAGTCCGGATAGGGCTGGCCTTCCTGCAAAGCTTTGGCTGCTTTTTTCATTTGCAGTTTCACCTGTGCATAAGACTCTGGCGTGACCAATTGCTGCATTTGCTGCTGCATCAGCTCTGTGACGGTAAAACCAGTCAACTTTTCTGCAGAAGGGCTGATATAAGTAAAATGCCCATTAAGATCCATAGTCCAGATCACATCAGTGGCATGATCGGCCAATAAACGATGCCGCTCTTCACTGCGTTTTAACGCTTCGATGGCATTGCTGCGTTCTATCACAATTTCAGCCAAAGCCGCACTTTCGCTGATCAGCTGAATATCCTGCTCCGAGGGCGACGTTACCTCTTTATGATAAATAGCAAAGGTCCCCAATACTTTGCCCTGACGGTTTTTAATAGGTTCAGACCAACAAGAGCGGATACCTGCTATATCCACCAAAGCCTGATAGGGTTGCCAATAGGGATGCACACACACATCTTCTACAACCACCCTTTGACCTAAAAATGCAGCAGTCCCACAAGACCCCACACCATAACCTGCCGCTATACCCTCTATGGCTGCATTGTATTCATCAGGCAAATGCGGGGCTGAAGCCACATGCAAGAACCCTTGCGTATCTAGCAATAACACAGTGCAACTGGCTGAAGGGTCCATCTGTTCAGCCCCTTCGACCAAAGCATCCAACACTTTTTGCAGAGGAGCCTGTTCAACAATCATCGACAGGACCCTGCTTCTGTTTTGCTGCATCAGGGCCGCTCGCTGACCGGCAATCACGATAGCCCGGAGTTTACGATTGACCCGATAGACAAAAAATATAAAAGCCAAAGCAGCAGGAACGATAACAAAAGCGGCAGTACCCAGCAGCAACCAGCCAGATTCAGCCTGCAACAAGCCTGAGGCATCAACAAATGCCGGAGTTGTGATCAACAGTCCATGTAACACCACTCGCCAAAGCTTCACGTTATTCCCCTATATCTTCATTCCATAACTCTGGTTTAGTGGCGATAAAGTCCTGCATCAGTTGCACACATTCAGCATTGTCCTGAACGATAAGTTCAACGCCACGGCTTTTGACATAGCCCTCAGGCCCCTGAAAAGTACGGTTTTCACCCACGACCACCTTAGGAATGCCATAAAGCAACACTGTGCCACTGCACATATCGCATGGAGATAAAGTGGAATACAGCACGGCTCGTTGGTAGTCTTTTGCCGTTAAACGACCGGCGTTTTCCAGACAATCCATTTCCGCATGTAGCACACAGCTGCTTTTTTGTACCCGCTGATTGTGGCCACGGCCGACAATTACCCCATCAATCACTAGCACTGAACCTATAGGGATCCCCCCTTCAGCTAAACTTTTTCTGGCTTGTTCTATCGCAGCTAACATAAAAGGGTCTGTCATTCGCTTTATCCTGTAGATCGGCTGTCGATCATCTGAAATGAGCCACAGTCGCTTAAAAGCTTGTGGCTATGTTTCAGTAGTTTAGTGAGAAAAACAGAAAAAGAAGTGTAGATCGATAAATTAAATTGCCTGTGCTTCAGGCGCGGCCGGAAGGTAGGTAATACAATCCAGCGGGCAAACTTCAATACAGGCTGGCTGGTCGTAAAAACCAACACATTCAGTACATAGGTCTGCATCCACCTGATAGTGGCTTTCCCCCCTGTAAATCGCCGTATTCGGGCATTCCGGCGCACACATATCACAGTTAATACAAAGGGCTTCTATCCACACTGACATAAAGTGTCCCCACAAGTCGCTTTAGCCTGAACCTTCTGTCGCTTCAGCAAAAAACCATAATCCGGGCTCACTCCAGCAGGTAACTGAAACCAGACCTGATAGCCTGAGCCCGGCGCCACCAGCAGTTGTTGACCATCGGCGGCATAAAAAGCCGACTCTAACTTTCTAATACCTTGCGGGGTCATCAGCAATAGTTCATCGTCAAAGCTAAAACGATTTTTTACCTGCAACAATGCCTGACCCTGAGCGTTGAATTCACCGCTGAACTCCCCCACAAGTAACTGCTCGCCTTCGCTATGGCTGGTTTGGTAATTTTGCAAATCGGCCGGCACATGACGGCGCAAAAAGCCTTCAGTAAAACCGCGGTTCGCCATGCCGTTCAATTGCTGCAATAAATCAACATCAAAGCTTTTGCCCGCCATAGCGTCATCTATGGCTTGGCGATAGACCTGAGCTGTGCGCGCTACATAATAAGGTGACTTAGTGCGGCCTTCGATTTTCAGTGAATGCACGCCCATAGCTGTTAAAGCAGGCACATGCTGCACAGCGCGTAAATCTTTGGAATTAAAAATGTAACTGCCATGCTCATCTTCGTCCAACAGCATCAGCTCGCCAGGGCGGCCTTGCTCTTCCACCAATACAGGTTCAGGTAATTCTGCATCAACAGGCCGATATTGCCCTACTTCGTCAGCTTGGGCTTCATGACTTTGATAAGACCAACGGCAGGCGTTGGTGCAGGCGCCCTGATTCGGATCGCGTTTATTGATATAACCTGATAATAAACAGCGACCAGAGTAGGCCATACACAAAGCACCGTGCACAAAAACTTCCAGCTCCATTTCTGGCACTTTTTCGCGGATTTGCGCTATTTCCTCCAGCGCCAGCTCGCGGGATAAAATCACCCGCTCTATGCCTTGTTGCTGCCAAAACAATACAGCGGCCCAATTGACTGTGTTGGCCTGCACCGACAAATGCAGCGGCATTTGCGGGAAATGCTGACGGAGTAAAAACACCACACCGGGGTCAGACACAATAAGTGCATCAGGCCCCAGCTCTATCGCAGGCGCCATATCTTCAACAAAACGCTGTAACTTACTGTTATGGGGCGCAATGTTCACCACCAGATAAAACTTTTTTCCCTGCTGATGAGCTTCATTAATGCCGATAGCCAGAGTGGTTAAATCAAATTCGTTATTGCGCACCCGCAAACTAAAACGCGGCTGGCCGGCATACACAGCATCAGCGCCATAAGCAAAAGCCATCCGCATAGCCTTTAAACTACCAGCTGGAGATAAAAGTTCAGGAGCATTCATTGGGCAATCCACAGATCGTTAAAAAGAAGAGGCGCATCATAGCGCCTGCTTTTATCCGGGTTTTGCGTTGGATCAAACCACTTTGGAATAACTCAAGCTATTGGCCTGATGCAGGTACCGGTCAAAACTGGCACAGACTAAACGCACCAGTAACCGGCCCAGTGGCGTCACCTGAATAACACTATCAGAGCATTGCACTAAGCCGTCGGCAATTAACGGGTCGAGCTTAGGTAAGGCATCAGCAAAATAGCTCCAGAAATCCTCTATAGCAAAGCGCTGACAAAAGTCAGGGATATCCAGTTTAAAATGGCAAATCAGCTGGCTGATTAACGCAGCGCGGATTTTATCGTCCTGGCTTAAGCTAAAACCCCGTTCCAGCGGCAACTGTCCGTCATTCAATTGCTGCTGATAATGCGATAACTCTTTTTGGTTTTGCCAGATCACACCATTCACCTGACTAATAGAAGACACACCCAAGCCAATCAGAGCATCCTGGCCCGCTGTGGTGTAGCCCTGAAAATTTCGCTGCAATTTGCCTTGTTGCTGCGCTATAGCTAAAGAGTCTTTGGTTTTAGCGAAATGATCCATACCAATACACTGGTAACCAGCTTCACTGAACTCTTTGATGGCCAATTGCAACAAAGCCAGTTTATCTTCAGCCTGCGGCAGGCTTTGAGTAGGAATTTTGCGCTGGGCGGCAAAACGGGTGGGCATATGGGCATAACTGAATAACGACACCCGGTCAGGATCAAGCTGCAGGACGCTTTGCAGCGTCTGTAAAAATCGCTCTGGTTGCTGGTAAGGTAAGCCGTACACCAAATCCAGATTAATAGAGCTAAAGCCTAAACGTTTAGCTTCGAGCACCAAAGCTTGCACCAGATCTTCGCTTTGCACCCTGTTAATGGTGATTTGCACTTGCTCGTCAAAGTCCTGCACACCAAAACTAACCCGGCTAAAACCCAGCTGGCGTAAATGAGCCAGCTTTTCCAGGCTACAACTGCGTGGGTCTATTTCTATCGAAAGCTCAGCATCGGCTTTGAATACAAAATGTTGTCTGAGCAACTGCATAAGCAAAGACAACTGATCTTCAGTCAAAAAAGTGGGAGTGCCGCCGCCTAAATGCAGCTGTGAAATGGTTTTATCGCTCAGTAGTGGCTGATACAACGCCATCTCTGTCGCCAGATTTTGCAGATACAAATCAGCTTTTTCACTATGGCGGGTCACTATTTTGTTACAGCCACAGTAGTAACACAGTTGCTGACAAAACGGGATATGCAGATACAAACACAGCTCTGAAGCTGCATTGGTTAACGCCGCCTGGACAGCGGATGCAGGAAAGTCAGGCTGTAAAGATAAAGCCGTTGGATACGAGGTATAACGGGGACCATTCACCGAATATTTCTGTATTAACTCAGCTGACCATAACACCTGCATTGAACTTTTCTCTGTTATCCCCTCAAAGGTGGCTGCAGTTTAAAACATCAGCTTTGACTCTGTTTTGATCTGAAACAAAGTCAGTCACTGCCTTTTTATAGTTCCGATACAGTTCCGATAACGACTGTTGTTTCCAATTAATTTTTGAACTGGGGATATAAGATTTTTGCGGGGTACAGGCTTGGCGTCCAATTAAGCTTTTAGAAAAATCTGATTAACGTCTAAACTAACCGTGCAGATTCTGCTTTAGCTTTAAACTTACCATGCACCGCCCAAAAGAAATACCCACAAATGGGGCATTACACTGATGTATAAGAAGAAAAAATAATGTTTTACTGATACCAAAACTATTCGTTTACGCTGCTAATGTCCAGTTTTTTTATTTACTTTTATCCCATTCATTATCATCTGGCGATACCAAAAGCTCAGCTCCCGTGGAGTCAAGGCGAGCTAAAAGCTGTTGCTCTGTATAAGGCAGGTCTATGCTACACGGTATGTCTTGCAATGAAGCGATACGCCTTGCAACCTCATGTAAGTCAACAAAATTGCCAGACCCAATAATCTCAAGCGGTGTTCTACCAGCAAAAAAGTCGTTGTCGTTCACCGAGGACATAAACACGCTGACGTTAACAGGGTTGCTGAACACTAAACGCAAGGTCTGATGGATATGTAACAAATAACTGATTCGCTCAAGTTGGTCGTCAGACAGTTTGATGGTTTCGGGATCAACCTTGAACTCTTCGTAAGCAGACTTGGGGACTTTTAGTATGTTCTGGATGTCCTGCTGAGTGCAGCCCCATGATGCAAGTAGTTTGTCCGCAGTTTTAAATCCTGTGATAACAAGCGCTTTAGGGGTAAAACCAGAGTCATGAAGTATGTCCACAATGCCAAGCCTCGGATAGATCTTTACTTAAAGTAGTTGAAGCTTGCCTTGCTGTAAAAGCTTTTAAGAGGGATAAGCTAACTACCTAATTCCAAATGACATTCAAAGTCACACTGGCACTGTGTTTAGTATGCCATTGAACACTTGTGGCTAAAACACTGATAGCGGCTACATGCTTGCCATTTTACCAATACAGCTTGCACTTCTAACGTATTCTAGACTTATACTGTACCGTATTAAGGATATCGGGGTAAGTCATGGCAGATTTAATCGTTATAGCAGTTTTGGTAGCGCTTGGTTACCTCATTCTAAAAGCAGCATCGTCTGCTCTAAAAAAAGATAGCCCTAATTCTCATACTCCTCGATCACAGCATTACTCAGCGAATAAATCTGTACCGACAGTGGAAAACACTAAACCAGAGGAAGCTCTTGTCAGTCAGACACTGGAAAAACCAACGTCTCCAGCAACATTTGAGAGCCACAATAGCCAGCCTCTAAGTTCAACAAACTATATCAACATTGCAGGAGGCGATGATGGTTTAGTAGAGATCCCCATAGTGTCAGAGGAATCTGCGGCCTTTGATGCAGCAACACCCTCATATCAGAGCAATGTAATACCTAAAGTTTTGCTTAAAGCTGAAAGTCCAAGCCTCCCTGTGGCTGAAAAAACTCAGTCTGAAAACTGGATTTGGAAATCCCTTGCAGAACGCCCTCTGAACCAAAAATGGATTTGGATTTCTGCAAACGATTCTGTAAAAGTACAGGGAATCACCATTCACGGTGGTTTTTTTTACTTCGGTCACAAGCTTAAATCTATTGATGGATATGGAACCGAATCATCCTTAGTTGACCCATCCCTTTCAATAGAAGACATGCCAATGACTTATGAAGACGAATCATTGGGATACTGGCCAAGTTATAGTTCAATATCGTCAAGGTGCAGGGGAGCTTATCTAAAGTGGTTAGCAAGTGATCGCACTAATCCAGATGTCCCACTTGGGTATGTTTTTATTTACCTGTACGGTCTGGAAAGAAGAGTTGTCGTAGACAATGCCGAGTCAAATCTGCCAGCTCAAGTGAGTAATAGTAAGCCTGATGAACTGGTGCAAATATTTCATGAAGTTTTTCGGTTAAGAGACATCTATGGATCAAGCAATTCGTTCTATCGTTATTCCACCAAACTGTTAGAGCTTGTATGTATCTTTGCATCGCGCCAAGGTAAAGAGTTAGAACTGGAAATTGAAGACTCAATTAATTCTTACTTATTCAGATATAAGGTCGCTCTAGAAGTATACAATGACCGTCCTTTGCCAAGCTCACTGGCCTTTTCTTGGATTAATAACCATCCAGAATACAGACTGAAAACACCAGCAAGACGATGTTTTGCGTTATTTAAAAAACTGTTCTTACTGAAGTATCAACAACAGTTTGGCGAGGGAATAAAGATCACGCCGAATAAGACATTGCTAAAAATCACCCCGATTTTGGCAAGCAGTTCACTTCGCGCCATTCAATCAATTAAGTTCGACCTGCCTGACGCAGCTATTCTGTCTGGCCCGCTTAAGAAGCTTTTAGCAATTGCTGAACTTTGCAATCAAGAACTTGAGCCTTACAGTCGATATTTAGGTAAAGCAGGCTCAACAGAAGATGACATTGCTGGGTTACTCCTTCTTCCAGATCTATTGTACGAGAACGTTCAACTGGAACCTGTTGTCAGACTGAAAGATTGGCTCGTTGACCATTCAGTTCAAAATAGTAATGTGGAGATTGCGGCTCTCTGGCAACAAATAGGTTTATCAGTTCCAGCCAAATTCAACAAAGGCGAGAATGACTTAATTGTCAGGTTAATGGACAAGCTTGGGATTGGATTTGCACCTGATCCCAGATTCCACCACTCAAAAATTCAGAGTGAAGATGTCATTACTGTGTACTCCTTTGAGTCTCCTGAAAGTCGCTTAAAAACAGCTTCAAAAGCCTTTAATGAGTTGCTGTTATTACTGAAACTAGGGGCTATCATCGCCAGTGCTGACGGTTCAGTGGGTGACGATGAACGTGAGTTGTTACTGTCTCTGCTGAAGAAAGATCCATTTATCAGTGAAGCAGAAAGAAAATCACTCGAAGCATTCATTCATTGGCAGTTAGTCACCCCACCCAATCTGTCAGCCATAAAAAGTAAGCTTGAGAATGTCAGTCAGATTGAAAAGAAGGCGATCTGTAATGTCATGGTTAGCCTGGTACTCGCAGACGGCAAAGTCGAAGCGAAAGAAATTAAGCAGCTCGAATCCATATATGCAGCTCTTGGTTTAGACAAATCGACTGTATCTAGTGATATTCATCGAGTGGCGACCTCGAAAGCAGGTATCACTCAAGCCTCCGATAAGCATGAGGTTGAACTTGATGACGCAGTGTTGATGCTACATGAAAGTGAGACTAAAGACGTACAGGCGATGCTACATGCCATATTTGCTGAGGATGAACCAGCCACGAAGGAAGTTGAAACAGTGGTTGCTACAAATGTGGATGACGATTTAACACCAGCCACACCAATGTCATCACTACAACCCCAATACAGAGAACTGGTCGAGAAACTACTTGAACGACCTGAGTGGCTCCGAAAAGACTTTAAAGCACTTTGTGACAGCTACAGCCTGATGCTGAATGATGTGGTAGAGGTGGTCAACGATTGGGCTTATGACTTGGTGGGCGCACCACTGCTTGAAGAAGATCATGACTTTAAAGTCGAACAGGAAATAGCTGACGAAATTAATCAACTCGGGAAATAACTATGTCTGAAGTAAAAATAAGAGCAAAAGAACGTGATGCAATCATCCAGTCACTAAGTTCTGGGGTTACACCCCGAGTTGGAATTCAGCATATTCAGGTCGGTCGTATCAACGAAATTAAGGCTCTGTTTAAAGACATAGAGCGTATTTCAGCTGGTGGCTCTGCCTTTCGATTGATTATTGGTGACTACGGCTCTGGAAAAACGTTTTTCCTCAGCGTTGTAAGATCAATCGCGCTTGAGCACAAGCTGGTTACAGTGAACGCAGACTTATCCCCTGATCGCAGGATACATGCATCTGCTGGGCAAGCCAGAAACCTCTATTCTGAGTTGATGCGAAATATGTCAACCAGAACCAAGCCAGATGGTAATGCTTTGACAAGCATAGTTGAACGCTTTGTAACTTTGGCTCGACAAGAGGCTGACGACAAAGGACAAAAGGTTTCAGATGTAATTCATTACAAACTAGCGGAGTTATCCGAGCTGGTTGGTGGCTACGATTTTGCTAAGGTGATCGAATCCTACTGGAAGGGATACGAAACCGACAACGAAGATCTAAAATCTAACGCTATAAGATGGTTACGCGCCGAATATACGACTAAGACAGATGCAAAAAAGGACTTGGATGTCAGAACTATTATCTCTGACAGTTCTTTTTATGATTCCTTAAAACTGATGAGCCTGTTTGTGCGTCAGGCTGGGTTCTCTGGCTTACTCGTTAACTTAGACGAGATGGTCAATCTGTACAAGTTGAACAGCTCTCAGGCTCGGGTTTCAAACTATGAACAAATTCTGCGGATTTTGAATGACTGCTTGCAGGGATCAGCCAACCATCTCGGTTTCCTGCTGGGCGGTACACCCGATTTTCTGCTGGACAGAAGAAAAGGTTTGTTTAGCTATGACGCTTTGCAAACCCGCTTGGCTCAAAATTCATTTGCACAGAAAGCTGGTGTGATTGATTACAACTCTCCAACTCTCCATCTTGCCAGCCTGACGCCAGAGGAGCTTTTCCTGTTACTGAAGAATTTACGCCATGTATATGCATTGGGCGACTCTTCGAACTATCTTGTTCCTGACGAAGCATTACGAGCTTTCCTGAACCACTGTAACAAAGTTGTCGGGGAGTCATATTTCAGAACTCCACGCAATACCATTAAAGCATTTCTGGATCTACTGTCTGTGCTGGAGCAAGCTAAGCATTTATCTTGGAGTTCACTCATTGATAAGCTGCCTATTGAAGAAGATAAGCCATCTGATCTCCCAGAAATTTTCGATGAAGATTCTGCCTTGGTCGATGACGACATGGCGACATTCAAGTTATGACCCATGAAGTTGAATTACTCGATATACGAGTAAGGCGATGGATCAACCTGCAAGGATGGACTGGGTTAAGAGATATCCAACGAGAAGCTGTCGAACCCATTCTGTCAGGGAATACTGATGTAATCATCAGTGCCTCCACTGCGGCAGGTAAAACTGAAGCATTTTTCCTGCCAGCAATATCTTCGATTGTCGGTGCTGAAGCTGGTTTTGGTATTCTTTACATAAGTCCTCTAAAAGCTTTGATCAATGACCAATACAGAAGGCTTGAGGCACTGTGCGAATTAGCTGAGATTGATGTTGTACCATGGCATGGCGACGCATCAGTTTCAAAAAAACAAAAAGCTAAAAGAGCACCTTCTGGCATTATTCTCATTACTCCCGAATCTCTTGAATCATTGTTGATTCGGGATCCTGAATGGATCAGAAGAGCTTTTTCAGAGCTGAAGTACGTTGTTATTGACGAGTTTCACGCTTTCATAGGCAGTGAACGTGGTATACATCTCCAATCTTTATTGTGTCGTATAGAGCATGTGATTTGCCCTGAAAGCCCCATACCAAGAGTGGCCCTCAGTGCTACGCTTGGTAATATTGAAACAGTCCCTCCAATACTGAGACCATCATCAGATTTTCCTTGCAGAATCATCAAAGGAGCTGCAAGTGGTTCGCTTCGATTAGAGGTTCGTGGCTACCAGAATCCTGCCATAGTTAATTTAGCTGAAGACGCTGATAGTTCTCCTGAAAAACTGTTCTCTAAAGACTTGTACAGCCTATGTAGAGGTGGGTCGCATTTGGTTTTTGCCAATAGCCGCCGCAGAACAGAAATTCTTGCAACTGAACTCAGTGATCTCTGCGAAAAAAACGTTGTACCCAATGAGTTTTTTCCTCATCACGGTTCTTTATCAAAAGAGTTAAGAGAGTCACTTGAAGCAAGGCTGCAAAGTGAATCACTCCCAACAACAGCGCTATGCACCATGACTCTGGAACTTGGCATTGATATTGGAAAGGTGAATTCTGTTGTCCAAGTCACCGCACCTCATTCGGTGGCAAGTTTGAAGCAACGAGTGGGTAGATCAGGACGCAGAGGCGGTCCAGCAACACTTCGAATGATGATTGTTGAAAACGAGCTAACAGATAAATCGAGTATCCAAGATTTGCTCCGACTTGAGTTGATTCAGTCTATAGCTATGGTCAGGTTGCTCATTCAGAACAAATGGATTGAGCCTTCTGAACAGAATCAGTGCCATTACTCTACGTTTTTGCATCAAGTTCTGGCATTCATTGCGCAATGGGGTGGAGTTAGGGCTGATCAGATCTATAAAACACTCTGTGTGCAAGGCCCATTTAAACTAGTTGAAAAGGCCGACTATTTCAGCCTATTGACGCATATGGGGAAAGTTGAACTGATTAAACAGCTGCAATCAGGTGAGCTGGTATTGGGCTTGATGGGTGAAAAGCTGGTAAGCCATTACACATTTTACGCCGTCTTCAAAACTCCAGAAGAATACCGAATCGTTTGTAATGGTAAATCGTTAGGTTCACTGCCTGTCGATTACGTTCCAGCAGTAGGGCAAAGCATGATTTTTGCTGGCAGAAGATGGAAAGTTTTACTCGTTGATCCTGAGCGCAAAGCTATCAATGTCGAAAAGGCCAAATCAGGTAAACCACCAAGTTTTGGTGGTGAAGGTATGACTGTACATGATCGAGTCAGAGAGGAGATGTTTAGTATCTTACGATCAGGCGAATGTGCAATTGCTGTCGGATCAAATAAATTACATTTTCTCGATTCAAATGCTCAGAGCCTTTTTGAGCAAGCCGTCGCAAATTTCAGTGATATGGGTCTAAGTAAACGAAGACTGCTTCAGCTTGGCAATCGCGTTTTAATTTTGCTCTGGAAAGGTGACAGAGTAGTTCGTACCTTGACAATTATGTTAAGAAAATACGGACTAGATGCCTCTGATTTCGCAGGGATCATTGAGGTCGAAAATACAAGTTTGGAAACTGTGAAGTCATGCTTAAGCACGATCATCAGTGAGGCAGAAAATGTGACTGAGTTCCAGCTTGCTGAACTTGTCGAAGACAAATTCATTGAGAAATATGACGAGTTCTTGCCCCCTGACTTGCTCACAAAAGGTTTTGGCCGCCGAAGCTACGACATAGATGGAATGCGGCGCTGTATTGTAAACGACACAATGTAAATGCGTTATGTGAGTTATAAAATATTGGCCTTGAAAACACAAAATCATTCTATACACGTAATGACAGTCTAGGTTTGGTCTAGCATACACATTCAATTAAGTCTAATTGATTAACAATTACATCGATTAGTTCTGATGCAGGTGTTCGTGCGTGATTCCATCACATATATCACCTGTAAATAGCAAAGCCATGTGGCACCCAGTTGCTTGCCACTGAAGAAGCGTTTGATCTGGGCCAGCAACCGATATTGACGAAGGCTGTCCAACTGCTGAAATTATTTCGTCCTTAGTTTTTCCTTGAAGATTTCCGAGGTCTACAAATTTTTGATGCAGTTCTCTTCCTGGAGCAGTCACAGATTGCTGTTGGAGAGAAAATACAATGATGCTTAAAGCAAAAATACCGATAATCCATAACAAATCCATAAGTAACTTCCTAGTTTTTTCTACAAACATCGATTGCTAAACGGTGAATAAACGAATTCAGTTTATCTCATCCATTATGAACATCAAGGTGTTCGGTTTTTTCCTTTTAAGCTTTGAATTTCCAAATTAGACCTAGACATGAAGTGAAACTAATTACTGATTTATCCACACGGCGCAATGGAGAATCAAATTGTTCTATATCAGCCATTGTTCGTTCGCAATTTTCAGAACCTAATTTTCCTTTAACAATTTGCATCAAACGTTTACAGCACATACTGCAGCTGTTTAATTCTATGCAACTACACAGCGACCACCTGTGACTGAGATCCTTAGAGCTACTATTACCAACCTTCTTTAATTTTAAAGTCAGTTACAGTTATACCTGTAAAGCTGCATTGATAGCTATAATTTGTCCATGCACCAAACCCGTTTTGTAATTTTGCTTTGCCATAAACACGATTGTAATCCAATCCTTGTCGCTCAACTTCTGTACTTACTATTTCTGCGGTATGAGTAGCCTGTTGCTGAACTTTTAGATGACAAGCATCTACATACTCTTGGCTGCCGCACCCCATTAAAAATAACGCCGATAACGCAACTAAAACGAAACTTCTCATAATTAGACGATTCAATTTTCACTCCAAAATTCAGATCTCATAGTAGCTTATCGCTCTCCATAAATATAAACAACTTGTAATGAGTCTCATCGTGAAACAGCATTTAATCATGCAAACTGAATATCTCTGAAATTCGCTTAACTATTTGGTTTAAAAATGCGCCTTCTCAGACCATCAACATACGCATGTTGAAGCCATTCATCATTTCCGCGGTGGAACTCATCATCGGAATAATCAAGTCCAAGTATGTGGTGTACAACTCTTTCATTAAGTAAAGACAGATGAAATGTAGCGACAGCCAACCCTTGCTGATGCAGTAAGTGAGCACCAGAGTGAGCTAACTTGTTTCGAATATTAACTAAACCATCCGTTCCATCTACTGGCCAGAGATCTTTGTGCGCAACACTGTTTTTCATCAGGAGGCGACAAATGCGTTCTGAAATTGGCAACTCTCCACTTTCCATCTTTTTCGCAAAACCGAAAATGCGTTCAAACATATCGGGGTCGCTATCATGGAATGCATAAGCAAGTTTGCGCAATTCAATCACGGCACTTGTTTCCACTTCAGAGATAGGTCTTTTTGGGGTAGCTTTGTTCGCAATTCCTTCTAGCACTCGAAACATTGCCATAAACCATTCACTGTCATGCAACTTTCTGGCTGGACGGAGGCAGTTGCTAAGCTTATTTATACATTCCTGTTTATTATTTTCCAGAGCATAGTAAGCGCTCAGGGCTGCCTGCATTTTCAGAGCCAATGTGTTTTTAGATACCATATACTGCTTCGGTTCAACACTTACATATGTCGTTTTGGACAACTCCAGCGGATTTTCCCAATGCCTTACTTGTTTATCAGCACTGATTAATTTCCATCCGAGTACCATGATCTTCTGACGAAAAAAAACCGATAGCAAATTTAATAGTGGGCCAGCACCTGCCAATAATTTATCAGCGGTTTGTTTATTACCAGCTGAGATTTTCAGCAAATACCCTGTTCTTGATATAAAATCTTCTGTGTGTTCTAGTCTGGAGCGTATCCAATAGCGCTGAAGAATAATTTGTCCAAGTTTAGGGCAACAAAATTCGGACAAGTCGTCAAGCGTGCGCTCGCTACCTGTGTAATCTGTTCTTTGATAAAAAAGCTCAGGGGCGGATATATAAATGTTGAACTCGTTATGAACAGAAGTAACCGCTTGAGTGATCGTCATACCAGCAATATGCGTTAATCCGACGGTAGCTGAACCATACTGCGCATTCTGATTTATGTGAACACCGATTCTGGTCAATATGAACACCCGGCATTTCCCGCATTGGGCTCAGTTCTCTTTTAACCTAGGTGTTCATTTTCAGTCAACTCTGATGTGACTTTTCG
>Ga0247725_1000385_pt1 | contig 35379 bp, 38 predicted proteins | sample OKSTACKMCFT3sol_FD_183021 | JGI IMG/M metagenome (GOLD analysis project Ga0247725, IMG submission 183021) | Subsurface sediment microbial communities from gas well in Oklahoma, United States - OK STACK MC-FT3-sol | ecosystem: Environmental > Terrestrial > Deep subsurface > Rock core/Sediment...
CCCTGCGCCTGGTCGAGGAGGCGGATTTGGCCTTCCTGCACGTCTTCCCCTACAGCCCGCGCCCCGGCACGCCCGCCGCGCGGATGCCGCCGGTCAAGGGGCCGGTGATCAAGGATCGCGCCCGTCGTTTGCGGGAGGCGGGTCAACGGGGCCTCGAACGCCACCTCGAGCGCCAGGTCGGCCGGGTTCTGTCGGGCCTCGTTGAACGCGACGGCCTGGCGCGGGCCGAGGATTTCACCGAGATCCGCTTCGAGGGCGAGGCGCCGGCCGGCCAGATCGTGGCCTTCAAGGTCACGGGCCACGACGGCGCCAGAGTGATCGGGGAAAGAGTGATCGCGGAGCAGGTCGCCTGATCCGGCGAGCGCTGACCGCCGCCCTGCTGCTCGCCGTTCTCGCGACAGCCCCGGCGCGCGCCGAAACGCCCAAGCCCGTGACGTTCAGCGTCATGACCTACAATGTCGAGGGCCTGCCCTGGCCGGTCCGCACCGGGCGCGGCGAGGCGCTGAAGGCGATCGGCCGCGAGCTGGCGGCCATGCGCGCGGCGAGGCGCCAGCCCGACGTCGTCTTGCTGCAGGAAGGTTTCCGCTCCGAGGTCTGGGACCTGGTCGACGAAAGCGGCTATCCCTATGTGGCGCGAGGTCCGAACAAGGGGCAACGCGACCCCAACATGCTGCAGGGGCAAAAGCCCGACTTCCGGCGCGTGATGTATCGCCGCAAGGGCGAGGGCCTGGGCAAGTGGGGTTCCAGCGGCCTGTGGGTGCTGAGCGATCACCCGATCAATTGGGTCAAGTCGCACGCCTATCACTACTGCGCGGGGCTGGACTGCCTGGCCAACAAGGGCGTCATGCTGGTCAGCCTGGACGTGCCCGACCTGCCCGCGCCGGTCGAGATCGCCGACACGCATCTGAACTCGAAGGGCGCCTCGGGCGTGCCGCGCAGCCGCGCCACGAAGGCCCACCACCTGCAGGCCGACGAGTTGAAGCGCTTCATGCGGGAAGACCGCACGCCCGGCGCGCCGCTACTGGTTGGCGGGGACTTCAACGTCATGCACTCGCCCGAGCGCTTCAACCACGTGATGGCTGACTATCCATTCGAGGTGGTCAGCCGCTGGTGCCACCACCGCCCCGGCGCCTGCGCCACCCAGATCTCCTATGACGGCGACGCGCCCTGGCTGGACACCCAGGACCTGATCGGCTTCCTGGATGGGGAACAGGTCACGGTGACGCCCGTCGCGGTCGAGGCGACGTTCGACGGCGCGTCCGAGCCGGCGCTGTCCGACCACGACGGCTACAAGGTGACGTTCCGGCTGGCGCCGAAGAGGTAGGGGATCATGGGCTTGAGCGGCGGCCGCCAGTGCGGCGCGGTGCGGTTTCGGGTCGAGGGCGAGCCCCAACGCGCCTCGATCTGCTGGTGCCGCATGTGCCAGAAGGCGTTCGGCGGGCCGTTCGGGGCGCTGGTGACGGTCAAGGTCGCCGACCTGACCTGGACGCGCGGCCAGCGGGCGACCTTCCGGAGCTCCGACGCCATCCAACGCGGTTTCTGCGCCGCCTGCGGCACGCCGCTGACCTTCGAGTGGAGCGCCGACAAGATCGATCTCGCGGTCTTCGCCTTCGACGATCCCTCGGCCGTGGAGCCGGGGGTTCAGCTGGCGGTCGCGAGCCGCCCGGCCTGGATGGACCACCTCGCCGACATGCCGGTGCGGCCGCCGATGGGGCCGACGGGGGCGGTGGTGAGCCGGCAGCATCCGGACCACGATACTCCCCCCACCTGACCCGCTTCGCGGGTCGTCCGCCCCCAAAGGCGGGCGGAAGGACGCTCGGACCTTTTTCCCCCTTTGGGGGAGGAGGGCCGAAGGCCCGGAGGGGGCGAGTTATCGCCCGTCCGCCCGATCTTCCCCCATGAACCCCGGCAGGCTCCAGCCGAACTTGATCGCGCAGGCCCGCAGGCCGAAGGCGGCGGCGAACCCAGCGATCCCGGCCGGCCAGAACGGGACGCCAGCCAGCTTCAGCGCCGCGAACACGCTGGCCCCCAAGAGGGCGGCGGTGATGTAGATCTCCCGGCGCAGCAGGAGGTTCGGCTCCTCGGCCAGCACGTCGCGGATCACCCCGCCGAAGGCGGTGGTCAGAACGCCCATGACCACGGCGCTGAACGGATGCACGCCCAGGTTCAGGGCCTTGGCCGTGCCGACCACGCAATAGGCGGCCATGCCCAGGGCGTCCAGCCACAGCAGGGCCCGGAACCGCCAGCCGCGCTTGCCCAGCAGCCAGACCACGGTGGCGGCGGCTAGGCACGCGACGATGTAGCCCGGCCTCTGCACCCAGAAGACCGGCGCGCCGATCAAGAGGTCGCGCAGCGTTCCGCCGCCCACCCCGGTGATCGCGGCGAAGAATCCGAAGGTGATGATGTCGTGCTTGCGCCGGGCCGCCGCGAGGGCGCCGGTTGCCCCAAAAACCGCCGCGGCCGCGTAGTCGAGCCAGAAAAGCGCCGTTCCCAAAGGGTCAAGTTGCACGTCCATGCCCTTTTCATCGCACGGCTGGGCGGCCCGCGCTAACCGTGTCCGGTTAAATCCGGATTTACACTTTCGCCGGGTCGGCTAAAGGGGCGCGGATGAGCGACAAGCCCGATCAGAAAAAAGGCTGGTTCCAACGCCTGACCTCCGGCCTGACCCGGACGTCGCAGGCGATGACCGAGCAGGTCACCGGGGTCTTCACCAAGAAGCCCCTGGACCAGGAACAGCTGGACGCCCTGGAAGAGATGCTGATCGAGGCCGATCTCGGCCCCGAGATCGCCGCCCGGATCACCGAGGCCTTCGGCAAGGCGCGTTTCGGCAAGTCTTCGACCGACGACGAGGTCAAGGAAGCCCTGGCCGAGCTGATCGCCGCCGAGCTGGCCGACCGCCAGGGCAGCTTCGACCCGCTGCACGGTCCGCGCCCCTATGTGGTGCTGTTCATCGGCGTCAACGGCTCGGGCAAGACCACGACGCTGGGCAAGATCGCCGCCGACCTGACCGAGAAGGGCGCGCGCGTGCTGATCGCCGCCGGCGACACCTTCCGCGCCGCCGCCGTCGAGCAGCTGAAGGTCTGGGCCGACCGCGCCGGCGCGGACTTCATGTCCAAGCCCACGGGCGCCGACGCCGCCGGCCTGGCCTACGAGGCCGTTGAGCGCGCCAAGGCCGAGCACTATGACGTGGTGCTGATCGACACCGCCGGCCGCCTGCAGAACAAGCAGGGCCTGATGGACGAGCTCTTGAAGGTCATCCGTGTCGTGAAGAAGGTCGATCCGGACTATCCGCACGAGACGCTGCTGGTTCTGGACGCCACCGTCGGCCGCAACGCCCTGGCCCAGGAGAAGATCTTCGGCAACCAGGTCGGCGTCTCCGGGATTGTCATGACCAAGCTGGACGGCACCGCGCGCGGCGGGGTGCTGGTGCCGGTGGCCCGCGCCTCCGACAGTCCGATCAAGCTGATCGGGGTGGGCGAGGGGGTCGAGGACCTGCAACCGTTCGACGCCCGGGCCTTTTCGCGCTCGCTCGTCGGCCTGAAGGACTGATCCGTGAGCGAAGCGCCGGTCGAGGCCGCAAAGAAGAACGCCGGCTGGGTGCGGACGGTCGTCGACTACGGCGCGGCGATCGCGTTCGGCGTCGCCTATTTCGTCACCAAGGACTTCCAGAAGGCGACCTGGGTGCTGGTGGCCGCCTCGGCCGCGGCTCTCGCGATCGGCTACGCGGTCGAGCGGCGCCTGGCCCTGCTGCCGCTGTTCTTCGGCGGCATGGCCCTGGTGTTCGGGGCCCTGGGCCTCGTCTTCCACTCCGACATCTTCGTGAAGATCAAGGTCACGGTGATCAACCTGGCCCTGGCCGTCTTCCTGCTGGGCGGCACGTTGATGGGCCGCCAGCCGCTGAAGCTGCTGATGGGCGAGGCCTTGCACCTGCCCGACGCGGCCTGGCGCACCCTGACCTTGCGCTACGGCGCCTATTTCGCGCTCGTCGCGGTGCTGAACGAGGTGGTTCGCAATACTCAGGGTACGGACACCTGGGTGAAGTTCCGCCTAGGTCTCTTGCCGCTGGCCCTGGTGTTCGTGGCGACCCAGATCCCCTTCATGATGAAGCACATGGCCAAGGGCGACGAGCCCGCGGCGGCCGAACCTCCGGACGCGGGCTTCTAGTCCCGCTTCGCTTTCCGCCGTCCACGGACCGTTGTCGTCAAATCGACGTGTTACGATGCTAGCGTTCAGTCGTCGGTCGAGGGACCGTGCGATGTGGGGGCGCGAGAGATGGCCAAGAGCAAGGGCGAAAGAACGGTCGGCAGCCTGCTGGAGCGTTCGCCCAGCCATCTTCTGCACCGGGTCCTGCAACTGGCCCTCGACATCTACGCCGAGGAATGCGGCGAGGCCGGGGTGACCCAGCGCCAGTTCGCCGTCCTGGCCGCCGTGGCCGAGAACGAGGGCGTCACCCAGACGGCCCTGGTCCGCGCCACCGGCATCGACCGCTCGACCCTGGCCGACATGGTCGCGCGCATGATCACCAAGGGCCATCTTGAACGCCAGCGCTCCAGCGAGGACGCCCGCGCCAACAGCGTGCGCCTGACCGCCGCCGGCCGCGAAGCCCTGGAGGCCGTCCGCCCGATGGTGGCCATGGCCGACGCCCGCATTCTCGCCTTGCTCAAGCCCAGCAAACGCGAGGGCTTCCTCGACCTGCTGTCCGATGTCGCCGGCGCCGACCTGCATCCGGAAGAGGCCGCCCCGAAGTCCAAGAAGGCTAAGGCCGAAAAGGCCGACAAGCCGAAGAAGGACAAGAAGGTGAAAAAGGACAAGGCCGCGAAGAAGGCGGCTTAGTCTCCTTCTCCCCTTGTGCGAGAAGGTGGCGCCCCTGGGCCGCGCGAAGCGCGCCCGAGGATAAACTCAGCGCCGGATAAGGGGTTGAGGAGCGGTTGGGCCAGCGCGACCCCTCACCCGACCCACTGCGTGGGCCACCCACTCCCTCAAGGGGAGAGGGAAATCAGACCAGGATATTCAGCAACGACCCCGGCCGCAGGATCTTCTGCGGCTGGGCGTCGGGCTGGACGAACGGCTTTTGCGGGGCCGCGCGTTGCTGGGACTGAGCCTGGGCCTGAAGCTGCACCGTCGAGGGCGCGACCGCTGGACGGGTCGGCGCGGCGTCGGTCAGGGCCGCCTGGAAGAAGGCCGCGCGCGTCGAAGCGCCGGTCTTGGCGGGGACCGACGGGGTCTGCGACGGAACGACGGGCCAACCGGCGGGACGGACGTTGCTCATGACTCGGAATCTAGCACGGTTAACAAAGCGTGCGCGAGTATGGTCAACGCAAAGTTAACGGGCTTTGGGCGCGACCTGTCCGCGCACCCCGGCGAGCGCTACTTCGCCTTTTTCAGCAGGTCTTCCGCAGCGTCGGGCGTCAGCGGGCCGGTGTGCTTGGCGATGATCACGCCATCCGAGCCGACCAGATAGGTCTCCGGCACGCCGGTGACGCCGAACTCCAGCCCCGCCCGGCCGTCGCGATCAATAATCTTCAAGGCGAAGGGATCGCCAAGGCGCGTCAGGAAGGCTTGGGTGTTGGCCGGAGCGTCCTTGTAGGCGATCCCGATCACCTTCACGCCCTGCGCCTTCAGGGCCATCAGCTGCGGGTGCTCGACCTCGCAGGGCGCGCACCAGGAGGCGAAGAAGTTCACCAGGATCGGACCCTCGCCGGGCGTGCGGATCGCCGTCGGCGTTCCGCTGGTCAGCTCGGGCAGCAGCAGGGCCGGCGCCGGCTTGCCGACCAGGGCCTGGGGCTGAACGCGCGGGTCGCGCTTCAGGGCGTAGCCGGCGAACAGGCCCGCCAGGGCCAGCAGGATCAGCAGCGGGACGAAGGCCAGCCAGCGCTTCACGACTTCGAAGACTCCAACTCGGCCTGCAGGCGCTCGGCCTCGCGCCGCCAGCGGCGGGCCATCAGCAGGCTGCTCGTGATCATCCAGGCGAAGGCCAGGGCCGAGATGGCGAAGGCCGGCCACAGGTAGGGGGCGTACTTGCCCGCGTCGAAGTCGAAGCTCATCGCGCGCCCTCCGCCAGTTTCAGCGACAGGCTGCGGGCCTTGCGCCGCCAGACGAGGGCGCGGATCCGCACCAGCCACAGGGCGCCGAACGCGCCGAGATAGGCCAGGCCCATCAGCACGGCCGGCCAGGCGTAGATCGCCGGCAGGCCATCGCCCTTGGCGGCCATGAAGGTCGAGGAGCCCTGGTGCAGGGTGTTCCACCACTCGACCGAGAACTTGACGATCGGCAGGTTGATCAGCCCGACGAGGGCCAGGATGGCGGCGGCGCGCGCGGCCTTCTGCTCATCTTCGAGCGCCCCGCGCAGGGCCATGTAGCCGAGATAGAACAGCAGCAGCACCAGCACCGAGGTCAGGCGCGCGTCCCACACCCACCAGGCGCCCCACATCGGCTTGCCCCACAGCGAGCCGGTGATCAGGGCCAGAGCCGTGTAGGCCGCCCCGATCGGGGCGCAGGCCTGGGCGGCGAGGTCGGCGAGGGCCTGCCGGAACACCAGGGCCAGGAAGCTGGCGACGCCCAGGCACAGATAGATGAACAGCGACAGCGAGGCGGCCGGGATGTGGATGAACATCATCCGCACCGTGTCGCCCTGCTGATAGTCCTCGGGAACCAGGAAGGTCAGCACGAGGCCGACGGCGGCGGCGATTGCCGACAGCACGCCCAGCAGCGGGGCGGCCCATCGCGAGAAGGCCATGAACCGCTCGGGGTTGGTCAGGAAATCGAACGTGTGGCGCGCGTCCATGGATCACGCTCTAGAGCGGCCGGGCGGCGCGGGCAATGGCCGTATCGCTACGGAACCGGAAGAAGCGGCCGAGGAAGGGCGACGCGTGCAGGCGCGCCGCCCTCCGGACGTAAGGCCGGGGTCAGCCGACCTTGCGCTGGATCACCGTCGTCCGCGAACCCTTGAACGGCGTCGGGCCGCGGGTTTCGAAGCGACGGATGAAGACATGGTCGCCGCCGCGTTCCAGGTCGAGGGCGTCGAAGGCCTTCTGCTGGCTGGGCGACAGGGCGGTGTAGAAGGCGCGGGTGGCGGCGACGCGTTTCTGGATGGCCTCCGCGGCCTTGGACATCTGGTCGAGCCGCTCCAGCGTGGTCGGAGGCTTGCGATCGATCGCTCGGTCGGGACCGTCCTTGTCGTCGGCCTCGTCCTTCTTGACCAGGATTTTGGGCGAGGTGGCCTCGACATAGGCCTTCAGCGCGCCGTCCTGGTCGGGACGCAGCTGCAGGACGTCGCGCAGGTGTTCGGCGCGCTGGGCCGGATCCAGGCCGCGGCCGTGGTGCATCATCATCATGCCCGGACCCATGGCCATCATGGCGTCGATCGGCGGCGGCGCGGGCGGGGCTGGCGGCGCTGGGGGCGGAGGCGGGGCGGGGACCTGGGCCGACGCGGCGCCGGCGGCCAGGGCGGTGACGGCGGCGCCCGCGAGCGCCAGGCGGATAAGGCTTTTACGCATGGTGTGAGCTCCTTGTCGCTGAACCGACGAAAAGCTTGGCCATCGCGATGTGGCGCGAAAATGTCAGGTTGGATGAACAATTCTACAGACTTGCCGGCAGGCCGAAGAGCAGCTGATTTGCGGGCGGGCCTGCTGTTGAGCTATCACCGCTGACATTTCCAGGACTCGTCGACGCTAGATGTCGCCCGGGAGCGTGCTCCCTGGTCCTTCCCCTTCCGCGCGGAGTCCGCATGAAGTCGATCGCGTTCCTGGCCTTGGCCTTGGCCGGCGTCTGTTGGGGCCTGGGCTTTCCGACCGGCAAGCTGATCCTGACCGAGGCGCAGGCTTCCCACATGGTGCTGCTGCGGTTCGCCGTCGCCGCCCTGGCCGCCGCGCCGTTCGCCCTGCGCCGTCCCGAGGTCCGCGCCCTGTTCCGCTCGCCGGTCGTGCTGGCCTCGGGGGTGATCTACGGCGTGGCGTTCCTCGTCCAGTTCGAGGGGCTGGCCCATGTCAGCGTCACCGTCGCGGCGCTGCTGGTCGGGGCGATGCCCGCCTTGATCGCCGTCAGCGCCCGGGTGCTGGGTGAGACGGTCTCGCGGCTGTCCTGGACGGGCGTGGCGGCGGCGACCCTGGGCGCGGCGCTGATCGCGGGCAAGCCAGATGGCGCCAGCTCGCCTTGGGGCGTGGCGCTGTCGATCGCGGCCCTGTTCCTGTTCCTGGCCTGGCTGCTGACCCTGCGCCGCGCGCCGCCCGCGCCGAACGCGATGGCGATCCCGGCCGTGTCGATCATCGTCGCCGCCGTCACCATCCTGCCGATCGCCTTCGTGATGCACGGCGCGCCGAGGTTGGACCTGAGCGCGCCGGTCTGGGCCGCTGTCGTCGCCCAGGGCGTGCTGGCGACCCTGCTCGCCACCGCCGCCTGGCAGTTCGGATCGGCGCGGGTCGGCGCGGCCAGCGCCGGCGTGTTCATCAACATCGAGCCCCTGATGGGCGCGGCCTGCGGCGTGCTGCTGTTCGGCGACCACCTAACCCTGCCGCTCTTGGCCGGCGGCGCGCTGATCATCGGCGGCAGCCTGGCGGTGGTGCTGGGCGAGCGCAAGGCGCAGCCGGGCGAGCTGCAGGCGACAGTTCCGCCCACGCCTTAGTTCCAGCTCAAATCCGGTGTCATCCCGGAAGCCTCGTAGAGGCTATCCGGGACCCAGGGGCGGCGCGCACCGCGTTCAGTCACCCCCTTGGGTCCGGCTCTTCGCTACGCTTTGGCCGGGATGACACGGGTCCTCAGTAAGTAAAGGCGGGCCTCAATCCAACGCGTTGCGGCAGGCCGCGCCCATGGCCAGCGGCGACAGGGCCACCGCCCCCGCGCAATAGGCCAGCATCAGCAGGAGGCCGCCGGTCCAGGGCAGGCCGGCCGAATAGCCGTCCAGGGCCCCGGCGCCGAAGATCACCGGCGGGGCGAACAGCGGCAGGACAATCACCGCCACCAGAAGGCCGCCGCGCTTGCTGCCCAGGGCCAGGGCCGCGCCCAGGCCGCCAAGGAAGGCGAAGGCCAGGCCCCCGACCAGCGCGCACAGCACCAGGAGCGGCATGACCTTGAGATCCGCGCCCAGCATCAGGGCCGCGACGGGGGCGGCCAGGGCGAGGGGCGCGCCGGTCGCCAGCCATTGAGCAAGGCACTTGGCGACGGCGACGGCCTCCAGCGGCGCGGGGCCCAGGGCCAGCAGATCCAGGGTCCCGTCCTCGTAGTCGCGCTCGAACAGTCTTTCGAGGGAGAGCAGGGCCGCGAGCGCCAGGGCCAGCCAGGCGATCCCCGGCGCGATCGCGGCCAGACGCTCGGGCGCGCGGCCGGACGCCATGGGCAGCAGCACCACGACGCAAGCGTAGAAGGTCAGGGCCAGCAGCGGCCCGCCGCCGTTGCCCCAGGCCAGGGACAGCTCGCGTCGCAGAAGAACGCCGAACGCCTTCATTGGCCGATCTCCACAGCTCGGGTGGGGATCGGCAGCGGGTCGTGCACCGAGGCCAGGATCATGCCGCCGCCCGCCAGATGCTCGCGCATGACCTCGCCGAACGCGGCGCGCTGGCCCGCGTCGAGCGGGGCCATCGGCTCGTCCAGCAGCCACAAGGCCCGCGGACTGGCGGCCAGGCGGGCCAGGGCCAGTCGCCGGCGCTGGCCGGCCGACAGGCGGCGGACTTCCAGGTCGAGCAGACGCATCAGGTCGAAGCGCTTGGCCGCCGCGCGGGCGGTCTCCTCGGTCCCGCCGGTCCAAAGGGTCTGGAAGCGCAGCTCCTCCCAGGCGGTGCGGCTGGACTTCAGGCCGTCCTGGTGGCCCAGCAGGTGCAGCTGCTCGGCCCGCGCCGCGTCGGCTTCCATCAGGCCCGCGTCGCCCTCGAAGGCGATGGTCCCCTCGGCCGGACGCAGCAGGCCCGCCACCGCGCGCAGCAGGCTGGTCTTGCCCGCGCCATTTCGTCCCACCAGGACGGCGGCCTCGCTCGCGCCAAGCTTCAGGTCGAGGTTCGAGAACAGGCGGCGCTCGCCGCGTGTAATCGCCAAATCCTTTATGAGAACAACTCTCAACACGCTAAGACCCCGCGCGCGACATGGACGTTGAGCCAACGCAGCGCTAAGAAGCGCGCGGTCGTCCCCCTCCAGTCGGTTTGGGTGGTACGCGGCGCGGAGGCGGAACCTGTGTGTCCCTTCCGATCAGCGCGTGATCCCGGGAGCGGTTTTCGGGCGGCCGTGGACAGAGAAGGATCCTTAGAAATGGCGTCTGTGGACAGCCTGAAAGCCCGTCGCGAGCTTAACGTCGGCGGCAAGACCTACGTCTATTACAGCCTTCGCGCCGCCGAGGAAGCCGGTCTTGCCGGAACTTCTTCGCTGCCGGTCTCGATGAAGGTGCTTCTCGAGAACCTGCTGCGCAACGAGGACGGCGTCTCGGTCGCCGAGGACGACCTGAAGGCCGTCGCCGCCTGGCTGCAGAACAAGGGCTCGGTCGAGCACGAGATCAGCTTCCGCCCCGCGCGCGTGCTGATGCAGGACTTCACCGGCGTTCCGGCCGTGGTCGATCTGGCCGCCATGCGCGACGCCATGGTCGCGCTGGGCGCCGACCCGGCCAAGATCAACCCGCTGAACCCCGTCGACCTGGTGATCGACCACTCGGTCATGGTCGACAACTTCGGCGACTCCAAGGCCTATGACGCCAACGTCAAGCGCGAGTACGAGCGCAACATCGAGCGCTACCGCTTCCTGCGCTGGGGTTCGTCGGCCTTCAACAACTTCCGCGTCGTGCCGCCCGGCACCGGCATCTGCCACCAGGTGAACCTGGAATACCTGGCCCAGACCGTGTGGACCAACACGGTCGACGGCGCCGAAGTCGCCTATCCCGACACCGTCGTCGGCACCGACAGCCACACGACCATGGTCAACGGCCTGGCCGTCCTGGGCTGGGGCGTTGGCGGCATCGAGGCCGAGGCCGCGATGCTGGGCCAGCCGATCCCGATGCTGATCCCGGAAGTCATCGGCTTCAAGCTGACCGGCGCCATGCCGGAAGGCGCGACGGCCACCGACCTGGTGCTGACCGTCACCCAGATGCTGCGCAAGAAGGGCGTGGTCGGCAAGTTCGTCGAATTCTACGGCGACGCCCTGGCCAACCTGACCCTGGAAGACCAGGCGACGATCGCCAACATGGCTCCGGAATACGGCGCCACCTGCGGCTTCTTCCCGATCTCGGCCTCGACCGTGGCCTATCTGAAGGGCACCGGCCGCACCGCCGAACGCGTCGCCCTGGTCGAAGCCTACGCCAAGGAGCAGGGCCTGTGGTGGGAGCCGGGCGTGCCCGAGCCGACCTTCACCGACACCCTGGAACTCGACCTCTCGACCGTCCAGCCGTCGCTGGCCGGTCCGAAGCGCCCGCAGGACCGCGTCCTGCTGGCCGACGCCGCCGCCAAGTTCGCCGAGTCGCTGGCCGGTGAGTTCGGCAAGGCCGAGAACCCCGAGCTGCGCGCGCCGGTCGAGGGTGAGACCTTCGACGTCGGCCACGGCGACGTGGTCATCGCGGCCATCACCTCGTGCACCAACACCTCCAACCCCTCGGTGCTGATCGCCGCCGGCCTGCTGGCCAAGAACGCGGTCGCCAAGGGCCTGAAGGTCAAGCCGTGGGTGAAGACCTCGCTGGCCCCCGGCTCGCAGGTGGTCACCGACTACCTGGCCAAGGCCGGCCTCACCAAGTCGCTGGACGCCCTGGGCTTCAACCTCGTGGGCTACGGCTGCACCACCTGCATCGGCAACTCGGGCCCGCTGCCGGAAGCCATCAGCAAGACGATCAACGACAACGATCTGGTCGCCTGCTCGGTGCTCTCGGGCAACCGCAACTTCGAAGGCCGCGTGAACCCGGACGTCCGCGCCAACTACCTGGCCTCGCCGCCGCTGGTGGTGGCCTACGCCCTGGCCGGCAGCCTGAAGATCGACCTGGCCACCCAGCCGATCGGCCAGGACAAGAAGGGCAACGACGTCTACCTGAAGGACATCTGGCCCTCGAACGAGGACATCGCCGCCCTGCAGCGCAAGGCGATCAACGAGAAGATGTTCGCCACCCGCTACGGCGACGTCTTCAAGGGCGACAAGAACTGGCAGGGCATCAAGGTGACCGGCGGCCAGACCTACGCCTGGGAAGCCGACTCGACCTACGTCCAGAACCCGCCGTACTTCCCCAACATGTCGATGACGCCGGCCCCGGTGACCGACATCGTGGAAGCCCGCATCCTGGCCGTGTTCGGCGACTCGATCACCACCGACCACATCAGCCCGGCCGGTTCGATCAAGGCGTCCAGCCCGGCCGGCAAGTTCCTGATCGACCACGGCGTCCAGCCGGTGGACTTCAACGGCTACGGCGCCCGCCGCGGCAACCACCAGGTGATGATGCGCGGCACGTTCGCCAACATCCGCATCCGCAACCGCATCACCCCGGACATCGAAGGCGGCGTGACCAAGCACTTCCCGACCGGCGAAGTGATGTCGATCTACGACGCGGCCATGAAGTACCAGGAAGAAGGCCGTCCGGCGGTCGTCTTCGGCGGCAAGGAATACGGCACCGGCTCGTCGCGTGACTGGGCCGCCAAGGGCACCAAGCTGCTGGGCGTCCGCGCGGTGATCTGCGAGAGCTTCGAACGCATCCACCGCAGCAACCTGGTCGGCATGGGCGTGCTGCCGCTGCAGTTCGTCCAGGACGGCTGGCAGAAGCTGGAGCTGACCGGCGAGGAAATCGTCTCGATCCGTGGTCTGACGGATCTGGCGCCGCGCAAGCAGCTGATCGTCGAGCTGTACCGCCCGACCGACGGCCGCATCGCCCGCTTCCCGGTGCGCTGCCGCATCGACACCCCGACCGAGCTTGAATACTTCAAGAACGGCGGCGTGCTGAACTACGTGCTGCGCAACCTGGCGCGCGCGGACTAAGCGAAAGCCGCAGGGCTTGAACGAGACGGCCGGCTCCTCGCGGGGCCGGCCGTTTTCGTTCTGTCGCGGGCCGTTTCGGTCCGTGACAACGATGTCTCCACCGTTTCTCCCCATGGACCGCCGCTATTCACGGCCTCGTGAACGGATATCCTGGGCGTTCTTGGCTTAAGTGACCCGCAATGCGTAAGGCCGCCCTCTCCCTGTTCTGCCTGATCCTGTCCGGCGCCGCGTCATCCCTGGCTTGGGGGTCGGCCGCCTGGGCGGGCAAGCCGCCCGTGGTGGTCGAGCTGTTCACCGCCCAGGGCTGTTCGTCGTGCGGCAAGGCCAACCAGTTGGCCGCCGAACTGGCCCGGCGCGAGGGCGTCCTGGCCCTGACCTATTCGGTCGACTACTGGGACTATCTCGGCTGGAAGGACACCTTCGCCAAGCCGGACTTCGCCGAACGCCAGCGCGCCTACGCCAAGAAGTTCGCCCTGCGCGACGTGCCGACGCCCCAGATGGTGGTCGGCGGCCGGGTGCAGGCCTCGGGAACCAAGGCCGAGGCGATCGAGGACCTCGTGAAGGCGGCGGCCAAGGCCCCGGCCAATCCGCCCGACATGGAATTCGTCGGCAAGACCCGGGTGGCGGTCGGTTCGGGCCCCGCGCCGCGCGGCGGCGGCGAGGTCTGGCTGGTGCGCTACGACCCGCGCGAGCAGGATATCGCCGTCAAGCGCGGCGACAACAAGGGCCAGACCCTGGTGCATCGCAACGTCGTGCGCGAGCTGGTGCGCCTGGGCCCGTGGGCGGGCAGACCCAAGCTCTACCGCTTGCCGAAGGCCGCCGACGCGGACCTGGTGACCGTGGTGATGGTGCAGGGCGCCAAGGGCGGCCGCATCCTGGGCGTGCTGCAGGCCCCCGGCGCCGATCGCTGAGCCTCGCGCGGCGCATTCCGGACAAAGGAAAACCCGCGCGGCGGAGGGGAACGGCCGCGCGGGTCCTTTAAGCATCGTCGAAGACTTGCGGGCCGGAGGGGCTGGGGGGGCTGGACAGGACCCCGGTTCGTCTTCGTCGACGCTCTTGTTATCGACCGCCAAACGGGCGAGCGCTGGACCAAACCAAGGTGCTTTGGCGACGGGGTGTGGCCGTCGTGCGGCCGGCGTCTCCGGGCTGTTACACGCCGCGGCGAACGCAAAAAGCCCGCGCGGGAGGGGGATCCGCGCGGGCTCGTTGGGGGAGGGGGATATTTCAAAGTCTGTCGGCCGACCGGCCCGCGATCTGGGGGCTGGGGGGGCTGTTCAGGATCCTGACCACAGGGTCTCCGATCAGCCGACACTGACCTTATCGACCCGCAAACGGGCGGGCGAAGGACCGAAATAAGGTCCTTTCAGGGCGCGCCGTGTCCTTCCCATGTCATTTCCGCCGGCCGTGTCCCATCTGACACGATGCTGTTCCAATCGGCCGGATTCGGACTAGATTCCCCTCATGGCCCTGGATTCCCAGCCCGCGCCGGTCGGCGGCGTCGTCTTTTTCGAGCGGCGAGAGCTCGACCAGCTGATGCGCCTCTACGGCCGCATGGTCGCCGCCGGCGAGTGGCGCGACTACGGCATCGCCGGCCTCTCGGACCGCGCCGTCTTCTCGATCTTTCGCCACGCGGCCGAGGCGCCGCTCTATCGCGTCGAGAAGAACCCGGCTTTGGCCCGCAAGCAGGGCGCCTGGGCGGTGTTCGGCCAGGGCGGCCAGATCCTCAAGCGCGGCCATGAGCTGACGCACGTGCTGCGGGTGTTCGAGAAGGGCAAGTTCTCGGTCGTCGACTGATCCCTAGAACGAAAAGCCCAGCTTGGCGCCGACGAAGCGGCCTTCGTTGTCGTAGCCTCGCGCCGCGCCCACCCCGCTGGTGTCGGCGCTGGGCTGGATGCCGCACAACACGCCGATCCCGCCCGAGACGCCGCCTTGGCGGCGCTCGATCGCCGTCCGCGCGACGCCCCTTGGCAGCGGAGCCGGCGCGTTGGCGTAGCGCAGCTCGATCGGGCCGGCCGGCTTCAGGTTCAGAGGCGCGGCGAGATTGGGCGTCTTGTCGGGCGGCGGATAGGCCGGGAGCCGGACTTCGGCTTGGGCGAGGCCGGCGGCCGCCAAGGCCGCGGTGAAGGCGAGGGTCCGGATCATGGTCGTCTCCATCGCCGTCAATGTGGGGCGGCTCCCGCCAAAGAAAAAGCCCCGGCGGTTTCCCGCCGGGGCTCGTCTAGTCCGTTTCGCAACGCCGGCTTAGCGGCGGTCGCCCATCATGCTGAGCAGGAATTGGAACAGGTTGATGAAGTTCAGATAGAGGCTCAGCGCGCCGTAGTTGGTCGCCACGGCCATCGACTGCTGGTCGCCGCCCAGGGCGTAATAGGTCATCTTTAGGCGCTGGGTGTCATAGGCGATCAGGCCCGCGAAGATGAACACGCCCAGGATGTTGATCACGAACGACAGGCCCGGCAGATGCAGGAACATCTGGACCAGCGAGGCGAGCATGAGGCCGATCAGGCCCATGATCAGGAAGCTGCCGAAGCCGGTCAGGTCCTTCTTGGTCGTGTAGCCGACCAGGCTGAGCCCGCCGAAGGCGGCGGCGGTCACGAAGAAGGTCGCGGCCACCGAGGCGCCGGTATAGATCAGCAGCCACACGCCAAGGCCCGCGCCGATCGAGGCGACCATCGCCCAATAGAGAATGCCCGACGAGCGCGCGGTCGGGTTGCGCATGGCGAACATGGACACCAGCATCATCGCGAGCGGGGCGAAGGCCACGACCATGCCCAGCAGGGTGAAGCCGGCGAAACGCCCGCCCGGCCCGACCTGGTACAGCAGATTGGCCAGCGGCGTCGCGCTGGTCAGGAAGGCCAGAGCGCCCGACAGCAGGAGACCCAACGCCACCTTGTTGTAGACGCCGAGCATGAAACTACGCAGGCCGGCGTCAACCGACATGTCGGCGCGATCCGCCGGGATCGAGCGCGCGTAGCCGCGGTTGAAGTCGTTCATCGAATAAGCCCTTGAGCTAGGCGTCCACGGTGGACGCTTTCGAAATATCGGGTGTCCTCGCGCTCGGCGCAATCCCCGTTCGAAAAGTATACATGGTATGCGGCCGCGCGCCCATCCGGCGCTTCCCAAGCCGCCGCCAGACCCCTTAAGAACAAAGGCGAAAACAAGAACGAGGGACGCGCCGATGGAGTACGCCAAGCTGGGTCGGACCGACGTGACGGTCTCCCGCTGCTGCCTGGGCACCATGACCTGGGGCTCGCAGAACACGGAGGCGCAGGCCCACGAGCAGATGGATTACGCCCTCGGCCGCGGCGTGACCTTCTGGGACACGGCCGAGATGTACGCCAGCCCGCCCAATCCGGAGACGCAAGGCCGCACCGAGGACTATATCGGCTCGTGGTTCCAGAAGACCGGCAAGCGTCACGAGGTGGTGCTGGCCTCGAAGGTCGCCGGCCAGGGCGCGGCGTTCGGCGGTCTTTCGTGGATGCGCAAGGATGGGGCGACGACCCGCCAGACCAAGGCCCAGATCGACGAGGCCGTCGAGGGCTCGCTGCGGCGGCTGAAGACCGACTATCTCGACCTCTACCAGCTGCACTGGCCCGATCGCCGGGTGCGGGTGTTCGGCGGCCAGACGTTCAGGGACTACGACCAGGACTTCGAAAGCTTCGGCGACATCCTTGAGGCGCTCGACGCCCACGTGAAGAAGGGCTCGATCCGCCACGTCGGCGTCTCGAACGAGTTCCCGTGGGGCGTCATGCGGTTCCTGGCCGAGAGCGAGACGAGAGGTCTCCCCAGGATCGCCTCGATCCAGAATGCCTACCACCTGGCCAACCGCACCTTCGAATACGGCCTGGCCGAGATCGCCATGCGCGAGCAGGTGGGCCTGCTGGCCTATTCGCCGCTGGCCCAGGGCCAGCTGACCGGCAAGTACCTGGACGGCGCCCTGCCGGCCGGCTCGCGCAAGGCGCTCTACAACCGCATGCAGCGCTACGAAGGGCCCGGCTCGCAGGAGGCGTTTCACGCCTATGTGGCCCTGGCCGAGGCCAACGGAATTCACCCGGCCCAGCTGGCCCTGAAGTTCTGCGATACGCGGCCGTTCACGACCGCCACGATCATCGGCGCGACCTCGATGGAGCAGCTGAAGACCAATATCGACGCCTTCGACCTAGCTTGGACCGACGACCTGGAAGACGCCGTCAACGCCATCCACGCCCGTCACCCCAATCCGTGCCCGTGAGGATTCCTAGAGCCCTTTCCGATCTGATTGACCCAACCAGATCGGATAAAAGGCGCTCTATTTCAAAAGTTTAGAGCATTTTTCGACCCGCTAACCGTTTCACACTTATGGGGAAATGCTCTAGGGCTTCGCGGCGCCCGTGGGCGGTTGGAACACCATGGGAATCTTGATGGTCGCCCCCTCGACCGGACCTTTGGCCCCACCCTTAGGATGGGTGCGGAAGCGCTCGCTGAGCCGCAGGGCCGCAGCGCCCAGGCCCGCGCCGGCCGGTGTTTCGTCCTCCACCTGGCAATCGCGCACCCCACCGTCGGCCTTCAGGATACAGCGCAGCGTCACCTTGCCGGCGATGGGCGGCATGGATGCGGTCTCAGGTGTTTGCGCCTGGGCGAGCGGCCCCAAAGCCAAGCCCAACGCGACCACCAACGGCCATAGAGGGCCTCGATCCAAACTTCGCGCCAAGCTGGCCTCCTGCCTCTCAATTCCAGATAGCATGAAAGCGGGGCTCGCTCACCCAGACTCCTCTTGTCCTGGCGTTGCAGGGGATTAAACCCAGGCGATGATCCGTCTCTTCACCGCCATCGCCATTCCGCCGGACATCGGCGAGGGCCTGCTCTCGCGTCAGCACGGGATCGAGGGCGCGCGCTGGCGGCCGCTGGAAGCCTTCCACATCACGCTGAGGTTCATTGGCGATGTCGCGGAAAACGTGGCCGACGACCTGGACGAGGCGCTGATGCAGATCGACGCCCCCGCCTTCGACCTGACCCTGGCCGGCGTCGGGCATTTCGGCGAGGGCGCGGATATCCACGCGGTCTGGGCTGGGGTGGAGGACAGCGCCCCGTTGCGCCGCCTGCAGAAGGCCAACGAAAGCGCCGCCCGCGCCGCCGAGCTCAAGCCCGAGACGCGGCTCTACCGGCCGCACGTCACCCTGGCCTATCTGAAGAAGCCGGCCGTTCCCGAGGTCGGCGCCTGGATCCAGACGCACAACCTTCTGAAGTCGCCGAGCTTCCCCGTCGACCGGTTCGGGCTCTATTCCAGCTGGCAGACCAGCGCGGGGTCGGTCTACCGGCTCGAGCGGGAGTATCCGCTGGCTTAGCGCGCTCCTTCGAAACCACTTTCCTCGTGTCATCCCGGCCGAAGCGCAGCGTAGAGCCGGGACCCAGGGCAAGCGACGGGGCGGTGGCCCTGGGTCCCGGATAGCCTCTTCGAGGCTTCCGGGATGACACGGAAATGAGAGGCTAGGCGCCCGCCGCCCCTACAGCATCGCCGGGATGACGCGATCCGGCGGCCGGTGGCCGTCCATGAAGGTCTTCACGTTGACGATGACCTTCTCGCCCATGTCGATGCGGCCCTCGACCGTGGCCGAGCCCATGTGGGGCAGCAGCACGACATTGGGCAGCTTGAGCAGCTTGGGATTGATGGCCGGCTCGTGCTCGTAGACGTCGAGGCCGGCGCCGGCGATCTCGCCCTTGGCCAGCATGTTGGCCAGCGCCCCTTCGTCGATCACCTCGCCGCGCGCGGTGTTGACCACCACGGCGTGCGGCCGCAGCAGCTTCAGCCGGCGCGCGGACAGCAGGTGGTAGGTCGCCGGCGTGTGCGGGCAGTTGACCGAGATGAAGTCCATCCGGGCCAGCATCTGGTCCAGGCTTTCCCAGTAGGTGCAGCCCAGCTCCTCGGCGATGCGCGGGCTGACGGGCTTGCGGTTATGGTAGTGCACCTGCATGCCGAAGGCCTTGGCGCGGCGGGCGACGGCCTGGCCGATGCGGCCCATGCCGATGATGCCCAGGCGCTTGCCCCACAGGCGGCGGCCCAGCATCCAGGTCGGCGACCAGCCGTGGAAGCCGCCGGCCTTGACCACCTCGGCGCCTTCGACGATCCGGCGCGAGGCCGCCATGATCAGGGTCATGGTCAGGTCGGCGGTGTCCTCGGTCAGGACGCCCGGCGTGTTGGTGACGATGATGCCGCGCGCATTGGCGGTGGCGACGTCGATATTGTCGACCCCCGCCCCGAAATTGGCGATCAGCTTGAGCCGATCGCCGGATCGCGACAGAAGGCGCGAGTCGATGCGGTCGGTGATGGTCGGCACCAGCACGTCGGCGCGGCTCATGGCGTCGACGAGCTCATCTGGCGTCATCGGCGTGTCGGTGACGTTGAGTTCGGTGTCGAACAGTTCGCACATCCGCGTCTCCACCGGATCGGGGAGTTTGCGGGTGACGACGACTTTGAGCTTGCGGGCGGCCATGGTCGGACTGAAAAGCTCTCACTGACGGGCGTTTGAAAGCTGTAGCAAAGGGGCCCGTGGGGGCCAAGCAACATGCCGTCGAAAACAGAACAAGGTTTGCCCCGGAAGCGTTTCACGGGACTTTTCCTGGGATTCGCGATCGTGGCGGCCGGTCCGGCGGCGGCCGAGGGGCCCAGGGTGACCCCCTCGGGCCTGGAGGTGCCGCGCTACGTCTCGCTGAAATACGCCGAGGTGAACGCGCGCAAGGGTCCCGACGAGGCCCACCAGCTGTTGTGGATCTATCGCGCCAAGGGGCTGCCCGTGCAGATCGTCGCCGAGACCCGCGAATGGCGGCGGATCTGCGATCCCGAAGGGGGCCTCGCCTGGGTGCACAAGCGCACGGTCGACGGCCGCCGCTCGGCCATGCGCGTCCAGCCGACCAACCTGCCGCTGCTGAAATCGCCCAAGGAGGGCGCCAAGGTCACCGCCTATCTGAAGTCGCGCGCCGTCGCGGCGCTGGACAAGTGCGAGAAGGGCTGGTGCCGGCTGCGCGCCGACGGGGTCTCGGGCTGGGCGCGGGAGGGCGACATCTGGGGCGCCGATCCGGCGGTGCAGTGCCGTAAGGACTGACCCGATCACGATCTGTTTCGACAGGGAAACATTGAGGCCCGGCCCGGCGCCGTGCTAGGGCGTGCCCCATGCAGAAGAACGCCTACTCCTACGAAGAACTCCTGGCCTGCGGCCGCGGCGAGCTTTTCGGCCCCGGGAACGCCCAACTGCCGGCCCCGCCGATGCTGATGTTCGACCGGATCGTCCGCATCGAGTCGGAAGGCGGCAAGTACGGCAAGGGCTATGTCGAAGCTGAATTCGACATCAACCCCGACCTCTGGTTCTTCGGCTGCCACTTCATCGGCGACCCGGTCATGCCGGGGTGCCTGGGCCTGGACGCCATGTGGCAGCTGGTCGGGTTCTTCCTGGGCTGGTCGGGCGCGCCCGGCCGCGGCCGGGCCTTGGGCGTCGGCGAGGTCAAGTTCACCGGCCAGGTCACGCCGGACGTCAAGAAGGTGGTCTACAAGATCGACCTGAAGCGGGTCATCATGCGCAAGCTCGTCATGGGAATCGGCGAAGGCGTGCTGGAGGCCGACGGCAAGGTGATCTACGAAACCAAGGATTTGAAAGTCGGCCTGTTCACGCCTGAACAGATGGCTTGATCCGTTAGTTAAAGACCGGTCGTTTAGCGAGAGAACCGGCCCCTGACGGATCGGAGGGGGAGAAGAGGATTTACAGAATGCGTCGCGTCGTCGTCACCGGACTGGGGATCGTCTCGTCCATCGGCAACAACGCCCATGAGGTGCTGGCCTCCCTGCGCGAGGCCAAGTCGGGCGTGATCGCCGCGCCGGAGTATGCCGAGCTCGGCTTCCGCTGCCAGGTCCATGCCGCGCCCCAGATCGACTGGGAGTCGCTGGTCGACCGCCGCGCGGCGCGGTTCCTCGCGCCCGGCACGGCCTACGCCCACATCGCCATGGAGCAGGCGATCGCCGACTCGGGCCTCACCGAAGCCGAGATCAGCCATGAGCGCACCGGCCTGATCGTCGGCTCGGGCGGCCCCTCGACCCGCGTCATCGTCGAGGCCGCGGCCACGACCCGCGAGAAGGGCCCCAAGCGGATCGGTCCGTTCGCCGTGCCCAAGGCCATGAGCTCGGGGCCGTCGGCGGTGCTGTCGACCTGGTTCAAGATCCGCGGGATCAACTATTCGATCAGCTCGGCCTGCGCGACCAGCGCCCACTGCATCGGCGCGGCCGCCGAGCAGATCCAGCTGGGCAAGCAGGACGTGATCTTCGCCGGCGGCTGCGAGGAGCTGGACTGGACCCTGTCGAACCTGTTCGACGCCATGGGCGCCATGAGCAGCAACTTCAACGACCGCCCGGCCGTCGCCAGCCGCGCCTATGACAAGAACCGCGACGGCTTCGTGATCGCCGGCGGCGCGGGCGTCGTGGTGCTGGAGGAATACGAACGCGCCAAGGCGCGCGGCGCCAAGATTTACGGGGAACTCGTGGGCTACGCCGCCAATTCCGACGGCTACGACATGGTCGCGCCGTCGGGCGAGGGCGCGGCGCGCTGCATGCGCCTGGCCATGGCCGAGGCCGGGAACCGGACCATCGACTATCTGAACCCGCACGGCACCTCGACGCCGGTCGGCGACAGCAAGGAGATGGGCGCGGTGCGCGAGGTGTTCGGCGACAAGGCCCCGATGATCTCGTCGACCAAGTCCCTGACCGGTCACAGCCTGGGCGCGGCCGGCGCGCAGGAGGCCATCTACTCGATCCTGATGCTCGACAACGGCTTCGCCGCCGAGAGCGCCCACATCGAGGAGCTGGACCCCGAGTTCGCCGACCTGCCGATCCTGCGCCAGCGCGTCGACAAGCCGCTCGAAACGGTGATGTCCAACAGCTTCGGCTTTGGCGGCACCAACGGCACGCTGATCTTCAGCAAGATCTAGGACCGCGCGGCGGGGTTCCTCCCCGGTGCGAGCCCTGCTAACTCAGCGGGCAACGATTTGCCAAAGAGGGCCCGACACATGGCCGACGATTACGCGTTCCCCAAGGGCGAGCTGATGCGGGGCAAGAAGGGCCTCGTCATGGGCGTGGCCAACCACAACTCGATCGCCTGGGGCATCGCCAGCCAGCTGGCCGCCCAGGGCGCCGAGATGGCCTTCACCTATCAGGGCGAAGAGCTCGAGCGCCGCGTGCGCCCGCTGGCCGAGAGCATCGGCGTCAAGACGATGATCCCGGCCGACGTCACCGACGACGCCTCGATGGACGCCGCCTTCGCCACGATCGAGAAGGAATTCGGGACCCTGGACTTCGTCGTCCACTCGGTGGCCTTCGCCAACAAGAACGAGCTGAAGGGCTCGTTCGTGGACAACACGACCCGCGAAGGCTTCCTGATGGCCATGAACATCTCGGCCTTCAGCTTTGTGGACGTCGCCAAGCGCGCCTCCAAGCTGATGCCGAACGGCGGCTCGCTGATCACCATGACCTATCTGGGGTCGGAGCGGACCATCCCGAACTACAACACCATGGGCGTGGCCAAGGCGGCGCTGGAAGCGGCGACCCGCTATATCGCCCGCGACCTGGGCCCCAAGGGCATCCGCGCCAACGCCATCTCGGCCGGCGCCATGCGCACCCTGGCCCTGGCCGGCATCTCGGGCGGCCGCAGCATGATCGCCCAGGGGCGCGCCTTCTCGGCGATGAAGGAAGACACCTCGATGGAAGGCGTCGCCGGCTGCGCCCTGTGGCTGGCCTCGGACCTCGGCAAGTCGACCACGGGCGAAGTGGTCCACGTCGACGCCGGCTTCCACATGATGGGCATGCCCGACCAGGACGAGGCGTAAGCCAGCCCCTTTAGGCTTTCTAGGCCTACAGCGCGTAGGCCCGCATGAACCGTTCGGCCGCTTCCCGCGCGAAGCGGCCGAACTCTTCCGGCGTCTTGTCGGAGGGCAGGCGCAGCAGCGCGCGCATCTGGTTGTGGCCCAGGATCATGCCGGAGAAGAACTCCGCCGCCTGGTCGCAGTCCTCGACCTTCATCCGGCCCAGTTCCGTCTCGGTCTTCAGGAACGCCGCCAGCTGGCGGCGGGCGCTTAGCGGGCCGGCTTCATAGACTTCCTGGGCGACGTCGGGCATCTCGCCCGCCCCCATCATCACCACCCGCATCATCGAGTAGCTCTTGTTGGTGATCACCGTCTCCAGCAGCGAGCGGGCGTAGGCCTCGAGCGCCGCGGTCGGGTTGTCCACGGCGTCCTGGCCGCGCAGCGGCGCGGTGACCCGCTCGACCCGACGCTGCATCAGGGCCCGCATCAGCTCGGCCTTGGAGCCATAGTGGTTATAGACCGTCTGCTTGGAGACGCCCGCCCGCTTGGCGATCGCCTCCATCGGCGCGGCCAGGCCCCGCTCGCCGATCACCTCGACGGCGGCGTCGAGGATGGCTTCGGTCTTGGCGACGTCGATCTGTCCGGGAATGCGCGGCATCAGTGGGCGTCCGAGGGCGGCGGCGGGGCGTTCTTGGCCGGGCTGGCGAGCAGAGACACGAACGCCGCCAGGAAACACCCGATCGCCAGCAAGGTGAAACTGTCGCCGAACGCCATGACCGTGGCCTGCTGCTCGATCATGCCGCCGATCGCCTTGCGGGCCGCGCCGGCGGGATCGGCGACGCCCAGCTGCATCATGCGCTGGGTCAGACCGGCCATCATGCTGGCCGTCGGCCCGCCTTGGGTCACCTTCGAGGTCATATCGTCGTAATAGAGCGCCGTCTGCTGGCTGATCGAGGTGGCCAGAAGGGCCAAGCCCACCGCGCCGCCGGTGTTGCGCGCCAGATTGACCAGGCCCGAGGCGTTCTTGACCATGTGCGGCGGCAGGGTGCTCATGGTGACCTGCTGGGTGGCGATCATGGCGATCATCACGCCCACGCCTCGGCAGGCCTGGACGCCGGCGAACTCCCAGAAACCCCAGTCCTTGGTCACGCCATGGGCCATGTACATGCCCCAACCCGCCAGGATGAAGCCCAGGCACATGGGTGCGCGCGGATCGGTCTTGCGCACCAGCCGACCGGCGATCGGTCCGGTCAGGAACATCGACAGACCCGAGATGATCATGGTCGTGCCGACCTCCGACGCCGAATAGTTGCGCACCCGGCCCAGGAACTGCGGCAGCAGGAAGGTGCCGCCGAACAGGCTGGCGCCCGAGACGGCGGTCATCAAGACGCCGACCGTGAAGTTGCGGTTGGCGAAGGCCCGCAGCTCGACGATCGGGTTGTTGTAGGTCAGCTGCCGCCAGATGAAGACCACGCCGCCGATCACGGCGGTGACCGTCAGCCACAGGATGGCGGTGTCGTCGAACCAGTCGTCCTTGGCGCCTTCCTCCAGCACGTACTGCATGCTCATCAGGAAGACGGCCATGACGGCCAGGCCGAACCAGTCGAAGCCCTTGGCCAGGCTCGGGTCGCCCTTGTCGAAGTCGCCCCAGCGCGCCACGCCGAACAGGACCAGCAGGCCCGTGGGCACGTTGATGAAGAACAGCCAGCGCCAGGACAGGGCCTCGGTCAGGTGGCCGCCCAGGGTCGGGCCGACGGTCGGCGCCAGGGTGACGATCAGGCCCATGATCACGCTGGCCGTCACGCGCCGCTCGGGCGGGAAGGCGGTGAAGGCGACGGCGAACACCGTCGGAATCATCGCCCCGCCGATGAAGCCCTGCAGCGCTCGCGTCAGAATCATCATGTCGATCGACGAGCTAAGGCCCGTCAGCACGCTCATGACGATGAAGCCGGTGCACGAGGCCAGGTACAGGCGCTGGGTGCCCCACAGCCGCGACAGATAGCCCGACAGCGGGATCATCACGACCTCGGGGATCAGATAGGCGGTCTGGATCCAGCTGATCTGGTCGGTGCTGGCGCCGACGCCGGCCTGGATCTGCGGCAGCGACGCCGCGACGATCTGGATGTCCAGGATGGCCATGAACTGGCCGATGACCATGGCCCCGAAACCGAGGAACAGTTTGCCCCAGTCGATCTCCGGCTTGGGGGTGGCGGCGGCGGCTTGCGAGGCGGGGAGGGCGGCGTCGGTCATGACGCGTCCGCCGTCTAGCGGTCCACGCCCTGGCGGGCGACCTGCGGCGTGCTCTGGCCCGCCTCGGCGAACGAGGGGCCCGAGCGGTCGCGGACGTCGACCTTGACCTCGACCGACAGGCCTGGACGCAGGGCCGCGCCCAGCTGGCTGCGATCGACGGCGATCTTCACCGGCAGGCGCTGGGTGATCTTGGTGAAGTTGCCGACCGCGTTCTCGACGGGGATCAGGGCGAACTGCTGGCCCGTAGCGGGGGCGAAGCTGTCGACCTTGCCGACGATCTTGGCCTTGCCGAAGGCGTCGGCCTTGATCTCGACCGACTGGCCGACGCGGATGCGCGCGACCTGGGTCTCCTTGAAGTTGGCGACGACATAGGCTTGGCCCAGCGGCACGACCGACATCAGGGCCACGCCCGGCTGGACCAGCTGGCCCGGACGCACCGAGCGGGCGCCGACCACGCCGGCGACCGGCGCGCGGATCACGGTGCGCTCGAGGTCCAGCTTGGCTTGCTCCACGGCGGCGTGGGCGGCGGCGGCTTGAGCCACGGCCTGGGCCTTGGCCGAGCCCAGCGACTGGGCGGCGCGGCGCTCGGCTTCCAGGGCGGCCTGGGCGCTGGCGACGCCGGCGGCGGTCTGGGTGGCGGCGGCGCGCTCGGTCTGGACCTTCTGCTGCGAGACCCAGCCCTGGGTCGCCAGGCTGTTGTAGCGCTCGAGGTCGGCCTTGGCGCGGCTGGCGTCGGCCTGGGCGCTGGTCACGCCGGCGGCCCGCTGGGCGATCATCGCCTGCTCGAGGCTGTTCTTGTCATCGATGGCGCGGACGGCCGCGTCGGCGGCGCCGGCGTTGGCGATCGCCTGGTCGACGATGGCCTGGAAGGTCGACGGATCGATCTTGGCCAGCACCTGGCCCGCCTCGACCCGCTGGTTGTCGGCCACCAGAACCTCGGCCACATAGCCGGAAACCTGCGGGCTGATCTGCACCGTATCGGCCTGGACGAAGGCGTTGTCGGTGCTTTCGAAGTGCTGCTTGTCCAGGAACCACAGGGTCCCGCCGACCACGACAGCGGCCACGAGGACCCCGCCCGCGACCATCGGGACCAGCTTCTTCTTTTGCGGCGTCGCCATGAACGGAAAAACCCTATCCCCAGAGCGTGAACGCGCCCGATAGTCACATCACGCGAGCGCGGCAAGCGGATAAATGGACGCAGTCGTCCAAAAATCAACGGCGGGCCGAAGAAGTTTTTGCGTCAGGCGCCGACAAGGCTCGCCCGCGCCCAAACGCGGACGGCGCGCGAAAGCGCCGTCGGGCGTAGCGTTCGGCGAACCAAAACACCCCTGGCCTCTAGAGCGCTTGGAGCGCGTTCGAGCGGCTTAACCGCTCACGCTTGAACCTAACGCGCTCTAGACGCCCGTCGAGCCGAAGCCGCCGGCGCCGCGATCGGTCGCGTCCAGATCCTCGACCTCGACGAGAGGCCATTGCGGCGCGGCGGCGATGACGCCCTGGGCGATGCGGTCGCCGCGGCGGATCGTGAAGTCCTCCTCGCCCAGATTGATCAGCAGCACGCAGACTTGGCCGCGATAGTCGCTGTCGACGGTGCCCGGCGCGTTGACCACCGTGACGCCGTTCTTGAAGGCCAGGCCCGAGCGCGGCCGCACCTGCATTTCCCAGCCGTCGGGGACGGCCACCGAAAAGCCGGTTGGCGCCATGCAGCGCGAGCCGGGCTTCAGCACGATCGGCTCGTCCTCCGGCACGGCCGCCCGCAGGTCGAAGCCCGCGGCGCCGGCCGTAGCGTAGGTCGGGACCGGCAGGTCGGGATTGCCTTCCCAACGCTTGAAGCGGATGGCGAGACCGGCGGGGATGGCGGACATGAGAGGTTCCTGTGCTCGGGACAGGACGGCTGTAGCCGATTTTCGGGGGGCGGGGCCAGAGGGGCGGCCGCGCCGTCGCTTGTTAGGCGGTGAAACCGCGACGGGGCGCTTCGGGTTTTGAAGGGATGCCCTCGGCCAGGCGCGGAGTCTTGATGAGCAAGCCGAACAATCCCCCCATCGAACAGGGCGCCAGAGGACGCGAACTGCCGGCCTATGTCGCCAACGGCCTTGTGGGCCTGCGCGTCCGGGAGACGCCGCTGCGGGCGGGCATGTGCCTGGTCAGCGGGTTCAGCGGCGAGCACGACGAACGCCAGATCGAGGCGGCCGCGGTCGCGCCGTATCCTTTGGCCGGAGACGTGGCGATCGACGGCGTATGGCTCTCCGACGCGCCGCACCAGGTTTCCGACCTGGAGCAGGCCTATGATTTTTCGACCGCCGAACTCACCTCCCGCTTTGTCTTCGAGGTCCAGGGCAAGCGCGCGCGGGTCGAGGTCGTCACCTTCTGCAGTCGCCCGGAGCCGACCCTGGTGTGCCAGGAGGTCGTGGTCACGGTCGACAAGGCCTGCGCCCTGGGCCTTCGCGCCATGATCGATGGGGCGGGGGTCGATGGGCGGGCCTTGCGGCACAGGCGCGAGACGCCCGGCGAGGAAGAGCCCGCCACGGATGGTTCGGTCCTGTGGGCCTCGGCCGGCGAGCTGTCGACCTGCGGCCTGGCTCTGACCAGCGAGGTGCTGGGCGCCGGCGAGGTCGCGCCGTCCCGTCCGCCGTTGCGCGATGATCGGCTGGTTTCAGAGTACGCGGTCCAGACCCGGGCCGGACGCGCCGTGCGGCTGCGCCAGATCGCCGGCATCGTGCCCGACGCCTTTCACGACCTGCCCGATCAGCAGGCCGAGCGCCTGGTCGCCAAGGCCCGGTTCGACGGCTTCGACTCTCTCCGCAAGCAGAACCGCGCGGAATGGGACGCGCTCTGGAAGAGCCGAATCCGGCTGGAGGGCGCGGAGGCGCGCTGGCAGTCTCTGGCCGACGCCGGCTTCTTCTATCTGATGAGCTCGGTCCACGCCTCGTCGCCCGCCTCGACGTCGATCTTCGGCTTGGCCACCTGGCGCGACTATCACTACTACTTCGGCCACGTGATGTGGGACATCGAGGCCTTCGTCGTCCCCGCCCTCTGCCTGCTGCAGCCCCACGCGGCGCGGGCCATGCTGGAATATCGGTTCGCCCATCTCGACAGCGCGCGGCGCAACGCCCAGCTGATGGGCCGGCGGGGCCTGCAGCTCCCGTGGGAGAGCGCTCCGCGCAGCGGACAGGAGGCGGCGCCGCTCCCAGGTACGGCCGCCTGGCACGAGGATCACGTCTCGCTGGACGTGGCGCGGGCTTTCGTCTTCTACGCCGACGCCACCGGCGACCGGGAGTTCCTGCGTACGCGGACCTGGCCCGTGGTCTCGGGCGTCTGTGAATGGATCGCCAGCCGGGTCTGCAAGGTGCGCGGCGGCTACGCCATCAAGGCGTCGATGGGCATCGCCGAGCGCGAGCAGCCGGTCGACAACGTCGCCTTCTCGAACATGGGCGCCGTGGTGGTGCTACGCGATGGCGCGCGGATCGCGGAGGCGCTGGGCTTCGAGGCGGATCCGACGTGGCTGGAGATCGCCGATGGCCTGCAAATCCCCACGCGCGGCCAGGCCGTCGTCTCCCACGACGACTACAGGACCAACGAGGAGAAGGGCGCCACGCCTGATCCGCTGATGGGGATCTTCCCCTTCGGCTATCCGCTGTCGCCAGAAGCGGAGGCCGCGACGATCTCGCTCTATCTGGACCTGGCCGATGATTATGTCGGCAGTCCGATGCTGTCGGCGTTGTACGGCGCCTGGGCGGCGCGCCTCGGCGATCGCGAGAGGGCGCTGAGACTGCTCGACGAGGGCTATGGCCAGTTCGTCGTGGGTCGCTTCCTGCAGACCCTGGAATACCGCGCCGACCGCTTTCCGAGCAGCCGCAGGCTGGCCCGTTTTTCGCCAATATCGGCGGCTTCCTGATCTCGCTGCTGTACGGCTTCAGCGGGATCATGCCGTCGGGCGCGGCGCCGGAGACGTGGAGCCAGCGCCCGGCCATGCTGCCCAAGGGTTGGACCGGGGTCACGGTCGACCGGCTTTGGGTGCGGGGCCGGCCGATGCGCCTGACCGCGCGGCAGGGTGAGGCGGCTCGCCTCGAGCCGATCTAGGCCAGCGCCTGGGCGATCCGCGCCGCGATCTGGGCCGCCACGACGTCCTTGGCGGCGCGGTCCCAGCGTTCGGTCCTGTCCTTGGTGACCAGCAGCACGGCGTTCTCGCCCCCGCCCATGACGCCGGGCTGGGTGACGTCGTTGGCGATGATCCAGTCGCAGCCCTTGCGGGCCAGCTTGGCGCGGGCGTGCTCCTCGACATGGTCGGTCTCGGCCGCGAATCCGACGACCAGCTTGGGACGCCGAGGCCCCGAAGCCGACAGAGTCGCCAGGATGTCCGGGTTTTCCACGAAGGTCAGGGCCGGCGGCCCGCCCTTCTCCTTCTTCAGCTTGGCGCCGAACGCCTCGTCGACGCGCCAGTCGGCGACGGCGGCGACGAAGACCCCGACATCGGCTGGCAGGGCGGCCTGGCTGGCGGCCAGCATCTGGCGGGCGGTCTCGACGTCGACGCGCTTGACCCCTGGCGGGGTGGGCAGGAAGACCGGGCCGGCCACCAGGGTGACATCCGCCCCCAGCTGCGCCAGGGCCTGGGCGATCGCGAAGCCCTGCTTGCCGCTGGAGCGGTTGGTGACGCCCCGCACCGGGTCGATCGGTTCGAAGGTCGGTCCGGCCGTGACGATGGCGCGCTTGCCGGCCAGCGGCTTGGCGGCGGGGCCCTCCAGCATGGCGACGACAGCCGCGAAGATCTCCTCCGGTTCGGCCAGGCGGCCGGGGCCGAACTCGCCGCAGGCCATGGCGCCCTCCGCCGGGTCGACGAACGACACGCCGTCGGCCTTCAGGGTCGCGACATTGCGCTGGGTGGCCGGGTGCAGCCACATCCGCACGTTCATCGCCGGCGCCATCAACACCGGCTTGTCGGTGGCCAGCAGGGTGGTGGAGGCCAGGTCCCCGGCCAGGCCATTGGCCGCCTTGGCGATCAGGTCGGCCGTGGCCGGGGCGACGACGACGAGATCAGCCGAGCGCGACAGCTCGATGTGGCCCATCTCGTGTTCATCCGTCAGCGAGAACAGGTCCTGATAGACCTTGTCCTCGGCCAGGGCCGCCAGGGACAACGGCGTGACGAACTCAGCGCCCGCCTTGGTCAGGATCGGCCGCACGGCGATCCCCGCCTTGCGCAGCAGCCGCACCAGCAGCAGCGACTTATAGGCCGCCACCCCGCCGCCGACGATCAGAAGAACCCGCTTTTCGCTCACGCCCAGCTCCCGCTCTCGCGTTCGTCTCGTCCCCTGCACATGCCCATCCGCGCGCCAAAGCGCCAGTGACAATCCTACGGTGAAGATTGGGACTCGACTCTCGTTCCGCTTTCGTTCATCAAACGTAAAGGTAGAGCAATGGGGCGGATACGATCATGAAGGTTGTAAGACAGTTTTCCGTTGGGGTCGTCGCTTGGCTGGGCGTCCTGGCCATTTCCGCCTGCGACAGCGGCGCTTCGGCGGTCAAGGCGCCGAAGGGCGGCGATCGCGCCAGCGCGGCGGCCGAGGGGCCCGCGACCGAAGCCTCGGCCGAAACCCAGCGCCGGGGCGATCCGCGCGACGCGCCGGTCAAGCTGGTCGCCGGCAAGCCCTATTGGGCGGCCAACCGCACCCGCACCGCCGAGGAGAACGCCCAGCGGTCGTTCGAACGCAACGGTGAGACGTTCGGCGCCAAGACGGCCGACGACTATGTCGCCAAGGTCCATGCCTTCGTCAGCGATCCGCCCAAGGGCGCCCAGACGCTGAAGCGCGCCAATGGCGACCTGCTGATCTACGACCCGAAGGACAATGTGTTCGCGGTGGTCTCGCGCGAGGGCGCGCCGCGCACGATGTTCAAGCCCGACGAGGGCGCGGCCTATTGGACCGAGCAGAAGACCCGCGAGGCCCGCCGCGCCACCGCCGCCAAGAAGCGCGAGCGCGACGAGGCCGAGGGGTAAGGGGCTTTCATTCGCTCGCCACGAGGTCACGATGGACGCCCGCGCCATACCCCCCGCCGCGCTTCGAGACGCCAGCGCCGTTGAGCTGGCGCGCGTCTGGATCGCCGAACAGGGGCTGCACTGCTCGCTGAAGTGCGGGTTGTACGCCGAGGGCGACGTCGAGACGGAAACGGCGGCCTGGGGCATCATCCTGGCCGACCTCGCCGGCCATATCGCCGATGCGCTCAGCGCCGATGGCCTGGGCGGCGAAGGCGCGTTGCTGGACGCTATCGTCGAGAGCTTCAACATCGAGGTCTCGGCGCCGACGTCGAAGCGAACGCGGGGGCCGACGTCGGACGCTAACTAGAGACCGGTGATCCTCTCGCGAAGGACGCCCTCACCGCGACAGCAACAGGCCGGTGACGAAGGCCGCCCCAGCCGTCGCGGCGCCGACCAGGAACCACAGCAGCGGCCAGACATGCGGCCGCTCGACGTGGACCTCGGTCTTGGCTGGCGGAGCCTCGGCCAGGCGGGCGATGGCGCGGAGGGCGCGCAGGGCCTCCTCGGCGAAGTCGCGGATCTTGGCCGTGGGCGACAGCTCGCGGCCGATCCAGCGGCGGACCACCGGGTCGGCGGCGGCCCACAGGTCGTGGGTCGGGTCGATGCGACGGGCCACGCCCTCGACCGTGACCATGGTCTTCTGCAGCAGCACGAGCTCCGGCCGCAGGGCCATGTCGAACAGGGCGGTGATTTCGAAGAGCTGGGCGAGCAGACGGCCCATCGAGACGTCGCGGGCGTTGCGGCCGAACACCGGCTCGCCGACGGCGCGCAGGGCCTGGGCGAAGGCGTCCTTGTCCTGGTGGGCGGGCACATAGCCGGCGTCGAAATGCACCTGGGCGATGCGGGCGTAGTCGCGGTTCAGGAAGCCGTACAGGATCTCGGCCAGGTAGCGGCGCTCGCCCGGGCCCAGGCGGCCGACGATGCCGTAGTCGACGGCGGTGATGCTCGACGGCGCGGCGACGAACAGGTTGCCCTCGTGCAGGTCGGCGTGGAACAGGCCGTGGTCCAGGGCCTGGGCCAGGAAGCCGCGCGTGACGTTCTCGGCCAGGGCCTTGCGGTCCAGGCCCGGAAGCGCGAGGGCGGCGGGATCCGACAGCGGCACGCCCTCGGCCCAGGTCAGGGTCAGGACGCGCTTGCCGACGCCCTCCCAGCACACGGCCGGGGCGCGCATATAGGGGTCCTTGGCCATGGCCTCGCCCAGCTCGGCGCAGCCGGCGGCCTCGAACCGCAGGTCCATCTCGAGTTCGAGAGCGCGGATCACGACCTCGACGAACTCGGTCGGCCGCAGGCGGCGGGAGGCCGGCGCCAGGGTCTCGGCCAGGCGCGCGGCCAGGCGCAGCACGCCGGTGTCGCGGGCGACCTGGCGCTCGACGCCGGGGCGCAGCACCTTCACGGCCACCTTGCGGCCGTCGACCAGGGTGGCCGGATGGGCCTGGGCCAGGGAGGCGGCGGCGACCGGCTCGCCGATCTCGGCGAAGATCTCATCCAGCGGCTTGCCGAGGTTGCGGGCGATCTCGGCCCTGGCGATCGCCAGCGGGAAGGCCGGCAGCCGATCCTTCAGGTGCGACAGATCCTCGGCGAAGGCGGTTCCGAAGATGTCGGCGCGGGTGGACAGGAACTGGCCCAGCTTGATGGCCGCCGGACCCTGTTTTTCCAGCACGCGCGCCAAGCGCTCGCCCGGCCGGCCGCGCTTGGCCGCGCCGCCGGCGAACAGACGCAGCAGGCGTCCGACCAGCTTGGCGCTGGGCGGCAGCAGCGGCTCGGCCTCGCGCGGGATCAAGGCGTCGGCCCGCACCAGGGCCCAGCCCGCCCCCGTCAGGCGGAAAAACGCGGAGAGGGAGGTCACTTCACGCGCCTCTCTTTCAGCCGACCTTCCCGGCGAATGCCGGGACCCAGATCCAGCCCGGGCGTGGAGCAATCCTGGCGTCGCCCAGCTCTATAATCTGGGCCCCGGCGTTCGCCGGGGAAATCGGTAGGAAAAAAGGCCATAAGCAAATCAGAGCGCCCAGCCCTGGTGCAGGGCCGCGACGCCGCCGGTGAAGTTGGTGTAGCTGACCCGCTTGAAGCCGGCGTTCTCGATCATGCCGGCGAAGGTCTTCTGGTCGGGGAAGCGGCGGATGCTCTCGACCAGGTACTGATAGGCGTCGCGGTCCTTGGCGACCCACTCGCCGACCTGCGGAATGACCTTGAAGCTGTAGGCGTCATAGGCCTTGGCCAGCGCCTCGGTCACCGGCCGCGAGAACTCCAGGCACAGAAAGCGACCGCCGGGCTTCAGCACCCGGCGCGCCTCTCGCAGGGCCGCGTCGATGTCGGTGACGTTGCGGATGCCGAACGAGATGACATAGGCGTTGGCGTAGTTGTCGGGCAGCGGCAGGGCTTGCGCGTCGCCGACCGTCCAGGTGATCTCGGGCTCGCCGCCGCGCTCGATGCCGGCGGCGATCATCTCGGCGTTGTAGTCGATGATGTTGATGGTCGCGTCGGGGCCGCCGCGCCGCTCCTGGGCCTGCCGCGCCATCTTGGCGAAGCGGCGGGCCATGTCGCCGGTGCCGCCGGCGCAGTCGATGATCACCTCGCCCGGCTGTGGGTTCAGGCGCGCGGCGACCGCGTCCTTCCATAGGCGATGCACGCCGCCGCTCATCAGGTCGTTCATGATGTCGTAGTTCTTGGCCACGCGGTCGAACACGCCGCGCACCAGACCCGCCTTCTGCGAGGCGTCGACGTCCTTGAAACCGAAGCTGGCGGAGGTGTTGCTCATGACGTCCCGGGGGCGAACTCTCTATAGGATGGTCCGCTATTAGCTCGCGCATCGCGCCGCGTCATCGAAGCTTTTTATCTTACGGCGTGGCGGACGCCGAAACCGCTTACACTTTCGACTGCCACGCTCTTGAGGGTTCAAGCTTGCCCGAACTGCCCGAAGTGGAGACCGTCCGACGCGGTCTCGAGCCCGTCCTGTCGGGCGCGCGTCTCGCCCGCGTCCGCGCCAACCGCCCCGACCTGCGGTTCCCCTTGCCCGACGGCTTCGTCCAGCGGCTGACGGGCGCGACGGTCCTGCGACTGGACCGCCGCGCCAAATATATCCTGGCGCCGCTGGACCGGGGCGACACCCTGGTGATGCATCTGGGCATGACCGGCCGCTTCGAGATCGCCGCGCCGGAGGGAACCGTGCGGCCTGGCGACTTCGCCCGTGTCGTTACGCCAGAAGACAAGCACGCCCATGTGGTCTTCGAGACGGAAGAGGGCGCGACCATCACCTATTACGACCCGCGCCGCTTCGGCTTCATGGACCTGATCCCGACCGATCGGGTCGACCGCCATCCCTGGTTCGCGACCATGGGCCCCGAGCCGCTGGGCGAGGCCTTCGACGCCAAGACGCTGGAAAAGGCCTTCGCGAACCGCAAGCAGGGCCCCAAGACCCTGCTGCTGGACCAGCGCACCGTCGCGGGCCTGGGCAACATCTATGTCTGCGAAGCCCTGCACCGCGCCCACATCTCGCCGTTCAAGCCGGCGAGCGGGATCGCGAAAAAGCGGCTCGGACCGCTGACCACGGCGATCAAGGACGTGCTGGCCGAAGCCGTCGAGGTCGGCGGCTCGACCCTGAAGGACTTCGCCGCCGCCGACGGCGCCCTGGGCTATTTCCAGCACCGCTTCCGCGTCTATGACCGCGAGGGCGAGCCCTGCCCGACGCCGGGGTGCAAGGGCGTCATCGCCCGCGAGGTCCAGGCGGGCCGATCGACGTTCTTCTGCCCGGTCTGCCAGGTGTGAGAGGCGACAGGAGCGGACCGATCTAGTGTCCGCTCAGGGTCGTCTCGCCGTGAGATATAGGGATGGCTCCCGTCGCTGGGGACGGGTTGTCATAGCGCCAATCGGCCACCGCCGCGGGCCCCCACCTGACTTCGCTGGAGGGGGCGTGATCCCAATCCTCCCCCTAGCGGGGGAGGTGTCCGCGCAGCGGACGGAGGGGGAAGTGCTTGAAGCCCTGCCTTTTCCCCCTCCGTCGTCTCTTCGAGCCGACACCTCCCCCGCTGGGGGGAGGATTTTACGAGCGTTCGCTGCGCTCTATCATCCGCGTATCCGGAATCGAATCCAACGATTCCAACCACTTCCCACTTTTACGCGCCGCTCTGTGATCCGCGTTGAAACCGCGCGCACAATCATGGCTGTCCCCGTCGCGGGGGAGGGCGCTTGGATCCGGCCCAACGGTCTGCTCGCAGACCGGTCTCTCGCAAGGAGTCGCGGCGATGGGGATAGGCTGAGCGGGGCCGCGTGGTCTCGAAGCGGTTTCGACCGGGGTCTGTTCGTTGGATAGATCCGGGATCTCGGAAGAAGCCGTGGACAGGCGAGCGCGGAGCGACAGGGCGGTGATCGTA
>Ga0247725_1000386_pt1 | contig 35355 bp, 38 predicted proteins | sample OKSTACKMCFT3sol_FD_183021 | JGI IMG/M metagenome (GOLD analysis project Ga0247725, IMG submission 183021) | Subsurface sediment microbial communities from gas well in Oklahoma, United States - OK STACK MC-FT3-sol | ecosystem: Environmental > Terrestrial > Deep subsurface > Rock core/Sediment...
TACGCGTCGGCGATCTGGGCCCACGAGTCCTCCGAGAGGCGGAACCAGGTGGGGCGGGCGTCGGGATATGATTTGCTCATGCCCCTAGAATACGGCCGCCCCGGGCACCGAGGACGCAGCGGGGCGTAGAGCGGGGTCGGGGCGAGGGAATTCAGGGGGTTAGGTGTGGGAAGAGGTGTGCGTTACCCCTGCCTCAGCTCCGCGAAGAAATCATCGAGAAGCGTCTCGCGCTCGCGATAAGGGGCATGCCGGGTGAAGTGCGCCGTGACGTCGGCGATGATCTGTTCCGGAGGCCGCGCGTCCTCGGTCGACTTGGCGGCCCAGGCGCGGCCTGGATGCAGGGTGTCCCAGGGCGAACGCTTATTGGCGCGCGTGGTGGCGCTATCGCCATGCTTGCCCAGCCCGTAGAGCAAGTTCGTCTCGTTGTTCCAGATCGGCTTGAACAGGTGGATCAGATAGTCCTCGGCCGCCGTCTCCCAGCCGGATTGCACGACGAGATAGCGGGCGTCGAAGTCGGCGACGTCCAGTGTGGTCGTCGCCTTGGCGATGTTCTTGCGGTGCTCGTTCAGACGCGCGGCGAGCCGCGGACCCTGGTCGCGCGCGGTGTGCGCGCCTTGGTCGGCGGGCGCGGCCTGGCCGACATAGATCGGCGTCTCCGTTCCCGACAGAGGCGCGTAGAGCGGATAGGGGCCGCGGTAATAGATGGCGTAGACGCCCGAGCCGTAGAACTGCCCCACGGCGTTCAGTGGGACCCGCTCCTGCGCCACCAGCGCCAGGGCCGTGAAGCGGCCGATGACCTTCGGATTGCTCGGATCGAAGATCGAACGCGGCATGGCGATCGGATCGAGGCGGCGCAGCGCCGTCTCCAGCGCCTCGATCACACCCCGCAGCTCGTGATCGACCCTACGCCGCGCGGCGGGCGAAAACGGCGCGCCATCGGCGAGGCTGGTCAGCGCCGCGACGCGGTCGCGAAGGCCGGCGATCTCTTGGTCGAGGGAGGTGGGCTTGCTCACGCCGCGTAGCGTAGCTTCCGCGCGACGTCCTTGCCAATCACCTCCGCGAGGCGAACCGGAACGGCGTTGCCGAGTTGGCGCATCACCTCGCCCCAGGCGCCGTGGAAGATGAAGTTGTCGGGGAAGGTCTGCAGGCGCGCGCTCTCGCGAACCGAGAAGTAGCGGACCGAACCATCTGGCCGCGCCAGCATGTTCTCGCCGCCCGGCACACCGTGGACGCCGGCCTTCAAGGTCTTGGCGGGCTCGTCCAGCGGGCTGCCGGTGTGTCCGGGATAGGATCGTGCGCCGGGCTGAAAGCGGTGATAGGCGATGTCGGCCGCAGCCTTGGGATCGAACTCTGGGTCGGGCAGGTCGGCGATCGCGTCGCGCACCGTGCGCCAGGCGATCTCGGTGGGCTTTTCCTTCAGCGCCATGACGCGGGCGGGCGCGTCGGCGGCATCCGGCCGCGCGCGCTTGGCCACCTTGTGCGCGTCCCAATAGTCTCCCGAGCGATACTGCGCCCACAGCAGGGCGTCGGCCGAATGGGTCGCGACCGGGAACGACCAATTCGCATCGACGTCCGAACGGAAGCCGACGAAGATCACGCGTTCGCGCTTCTGAGGCACGCCGTAGTCGGCGGCGTTCAGCACCTGCGCGACCACGTGGTAGTGCAGCCCCGGGTATTTGCTTTGCGTGGCGTGCTGTTGGAGCCGCGCAAGGTGCGCGGACCAGTCCTCGTCGGGCCGCGCCACGACCTCGGGATGCTCCAACTGCAGCCGGATATATTCGAAGTAGTTACGGAAGCTGGCGCGAGTCAGGCCCTTAACGTTCTCGAACACGAAGGCCCGGGGGCGCGTCTCGCGCACCGCGCGGATCGCGTGAGGAAACATGTCGCGGGTGTCGTCATAGGCGCGGTGCTTGCCGCCCAGCGAGAATGGCTGACAGGGCGGTCCGCCCGAGACCAGATCGACCTTGTCCTCGAGCGCTCGGAAGTCGACATGGCGCACGTCGCCCTCGACCTCGGGCCAGCCGGCCATGGGCGAGGCCTTGCTCGCGCGGTTCTCGGCGATGGTCTCGCGGCAATAGCGGTTCCACTCGACCACCTTGGCCGGTTTGAACCCCGCCCGGCAGAGACCGATCCCCAGCCCCCCGGCGCCCGCGAACAGTTCGATCGACTTCATGAGTTCAAGAATGTTCTAATTTCGTTCTCAAGGGAAGCTTCGTCCTTGAGCCCGCATTCCCAAAGGACGAGGGCCCGCCAGCCGAGCGCTTCCAGCGCCGCCAGCTGGCGAAGATCGCGCGCGCGGTTCCCCTCCAGCTTCGGGATCCAGAACTCGTGCCGTGATTTGGGCAGTCGCGCCAGCTTGCAGTCGGGATCGGGATGGCGATGCCAGAAACACCCGTGGACGAAGATCACCTTCTTGCGGCCGGGAAACACGAGGTCTGGCCGTCCCGGCAGCTTTCCGCCATGCAGGCGGTAGCGATAGCCGAGGCGGTGGACGAGCCGGCGGACCGTCATCTCCGCGCTTGAGCCCTTGCCCTTAACGCGGGCCATCCGGGCGCTGCGTTCGGCGGGGGAGAGGGTGTCCATTGAGAGGGAAAATATCCGCTGGACTGCTAGATAGTGCTAGCCTGAAGCTGGGCTACGATGACCAGATCTGGGCCAGATCCTCTAATGTCATTCCAGACCTTAATAAGATTAATGCGGTTCTGTGCTATCCACGGCTGCACTACTCCGTCATACGTTCCATCTCCAGCAAGTAGTTGGCCGTTATCGATCGCGTAAGATGCCATGTGTTTCTTGCGGTGATAGTCCAAATGTAAATGAGGTCGTCCGTGGTTTCGGTTTCCATCCATTTTCAGGGCTAAAAGCTTGTGTTTCTTAAGTAAAAGCTCCAGGCCATTTCCGTGGCTGGGCTCCCACAAAAGGTCCAGCGATGCCATTTGGTCCTGCAAATGGTGTAAGGCGCGCTGGAGTTCAGAGCTGAGTTCTTGGAAGTTGTCTGGTTGATTTCGCTCGTTCATCACAAAATACTCGCGTAACGAATACTCTAGACTGCGAGTTAGGATCGGCGCTAACCGCCCCGATCAATCCTCGTCCATCTTCAGGGCGGCGATGAAGGCTTCCTGCGGGATCTCGACCTTGCCGAACTGGCGCATCCGCTTCTTGCCTTCCTTCTGCTTGTCCAGAAGCTTGCGCTTGCGGCTGGCGTCGCCGCCGTAGCACTTGGCGGTAACGTCCTTGCGCAGGGCGCGGACGGTTTCGCGGGCGATGATGCGGCCGCCGATGGCGGCCTGGATCGGGATGACGAACATGTGCTGGGGGATGAGCTCCTTCATCTTCTCGCACATGCCCCGGCCGCGGCTTTCGGCGCGGCTGCGGTGGACCAGCATCGACAGGGCGTCGACGGGCTCGCTGTTGACCAGGATCGACATCTTCACGAGGTCGCCGGCGCGGTAGTCCTCCAGCTGGTAGTCGAAGCTGGCGTAGCCCTTCGAGATCGACTTCAGGCGGTCGTAGAAGTCGAACACCACCTCGTTCAGCGGCAGGTCGTAGACGACCATGGCGCGGCTGCCGACGTAGCTGAGCTCGCGCTGCATGCCGCGGCGGTCCTGGCAGAGCTTGATGACGCCGCCCAGGTACTCGTCGGGGGTGAAGATGGTGGCCTTGATCCAGGGCTCCTGGATCTCCTCGATCTGCATGACGTCCGGCAGGTCGGCCGGGTTGTGCAGCTCGATCTCCTCGCCGTTGCGTAAGCGGATCTTGTAGACCACCGAGGGGGCGGTCGCGATCAGGTCGAGGTCGAATTCGCGGGACAGGCGCTCCTGGATGATCTCCAGGTGCAGGAGGCCCAGGAAGCCGCAGCGGAAGCCGAAGCCGAGGGCGGCGCTGCTCTCCATCTCGTAGGTGAAGCTGGCGTCGTTCAGGCGCAGCTTGCCGACGGCGGCGCGCAGGTCCTCGAAGTCGGCGGCGTCGACCGGGAAGAGGCCGCAGAACACGACCGGGACCACTTCCTTGAAGCCCTTGAGGGCCTCGGCGGTGGGCTTCTTCTCGTCGGTGATGGTGTCGCCGACGGCGGCGTCGGCCACTTCCTTGATGCTGGCGGTGAAGAAGCCGACCTCGCCGGGGCCCAGGTACTCGACGTCGGTGGCCTTGGGCGTGAAGACGCCGACCTTGTCGATGCGGTGGGTGGCGCCGGTCTGCATCATGCGGACCTGCTGGCCGGCCTTCAGCGTGCCGTCGAAGATGCGGACCAGGACGACGACGCCGAGATAGGCGTCGTACCAGGCGTCGACCAGCAGGGCCTTGAGCGGGGCGTTGGGGTCGCCCTTGGGGGCGGGCAGGCGGGTGACGATGGCTTCCAGCACGTCGGGGATGCCCAGGCCGGTCTTGGCCGAGCACTCGACGGCGTCGGAGGCGTCCAGGCCGATGACGTCCTCGATCTGGGCCTTGACGCGGTCGACGTCGGCGGCGGGCAGGTCGACCTTGTTCAGGACCGGGACGATCTCGTGGTTGTTGTCGATGGCCTGGTAGACGTTGGCCAGGGTCTGGGCCTCGACGCCCTGGCTGGCGTCGACGACCAGGATCGAGCCTTCGCAGGCGGCCAGGGACCGGCTGACCTCGTAGGCGAAGTCGACGTGGCCGGGGGTGTCCATCAGGTTGAGGATGTAGGTCTCGCCGTCGGCGGCCTTGTAGGTCAGGCGCACGGTCTGGGCCTTGATGGTGATCCCGCGCTCCTTCTCGATGTCCATGTTGTCCAGGACCTGGGCGCTCATCTCACGCGCGGTGAGGCCGCCGGTGGTCTGGATCAGGCGATCGGACAGCGTCGATTTGCCGTGGTCGATGTGCGCCACGATTGAAAAGTTACGGATCTTGTCCAGAGGCGTCGAAGTCATGAGGCAGCCTCTAGCACATTTGGCCCGCTTCGCGAGGGGGCGGGTGCGGGGCGTTGGGCAGACATGCTTAACCGCGCGTTAAGTTTGGGGCCCCAAACCGGTCTCAATGGCTTGCAACAGTGTTGCAAAGTAACTGATCCGGAATTTCTGACATGGACCGTCGCAAGCTGATCCTCACCGGCGCCGCCGCCGGCCTGACCGCCTCGGCGACCGACGCCCTAGCGCGCCAAGCCAATCCGCCGCCGGCCGGCTCCAGCGGTCCAGTCTATGAGACGGGCGGCGCCTCGACCTATTCCCGCGACGAGATGGTCCGCGCCACCTCCGACTTCCTGGGCGTGACGGCCGAGAGCGCCGGCGCGGCCATCGAGCGGATTTTCAAGGAGAAGGGCCAGCCCACCGGCTATATCGCCGGCGAGGAGGGCTCGGGCGCCTTCGCCGTCGGCCTGCGCTATGGCCGGGGGCTGCTCTATATGAAGGGCCGTCCGACGATGGAGGTCTTCTGGCAGGGCCCTTCGATCGGTTGGGACTGGGGCGGCAACGCCAGCCGCGTCTTCACCCTGTGCTATAATCTGCAATATCCCGACGCGATCTTCCGCCGCTTCCCCGGCGTCGAAGGCAGCGCCTATCTGATCGGCGGCCTGGGCGTGAACTACCAGAAGGCCGACGAGATCACCCTGGCGCCGATCCGCGCGGGGGTCGGCCTGCGCCTCGGCGCGAACATCGGCTACCTGGGCTACAGCCGCAAGCGCCGCACGTTGCCGTTCTAGGCTCGCGCGGCGCGTGGAGGGGCTAGTGCTTCTCCACCTTCCCGTTCAGCCAGTCCATCACGGCCAGCAGCACGCCGGAGGCGACGAAGGACAGGTGGACAGTCACGAGCCAGAACAGGCGGACCTGATCCACCGTCTGGCCCGGCTCGGTCAGCTTCAGGAAGGCCTTCAGCAGGGCGATCGCCGAGATCGCCACGATCGAAGCGATCAGCTTCATCTTCAGACCCGAGAAGTCGACCGTGCCCATCCAGTCGGGCCGGTCCTCATGGCTGGCCGTGTCGATCTTGGAGACGAAGTTCTCGTAGCCCGACAGGATGACGATCACGAGCAGGTTGGCGGCCAGCGACAGGTCGATCAGCGACAGAGCCAGCAGAATGGCGTCCTCGGGCTTCATCGTCAGCAGGTGCGGCAGTTCGTGCGCCAGCTCCTGGAAGAAGACCACGATCAGCGCCGCCAGGGCGACGACGAGGCCGACATAGAACGGCGCCATCAGCCAGCGCGAGGCGAACAGTCCGCGCTCCAACCACAGTTCCAGAATCGGTTTCTTCATTCAGGCCTCCGTCAAGCTCCAGCCTAGTCGGGCGAGGTGACATTCGTCACGCCCTGAACGCTCAGATTGCCGGATCACTAGGGGCGGGCGAGCCGAGCAGCATGCGAAGGTCGCTGCGAGCGCTGGCCATGTCCGCCAGGGTATAGCCGTCGAGGACCGCCAGGAAGGCGCGGGTGGCCTCGTTCAGGCCGCGGGGCAGGGTGCAGGCCGGCGCGACCTTGCAGGTGCTGCAGTCGACGAGTTGGAAGCCGTCCTCGGTGTGCCGGACGACGTCGCCGATGCGAATCTCCTCCGGAGGACGGCCCAGGCGCAGGCCGCCGTTCCGGCCCCGAACCGCCGTGACAAAGCCCGTCCGGCTGAGGTCCTGCACCACCTTCATCAGATGGTTCTGCGAGATCGAATAGGCGCGCGAAATCTCACCGATCGACACCAGCCGCTCGTCATAGGCGGTGAGGTGCAGAAGCACGCGCAGGGCGTAGTCGGTGTACCGAGTCAGACGCATTGCATCCAGCTTATCAGCAGCCGCGATAGTCCGTCGAGCGGCGCGGGTAAAAAGATGCGCATTAAATGCATTTAATCTTGCATAACGACGATCTCCCAGATAGATGCGCGGAAAATGCATCTTTGAGGGGTTTTGAAATGGCTACGCAGCTTAGCGAAAAGACGATCGCGGTCGTGAAGGCGACGGCTCCGGTCCTCGCCGTCCATGGCGAGGCGATCACCAAGGCGATGTACGCGCGCCTATTCCAGGATGAGGCCATCGCCTCGCTGTTCAACCACGCCAATCAGGCGTCCGGCGCCCAGCCCAAGGCCCTGGCGGGCGCCGTGCTCGCCTATGCGCAGAACATCGACAATCTGGGCGTTCTGGGCGGCGCGGTCGAACGCATGGCCCAAAAGCACGTGGGCTACCATATCCTGCCCGAGCACTACGCGGCGGTGGCGACCGCCTTGCTCGGCGCGCTGGTCGACGTGCTGGGCGAGGCGGCCAATGAGGACATCCTGGCGGCCTGGGGGGAAGCCTATTGGTTCCTGGCTGACATCCTGAAGGGGCGGGAAGCGGCGATCCGCGAGGCGGCGGCCGCGGCGACGGGGGGCTGGGTCGGCTGGCGCGCGTTCGTGGTCGAGAAGAAGATTCGCGAGAGCAAGGTCATCACCTCGTTTATCCTGCGCCCGCGCGATGGCGGGCCGGTGATCGCCCATCGGCCGGGCCAGTACCTGACCTTCCGTTTCGACACGCCCTCGGAGAAGGGCCTGAAGCGCAACTACTCGATCTCGGCGGCGCCGAACGGCGAGACCTATCGCATCTCGGTCAAGCGCGAGGACGAGGGCCACGGCTCGGTGTTCCTGCACGACGTCGTGGCCGAGGGCGACATCGTCGAGGCGACTCCGCCCGCGGGTGATTTCCATCTGGCGCCGGCGCCGGATCGGCCGGTGGTGCTGCTGAGCGGCGGCGTCGGCCTGACTCCGATGGTCGCCATGCTGGAGGCGATCGCCAAGGATCACCCTGAGCTCGAGACCCATTTCGTCCATGGGGCGATCAACAGCCGCGTCCATGCAATGGCGCACCATGTCCGCGGCCTGGCGGCCGAGCATGGCCGCACGCGGGTGGCGACGTTCTATAGCGAGCCTCTGCCCAGCGACGCAGTGGGCGTGACCCACGACGTGGACGGCATGGTGGATATCGACTGGTTGAAGACCAACACGCCTTTCGACGCGGCCGACTTCTATCTGTGCGGCCCTCGGCCGTTCATGCGGGCGCTGGTGACGGGGCTGGCCGCGGCCGGCGTCTCGCCTGACCGCATCAAGTACGAGTTCTTCGGCCCCGCCGACGAACTCCTGGCGGCTTAGGCTACTGCCAGCCGAAGCCGACGCCGCGCACGGCCGGACAGGCGGCCAGGCGCGACGCCAGGGCTTCGGCGCGGGCGTCGCCCTGGTCGTCGATCTCGAGCCGAATGGCCATGTGCTGGCCCTCGGGAGCGGCGGACAGAGCGCGCAGCCGCGCCTGCTGGACCGAGGCCACGCCCAGCACGCGCATCAAGGCGTCGGGCGTGTCCTCGGCGGTGACGAGGAAGAGCCGGCGTTTCTCATCCTCTGGTTTGAGACTGTCTACGCGCACGGGCGGACCCATTGGTGCTCGACCGAGGCCGAGTTGACGCCCGGCCAGGCGGCGAGGTCGCGGGCCAGCAGTCGAGCCGCTTGGTCGCCCAGATGGCGCACGCGCAGCGAGGCTTCGACGATCTGGCCGACGGGCTTCATGGTCAGGCCGCACAGTTCGGCGCCGCTGTCGGCCAGGCCTTGGCGAACGGCGTCGAGCGCGCTGGGCGCGTCCTGCGCGGCCAGCAGCAACTGGTGCACGGTGACGCCGTCGGCGTCGCTGTGGAAGGCGGGTGGAGAGGGCAGGTAGCTCATCGATGTGGTCCTTGGATCTGAGAGACTTGGAGGACCGAGGAACCGCGCAACAAAAAACCCCGCTCGTGGGAGCGGGGCTTTTTGGAGATCTTGCGATCCTTCGGCTTTGGGTTTGGTAGGGTTTCCTACCGCTGCTTGCGCCGATTTTGCCCCGTTCGAACTCGCACGGTTTTAATCTGGTTAATCATGTTCCACATCGACACCGCGCACGACATCGCAGCCACGGCGGCGAGGCCGGTGGTCACGAAGGCGGCGAAGGCGAAGGTCGATTGCATGTGGAAGCGATGAGTCCAATAGGCGCTTGTTACAGGTAGCGTGACATTCACTACCGCGCAAGGGCTTGCCCCGAGCAGGGACGTTCGGTCGCGGAGGAGGGCGGGGGCTGCCTCTAGTGAGGCTTGGCGCCTGGAAAGTCAGCAGATCGGTTTCCTTCTCCCCTTGCGGGAGAAGGTGGCGCGCAGCGCCGGATGAGGGGTTGAATGGCCTCTCCAACGAAAAAAGGGGCCGCCTGCGCGACCCCTCATCCGTCAGCCTCCGGCTGCCACCTTCTCCCGCAAGGGGAGAAGGGAACTTAAGACCGCAGCTTGCCGCCGGCCTTTTCGGCCGCCGCCACGACCTTGGCCGACAGGGCCTCGATCTCGGCGTCGGTGAGGGTGGCTTCGCGGGGCTGGACCACGACCTCGATCGCGATCGACTTGAAGCCCTCCGGCACGCCGGGGCCCTCGTAGACGTCGAACACGCGCGCGGCGGTGATCAGCGCCTTGTCGGCGCCGGCGGCGGCTTTCACGAGATCGCCGGCGGCCTTGGCCTTCTCGACCAGGAAGGCGAAGTCGCGGGTCAGCGGCATCAGGGCCGAGGGCGAGAAGGCCGGGCGGGTCTTGACCGACTTCTTCTTCGGCTCGGGGATCGCCTCCAGGGTGATCTCGAAGCCATAGACCGGGCCGGCCACGTCCAGGGCCTTGAGGACCGCCGGGTGGATCTCGCCGAACTCGGCCATCACCGCCTTGGGGCCCAGCTGCAAACGCGCGGAGCGCCCAGGATGCCACCAGGACGAGGCCGAGCCTTGCGCCGTCTGCAGCGAGGCGACGGGCGCGCCCAGCTCTTCCAACAGGGCCAGCAGGTCGGCCTTGACCGTGAAGACGTCGCCTTGCGGGGCCTTGTCCCAGCCGCGCGGAGCCTTCGGGACCAGGATCGCCGAGACGACGGTGCGCTGGTCGTTCGGTTTGTCGCCGTGGAAGGTCGGGCCGATCTCGAACAGGGCCGCGTCCGGGAAGCCCTGGCGGGCGTTGCGGCCGGCGGCCTCGATCAGGTTGGGCAGCAGCGACGGGCGCATGCAGTCCAGCTCCGAGGCGATCGGGTTGGCCAGAACGAGCTCGGCCGCGCCGCCGCCGAACAGCTCGGCCGTCTCGCGGCTGGTGAAGCTGTAGGTCACGGCCTCGGCGTAGCCGGCGGCCGCCAGAGCCCGGCGCGCCGTGCGGGCGCGGGCCTGCTTCGCGGTCAGGATGCCGCCGACCGCGCGCGGCGCTTCCGGCAGCGGGGTCGAGGGCAGGGCGCCGTAGCCGGCGATGCGGGCGATTTCCTCGACGAGGTCGGCCTTGCCTTCCACGTCGCGGCGGAAGGTCGGCGGGGTGACGGTCCAGGGCGAGCCGTCCTTCACGTCGAAGCCCAGGTCGACCAGGATCTGGCGCGCGCGGTCGGCCGAGACCGACAGGCCCGACAGCTGCTCGACATAGGCCGGATCGAAGGCGAAGCCCTTCGGCGCGGCCGGGGCCTCGCCGGCGACGATGATCTCCGACGGCTGGCCGCCGCAGAGCTCCAGGATCAGCTTGGTGGCCAGCTCGATCCCCGGGACGACCGAACCGGTGTCGACCGTGCGGGCGAAGCGGTACTGGGCGTCGCTGTTGATGCCGGTGGCGCGGCCCGTCTGGGCGATGCGGATCGGCTCGAACCAGGCGCTCTCGACAAAGACGTCGACCGTCTCGTCCGAGCAGCCGGTGCTCTCGCCGCCCATGACGCCGCCCAGGCCGATCGGGCGGTTGCCCTCGGCGTCGGCGATCACGCACATCTCGGGCGTGATGTCATAGGTCTTGCCGTCCAGGGCGATCAGTTGCTCGTCGTGGTGCTCGGCGGGGGAGGGCTGGTCGCCGGGGGTGACCTCGGCCTTGCCGCGGCCCAGTCGGGCTTCGATCGTCGCGCCGACCAGCTTGGCAGCGTCATAGACGTGCAGCGGCCGGGCGCGGTCGTAGGAGATCAGGTTGGTGATGTCCACCAGGGCGTTGATCGGGCGCAGGCCGATGGCGGTCAGGCGGTCCTGAAGCCACTTGGGCGATGGGCCGTTCTTGACGCCCTTGATCAGGCGGCCGGCGAACACCGGGCAGGCCTCGCCGTCCACCTTGACGGTGATCGGGCAGGGGAACGTCCCGGCGACCGGCGCGATCGACAGGTCCTTCAGCTTGCCCACGCCCGCGGCGGCCAGGTCGCGGGCGATGCCGGCGACGCCCAGCCAGTCGGGGCGGTTGGGGGTGACTTCGAAATCGATGACGGCTTCCAGGCCCAGGGCGTCGACGGCCGGCGTGCCGACCGAAAGGCTGTCGGGCAGCTCCATGATGCCGTCGCTCTCGGTGGCGTATTCCAGCTCGGCGGCCGAGCAGAGCATGCCGTTCGAGACGACGCCGCGCACCGGCTTCTCCACCAGGGTCACGCCCAGGCCCGGCACGTAGGCGCCGATCGGGGCGTAGATGGTGGTCAGGCCCGCGCGGGCGTTCGGCGCGCCGCAGACGATCTCCTTGCGGCCGTCGACCGTGTCGACCTGGCAGACCTGAAGACGATCGGCGTTCGGGTGACGCGCGGCCTCGACGATCTTGCAGACCGTGAAGGGCGCAAGCTTGGTCGCCGGGTCGATGACGTGCTCGACCTCGAGCCCGGCCATGGTCATGGCCGCGACGATCTCGGGGACGGTGGCGGTGGTCTCAAGGTGATCCTTGAGCCAGGACAGGGTGAATTTCATCGTCTTGGTTCTCCAAGCCCCTCCCCCTTGCGGGGAGGGGTTGGGGTGGGGGTGTGTGCTCGGAGGCGGCGGTGTCTCACCCCCACCCCCTGCCCCCTCCCCGCAAGGGGGAGGGGAGGGTTCGTTGTTAGCTCAGCCCGGACGCCGGGTTCGGCGCGGCGAACGCGCTGAAGCCGTAGTGCGACAGCCAGCGGACGTCCGACGACCACATGTCGCGCAGGTCCGGCATGCCGTATTTCAGCATGCCCAGGCGATCGACGCCCATGCCGAAGGCGAAGCCCTGGTACTCGTCCGGATCGATGCCGCAGGCGCGCAGGACGTTCGGGTGAACCATCCCGCAGCCCAGGATCTCGAGCCAGCTGGTCCCCTGGCCGATCTTGATCTCGCCGCCCGAGCGGTCGCACTGCACGTCCATCTCGGCCGACGGCTCGGTGAACGGGAAGTGGTGCGGACGGAACTGGGTCGTGACCGCGTCGGTCTCGAAGAACCGCGCCAGGAAGGTCTCCAGGGTCCACTTCAGGTGGCCCATGTGGATGCCCTTGTCGATCACCAGGCCTTCGACCTGGTGGAACACCGGCGTGTGGGTGGCGTCGTTGTCCACGCGATAGGTGCGGCCCGGCGCGATGATCCGGATCGGCGGCTTCTGCGACACCATGGTCCGCACCTGCACGGGGCTGGTGTGGGTGCGCAGAAGCATGCGTTCGCCCGTTTCCTTCGTATTGAAGAAGAAGGTGTCGTGCATCTCGCGAGCCGGGTGCTTCTCGGGGAAGTTCAGGGCCGTGAAGTTGTGGAAGTCGTCCTCGATGTCCGGACCTTCGGCGACGGCGAAGCCCATCTCGGCGAAGACCGCGACGATCTCGTCCATGGTCTGCATGGTCGGATGGACGGATCCCTTGCGGCGGTAGGGCGCGGGCAGGGACAGGTCCAGCGTCTCGCTGGCCAGGCGCGCGTCCAGCTCGGCGGCTTCCAGCGCGGCCTTCTTGGCGGCGATGGCCTCGGTGACCTTGTCGCGCAGGGCGTTGATGGCCGCGCCCTGGGTCTTGCGCTCCTCGGGGCTCATCGCGCCCAGGGTTTTCAGCAGGCCCGAGATCGAGCCGGTCTTGCCGACGGCGGCCACGCGGACGGCGTCGAGCGTCGAAAGATCGCCAGCGGCGGCCACCTGGGCCAGCACGTCGGCTTCGAGGGTGTTGAGATCGGTCATGACGGGCATCCGTCTAGAGGATTTGGTCGCGGGGGAGTAGGGGAGCGCGCAGCAAAAAGCCCTCCGGTTCGCACCGGAGGGCTTTTCAGGATCGAATGGGCTTCGAAAAGCCCAGATGTCCTTAGGCCAGGGCGGCGCGAACCTTGTCGGCGATGGCCTTGAACGCAACCGGATCGGCGCCGGCGATGTCGGCGAGGACCTTACGGTCGATCACGATACCCGCCACGTCCAGGCCGTGGATAAATTGCGAGTAGGTGAAGCCTTCCAGACGGGCGCCAGCGTTGATGCGCTGGATCCACAGCGAACGGAAGGCGCGCTTGCGCACCTTGCGGTCGCGGTAGGCGTATTGGCCGGCCTTGTCGACCGCGGCCTTCGCCGTGCGGATGGTGTTCTTGCGGCGCCCGTAGAAGCCCTTGGCTTGCTCGAGAACCTTCTTGTGCTTGGCGTGGGCGACGACGCCCCGTTTCACGCGAGCCATGTGTCAGCGCTCCTCTTACAGGCCGTAGGGCAGGTAGGTCTTGATGATCTTGGCGTCAGCCTCGGTCATGACCTTCGTGCCGCGCTGTTGGCGGATGTACTTGCCATTGTGGCCGATCAGGCGGTGGCGCTTGCCGGCGACGCCGGCCTTCAGCTTGCCCGTGGCGGTCAGTTTGAAGCGCTTTTTGGCGCCCGACTTCGTCTTCAACTTCGGCATTTCGCGTCGGAGCTTTCGCCCCGTCCTCTGGAAGCATGACGAACCGCCATGGCATGCCAATGGCCAGGCGGTTCCGGAAAGGCGGCGTTGCTACAGGAAAGACTCGCCGCTGGCAAGGGTTTGCGGCGCGGCGCCGCGCATCAGGCCGCGGTCTTGGTCCGGTGCACGATCGTCAGCGCGAAGGCGATCGCCGGAATCATCAGCGCCGAACCCAGCCAATAGGGACCTCCAGCCGCCAGGCCGAACAGCGGACCCGCCGTCAGCGGGCCGGCGATCCTCGCCAGAGAGCCGGCGGCCATGTTCAGGCCCAGCATCTGGCCTTGGCGGTCCGGCGGGCTGGCGCGGGAGATCAGGGCGGCCACGCACGGGAAGACCAGCGACTGGCCAAAGGCCGTGCAGCCCACCGCGACCATGGCCAGACTCGGATGCGGCGCGAACGGCGTCGCGAACAGGCTCAGCATGATGATGAAAAGACCGGTGGTCAGCACGCGGCTCTCGCCGAACCGGCGGGCCAAGCGTCCGGTCAGTAAGCCCTGGCCGAGCGAGGCGATGATCCCGATGATGGCGAAGCATAGCCCGACCTCGCGCGGCCCCCAAGAAAAGCGCGCATTGGCCCAGAGGCCAAAGATCGACTCCATGCCCGCGAAGGCGCCAGTCGAGACCAGGGTGACCAGCAGCACCCGCGACAGGATCGGGTGGGCGGCGGCTTGGGCCAGGGCCTCGCCCCGGCTGGGCTGGATGACGTCGGGAGCCGAACGCGCCCGGCTTTCGGTGACGAAGGCGACCACGCCGATGGCGGCCGCCGCGGCCATGCCGGCGGCGACGAAGAGCGGGATCTGGAAGCCGAGTTGCCCCGCGCTGGGATGCGCCAGCAGGCCGCCCAGCGACGGGCCGATGACGAAGCCCGCGCCGAACGCCGCGCCCAAGAGGCCCATGCGGCCGGCGCGCTTCTCCGGCGGGGTCACGTCGGCCATGTAGCCCTGGATCGTCGAGATGTTGCCGCTGCCGAAGCCGCCGACCAGGCGGATGGCCATGGCGATCCAGATGTTCGGCGCGAAGGCCAGGGCGACATAGGCCACGGCGTTGGCGAGGATTGTCACGATCAGCACCGGCCGCCGGCCGATCCGGTCAGACAGGCGTCCCCAGAACGGCTCGCCGAAGAACTGCCCCAGGCTGTAGGCGGCGAACATCGTCGTCACCTGCCAGGGCGCGGCGTTCATCGCCTTGGCGTAGAAGGGCAGCAGCGGAATGACCACGCCAAAGCCCACCAGGTTGATGAAGACAACCAGGAGCAGGACGGCGAGCGCACGGGTGCTGTGAGCGTTATCGGACATGGCGGGCGGGGGTTTACCCTCGAACCCTCCGCTTGGCGACCGCCGTTACGGCCGCGGCGCGTGTGGCGCCCTCCGAAAGAACGCTGAAGGTGCGGAACGCAAAACGCCCCGGCCGCGAGGCCGGGGCGTTTCGTTGTCTACCTGTGATCCAGTCCTAGCGCGGGGCCAGGATCATGATCATCTGCCGGCCTTCCATGCGCGGCTCGTATTCGACCTTGGCGACCTCGTCGAAGTCGGCCTTGACCTTCTGGAGCAGCTTCATGCCGAGCTCGGGGTGAGCCATTTCACGGCCGCGGAAGCGCAGGGTCACCTTGACCTTATCGCCTTCCTCGAAGAAGCGATGCATCGACTTGGCCTTCACTTCGTAGTCGTGAATGTCGATGTTCGGGCGGAGCTTGATTTCCTTGAGCTCGACGACCTTCTGCCGCTTGCGCGCCTCGTTCTTCTTCTTCTGCTCCTGGAACTTGAACTTGCCGTAGTCCAGGATCTTGCAGACGGGAGGATTGGCGTTCGGAACGATTTCAACCAGGTCCAGGCCAGCCTCTTCAGCCGCTTCCAGGGCGGCGGACGTCGGCATCTCGCCTTGCTTTTCGCCGTTCTGGTCGATCAGCAGGACGCGGGGGACGCGGATGTCTTCGTTGATACGCGGCCCATCCTTGACGGGCGGCGTTTGCATAGGACGGCGAATAGGGGCGGCTCCAGGGCAGTTGATAGGATTGGGCTAAACGCGTACGCGCCGCGCTGGGCGCGCCGCGAGAAACTGATATATGACGCGCCGGCCGCGCTCTATCAAGCGAAGGCGGTTAAAGAGACGTCGCCGGACCGCGTTTTTTCGGGGCTAACGGGCGACAAGGGGGAAACGGCGAGGCTGGGACGCGTGTCCTCCTGCCCAAGACTCCTGCCTGATCTCCATGAATCCGCATCGCCATACCGCCCTGGAGGACGTCCACGCCCTTCTGATCGGCTCCAGTTTCATCGCTGTCGGTCTGACCTTGCTGAAGGCCGCGGGCCTTGTCACCGGCGGCGTCGCCGGGGTGGCGCTGATTGTCTCCTACCTTAGCGGCTGGCCGGTCGGCGTCGTGTTCTTCGTCCTGAACCTGCCGTTCTATGTGCTGGCCCAACGCACCCTGGGCTGGATGTTCACCTTCAAGACCCTGGCGACCAACCTGCTGCTGGCCGGCTTCGCCTGGGCCATGCCGCACTGGTTGAAGGTGACGGGCATCGATCCGATCTTCGCGGCGATCTTCGGCGGCACGATCGTCGGCATGGGCATTCTGGCCCTGGCGCGGCATCGCTCCAGCGTCGGCGGAATCGGGGTGCTGGCGCTCTATCTGCAGGAGCGGCGCGGGATCAGCGCCGGCAAGGTGCAGATGGCGGCCGACTGCGTGGTCGTCGCCACCGCCTTCTTCACGATCAGCTTCGACAAGCTGCTGCTTTCGATCGCCAGCGCCGTGGCGCTGAGCGCTGTGATCATCGCCAACCACAAGCCGGGACGATACGCGGGCTACTGAGCGCCAGCGCCTCAGCGCGTCGTCAGCGCCATGGCCGCGCTGGCGACCGTGCTGACGGGCAAGGCCTGCAGATCGGGCGAGCGGATCACGGTCACGTGCCCGCGCGGGGCGCAGAGGTCCGGATCAGAGGCGTCGGAGAACAGGGCGATCGTCGGCGCGCCGGCGGCGGCCAGCAGGTGTGTCGGCCCGGTGTCATTGCCGACGGCCAAGGCCGCCTTGGCGCCGAGCAGGGCAAGCTGGGCGAAGTCGGTGCGGCCGGTCAGGTCTCGGGCGCCGGCGGCGGCCTTCTGGATCTGGCGGGCCATCGCGCTTTCCTGCGGCCCCCCGATGATCACGATGTCGAAGCCGCGCGCCTTCAGCAGGGACGCCAGTTGGGCGTAGAACTCGACGGGCCAGCGCTTTTCGGGGCGATGGGCCGAGCCGCCCGGCACCAGCAGGACATAAGGCTTGGGCTTGGCCGCGCCGGCGACAGGCGGCGCTTCCTTCCGCCGCTTCAGGATCCAGGACAGGTCCGGCGCCGGCGCGCCGCCGGGCTCGGAGGGCGCGTCGGGCCAGATGCCGGCGGCCTTCAGCTGATCGGCCTGCCGCTCCAGCGTGTGCATCCGCAGGCGCGCCTTGCCCTTTTGCGGCAGGGCGCAGCCGAAGGCGATGCCATTCCATTGCGGCGGAAAGGGCCGGAGCAGCTGGAAATACCAGTTGGTGCGGCTGTTGGTCTGCAGGTCATAGACCCGGTCGTAGCCGGCCTTGCGGATCCGGCTGATCATGGCCAGGGTCTCGCCGAAGTCGCCAGGGCGCCCGTCCGTCTCGACGGCGTTGAAATAGGGGCTGAGCTTGGCCAGCGCCTCGAACGGCGGCGTGGTCAGCAGGGTGATCTTGGCCTTGGGATGCGCCTCGCGAATCTTCTTCATCGCCGCCAGGGCCAGGACGAAGTCGCCCAGCGCCCCCAGCTTGATGACCAGGACCTTCTTGATCTCCTTGCTCAAGACGAATGCTCCGCGGTCCGAGCTCGCAGAACGCGAGCATAGACATCGAGCGTGGCTTCGCACATCGCGTCCACCGAATACAACCTTCGCGCCCGCGTACGGGCCGCCTGGCCCATGACTTGGCGCTTCGCGGCGCCGGCTTCGACGGCTTCAGCCAGGGCGTTGGCCCAAGCCTCGGTGTCGCCGGGTTTCACCAGCCAGCCCGTTTCGCCGGGGACGACCGTCTCGCGCGTGGCGCCGTGATCCGCGGCCATCACCGGACGGCCCATCACCTGCGGCTCGACGGCCGTGCGGCCGAAGGCCTCTGGCTCCAGCGAAGGGGCGATAGCGAGATCGGCCAGCAGATAGGCCGCCGGCATGTCCTCGCAGTGGCCGACCAGCTTCACCCGATCCTCCAGGCCCGCGGCGGCGATGGCGTCGGTCAACTCGGCGCGATAGCCTTTGCGGCCCTGGTCGTCGCCGGCCAGCAGCAGCAGGATCCGGTCCTCGCCGCGCGCCTTCAGCAGCGCCATGGCCTCGACCAGCAGGCCCTGGCCCTTCCAGCGCGTCAGACGGCCGGCCAAAAGCACCTTCAGGCGGCGTTCGTCCTGAGGAACGCCCCAGGCCTCCGCCAAGGCCCGCACGCGGTCGCAGCCGACCATGCCGGGCTCGAAACGCGACAGGTCCACGCCGCGCGGGATCGCCACGACCTTTTCGGGGGGAAGCCCGTGCTCCTGGATCACGTGCTGGCGGGTGTATTCAGAGTTGGCGATGACCAGGTCGCCCTTGGTCATCACCGCGTTGTACCAACGCTTCAGGTTGGACTTGGCGTTGTAGACGCCGTGATAGGTCGCGACGAACGGGGTCTTGGTGGCGTGGGCGGCCCACAAGGCGCTGAAGGCCGGGGCGCGCGAGCGGGCGTGGACCAGGCTGACCTTCTCCCGCCGGATCAGATCGATCAGCCGCGCGGCGTTGCCCAGCATGACGAGCGGGTTCTTCGATTGGGCCGGCATCTGGGCCAGGCGGCCGCCGTCGGCGGTCAGGCGCGCGGCCATTCGTCCGCCCTTGGTCGCGACCAGGGCCTTGCCGCCTTGCGCCACCACCGCGTGGGCGACATCAATCGTCGTCTGCTCGGCGCCGCCGGTTTCCAGCTCCGGCGTCACTTGCAGCAGGGTGAAATCGGGAGGTAGGTCGGACACACGACTCTCGCGAGGACAACGCGGGTCTAAGTAGCGAAAGGATCGAGGCGACGCCATGACCGAATCCCTAGGCGCCCTAACGCGCGAAGACGGCTCCCGGCTCGCTTTCCGGCGCATTTCGGGAGAGGGCGCGACGGTCGTCTGGCTGGGCGGCTTCCATTCCGACATGACCGGGACCAAGGCCCAGGTGCTGGCCGAGCAGGCCCAGGCCAGCGGCGGCGCCTATGTCCGCTTCGACTATTTTGGCCACGGCGAGTCCGACGGCGCGTTCAAGGACGGGACGATCAGCCGCTGGCGCGCGGACGCGCTTGCGGTCATCGACGAGCTGACCGAAGGCCCGCTCGTCCTGGTCGGTTCGTCCATGGGCGGCTGGCTGGCGTGTCTGGCGGCGATCGCGCGGCCGGACCGGGTCAAGGCCATGGTGCTGATCGCCCCGGCGCCGGATTTCACCGAGAAGCTGATGGCCCCCGAGCTCTCCGACGAGGCCAAGGCCGCGATCGCGCGCGACGGCCTCTGGATTCGCCCGTCCGAATACGACGACGGCGGCTACCCGATCACGCGGGAACTGCTGGAAGACGGAGCGCGGTGGTCGATCCTGCCGGGTCCTGTGCCGATCGATGTCCCGGTGCGCGTCCTGCAGGGCGGCGCGGATCCGGACGTGCCGTGGACCCACGCCTTGGAGCTGGCCAACGCCATAACCAGTCAAGACGTGGTCTTCACCCTGATCAAGGACGGAGACCACCGTCTCTCGCGTCCACAGGACCTGGAGCGTCTGGTCGCCGCCGTTTCCGAGGCCAAGGGCCTGGCCGAGCCGGAGGAGGGCGATCTTGTCAGCCGTCGTCTGGCGCGCGCTGCGCGACTGCGGAACGCCGCCGGCCTGGAAGCCGTCGGTATCACCCCGCGCCTGCCGGCGATCGACGACGAATAGGCCTAGCCGCCCGCCTGCAAGATGGCCGCGAGTCCTTCGCGATAGGTCGGGTAGGCCGGTCGCCATCCCAGCTCGGCCTTGGCGCGCGCGTTCGAGACGCGCTTGTTCTCGGCGTAGAAACGGCGCGTAGCCGGAGACAGGCCCAGTTCGTTGAACGGCAGGTCGGGCGGGACGGGAACGTCCAGCAGGCGCGCGGCGTGCTCCATCACGTCCTGCGGCGGGGCGGGTTCGTCATCGACCAGGTTGTAGACGCCGCCCGCGCGGGGCTTGTCCAGCGAGGCCAGCAGACCCAAGACGATGTCGTCGACATGGATGCGGCTGAACACCTGGCCGGGCTTGACGATCCGGCGGCCTTCGCCCGCGCGCAGTCGGTCCAGCGCGCTGCGGCCGGGCCCATAGATGCCGGGCAGGCGGAAGATGGCGACGGTCAGGCCCATGCCGCGCCCGACCTCCTGCCAGTCGCGCTCGGCCCCGACCCGGCGGGCGCCTTCGACCGACTGCGCCTTCAGCGGCGAGGTTTCGAACACCCAGCGGCCGTCGAAGTCGCCATAGACGCCGGTCGTCGACAGATAGCCGATCCAGTCCGGGAAGGCCTGCGCCTGGGCGAGGGCGGGGACGATCGATTCGAGCGCCGGGCAGCCGTCCGGACCGGGCGGAGCGGTGATCAGGATCGCGTTCACGCCGGTTAGCGCCCGCGCCATGGCGTCGCGGTCGGCGGGATCGACGGCTTCGACGCCCCGGGCTCGCAGCGCCTCGGCCTGTCCGGGATTGCGCGCGCTGGCGGCGACGGCCCAGCCGCGCGCCCGTAAGGCGTTGGCGAAAGCCGCCCCCACATAGCCCAGACCAAATACGAACAGACGCAACGCCAGGACTCCGCCCCCAGACCGCCGGACGAAAACCCGGCTGAAACCCGGTCAGATCAAGGCGTCGAAAAAAGCCGCTTCGCAACCCCTCAAAGGGCGCTTGCAAACCGCGAAGCGCTCTGCCATAAGCCGCCTCCTCGTCGCGGGGCGCTTCACCAAGCCCCTCCGATGCGGGCGTAGCTCAGTGGTAGAGCGCCACCTTGCCAAGGTGGATGTCGAGAGTTCGAATCTCTTCGCCCGCTCCATTCCTCCCGGTTTCGGGATGGGCTGGAGGAGACCATATCTCGCGAATAGCGCGGGCGTAGCTCAGTGGTAGAGCGCCACCTTGCCAAGGTGGATGTCGAGAGTTCGAATCTCTTCGCCCGCTCCATTCTCGGTTCTCCGACATTGGACAAACAGACCTTCGCGAGGCGACAGCCGTTCGCTTAAGCTGCGGCGCATGACTCGCATCGCACCTTGGCGCGCCGCTCTGGTCGGCGTCTGTCTCACCGCTCTGACCGCCTCGGCGGCATGGGCTGGCCCTTCCGAATCCCTGACGAGCCTCGTGACCCGGTTCGAGTCGCTGGGCGGCGGCGACGAGGATCCCGATTCCGGCGGCGCGGCCGAGGCGCGTTGGCGCCTGCCCGAAGTGTCTCCGGCCGCCGACGCCGCGCGTCTGGTCAAGCTGAAGGCCATCCGGACCGAGCTGACCGCGATGGGGGCGTCCGGGCTGTCGGAAGAGGAGGTCCTGACCCGCGAGCTCCTCCTGTGGACGCTGAATGACCGGATCGAAGCCGCGGGCTTCGACGAGTCCCGCCTGCCGTTCAGCAGCGACGGCGGCTTCGACGTGATGATGCTGTACCGCGCCAGCGGGCTTCGGCTGAAGGACGAGGCGGAGGCGCGGCGCTGGATCGCGCTGCTCAACCGCATGCCCGACTGGTACGCGGCCAATATCGAGAATGCTCGGCGCGGGGTGAAGACCGGCTTCGTCCAGGCGGTTCCGACGGCGCAGACCGTGCTCGAGCGCGCCCAGCGCATCGCCGCCGCGCCGCTGGCCGAAGATCCGCTGCTGGCGCCGCTGAGGGGCCTGCCGGCCAGCATCCCCGAGGCGACGCGCTTGGCATTGGTCGCGGAGGGCGAGAAGGCCGTCACGGCCAAGGTCGCGCCGGCCCGCGCCAGCTTCGTCAAGTTCATGACCGAGGAGTACGTCCCCCACGCCGCCAAGAGCCTGGCGGCGTCGGACCTGACTGACGGTAAGCGCTACTACGCCTTCCTGGCCCGGCGGCATACGACCACCACGATGACGCCGGACCAGATCCATGCCATCGGCCAGGCCGAGGTGGCGCGCATCCGGGCGCGGATGCAGGAGACGATGAAGGCGGCGGGCTTCCAGGGCGATTTGCCGGCGTTCATCGCCATGCTGCGCAGGGATCCGCGCTTTTACGCGACCAGCCGCCAGCAACTGCTGGAGAAGGCCAGCGAGATCGCCAAGCGCGCCGACGACCAACTGCCCGCCCACTTCGGCGTTCTGCCGCGCCTGACCTATGGCGTGCGGCCGGTGCCGGCGGCGATCGAGAAGGGCTACACCACCGGCCGGTACTTTGGCGGCGATCCCAAGGTCGGCCGCGCCGGCGGGCTGATGATCAACACCTCCGAGCTCGATCAACGCCCGCTGTACGAGCTGCCGGCCCTGGTGCTGCACGAGGGCGCGCCGGGCCACCACATCCAGACCTCGCTGGCCCAGGAGCAGACCGGCGCGCCGGACTTCCGCAAGAGCCTCTATTTCACCGCCTTCGGCGAGGGCTGGGGCCTCTATTCCGAGTGGCTGGGCGAGGAGATGGGGATCTATCGCGATCCCTACGAACTGTTCGGCCGCCTGTCCTACGAGATGTGGCGCGCCTGCCGTCTGGTGGCCGACACCGGCATCCACTGGAAACACTGGAGCCTGGACCAAGCGCGCGCCTGCTTCACCGACAACACGGCCCTGTCGCCGGTCAATATCGAGGTCGAGCTGAAGCGCTACGTCTCCTGGCCCGGCCAGGCGCTGGCCTACAAGGTCGGCGAGTTGAAGATCCTGGAGCTGCGCCGCCGGGCCGAGCAGGCGCTGGGGCCGCGCTTCGACGAGCGCGCGTTCCACGACGTCGTGCTGTTGGACGGCTCGCTGCCGCTGGCGGTTCTGGAGCGCCGGGTCGACGCCTGGATCGCTGAGCGGAACGCGAAGCGCTGAGGGGTAGGTCGACCCGTATTCGGGTTTGGCCGTCCCAACGGCAAGCTGACGCCGCCGCATGCCAGCGCTATCCTGGCGTGGGGCGGCGAGACAGCCGCTCCGTATCCACAAGTGTTCGTTTCCCGCGTGATCCTGCCCCCCGAAGTCCTCGAATCTAATCGATTGCAAACCGCGCTGACACGCCGGTTTCTCCTTCCCGTCCTTCCGGAGTTGGAGACGTTGTTCCTGGCGATGAGGGTCGAGACGGACAGGGAGATGGCCGCCAACGCCTTTGCGCGGCGCGGTAAGGCGTATCCCTACGGCTATTGCCTGGAGATTACACAGGACGTCGTGACCAACCTTCGCGCCCGCAACGCCAGGGCGCGCAGCTCGGCGGCCAGAGCCCTCAGCGCCTTTCTCAAGCACGGCGGCGTTGGGACCATGGTGTGGGGCGTGCTGCGAGACCGCTACTTCCAGAACGCGATCCAGTTGGGCTCGCTTTATGTCGACGTCGCCAACGACAGCGTCGATCCGCTCAAGCCCAAGGTGGAAATCCTGCCCATGGCCGAGTCAGGCCTGGAACTGGTGCGGGACATCCCGCACTTCGCGCGGATCGCCGAGCGCTATTGGGGGGTGCGAAGCTACGCCAACACCGCCTTGCCCGCCTTGGCGCCGCTGTTTCCGGTGATCATCGTCGATCCTGACCAGCGCGTCCTGCTTCAGTCCAAGACGGGATACATGATGCGCCTGCTGGCGTCTGATCGGTTCCAGAAGTCCGAACGCTGGCTAAGCGCGGCGCCTGAGCCGCCGCTGGCGGTGGTCCAAGGCGTCCGTAACAATTGTCCCGCCGACATCCTTGCCGCCAATCCGGCGGCGACGCGGGAGGCGAGCCTGGAAGCCTGCCGCGCATTGCGGGGCAGGGCGGCCTCGCTCGACGCCGCCTGGATTGACCGAATGGGCGAGATGTTCGACCGCGTGCCCCAGATTCGCATTCTCAACGTTCCGGCAAAATCCATTGCGGTGCATGACATGACACGCACCAATGCTCGTTCCGTTACGGGTGTAGCCGCTTTACGGTCCAATAAAATCAATGCTTTAGCCCTTGATGGAATGGGTGTATAGGAATATCTTCCTCTCAATGAGAAAATAAACCTATAGTGGCGCTATCCGACCTGCTCGCGGTCGGGAGGAGAGAGCGCCATGCTGGTTCATGCCCTTGAGGATATCTGGGTCATCACGCCCGATCCCCGACGCGACCGCCTGATGGCGGGTTTCGTCACCCAACTCGTTTCCCTGGCCACGGGAATCCCGGCCGCCGAGATCAATACGGCCCGCCGGACCACCAACGCCGCCGTCCGCGCGCGGCATCTGGCCATCTATCTAACCCACATCACCTTCCACTGGCCGCTGCACCGGGTGGCCTATGCGTTCGGCCGCGATCGCACGACCTGCGGCCACGCGTGCCGCAAGATCGAAGACCTGCGCGAGAACGCCGATTTCGACCGCCGCCTCGCCGAGCTTGAAGCGTGTCTGCGCCAGGCGCCGGCCCATGCGGAGGCCCTGCCGCAATGAGCTCGACGTTCGATCAGGAACTGGAAGCCCGCCGTCAGGCCGAGCGCGCCATGCGTCTGCTGGCGCGTCCCGGGGCGGTGGTCGAGGCGCAGGGGGAAGGCTACGGCGTACGGCTGGGCGCCAACCGCCGCCGCCGCCCGATGCTGATCCTGGATGAAGCCGGCTTCCAGGCCCTGGCCCGCGAGGCGACGTTGAGGCCCCGTCCGCAGGGCGGCTGGACCATGATCGACCGACCGCCCCCCATGTCGCCGCCGCCAGGGCGGCCGGGCGTCATCGAAGGCGAAGTCCTGTTGCCGGAGGCGTCCAAGCCTGTCCGGCGAAATCTTGGCGAGTCGCCGATCGCCTGGCTGGCCCGTCGTCGCGATCGGGATGGACAGCCCTGGCTGACGCCGATCGAGGCCGCCGCTGGCGAACGCCTGCGCGAGGAGTACGAGCGGCTGGGGACCCAGGGGCGTCTGACCATGCGCTGGGACGCCTCGCGCGTCGATGGCGGACTGCCGGGCCTGGCGCCCGCCGAGCGCGACCACGCCGCCCGCCGGCGGATCGCCCGAGCGCTGGAGTCGGTCGGGCCGGGCCTGCGCGAGATCCTGGAGCGGATTTGCCTGATGGGCTCGGCGCTCGAGGCGGCGGAATCCGCTCTGAAACTGCCGCGCCGGACGGGCAAGACGGTGCTGAAGCTCGCCCTGCAGCGCCTGGCGCGGCACTACCGAATGATCTAGCGGTTGCCGCCGGCCACGGCGATCACCTCGCCGGTGATCCAGAAGCTGTCGGGCGAGGCCAGGAAGGTCGCCACCGGCGCGATGTCCGAGGGTTGGCCCATCCGGCCCAGGGCCGTGCCGGCCACGATCTGGGTCTCGAAGTCCGAGCCGACGATGCCGGCCGCGTGGGTCCCTTCGGTCTCGACCGCGCCCGGCGCGATGGCGTTGACGCGGATCTTGCGCGGGCCCAGCTCCTTGGCCAGCACGCGGGTGATCGCGTCGACCGAGGCCTTGGTGGCCGTGTAGATCGAGAAGGACGGGATCTCCAGCGTCACCGCCGAGGAGCTGATGTTGATGATGCTTCCGCCCTCGGGGCCGAAGCGCTTGGCCGCTTCCTGCGAGGCGAGCAAGAGGCCGAGCACATTGGTGTCGAACTGGCGGTGGAACTCGGCCTCCGTCACAGCCTCCAGCGGCGTGAAGGCGTAGACGCCCGCGTTGTTGACCAGAATGTCGATCCCGCCGAAGGCGGTCTGGGCTTCGTCGAACAGTCGGGCCACATCCTCGGCCTTGGCGACCGAGCCCTGGACGGCGATGGCCTTGCCGCCCGCCGCTTTGATCTCGGCCACTACCTTGTCGGCGCCGGCCTGGTCTGAAGCGTAATTGACCGCCACCGCGGCGCCCTCGGCCGCCAACGCCTTGGCGATCCCCGCCCCAATGCCCTTCGACGCGCCCGTCACGACGGCGGTCTTGCCCGCAAGCTTGCTCATAATCTGTCTCTCCATCGCCCATTTGGCGAACGGTTAGACATTTAGATAATCATCGAATTGATTCAATGCGCGACGCGAGATTTTCAGAGCCGGTCCTCTGTTCTCGCATTGCATTCTGGTCGGGATGCCGATCGCGCTGATCGTGGCGCGTCGGCCAGCGGGACGCCCAGCCAGGCCGCGCCAAAAGCCTAGATTTCCGCCAGCTGGGCCAGGTACGCGTTCAGCACGTCCCGCTGCAGCACGAGGAAGGCGAACTTGCCCTGGCGGCAGATACGGATCAGGCCGGCGTTTTCCAGCTCCTTCATGTGGTGCGAGAAGGTGGCGGCGCTGACCTCGATGTGCTGGGCGACGGCGCCGCACGGCGTCGGCTCGCTGGCGGTCCCGATTTCCTTGAGGATCTGCCGCCGGCGCGGCTCGGCCAGGGCCTTGGCGATCAGATTGACCTGCCGTTCGTCCAGCACGAGGCGTTCGGCGGAGGCGGGGCGCGGCGCGTCTTCCATGAGCTTCATATGCGGCCTCGCCGCGCCGGACGCAAATACGAGAAAGGGCGGAGCCTTTCGGTCCCGCCCTTTCAAATACCGCGCGAAGCCTAGTGCTTGAGCATGTGCTTGATGTCGCGCATCTGGTCGTGGCCGGACTTCACCGACGTCCAGGCGCGCTCGATCACGGCCCGGGTCTGGGGATCGACGTCGCCGTCCTGCAGGGCCTTTTCGTACCTGTCCTTGATGTGGTCCTCGCCGGCCTCGACCTCGTTGACGACGGCCTCGTCGCCCTTGATCACGGCGTCCTTCAGGTTCAGGAAGGCGCGGTGCGCGGCCGCCAGGATCGTGCCGTCGTCCTTGGGTTCGCCGCCGAGACGACGCACCTCGTTCTGCAGTTCCGAGGCGATCGAGCGGCGCTCCTGGGCGCGGCGTTCGAACAGTTCCTTGTAGCGGCTGTTGTCGGCGTCCTTGGCGGCCTCGGCGTAGCCGTCGGCGCTGTCGATCGTGGTCTCGACCAGGCCGTTGACGAGCTTGATGTGGTCTTCGTTGGTGTGCATCGAAGGGCTCCTCGCTTGGGGAAGGGGAGCCGGGTCAACGCGGGGCGAGGCCGAAGGGTTCAGCCGGTCTTGGCGGACAGTTGGGCGCCGACATGGTCGATGCCCAGGGCCTCGCAGTGCAGGGCCTGACGGTGACGCTCGGCGGCGCGCGCCTTCTGGTCTTCCGTCCGCTGATCATGGCAGGCAGGGCAGGCGACGCCTTCGACGTAGAGAGGCGAGGCCTGGTCCTCTGGGCTGACCGGCATGCGGCAGCCTCGGCAAAGCACATGGGTTCCGGGCGTCAGGCCATGGCCGACCGCCACTCGTTCGTCGAACACGAAGCATTCGCCCCGCCACAGGCTTTCGGGCTCAGGCACCTGCTCCAGGTAGTCGAGGATGCCGCCCTTCAGATGGAAGACCTGCTCGATCCCCTCGGACTTCAGGAAGGCGGTCGACTTCTCGCAGCGGATGCCGCCGGTGCAGTACATGGCGACCTTCAGCGGCGGGGCGTCCGGGCCGCGCGCGGCCTCGACCTGGGCGCGCCAATCGCGAAACCAGCCGGGGAATTCCGAGAAGCTGGCCGTCTTCGGATCGACCGCGCCCTCGAACCGGCCGACGGCGACCTCGTAGTCGTTGCGGGTGTCGATCACCACGACGTCGGGATCGCTGATCAGGGCGTTCCAGTCGGCGGGCGCGACATAGGTCCCGGGATCGGTCGGGTCGAGGTCCGGCTCGCCCAGGGTGACGATCTCTTTCTTCAGTCGGACCTTCATCCGGTAGAAGGGCATGCGCTCGGCCCAGGCGGTCTTGGGCGCCAGATCGGCGCAGCCGGGCAGGGCGCGGATGTGGGCCAGCACCGCCTCGATAGCGGCGTCCTCGCCGGCGATCGTGCCGTTGATCCCCTCGCGCGCCAGCAGCAGCGTGCCCTTGACGCCCAGGCCGCAGCACAGGGCGGCCAGAGGCCCCTGGATCGCGGCCGGGTCCTCGAACCGCGTGAAGCGATAGAGCGCGGCGACGCGATACCTAGCCAAGGTTTGCAAGCGCCTCCTGGGCGTCGCGCTGGATGCGGGCGACCATCGACTTCAGACCATTCGAACGCTGCGACGACAGGGCTTCGGACAGGCCCAGGCGGTCGAGGGCGGCCTTGGCGTCGAAGGCGACGATGTCGGCGGGCGCGCGGCCGGAATAGAGGCGCAGCATGATCGCCACCAGGCCGCTGACGATATGGGCGTCGCTGTCGCCGCGGAACTTCAAGGTCCCGTCGGCTTGCGGCTCGGTGACCAGCCACACCTGGCTGGCGCAGCCGCGCACCTTGTTCTCGTCCGAGCGCTCGGCGTCGGTGAGTGGCGCGAGGTCCTTGCCGAGTTCGATGACATAGCGGTAGCGCTCTTCCCAGTCGCCGAGCAGTTCGAACTCGTCGGCCAGTTCGTCGAGGGCGGCGTCGATCGGGTTGGTCATGGGCGGGCGTTTAGGCGCCTTCGCCCGTCCAAGGCAAGCTTGGCGTGGCGATCAGCCCGCTTCCAGGATCAGGCGCGCCAGGAAGCCCGCGCCCAGGCTGGACGACAGCTTCAGCCGCCCGCCCATGGCGCGCGACAACAGGTCGACGATCGGTAGGCCCAGGCCCACGCCCTCGTTGGCGCGGGTCAGCGGCGAGCCCCCTTGCTCGAATGGCTGCAGCAGGCGCGGCAATTCAGCGCTGTCGACACCCGGGCCCTGGTCGCGAATGGTGATCTCGACCTCGGCGCCGATCCGACCCGCGGCGACGTGCACCACCCCGCCGGCGGGCGAGTGGGTCACGGCGTTCTGCAGCAGGTTCGACAGCATGGTGCGCAGGCCCCGGCTGTCGGCGATCACCAGCGGCAGGGCGCCCTGGCCGATGATGTGGATGATGACCTCGCGGCGGGCGATCTCGGGGCGCAGGCCCTCGATCACGTCCTCCAGGGCCTCGTCGAGGCTTTCGGGCGTCATCTTGATGTCGGTGACGTGGCCTTCCAGGCGCGCGATCTCGACGATCTGGTTGACCAGTTTCAGCAGCTTCACGCCGCTTTCGTGGACGATCTGGGCGTATTCGCGGTACTGCGGCGCGCCGAGCGGGCCGTACAGCTCATGCGACAAAATCTCCGAAAAGCCGATGACGGCGTTCAGAGGGGTGCGCAGCTCATGGCTGACCATGCGCAGGAAGGAGCGCTTGCGATCGTCCAAGGCCGCGCGGCGACGCTCCTCCGCGGCGGTCCGACGCTCAGCGGGAACGGGGTCCGCGAAGGGGACGATAAGCGATGCGTCCAGGGACGCCGGTTCTGGCATTACGAACTCCCGGACCTTCTGTCCGCACCAATCAGAGGCGGACCATGACGCAAGGCGCTTACGATTCCGTTTCCGTCCACAGCGAAGTCCGCCGTTAACCTTGCTTAACGATTGTGTGCGCTTGGCCGGAACACGCCCCTCGCGTTAGGCTTCGAGACGCGGCGACTCCCGCCGCAGTCGAAACCGCCCGGCCTTGGAACCTAAAACGCGTCCAGATCCGATTAGCCGTCCCGCCTCCCAGGCGGGATTCGACCCTGCGCTTGCCTGGCGTCTGGGGTGGCTGGGCGCTGTCTGCCTGGCTTCCGCCGCGGCGCTGTTCATCGTCGACGCCCGCGCTTGGCCCGTCTGGGGCGCCATGGCGGCGGGCGCGGTTCCTGCCTTGGCGTCCCTGATGTTCGCCCGGGGAGGCGAGCGGACTGAATCCTTGCTGCTGGTGCTTTGGGCCGTGGGCGGAGCATCCGCCGCCGCTCTGACCGGCGGCGTTTCCGGCGCCATGGCGGCCTGGTGCCTGGCGCCTGTCGCCGCGGCCTCCACCATGGATCGGCCCAAGCGGCTGGCCGAAGGGGCGGCGCTGGCCCTGATCGGCGGCTGCGTCGCCGCTCTGGTTCAGCTTTCGGGCCTGGCGCCCGCCGCGCCGACCGGGCCGCTGGCCTTTCTGCTGGGTTTCCTGGCCTTGGTCACCATGGGGCTGGGCCTCGCCGCCGGGCTGTTGATCGGCCGTCGTCGTCAGGAGCTGCGCGAGGATCGCGACGCCCTGGAGATCGGCTGGCTGGAGACCCTGCTGGACGGCCTGCCATATCTGGCGGTCGCCGTGCGCGGGCATGAGCAGGTGACCACCGTGCGCGGTTCGGCGCCGCTGGGCCTGTCGACCGAGCAACTGATGACGCGCGGCCTCGCCGAGGCCGCCGCCCCGGCGGATCGGCCGCGTCTGGCCGCCGCCATCGCCCAGGCGCATCGCGACGGCGCCGCCAGCCTCGATTTTGTCCCGGCGCAGGGGCTGGAACGCGTTGTGACGCTGGACCTGCAGCGCGTGGCGCCCAACCAGCTGGTCGGGGTCTTGCGCGACGTCACGGCCGAGCGCGACCGGGCCGCCGCCTTGGAACAGGCCCGCGCCGACGCCGAGGGTCTGGCCGCTGGCCGCGCGCGCTTCCTGGCCAATATGAGCCACGAGCTGCGCACGCCGCTCAACGCCATCATGGGCTTCTCCGACATCATGCGGGCGCGGATGTTTGGTCCGCTGACCGACCGCTACGCCGAGTACGCCGAACTGATCCACGAGAGCGGCGGGCACCTGCTGGACCTGATCAACGACGTGCTGGACATGTCCAAGATCGAGGCCGAGCGGTTCGAGCTGCAGCGCGGCGTCTTCGACGCGCGCGAGGCCGTCCAGGCGGCGATGCGCCTGCTGCGGGTCCAGTCCGACACGGCGGGAGTCCAGCTGCGCGGCGTCCTGCCGCAAGGCGAGCTGGAGGTCGACGCTGATCGCCGCGCGCTGAAGCAGATCGTCCTCAACCTGGTGTCCAACGCCCTGAAGTTCACGCCGCGCGGCGGTCAGGTGACGGTGACGCTGGACGGCTATGACGGCGTCCTGGAGATCGTCGTGGCCGACACGGGCGTCGGCATCAGCCCCGAGGACCTCGAGCGGCTGGGCCGACCCTATGAGCAGGCTGGCGGCGCCGAGCAACGCGCGCGCGGTACAGGTCTTGGCCTGTCGTTGGTTCGCGCCTTCGCCAAGCTGCATGGCGGCGAAATGGCGATCGAGAGCCGCCTCGGCGCCGGAACCACGGTGTCGGTGCGCCTGCCGGTCCTGCTGGCGGCTCTGCCGGCCAAGACAGCTGAGCCCGCGGCCCCCGTCGAGCAAGAGCCCTTGCCGCCGACCAGCCTGGGCGACAACGTCATCGCGTTCGCGCCGCGGTGATCGAAGGCGCAAAACAGAGCCTAAAAGGCTCTAGTGCAGGAACGCCCGTCCCGCCGCGAAATCGCCCACCTCGACATAGGCCTTGCGGGTCATCTCGTCCCCGCGGCCGGTGAAGACGAATTCGATCGTGACCGCCTCGCGCGGGTCAAGCTGCGACATCGCCTCGGCGACCGCGACGGGGAAGCGAAAAGCCAGTCCCGTCTTGGCGCCGGTCGGCAGCAGGGTCGGCGGGGCCTCTTCGCGAGTCTCGGCGTTGAACACCAGGCTCGCATTGCGCGGCGCGACCTTGCCGGTCAGGGCGCGGCCTGATCGATTGTCGATATAGGGGCCGAGCGTGCGTTTCGTGTCGCGCAGGATGACCCGCGCCGCGTAGGGGCGCTGGCCGTTCTCGAACGTGGCGACGGCGGTCACGGCCTTGTTGCGTCCGGCCAGGCCGAACATCAGCCGATCCGCCCCGAAGGCCGACATCTGCGACAGCCGCCAGAAGGGGATGGTCGCCGACGAGGCGCGGTCCGCCTTCCACGACGAGACGTCGCCAGGATAGGTCATGGTCTGCATCTGGGCGTAGCCGTCGAAGGCGGCTTTGACCCGGGAGGCGGCCAGCGTGATGTCCTTGGAATTGCAGGCCGCGCTGGCGGCCTTGGCGCGCGCCCGCTGCTCCAGGGCGGCGACCTGCAGTTCGCTGACGCCCGAGCGCAGGGTCGCGCCGCGGGCCTGGGCGCGCGCGGCGTCCAGCGCCGCGGAGATCTGGGGCGCGAACAGGCGACAGCGCGCGTCGGCCGCGGTCATCAGCGTACGCTCATAGAGCTGATCGGCGGCCTCGGCCGCGCGCGACGCCGTGGGCGCGCTCAGCATCGCCGCGAGTGCGATCGCCGCCATCCCTCGGCGGGCGCGACCTTTCTGATGCTCTGCGGACGTCATTGGCCTATGGGTGAGACATTCGGAGGGGCGGTTCTAGGCCAGCCCGGGTTGCGGTTCGGTTAGCATGCTACTTTCGACGGACATCTGGGTCGGCGCGCTGATCCGACGCGCGGAGCTGGGCGGAGCCTTCGCGACGGTGGCCCGCAAGGGAGACGCGCGCGCGGGCGCGGTGTTGGTCAAGATCGTCAACCGCCGCGACGGGACGGCCAGGCTCTATAGCGAAGCCATGCGGGGCGACGGCGAGCGCTTCTGGATGCAGCCGGTCAGGTCGGCGTTCGAGCCCGATCTGGACGCCTATGTCGAACGCGCGGCGCGCATCGATCCCGATGTCTGGCTGGTTGAGATCGAGGACCGCGAGGGGCGCCATTTCCTCACGGAGCCGGTCGAAGCCGATCCGTCCTGACGGCTAACGGGCGGCATTAACCCTGATCCTAAACCGGACCGAAAGCCCGGATCGGGTACGTGTTTCGGCCGTAGCCGCCGAGTCCGTGACGCCCATGCTTTTCCTGATGAACGACGTCATTCTCAGTTTCGACCCCAGCGAGCTGGCGCCGCCGGTGACGCGTGATCGCTTCGCCAAGCTGTCGTTGAACAGCGTGCTGGATCTGGGCAAGGAGCTGTTTTCGGAAGAGCCGATACTGCAGCACAAGGACATCGAGCGCGCCCAGCGGTTGGCCGCTCTGATCATCGCCAAGGCGCCGGACATCAACGCGGCGCTGTTCATCGCGCCCGCGCGCGGCTGCAAGGTCGAGGACGTTCAGGCGCGCTACGTGCAGCTGAGCGTGGAAGTCATGGGCGCGCTGCTGCATCGCCAGAATGCGGGCGCGCTAACCAACGCCGAAGCCGACCGTCAGGTCTGGCAGCGCTTGGCCGCCTAGGGCCTTGTCGACCGCCGGGACCTAGAACTTCACGAAGGTCATCAGCCAGCTGATCGTCACGGCCAAGCCGACGAGGCCGGCGATGGTGATCCCAAAGCACAAGGCGCTGCCGGCGGGATGTTGCCGGCCTTGGGGACGGTGATGGTCGAGCAGGGCCATCGTTCGACTTCCTCCAGACACCCGACGATCTAAAGCCGTCGTTGGCGATGGAGGAAGCATGACTCCAAACCCATTCTTCGAATAGGGGGATTCTGAGTGTCCGATGAGCACTTTGCAGGACATGATGACGCGGTTGTGCTTGGCCGGTCCCTCGTCTGAAGCGGCCTTCAACCTGCGGTGTAAATATTCCGCGAACGCTGTTCTGAGCCTTCACATAACCAACACGCGCCTGTCGTCCACCTGACAAGAGCCCTGGTTACCCCGCGCCGCATACAACAGCGCAGGTTCACGATGAAGCTTATGACGACGGCCGCCTGGGGCGTGTTCGCCCTGGTCCTATCCACCCAAGCCCACGCCCAGCAGGCGCCAGTCGCCGGCGAAACGGCGGAGGTGGACACCCTGGTCGTCACCGGCACGCGCCGCGTCGACCGCACGGCCTTCGAGTCGACCGCGCCGGTGGACGTCGTCGGCCAGGAGGCGCTGAAGAGCATCGTCTCCGACGAGATCATGGACAAGCTGGCGGCCACCACGCCGTCGTTCAACGTCCAGCGCCTGCCAGCCGCCGACGGCCAGGCCTTCGTGCGTCCCGCGACCCTGCGCGGCCTGTCCCCCGACCAGACCCTGGTGCTGGTCAACGGCAAGCGCCGCCACCGCTCGGCGGTTCTGGGCGGGCGCGGCCAGCAGGGCGTCGATCTGGCGGCGCTCGGCACGAGCGGCATCGAGCGGATCGAAGTGCTGCGCGACGGCGCGTCGGCCCAGTACGGCTCCGACGCCATCGCCGGGGTGATCAACATCATCCTCAGCGACAAGACCGGCTTCGAGGGCTACGCCCAGAGCGGGCGCTACTTTGCTGGCGATGGCGACAAGACCGAGATCGGCGCGCGCTATGGCCTGGCGATCGGCAATGGCGGCAGCGTGGTCGCGGCGCTGGACTACACCAACGCCGAGGCCACCTCGCGGACCCGTCAACGTCCTGACGCGATCGCCTTCCAGGCGGCCAATCCGAACATCAAGGTGCCTAACCCCGTGCAGCGCTGGGGGCAGCCCGACCGCGAAGTGTGGCGCGGCTCGCTCAATATGGTCCTGCCGCTCGGCGATGTCGCGGAAGCCTATGGCTTCGCGACCTATAGCGATCTGCACGGCGTCACCGACTTCAACTGGCGCAACCCGTCGACCGACAGCTCCTACAAGACCAGCACGGTGTTCCCGGGCTGGTCGCTGAACAAGATCTATCCGGCCGGTTTCTCGCCGAAGTTCGGCCAGGACGAGACCAACGCCTCGGTCAACGGCGGCGTGCGCGGCGACGCCAAGGGCTGGTCGTGGGACGTCTCGGCTGGCTGGGGCCGCGACAAGGTCGACTACTTCCTGAACAACAGCATCAACGCCTCGTTCGGCCCGCAATCGCCGACCAGCTTCGACGCCGGTTCGCTGATCCAGGAAGAGGCGACCCTGAACCTCGACGCCTCGCGCCCGCTGGAATGGTCGTTCCTGGCCAAGCCGGCCAACCTGGCGCTCGGCCTGGAAGCCCGCAAGGAGACCTACAAGATCGAGGCGGGCGACCGTTATTCGTGGGACGTCGGGCCCGGCGCGGCGGCGGGCCTGCCCAGCGGCTCGAATGGGTTCCCCGGCTACGCGCCCAGCCAGGCCGGGTCGTGGGACCAGACCAGCTACGCGGCCTATGCCGACCTCGACCTGCCGATCACCGACAAGTTCAACGCCGACATCGCCATCCGTCACGAGGACTTCTCGGAGTTCGGCCAGACGACCGACGGCAAGATCGCCGCGCGCTACGAGTTCACCCCGAACTTCGCCCTCCGCGGCGCGGTCTCGACCGGCTTCCGGGCCCCGACCGCCGGCCAGATCAACAACACCCGCACGTCGCAGGGCCTGAACACCACGACCCTGCTGCTGTTCACCTCGGGCCGCCTGTCGCCGATCAATCCGATCTCGGTTGCCCTGGGCGGCAAGCCGCTGGAGCCGGAAGAGTCCAAGAACCTGTCGCTGGGCGCGGTGTTCCGCCAGGGCGGCTTCACCGCCTCGGTCGACTACTATCGCATCGAGGTCGACAACCGCTTCGCCGTCTCGCCGAACTTCACGGTGACCCCGGCCCTGCGCGCCCAGCTGGTCGCCGCGGGCATTCCCGGCGCCGACAGCCTGACGACGGTCAGCTACTTCACCAACTCGTTCGACACCCGCACCCAGGGCGTCGACGTGGTCGGCTCATGGCGCGGACAGGTTTGGGGCGGGCGCGCCGGCGTCACCGCCGCCTGGAACTGGAACGACACCAAGGTCACGCGCTCCAAGCTGACCGAGGTCTCGAAGCTGGCCCGCATCAACCTGGAAGACGGCCTGCCGCAGAACGCCGCCAACGTGTCGTTCGACTACGCCAAGGGGCGCTTCAGCGGCCTGATCCGCGCCCGCTGGTCGGGCGAGTGGACGGACGCCCAGGCCAACGGGACCGCCGACCTGATCCAGAAGTTCTCGGGCAAGGCGCTGGTCGACCTGTCGGTCAGCGCCCAGCTGACCGAGGCGATCAAGCTGACGGTCGGGGCCGAGAACCTGTTCGACACCTATCCGGACGAGGCGACCTTCCAGGCCTCGCGCGGCCTGATCTACTCGCG